>ERZ772952.215-NODE-215-length-13080-cov-29.9447_pt1 | contig 13080 bp, 9 predicted proteins | sample MGYA00580686_ERZ772952 | MGnify/ENA primary metagenome ERZ772952 (study PRJEB29015, sample SAMEA2738074) | human oral metagenome | biome: human oral; feature: human-associated habitat; material: saliva | place: China | collected 2213 ... | reverse complement strand
CGGCGGTAGGGTTCGCGGCAGAGGTTGCCTTCGCTTCAGCGGGTGCGGAGGATTCAGATGCCTTCGCCTCGGCGCTCTCTGCGGGGGCTGACACCCGAGTCTCGGTGACGGTCGGCTCGGTCTTCTTCGTTGGCGACGCCGTGGAGGAAGGGAGCGGGTACTTCGAGTGGTTAGCCGTGTTGGAGGGGCTGGGGGTCGACGAGGAGTTTTCGCTCTGAGAACCGCCAAAGCAGCCGGTCAGGGCGAGGAGAAGGGCGGCGACGCATCCGGTGGCGCGCATCGTGCGGCGACCCCAGCCGGCGGAGCCTGCCTGAGTGTGGTGAAACGGCATTGTTATCTCTCCCGGGAATGAACCTTTTGCACCCTTTGCAGAAGGTATTTAAAGCATACGCTTACCCCCGTTCAATGCCGTTTTATTACAGCGGAGCGCCCCTACTTCTGCGGCAGATAGGAGCTCAGCAGTTCACGCTGCTCGGGGGTCAGTCGAGTCAGTCGCCCCGCAACGGAGTCCCAGAACGCCAGCACGGTAAAAGCGCGCACGCATTCACGGCCATCCACCGGGGAGAGAATCGAGTAGCCAATACGCACGGATGCGGCGCTCACCTTCTCCACGCTCAAGCGCACCGGCACGGGCTCGCCGGTGTAGGGCAGCTGAGCCAAGTAGCGGATGCCGTGCTCGGCAATGAGTGCCTGCACGCCCTCGGCAACCAGGTCAAAAAGCGGAATCGGAGGCTGCGGTGCCACGGTAGGCTTCTGCCCGGAGGACGGCGGCGGGCCAAAGAGCGCTACACGGGCTTCTTCCATGACCGAGAGGATAGCAACATTGTTGACGTGCCCGTAGGCGTCCATATCGCCCCAGCGTGCGGGTACGTGCACCAGCAGTTCGGTGGTACCGACCTCAGAGGCGGTGGTCTGTTCGGGGGTGTTTTCGCGGTTCTTTTCGTGGTTTTGCATGGTTTTAACTCTACTCGCCCCGCACCACGAGTCGGCCATTCACACAGGTTCGCAACATAAAACAAATGAACACATTATCTAGGATTAATGCTCTAAAAATATGTTCAGAAATTAAAGCGATGAGGCTCGAAAGCTACGATGCTTTCGAGCCTCATCCAACACACAGACATTTGAACGCATACAAGATCATACGGTTCACTGTCTATGATAGACCCGCCCTGAGGACCAACGGTATTTTTACGGTTTTATTACGAGGAATCCCAGAAATTTTCCGTATTTTTCGTTTATTACCTTCTTGGAGTTTGGAGTCTCTGCAGGCCCCAACACAGCCCTCCGAGGAGCTACAGAATCCGAGGAGCCACAGAACCTTAACGGCCCAGCTTTGCCGCAGTCTCCAGCGCATGATCAGCGTCGTACTTCATGGCGTCATACTCGGCAGTTGCCTGCTGAGCCTCCACGAAGGTCTGTTCGTCAATCACGTGAGTGTGTCGAATACGAGCAAAGTACAGCAGGCTCAGCACCACAAAGTAGCCCACGCCCACAATTGCCGGAACCATGGAACCGCGCACCATGAAGAGCGCAACCCACACCGCGAAGAGCAGCAGAACGCCGAGCGCCGCGGTAAACTGGCCACCCCACAGGCGGAAACCGCCCGTTGCCGGCTCAACACGCTTGTACACGATGTAGGCGAACAGAATCAGAACCCACACGGTCAACGCGCACACCATAATCACGAAAATCATGGAGAGGAACGCTTCCTTCGGGCTGTACAGGGCCAGCAGAATAGCAATCACCATGCCGCTGGTCGACAGCCATACCGCACGAGCCGGAACGCCAGCGCGGTTCACCTGAGCCAGCTGGCGAGGCGCCATGCCGTCAGCCGCCAGGGAGTGCAGCAGACGCGCACCCGCGTACAGGTTCGCGTTCGCACTCGACAGCGCCGCAATCAGCACCACAAAGTTCACGAAGTGCGCCACGCCGTGCACACCCAGCTGCTCAAAGACCAGAACGAACGGGGAAGCGTCCACCGCATCGCCCAGACCAGAGGCTGAACGCCACGGAATAACAGCCACAACAATCAGAACGGCCAGCACGTAGAAGGTCGCCAGGCGAATCATCATCGCCTTCGCCGAGGAACGCACCGAACGGGAGGGGTCCTTCGCCTCCGCAGCAGAGATCGAGATCATCTCAATACCACCGAAAGAGAACATCACAACAGCCAACGACAGCCACACAGACTGCGGGCCGTTGGGCATGAAACCGCCGTCGTTGAAGAGGTTTGCGGTACCCACCGCAGCGTGGCCGGGCAGGCCGAAGAAAATCAGGCACAGGCCCACCAGCAGGAAGGCAACAATCGAAATGACCTTAATCGAAGACAGGAAGAACTCCAGCATCCCGAAAGACTTCACGCTGGTCAGGTTCAGCACAATCAGCGCCACACCAAACACGGCGATACCGACCCACAGGGGCAGCTGCGGCCACCAATAATTCAGGTAGGTCGCCACCGATACCAGCTCAACACCGGCAATCAGAACAGTCGCCGTCCAGTAGGCGATGCGAGTCAAAAAGCCCGCGAAGGGGCCCAGGTAGCGGGTAGCAATAGTACCGAAACCGCCACGGACAGGGTAGCGAACCGCCATTTCACCGGTTGCCGCACCAATCACCGAAGCGAGCGCAGAACCAATAGCGTAGGTGAGAATGACCGCGGGACCAGCCATCGCGATGGCGGTGCCCGAACCCAAGAAGAGGCCCGTACCGAGCGCGGAACCCATCACGATCATGGTCATCTGTCCGTGGGACAGAGAACGCTTCAGGGTGCGCGATCCGGCGGTCCCCGCTGCAGTGTGGCTGCGGGTATCGTCGTTGTGGGACACGAAGGTGCCTTCCGTCAGTACGCCTTAGGGGCGTGGATGTGCAATGTGTGCTCGCACCCGGCTTCTGCGGCTTCTAGCCTCATTGACGGGTACGAATAGTTAACTATTCTACGGGCACACTCACATCGCTCAGAACGGCGCCGTCTAGGGCACAAAAGCGAAAGGCACCGAACGGGGGTGCTCCCCCATCCGGTGCCTTTTATGTTTTAGCCTCGCGAGGCTTTCACGCTATTTAGTGCTGTGCCGCGTTGGTGTTCTCGTCGGCGTGCATAGCGTCCAGGTCGGGGCGCTCATAGCCGCCCTGAACCTTCGAGGAGATGGCGTAGCCAATAGAAATCAGCACGAAGAAGACGATGCCGACCATAATGGATTCCTGAACACCCGAGCCGGGCAGCATGAACATTGCCGCCAGGGTCGCCAGGACACCCGCCAGGGCCAGGCCTGCGGTGACGCGGCCACCCAGCACGGTGAAGGAGGAGGCGTCCTTCTGGTCCTTCTTGTACGCCTGGTAGGTCAGCAGAATCATGACCCACACGATCAGGATGCACAGGGTCACCAGCGCCATGAGCAGGGCAAAGATGTCGCCAATCTTGGCAACAGCCATCACGGTCGCCACGACGACGCCGGTGAAGGAGATGAGCAGAGCCACGACCGGCACGCCGCGCGAGGAGGTGCGGGCAGCCACTGCGGGAGCCATGCGGTCAGAGCCCAGGGCGTGCAGCAGGCGGGTTGCCGCGTACAGGGAGGCGTTAGCACCGGAGAGCGCAGCAACGAGCACCACGAAGTTCATGATGTCCGCGGCGAAGGGGATGCCCAGTTCAGAGAAGACGAGCACGAACGGCGACTCGGTCAGCTCCGAGTTCTGCGCGGCGGTCTGCCAGGGCACCAGGCACAGAATAATTGCCATGGACACCACGTAGAAGGTGGACAGGCGCCAAATCATTGCCTTCACGCTGGCTGCCACCGAGCGTGCCGGGTCTTTCGCCTCCGCTGCGGAGAGGGAAATCATTTCCACACCGCCGAAGGAGAACATGACAACAGCCATCGAAATCCAGATGGATGCCGGGCCGTTGGGCAGGAAGCCGCCGTCGTTCACGAGGTTTGCGGTACCCGCCGCGGCATGGCCGGGCAGGCCCACGAACACCAGCAATGCACCAATCACCATGAACACGATGACGGCAGAAACCTTAATCGAAGAGAGCATGAACTCCAGAGCGCCGAAGGACTTCACGCTCACCAGGTTCAGCACCAGAATAATCGCGCCGAAGAGAGCAACGAACACAGCCAGGGGAACGTCCGGGAACCAGTACGCCATGTAGTGGCCAACCGCCACCAGCTCAGCACCGGCCAGCGGCACGGTGCATGCCCAATACGCCCAGCGAGTCAGGTAGCCGCTAAAGGGGTTCAGGTATCGGCTCGCAATGGTGCCGAAACCGCCCTGGACGGGGTGACGCACGGACATTTCGCCCGCGCAAGCGGCAATGATTGCCGCAATCATCGCACCAATAGCGTAAGAGATGATTGCGCCGGGGCCCGCAATTTTAATGGCGGAGGAGGAGCCCAGGAACAGGCCCGTACCCAGCGCCAAGCCCATCGCAATCATGGTCAACTGGCCGTGGGAGAGGGAACGATTCAGCGAGTCGTTCTTCGACTGCTCGGGGGTGTTCCCCTGCAGTTTAGACATAACGTATCTCTTTCTTAGACATGCTGTGTGTTGAACAAAGCTGAAATGGCAATGCCGCCCAGGCGTTAGGCCGGGCGGCTGTGCACATCAGCTGTAAGGAGGTTAGCTTACGCCACGTACTCGAGTTCGTGACGCTTGAACCAACCAATAATCGGGTAGCTGATCGGCATGAGGAGCACCTCGACCAGGCACTTGTAGATATAGCCGATCAGTACGTAGTTGATGAATGCTTCAATGGTGGCGATGCCGAGCACCGGTGCCGCAATGGAGCAGAAGATGACGGTATCGAGCAGCTCACCAACCAGGGTGGAGACAATCATGCGCAGCCACAGGAAACGGCCCTTGCTTGCCTTCTTCATTGCCACCATGACCCATGCGTTCAGGGTCTGACCGAAGAGGTAACCGAGCAGGGAGCCCACAAAAATCTGCCAGACCGGGCCGAGAACCTGCGCGAATGCCTCCTGGCCGGTGTAGAAGCTCGCAGCGGGCAGGTGCACAATCAGCAGGAAGCACAGGGCGGCAAAAGCGGCCGAGGCGAAGGACGCCACAATGGCGCGGCGGGCACGCTTGAAGCCGTACACCTCAGAAAGAAGGTCGCCAATCACGTAGGCGAGCGGGAAAAGGAAGAAACCACCGTCGGTGACAATGGTCGAGCCAATCAGGGGCAGTTCGAAGGGTAGCGGACCGAACTCCACGCCCTTGGTTGCGCCGATATTCGAAATGATCAGGATGACGCAGGATGCGCCCAGCAGCAGATCAAAGTAGCCGCGGCGACCGGCCCAGGGCACCTTGACGGTGCTCGTCTGAGCCTTAGATTCGCTAACGGGTTTAGCCATTACTTTCCCCAAGTCTTTCTTCATGCGATGTGTTTCTTCACGTCAGGTACGAGCCCTCACGCGTGGTGGTGAGCCTGCAATGCAGGGCAGGGTTCACCGGCTCGTCTGCCACCCGAGCCTATCTAATAGTACCTATACGCCGTGCCGGAGGCAGGTTTATGAGCTCCGTTCAAGAGTGTGGACAGGCCCCGGCGCCTGCTGAACCCCCGCACCTACAATGGAGGTATGAAGAGTCTGAGCCGCATAGTTCACCGCAGCGGAGTTCACCGTACTGGGCAGGTGGCGTCCCCGCTGGAGGCGGGGCATGCTTCACGCGCCTCGGTTCGCGGCTCGGTGCAGCGCTCGGTTCGGGCCTCGGTGCGCCGCTCGGTTCGTGGCTCTCTACGGCGAGCGCGGAGGCGGCACCGTAACCAGCGGCGGTTGAGCGCGCATATTCCGCGTCTGCATCCGCTGTTCATCTATGCGGCGCAGGCTGTGCGCACCGGTATCTCCCTGCTGGAGCCGATGCTTCTGGCTTCCTCTGAGCTGCTCGGTTACCGGTCGTTTACGCATCGGGGTCGCAATATCTACTACCGGGTCGATAATCTGCATCTTTTGTCTGAGCCTGAGTCTGCGCCCGGCGTACTGTTCTATTTTGATGGCGACCACCTCTCCCGTGTGGGTAGCCGCCTATTGCGCCGTACTTCTCCCCTGCGTGCCGAGTTGGCGCAGGTGGCAGCTGAGTTCAATATGCTGTCGGTGCCGGTACTGTCGCCGGGTAGCCTGCGGGAGCCTCACCTGACGGATGCCGGCTCCTATGCGCCTCCGCTGACGTATAACTGGTGGGTTCGCGCCCGCTCAAACGGCAGGATGGTCCGCGCCCTCATTGAGGGGATTGCCCTGGCGTACGGGGTGGATATGAGTCGCGTCTGGCTTGCCGGATATTCGGGTGGCGCCGAGTTCCTCAGCTACGAGTTGCTTTCGCACGATATTGAGTGGATCCGTGGAGGCGGCGCCACCTTCATCGGTGGCGGCGGCGCTGACGGCGTGCCCGTGCGGGTGCGTGAGCAGGCTGCGCTGAATCCTTCTTCGCATGAGCGTCTGCTGATGAGCTGGCATGTGGGTGTGCTGGATGGGCGTTCGCCGTCGGGTCGTCGTCGCATGGCGACGAGTTCTGAGGGGAGCTGGTCGGCGCGTATTGCGGCGCAGGAGGGTAGTGCTTTCTATGAGGGTTTGGGGGCACGGACTTTGTTGCAGGTGACTCCGGGGCGCGGCCATACGGGGTATCCGATTGCGTCGTTGGTGGGTGCTGATTTGGCGGCGGCGACTCGTTTGGGGTTCTTGTAGGGCCGGTTATTTCGTCATAAACGTGAAAATTCGCATGGATTGGGCAAATTTCTTGGTGACACATTCGATAAATTCGTCATTTGCTGACGATCTGGGGTAGAGTGTCACTATGCCTCGTATTTCTGCAGCAACCAACGCCGCCCAGCGCGAGAACACCAAGCGTGCCATTCTCAACTCCTTCGGCGAGATCCTCTACACCCGCGGCCTGCCCGGCCTGACCATGACCGACGTCGCCAAGAACGCCGGCATCGGCCGCACCGCGGTCTACAACTACTTCGCCGACATGGGCGAACTGCTGGTCGCCTACGCCCTGGACGAGACCGAACGCTTCCTCAACGAACTGCGCGCCGGCCTGGAGGGCATCGAAAACCCGATTGACCAGCTCGCGGTCTACATTCGCCTGCAGATCAACGATTTGGCGCGCCGCCACCTGCCTCCGGGCCCGGCAATGCGCTCTATGCTTTCCCCCGAGTCCTACGCGAAGCTCGGCAAGCACGTGCACGAACTGCAGATGGTGCTGGCTCATATTCTTTCTGCCGCCATTGCTGAGAACTACATTCCGAAGAACGATATTCGCGAACTGGCGATGCTCGTGCACGGCTCCCTCTCCTCAAGTGCGGGTCGCGCCGAGGACGCACCGGATGAGGAGACTCGCGAACGCCAGATTCTGAATACTATCCGTTTTATTCAGATGGGCCTGGGCGCGCGTTTTGACGCCGAAGGCAACCCTGTTCGCCTGGACTCCGAGGAGTCTCTGCCGGAGCAGTCGCCCGTGCAGGAGGCGAACCTGAAGGTCGCTTCCTAAGGGTTGAGCGGGCTGAATAGCTACATGTAATGCCGCGGACCTGATGCTTCTTTGCATCGGTCCGCGGTATTTTCTGTATTCGGGTAGGTTTTTACGCGGTTAGGTTTTTAGGTGCCAGGCAGCAGTGCCGGGGAGATGGAGTCCAGGTCCAGTACGCGCGCGTACATGACGGCGCGGCGGTGCAGGGCGTTACGCAGTGCACGGTGCACGCCGTCTTCGAGGTAGAGTTCGCCACCCCATTTGACCACGTGCGGGAAGAGGTCGCCGTAGAAGGTGGAGTCTTCGGCGAGTAGGGTCTCGAGGTTGAGGGTTTTTTGGGTGGTGATGAGGGTGTCGAGGCGTACCTGCTGCGGCGGGATTCCTCCCCAGTCGGCGTGGGTCATGCCGTGCTGGGGGTAGGGGCGGCTGTCGCCTACTTTTTTGAAGATCATGGTGGTGCTTTCTGCAGGTCTGGGGCGCCCCGGCGGCGCGTGGAACCGTGGGGTTTCTGAAGAAATAGTACCAAGGGGCATAAAAAATCCCCGGTCTTAGAATCTAAGACCGGGGATCGGTGGCGGAGGATGGGGGATTTGAACCCCCGAGGGCTGTTAACCCAACACGCGTTCCAGGCGTGCGCCATAGGCCGCTAGGCGAATCCTCCAGCTATGTTTTCTACGCATTGCGCAGGCAACGAATAAAACTTTACTACGCTTTTGTGAAGCATGCAAGCCCCGAATAGGAAAAGTAACAGAAAGCACATTTGTGGATGCTTATGCCCTTGTTTTTGGGCGGAGCGCCAGCGGAGCGGGCACGTAGTGCATATGACGGGTGCCGAATTGTCTAAGTAGCTATTTTTGGGCATAGAAAAACCCCTTACGCACCCGTCATAGCTCGAATACCCTTGCTACCTTCCGGTCCTGGGGGAGTTTTCCAAGATAACGCCACGTAAGAGGCAAGAACCAGTGTACCGGATTTTTGGGTTCTTGGGAATTCGGCGCGTCCGCGGTATTTCTGTGAGCGTACATGCTGCCGGGGTGAGCGTCCGGGTGGCGGTGTTGTGGGCGGTGTTGTGGTGGGGTGCTGTAGCAGCGTGTTCGCCGGTGACTATCGGCCACTCGGGCCGGGGGTAAAGCGTCTAAAATGGTAGGGATTGTCCTATCCGCACCCCGAGTTGAAGAGGTTGCCGTGAGCACTGCCCTTTATCGTCGTTATCGCCCCGAGACCTTTGCTGAGGTTATCGGGCAGGAGCACGTGACCGAACCTCTCATGGTCGCCTTGGAGAAGAACCGTGTGAATCACGCGTACCTGTTTTCGGGTCCGCGTGGTTGCGGTAAGACCACGTCGGCGCGCATTTTGGCGCGTTGCTTGAACTGTGCGCAGGGTCCGACCCCTACTCCGTGTGGTGTGTGCGATTCGTGCCGTGAGCTGTCGCGTGATGGTGGCGGTTCCCTTGACGTGATTGAGATGGACGCGGCGAGCCACGGCGGCGTGGATCATGCCCGTGACTTGCGTGAGCGTGCTACTTTGGCGCCGGTGCGTGACCGTTACAAGATCTTCATTATTGATGAGGCGCATATGGTGACCCGTGAGGGTTTCAATGCGCTGCTGAAGATTGTGGAGGAGCCGCCGGAGCACGTGAAGTTTATCTTCGCGACGACTGAGCCGAATAAGGTTCTGGGTACGATTCGTTCGCGTACTCACCATTACCCGTTCCGTCTGGTTCCGCCGGAGGTTCTTCTGCCGTTCCTGCAGGGTCTGTGTGATCAGGAGCAGGTGGCTGTGGAGCCGGGTGTGCTGCAGCTGGTGATTCGTGCTGGTGGCGGTTCGGTGCGTGATTCGCTGTCGATTCTTGATCAGCTGATGGCTGGTGCGTCTTCGCAGAACGGTATTGAGTATGACCGTGCGGTGGCGCTGCTGGGTTATACCCACGCGCAGCTTCTGGATGAGGTCATTGAGGCGTTAGGCGCGAAGGATGCGCCGACTCTCTTTGGTACGGTGTCTCGCGTGGTGGCGACCGGTCAGGACCCTCGCCGTTTTGTGGAGGATCTGCTGGAGCGTCTGCGTGATTTGATTGTGGTGAAGGCTGTTCCGCAGGCTGCCGGCCAGATTTTGCAGGGTGTTCCGCAGGATCAGTTGGAGCGCCTAGCTCAGCAGGCGCAGGCTCTGGGTGAGCGTGAGCTGACGGTTGCCGCAGCTACGGCGAATGAGACGCTAAATGGTATGACGGGTGCGGCGAATCCGCAGCTTCAGCTGGAGTTGCTGTGTGCTCGTCTGCTTCTGCCTGCGGCGGAGGGTCCTTCCGGTGGCGCTGAGGTTGCGGCGTTGGCTTCTCGTCTGCAGGTTTTGGAGCGTCGCGTGGCTTCTGGTGCGGCTGGTTCGGTTTCGGCGCAGGGTGGCATGTCTGCTGCTCGTGCGGCGGGTATGGCGGCGGCTGGCCTGATGCCTAAGACTCAGGCTCCTAATGCTTCTAGCGCCCCGGTTCAGGAAGCAGTGCAGGAGGCGACTCAGCCCGCGCAGCAGCCTACTTCTCAGCAGGCAGCCCCTCAGCAAGCAGCTCCCCAGCAGGCTAGCGCGGGTGCTCCCCCGCTGGCGGGCGCGCCCCTTGGCGGTGCACCTCTAGCACCGACCGCGCAGGCCCCCACCACTCCGACTGGTGCTCCCCTGACGGGTAACACCCCGGCGGCGCCCCTTGCTCCGGCGGCACCTGACGCTCCGGAGGCGCCGAATGCCGCCGCTTCTCCTGTAGCTGATGCCGCTGCGGCGGGTACCCCCTCCGCGCCTTTGAAGCTTAACCCGAACGATCCGCTGGCGGCAGTTCAGGGTAATTGGCGTGCCATCCTTAACCGAATGAGCGTTCCCGGTGCGGCGGAGCAGCTGATGAAGGTGCGTCCCGCCCGCATGGACGGCGCAACCCTGTACGTGAGCGCCGATATTGCGACCCTACGCGCGGTCAAGGGCTTTGTACCCGAGCTGACCGCCCGCGTGAGTGAGTTCCTGCGCCGTCAGGTGACCATTCACGCTCAGGTGGCGAAGCCCGGTGAACAGACCAAGCCTGCCCCTGCAGCTCAGCCCGCAGCGTCCAGTGCTCCCGCAGCGCAGCCTGCAGTTCCGGCGGCTGTTGCCCCGCAGGCGCCTCAGCAGCCCGTTCAGCAGACTCCCCCGCAGCCCGCTCAGCCGGCGCCGCTGGCTGATGGTCCGCGCGGCGGTGAGGATGCGTGGCGTCGCCACGGTCAGCCGCTGACCGGCGCAAACACCCCCGAGTCCACGAGCGTGGATGCGCCCCTGGGTGCGTGGGAGGTTGCCCCGATTCCGCAGAGCGCCCCCGAGGAGGCACCTCAGCAGGTTGCCCCGCAGGCACCGGCTGGTCCGCTTGCGCCTGAGCCCCCGCTTCCTCAGCAGGTTCCGGCAGCTCAGCAGGTGCCGACTGGTCCGGCGGGCGGTTTTGGTGAGCGTGATTCCTTTGCCGCCTCCGGTAGCGGAGTTCCGCAGCAGGAAAGCACCCCGGAACTCCAGCATGCCCCAAATCCCCAGCAGGCGCAGGAGCCTCCGTTCTCGCAGGAGCCCCCTCACGTGGAGGAACCTCCCTATGAGGAGGAGCCCCCTTTTGAGGATGAGCCTCCCTACGCTGAACCGGTTGAGGCACCCGCTACCCCCGCACTGCCTGCTGAGCCTGTAGCACCGGCTGGTCCGCTTGCCGCTCCGGTTGCCCCGACAGGTCCGTTGGCGGCTTCCCCGCAGGATTCAGCACCCCCGGTTGCCCCGGCGACTCCGGTTATCCCGGCAGGTCCCCTCGCTACTCCGGTCGCCCCGGCTGGCCCCCTCGCTCCGGCGGGTCCGCTGGCAACTCCCTCGCAGGCGGCTGCGGCTGATAACGCTCCGGCAAGCGATGAGAAGCCCGCAGCGCAGGCTTCTAACGCACCTACCGCACCGACTCCGAGCACGTCGGCGGCACCGGCTCGCCCGGCACGCGCCGCATCCGATGAGGACTATGTCTCTGAGGACGATGAGAAGGTCGAAAACAGCACCTTCATCGGTCTGCGCGCTATCGAAAAAATTATTGGTGGCACCGTCATCGACGAACGCCCCCTGCACCAGCCCTAACCCGGGGTCGTAGGTGCCGCGCCCGCCATCACACCGATGGCGGGCGCACTTATTCCAGCCGCATACTCGCTACGCGAAACGCCCCTAAACTGTCAGGGGTTGGGTGCATACTCATAACGTCGCCCAAGAACAACACACCAGCACAACACACACCGCATTTGTAAGGAGAAGCCATGTACGAGGGAGCAGTTCAAAACCTCATTGACGAGCTCGGCCGCCTGCCGGGTGTGGGCCCCAAGTCGGCTCAGCGCATCGCTTTTCACATTCTGAATGCGGATGCGGCAGATATGGCGCGCCTAGCCAACGCCATTTCCACGGTGAAGACCAGCGTGAGCTTCTGCGAGGAGTGCGGTAACGTCTCCGAGACGAAGCTGTGCACGATCTGCCGTGATGAGCGCCGCGACCCGTCCGTGCTGTGTGTGGTCGAGGAGTCGAAGGATGTGGTGGCGATTGAGCGCACCCGTTCCTTTACCGGCCGCTACCACGTGCTCGGTGGCGCCATTAACCCGCTGGCTGGTGTGGGCCCGGAGCAGCTGCGTATTCGTGAGCTGGTGTCCCGCCTGGCGGATGAGCGCATCCAGGAGATTATTCTGGCGATGGACCCGAACCTTGAGGGTGAGGCGACCGCAACCTACCTCTCGCGCATGCTCGTGCCGCTGGGTGTGCGCCTGTCGCGTCTGGCGTCGGGCCTTCCGGTCGGTGGCGATCTGGAGTATGCGGACGAGATTACTCTGGGCCGCGCGTTGGAGGGCCGCCGCGTCATTAGCGAGGGCACCGCGGTGGCTCATACTGCCGCCGAGGATTTTGAGCGCGTGAACCGCGAGGAGGAGCAGGAGCGTGAGCAGGCGGCTCAGGTTCAGGCTCAGGAGGTGAAGCAGAGTCGTCGCCGCTGGAATTCGAGCATGTTTGATGACCTGGATTCTGAGGATTCTGCTGTTTCCCGCGCGGAGGCGCCCGCTGCTGAGGGCGTGCAGGGCACGGTGGATGAGCAGCTGATTGAGCAGGTTCTGCGGGAGGCTGAGGAATCTGGTGACGAAGCCTCCCCCACCGATTCTGCTGAGGCTCAGAGCACCACAGAATCCACCCCTGACCTGGGCGAAGACTCCGGCGAGGGCGCCCCAGTTGAGGAAGCCCCGGCGAGCGCCGCCTCCGAACCCACTGAAGCACCCGTAGCTGAGCAGGCGGAAGATGCGCCGGAGGTGTTCCGCACCCCCGACTATGAGGAGAAGATCCGCTCGATTCAGAACGCCCCGTTGCGTACTCCGAAGCCGGATGTTCCGCCGCTACCGGGCGTCACGTACGTGAACCCGTGGACCTAGAAACTCGCCTCCGTGGGCGTGCTGTACTCGCCTGCCCACCCCGCATCACCGCCCTGTAACACTACGTAATATTTCACGAGGCAATACACACGGGCACCCAGTTAGCCGCTTGTGCTGAACGCCGTCTACTATAAATGATGAGCCGGTGTCTGCCGGCAGCACACAAGTAACTGACCTGGAGATATCAATGAGCCTGATCGTC
>ERZ772952.212-NODE-212-length-13166-cov-3.43696_pt1 | contig 13166 bp, 13 predicted proteins | sample MGYA00580686_ERZ772952 | MGnify/ENA primary metagenome ERZ772952 (study PRJEB29015, sample SAMEA2738074) | human oral metagenome | biome: human oral; feature: human-associated habitat; material: saliva | place: China | collected 2213 ... | reverse complement strand
AGCGGGCTGAGGCGTGCCGAGATCGATGGTGCCGAATTCATTTTCGTACTTCACTACGTTGTCTTGGAGGGCGAAGAGAAGACGCTTAGCGCTCTCGGGAGTGAGGATTTGGCGCGCATTGACACGAGCCTGGGGCAGACCGGGGAGAGCGGCGATGAAGTCGAGTACGAATTCCTGGGGACTGTGGTTGATGATGGCCAGGTTGCTGTAAGTGCCGTTGGCGATTTCGGGCGTCAACTCGATCTGGAGCTGCTGACCCTGTTCTTTTTCGTTTGCCATGGGAGGGTAGTGTATTATATTGATGAATGAATTTGTGCGTTTGTTCCGACCGTTGAAGAGAGTCGTCGGTAGTGTGTCTGCAATAAGGGTGCCAAAAGTCATTTGTGCCTCTCATTTGCGTTCTACATGAGCAAATGTAGCAAAACAAAATGGAATGTGCAAGAACGGAGCGCAGAAAACGCGCGCTAAATTTGGAGTTCTCTTGTTGAGCGCGTAAATTTGCACGTTAATAGATATATTGTCGTCCGACGATGATACGCTTATTCCGATTATGACGCACAAACGACTGTTGCTTTTCCTCTTCGCGTTGCTCGTTCTCTTGCCGGGACGGGCTCAATTCGTGGGGCCTTTGGCAGAGCGACCCGAATTCAAACGCAGCTGGGGTTTCACTTTTGGCGGAGGAGCCTACCACCCGATGTCTTACAGTCCCAATGCCTCTTTGGTGACGGGGATGTTTGCTCTCGACCTCAAGCGCCAATTCACGCCTACGCTCGCGCTGGGTGTGGAAGGCAACTTGTTGTTGGCCAATCAAAACCTCCTGTTGAGTCGCAGTGCCCGAAGTCAAGTCTATGTTTATGGCGGAATCAATCTCTTAAACTTGTTTGTCACGCCTCCGATCGAGCCTCGTCGCGTTGAACTCGACGGTATCCTGTCGCTCGGTTGGGGACACAATTTCAAGGAAGAAGCGGCCAATCGCGATTTGGGAGCGAGTTATTTGGTGTCGAAACTGGGGCTGAATCTCAGTTGGTACCTCAATGCCGACCGCTCCTGGGCGCTGAACGTGCGTCCCGCCCTGTTTTACGACTTGCGCACGGAAAAAGAAAATTCGCAGATCGAATACAATATACATAGAGCCGCCATGATGGTGACCGTGGGCTTCACCTATCGCTGGACCGGCGGCCGTCGTGCGCGTCGACACACCTATTTGCATGGTGTGGAAGAGGAGGATGACGATGAAGATCTGGTGGTGAACGACACGGTGCGCACCATGTATATTTTCCCTCGCTTGGCTTCTCGCGGCCGTCGTTCGCGTTCGCGTACACTGCCCACGCCTTCGATGGCGCTCAACCCCGTGCAGCGTGCCGATTTGCAGCCGACCACGCGTGTAGTGTCCGGAGCTGAACTTCCGGGCAACTATCATGTCGACAGCACCGGGCACATTGTGGCCGGCGATCGCGAATATGTTGTGCCGTTGCCCAAAAGAACGGTGTCCAAACCCAAACCGGCCGAAACGGTACGTCCCGCGGAGCCGGTGACCTACGGCGAGGAACACGAAACCGGCGCCCCGCTGGAACCCGGGAATGAGAATGTAATGTTGATTCCACTCTCACCTCAAGGCGCCAATACGCCCAAGAAAGTGACGGAGCCGGCCAAGTCGACCGATGCGAAGACCAAAGTGACGGCGGGTTCATCGGGCGCTGCGGCACAAAACACCCCGTCGATCCGCGGCACCGAATCTTCATCGCCGGTGAAACACGCCACGCCGCAAATGCCCGACCGCGCTTCTGAGCGCCGTGTCCACGATCGTCCGGTGGTACAAACGCCGCGTCGTTCGGAAACGCACACGGTGGAGGTTCCCACTGTGCCTGCCATGGCACACGAAGAGCGGAAAGCGGTAGCGACCGGTCCCGATCGGCCGGTAGAGAAAACGGCTCGCGATCGCGAAGAAGGCGTCGCCACGACCGTGCAACGCCACGAAACAGCTGTGCGACCGGAGAAGGCGCATGAAACGTCCGCTCAACAACACGTGCGGCCCCTGCAGCCGCAGCATGAGCGGAAGAACGAGCCCCAAGTGGCGGTGACTCCGGTACCTATTGTTATCGAAACGCCCGATCCCGTTGCGCCGGTGCCCGAACTGCCGATCACCGGAAGCGAAACACCCGCTCCCACAGTGCCCACGACGCCGTCGGTTGACGAAACACCCCAACAGCAAACCACTGCAGAGCAAGGTGCTCGCCGTGAATCCGGCAAGAAAGTGCGTGCAGAGGAGTTCGATGTCTACTTTGCAGCCGGCAGTGCATCCGTGAGCGGAGCACCGTTGGGCGAAGTGGCGCGTCTCGTGGCCTACTTGCGCCGCAATCCTTCGGCCAAGGTGAGTCTCGCGGGCTATGTCTCGGGTGGTGAACATCGCGCTTTGGCCCATCGTCGAGTTGAGGCCGTGCGTGCACTGCTCGTAGGCCGTTACGGCATCGATGCGCGCCGAGTGCGCACCGCGGCCTACGGAATCGCCTATTTCTCTGCCCTGCCATCCAAAAATCGGGTGGTGGTGGCGCACGCCGGCGAGTGAGTATACTTGTCCCGTCGGGACTTTATGCGTCTAAGAGTTGGTGGCACGAAAAAAAATGGCTACCTTTGCAGTCAAAATGGCGTAGTGTGTACTCACGCCTCCCTATTTCGCAATCAGAAATACAATATATAAACAATTAAAAATCACATCAAATGCCTACTATCCAACAACTTGTGCGCAAGGGACGTTCGGTGGCGGCCGACAAGTCCAAGTCTCCTGCACTGGACAACTGCCCTCAGCGTCGTGGCGTGTGCGTTCGTGTATATACCACCACGCCTAAGAAGCCTAACTCGGCAATGCGTAAAGTCGCCCGTGTGCGTCTGACTAACTCTAAGGAGGTGAACTCCTACATTCCCGGTGAAGGTCACAACCTTCAGGAACACAGCATCGTGCTGGTTCGTGGCGGTCGTGTGAAAGACCTCCCCGGTGTGCGTTATCACATCGTTCGCGGTACGCTTGATACCGCCGGCGTGGCCAACCGCACGCAGCGTCGTTCCAAATATGGTGCGAAGCGTCCCAAAGCGGCTAAGAAATAATTGACGCTAAGCCGTTAGAGAATGGAGAAAGAGTAATTGCTGAGCAATGAAGGCACTTCTGTCGCAGAAGTACACTTTCTTCTTCTCACTCCTCTTCTATATAAGAACAATGTTGGTTTGCATAAGGTTGAGTAAGCACGTTATGTGCTGAAGACAGCATGCAGCCTCACACAAAACCAAATTTCCCATGCGTAAAGCAAAGCCTAAGAAGCGGTTGATCCTTCCCGATCCCGTTTACGGAGACCAGAAAGTTTCCAAGTTCGTAAATCACCTCATGTACGACGGTAAGAAAAACGTGAGCTACGAGATTTTCTATCACGCCCTCGAACTCGTCGGTGAGAAGATGCAAAGCGAAGAAAAGAGCGCCCTCGAGATCTGGAAGATCGCGCTGGACAAAATCACTCCGCAAGTCGAAGTAAAGTCGCGCCGTATCGGTGGTGCCACTTTCCAGGTGCCTACTGAAATCCGTCCCGACCGTAAGGAATCGGTTTCCATGAAGAACTTGATCAGCTTCGCTCGCAAGCGCGGTGGTAAAACCATGGCCGACAAACTTGCAGCTGAGATCATGGACGCTTACAACGAACAAGGTGGTGCCTTCAAACGTAAGGAAGATATGCACCGCATGGCTGAAGCAAACCGTGCTTTCGCGCACTTCCGCTTCTAATCCCCTCATAGCATAAGACTAAAATGGCAAAGCAAGACCTCCATTTGACGCGCAATATCGGTATCATGGCGCACATCGATGCCGGTAAGACCACTACCTCCGAGCGCATCCTGTTCTACACCGGTAAAACCCACAAGATCGGTGAGGTGCACGAAGGTGGCGCAACCATGGACTGGATGGAACAGGAGCAAGAACGCGGTATCACGATCACGTCTGCCGCAACGACTGCCTTCTGGACTTACAATGGTGTAAAATATAAGTTCAATCTCATCGACACTCCGGGTCACGTTGACTTCACGGCCGAGGTTGAACGCTCGCTTCGTGTCCTCGACGGTGCAGTAGCTACCTACTGTGCAGTGGGTGGCGTGGAGCCCCAGTCTGAAACCGTGTGGCGTCAGGCTGATAAATACAACGTTCCCCGTATCGGCTACGTAAATAAGATGGACCGTTCGGGCGCCAACTTCTTCGAAGTGGTACGCCAAATGAAGGATGTCCTCGGTGCAACGCCCTGCGTGATCTCTGTTCCTATCGGTTCAGAGGAGAACTTCAAGGGTATTGTGGATCTCATCAGGATGAAGGCCATCTTTTGGCACGACGAAACGATGGGAGCTGAGTACGAAGTGGACGATATTCCCGCAGAACTCGTCGACGAGTGCAACGAATGGCGCCAGAAGATGATCGAACTTGCCGCAGAGCAAGACGAGACGCTGATGGAGAAGTTCTTCGAAGATCCCAACTCGCTCACGGAAGACGAGATCGTTGCAGCAATCCGTAAGGGTACGCTCGCACTGGATATCGTTCCGATGACTTGCGGTTCGTCGTTTAAGAACAAGGGCGTGCAGACTTTGCTCGACTACGTGGTAATGTTCCTCCCCTCGCCCCTCGATACGCCTGTGATCGAAGGTACGAATCCCGATACCGGTGAACTCGAAACGCGTAAAGTTTCGGAAGACGAAAAGACTGCTGCTCTCGCGTTTAAGATTGCCACCGACCCCTATGTGGGACGTTTGACCTTCTTCCGCGTTTACTCCGGTAAAATCGAAGCCGGTTCGTATGTTTACAACGTACGTTCGGGTAAGAAGGAACGCGTTTCGCGTATCTTCCAGATGCACTCCAACAAGCAGAATCCTGTTGAGGTGATTGGTGCCGGTGATATCGGTGCCGGTGTAGGTTTCAAGGACATCCGCACGGGTGATACGCTCGCAGAAGAAGATGCCCCCATCGTACTTGAATCCATGGAATTCCCCGAAACCGTGATCGGTATCGCAGTAGAGCCCAAGACCCAGAAGGATCTCGACAAGCTTTCTACCGGTCTTTCGAAGCTCGCTGAGGAAGATCCCACGTTCACCGTTAAGACCGACGAGCAAAGTGGCCAGACCATCATCTCCGGTATGGGTGAATTGCACTTGGATATCATCATCGATCGTCTGAAGCGCGAATTCAAGGTTGAAATCAACCAAGGTAAGCCTCAGGTAAACTACAAGGAAGCCATCACCAAGACGGTGAATCTCCGCGAAGTCTACAAGAAGCAGTCCGGTGGTCGCGGTAAGTTCGCCGATATCATCGTGAATGTTGGTCCCGTAGACGAAGATTACAAGGAAGGCGGCCTGCAGTTCGTGAACAAAGTGACCGGCGGTAACATTCCTAAGGAGTTCATCCCCTCGGTACAGAAAGGTTTCGAGAATGCCATGAAGAGCGGTGTGCTCGGTGGCTTCCCTCTCGACAGCCTGAAGGTAGAATTGCTCGACGGTTCGTTCCACCCCGTGGACTCCGACCAGCTTTCGTTCGAAATCGCCGCTTTGCAGGCCTACAAGAACGCATGTGCACAGGCCGGTCCCGTGCTTTTGGAACCCATCATGAAGCTTGACGTCATCACGCCCGAAGAAAACATGGGTGATGTGATCGGTGACCTCAACAAGCGCCGCGGTCAAGTCGAAGGCATGGAAAGCAGCCGTTCCGGTGCTCGCGTAGTGAAGGCCATGGTGCCCCTCGCCGAGATGTTCGGTTACGTAACTGCCCTCCGTACCATCACTTCGGGTCGTGCAACCAGCTCGATGTCCTATGATCACCACGCACCTGTTTCGAGCAGCATCGCCAAGTCGGTACTCGAAGAAATCAAGGGTCGTGTAGATCTCGTGAAGTAATCTAGGCACGAACCACAAGTTCCCCAATAAAACCCTCTATTTTGTCTGCGCAGTGGGATACTGCCGCAAGGCAAAGTTCAATTCAAACAACAAATGAGTCAAAAGATCCGCATCAAACTCAAGAGCTACGACCACACGCTCGTTGAGAAATCTGCAGAAAAGATTGTTTCCAACGTGAAAGCCACCGGCGCCATCGTGAGCGGTCCCATCCCCCTCCCCACGCGCAAGCGCATTTTCACCGTCAACCGTTCGACCTTCGTCAACAAGAAGAGCCGCGAGCAGTTCGAAGTTTCGACCTACAAGCGTCTCATCGACATCTACAGCTCGAACCCCAAGACGATCGACGCACTGATGAAGCTCGAACTTCCCTGCGGCGTCGAGGTTGAAATCAAGGTATAGGATCCCGAAAAGTATTTGCCCGCGCAAATACCCGCCTTTCAAAGCCCTTTGCACTTTTGTGCGAAGGGCTTTTCTTTTTGCCCGGCATCGAAGGCGCTTCGTTCGCCAACGCATGCGCATCTGGCCCCACACATGCACAGAACTTGGCTCGGGAGCCTTGCTCTGCACAATGAAAATCACAAATGCCCCCGAAAGTGGAGGTACAGCCTGCAGGAAGATCGACGTGCGTGGCGTATTTCGTGTGAAAACGTCCGGTCTTCAGGAATAAGCGCAGAGGTTTATTGTTTAACAGCGGTGTCTCTCACAGGATAAATGCGAGCCTGTCGGACGACCCCGCCATCGTTTTCCTCCTTACCAACATCCCCTTCCTGGTTCCATCCTGGAACAGACGAAAAACACCGCATTCCTTCTCACGGTGAGAGGGATGCGGTGTTTTTTTGCTGAGAAATCAACAGAGGCTAAGTAGCCCGAGTTGTTTATTTAGCAGGAGCTTGCTGCTGACCTTGTGCTGCAGGCGTCGACTGTTGCTGCGCGGGTGCTTGTTGCTGCGCGGGAGCCGCCTGTTGCGGGCCTTGTGCTGCACCGGGAAGGGCGGGCACCGAAGTTGCAGGCATCGACTCAATGTCGGTAGCGTCGTCTTGGCCTACAGACTTCACGAAGAAGCTCGTTGCCACGCTGAACACAACCAGGAGAGCAGCCAAAGTCCATGTGGCTTTCTCCACAAAATTTGTCGTTTGGCGTACGCCGAGCACAGAATTGGCACCGGAAACGTTCGAAGCCAGACCGCCGCCTTTGGATTCCTGGATGAGAACCACAATGGCCAGCAAGATAGCCGTAATCACGGCGAGGATAACTAAAAAGGTGTACATTAGGAGTTATGAATTGTATTTGCTATTGATGGCAAGTTTTCGAATAAAGCGAATCTTATCTGCAAAGTAAGCACTTTTCTTCGGATTATTCAAGTGTAAGTAGGTGAGAATTTCCAAAGCACGCTGATATCTCCCCTGTTTCAAGCAAATATTGGCCAGAGTTTCGGTGTAGCAAGTTTCAGCCTCAAAGCCCTCTTCGCCGGTGTCCGGTGTCAGCAGTTCCTCGTCGGGCGTCATGGCATCTCCCTCTCGCCGGGCAGCCGGTTTGAACCATTTCTTTCCGTGCTTTTGAGCTGCTTCGAGCACTTTGCAGGTCGGGTCGTTTTCGATGTCCGCCCCGGGCGCCGGCTGTGTCAGCGAAGGGCTTCCGCCCGCTTGCGCTTCGATTTGGAACAAGTAGCCCATGTAGTCCGAAGCGGGATCCACCGCCTTTTCCTTTTTCTCTTGCTCTTCGTTGTCGCCAAAAAGGAAGCGATCGATCATCGTCGCGGTGAGATCCGTTCCCGTCGGTGCGTTGTCCTCTTCGTCGTCGAAGGGCTCTTCTGCCTCGTCCAATTCTCGCAAATGGGTACCCTCTGTCAGATCGAAGAGCACTTTGCGGTTGGGCACGAGCACGGCGGCTTTTTCGGCCTCCGCTCTGTAGTTCTCGTCGTCGAGTCGGAAGGCATTTTCCACCAGCAGCAAGCGTGCAGCCTGCATGCAGGGAAATTGTTCGACCAGCGCTCGCAGTTCGGCCAGCGTGGTTTGATCCATGTTTTCAGGATGTCGGATGAGCGCAGTCAGATCCATGAGCGAATAGAGGGTCACCAGTCGGCGACTGTGGCATTAAAAATTTGGTCGGTGATGTCGCGAATGAGTTCCGTCACGATGCGTTCCTGCACCTGCGAGAGTTGCAGACGCGAATCGTAGGGAGCAGAAGCCGAAAATTGACGTTCCCAGCGTTGGTTGCCCTTTTTGTTTTCGAAACGCACGTTGACAGTGAGTCGAAGTTGCACCTGCGAGGAGAATCCGTCGGCAGCAATGCCCTTATTGAACTGGTCGTAGCCCACGATCTCACCGCTCAGGTGCATATCTCCACCTCGTTTGACGATGGTCAGTCGCGTTTGGTTGGCGTAAGTGTCTTGCAGTTTGTTGTTGAACATCGCTTCCATCGGTGCCCATCCGTAGGGCGCGCGGTTGGGCATGCGGTCAATTTGAATCGTTTTGATCAAATCGTAATTGATGTTCGTACCGGTGAAGCGATAGCTGATGCAAGCCGCAGTGAGCAACAAGATGCAGCAGCACGAGAGCGCTAGGGTGACGAAGCGATTCGGTCGCAGGCAGCGATTCAAACGCTGCCGAATGTTATGCAGGTGTTGTAAACAGGCAGACTTCATATGGATAAGCATCGTTTATAGATTGTCGAGACCATATTCTTTGATCTTTCTGTAGAGTGTTCTTTCGGAGATGCCAATTTGGTCGGCCGCTTGTTTTCGGTGACCGTTGAATCTGATCAACGCTTTGCGAATGAGTTCTCGCTCCAAATCGTTTTTGGTGAGCAATTGTCCTTCGGGCGTTTCGTTGAGTTTTTCGTCTTCCACGAATTCTTCGGCCTCCGGCACCGACTCGTGGTGCACTTCTTGGTGGTAGGGGAGGAAGGATTGTGGCACTGCTTGCGGTGACGCTGTGCGAACCGCATTGCCATGGCGCAAATCTTCGATCTCGAGTTTCAGTTTTTCGATTTCGTGTCGAAGCATCCCGATGGCTTTGAAAACGAACTCACGGTCCTCGTCGTAGTGAGCCTCTTGTCCCGCAATTTGTGCCGGCGTGTGCGAACTGCTCAGGACAGGCAACGAGTGGACTGTGGCGGCCGGGATGTAGCGTTCGAGGATTTCGGGCGTGATTTCGCGCTCGTCGGCCGTCACCGACATGCTTTCGGCCACGTTTTTCAGCTGTCGCACGTTGCCCGGCCAGGGATATTGGAGCAGCATCTGCTTGGCTTTCTCGTCCAAACGCACGGGAGGCATGTTGTACCTTTCGCTCATTTCGAGTGCAAACTTGCGGAAGAGCATGTCGATGTCGTTGCCTCTTTCGCGCAGCGCCGGCATGTGTATGGCTACAGCCGCGAGTCGGTAGTAGAGGTCCTCGCGAAACCGGCCCTCTGCGATGGCGCGCTGCATGTCGACGTTGGTAGCGGCAACGATTCGCACGTTGGTGCGTTTCACTTCGCTCGATCCCACGGGGATGAACTCCCCCGTTTCGAGCACGCGCAGCAGGCGAACTTGTGTTTGCAGGGGCAATTCCCCGACCTCGTCGAGAAAAAGCGTGCCGCCGTCGGCCGCCGAAAAATACCCCTCACGCCGGCCTACACTTCCCGTGAAGGCGCCTTCGACGTGTCCGAAGAGTTCGGAGTCGATGGTGCCTTCGGGCAATGCGCCACAGTTGAGGGCGAGATATTTCTTTCCTTTGCGGGCGCTGGCATCGTGGATGATGCGTGGGAGCACCTCCTTGCCGACGCCGTTTTCGCCCTGGATGAGAATCGAAAGATCGACGCGTGCGACTTTGAGCGCCGTTTCGAGTGCGCGATTCAAGGCATCGCAGTTGCCCACGATGCCGTAACGTTGTTTGACGGCTTGTAATTCTTTGGGAGACATAGCGTCGGGAGGAGATGAGAATAAAGTTGTCGACGGCATGTTGTGGCCGGTTTGTGCACCCCCTCTTTGCAAAAATACGAATTTATTCGGTACGTCCTCTTGTGTTCGGTGCTTTTTCCTTACTTTTGTACCGTCGAAACAGTAGCTTTACGCAGTCATGCAAACCCAGTAGCTATGAAAAAAATATTGTCGGGGCGTCGTTTCCAGCCCTTCTCCCTGTTGTCTACTCGCATCGGCCGTTGTCTGCTTGCCGTTGGATTATTGTTGAGCATCTCGTCGATTTTCACGGCGTGCATCGACGAAGAAAGAAACGAGCCCTCGCGAGAGCATTCGGAAAACGTGGGGGTAGGGAAGAAAATCCCCCAATTTTCGGTGAAAATGTCCGACAAATCTACATTTTCCTCCCAACTTTTGTCGGGGCACCGCTCGATCGTGGTGTTCTTTTACAGTGCTTGCGGCGATTGTCACCGCTATTTGCCCACACTCAACCGCTTTTACGAGGGGCTGCGAGACGACCCCAAAGGGGAGTTCCGCGATGTGCGATTGATATGCATCAGTCGCGCTGACCATGCGGAGCGCATCGCCAAATACTGGGACGATGCTCATTTTTCGCTCCCTTATGCCCCCGAAACCGACCGTCGCGTGTATGATCTCTTCGGGGCTCATCGCGTGCCGACCACTTACGTGTTTGATGCGCAGGGCGTTTGTGTAGCCACCTACGGCGACAGTAATGCGCCGGACGAGGCCGAATTGTTCAACGCGCTGCGCAAGGCGAAGTGAATGGATAAAAGGCCTTGTAGAAAAGCAGAGCGTTATGAAGTGAGCGTTCTTTGCATCGCTGTCAACCAGTCGAGCGGGGAGGCGAAGAGGGAGGAGGACAATAAAGAGGAGGGCAGTCTGGGCTGTTAACCTGTAGATTAAACGATAAAAATCAATACCTATGAAACGAAACAAAAGATGGTGGATAGTAGCCGCCGTGTTATTGCTCATTGCGGCGGTGGCTTTTTTCGCGTTGCGCTGGGCGTGGAAGTATTATGGTCTTCCGGAACGTCCGGATCGCACGGAGTACAAAACGATAGAAGAGCGGGCGGAAAAGGCTTTGGCTTTTGCGCAGCGGCACAACATGAGCGAACGCTATGCGTTGTTTGTCGATTATGGCATTCCCTCGGGTACACCGCGGTTGTTCCTCTGGGATTTCCGTCGTAAGGCGATCGTGGTCAGTACTTATGTGATGCACGGTCCCGGTCGGGGCAGTACGGAGAAAACGCCACATTTTAGTAATCGCCCGGGGAGTGAATGCTCATCTTTGGGGCGCTTTCTCGTCACGAAAGAGCGTGGGCACAAGATAAAACGCAGTTTTCGCCTCAAGGGGATGGATACCGACAATCAGTCGGCTTTCAGAAGAGGACTGATGATTCACAGCGCGCGCTGGGTGGATCGATGGTGCTGGAAAGATTATATCCCTCTCAACCGCGTGTGTTGTCAGGGGTGCGTGACGATCTCCACCCGAGGCATGGATTATTTGTGGCCGCTGATCAATCAAGAGCGCAAACCGCTGCTTTTGTGGAATTTTAGAAGTAGAAACGCGGCAAAGTGAGCGCCGTTCATCGGAATTAGTTCGTGATTTAAGACGTTTTTTGATTTGATTATCCCGTGATGTTACTGCAATTAGCGGGTTGACGGCGAAGGCGATGACGAGGCGGACGACGTGGAAAATCATGAAGGCGGCCGAGCTTGTACTTCTGTTTTGTCAGAACGACACCGACGAGTAGAAAAAGCTTGAAAATAAGCGTGTTTCTTCTTGTCGGTGTCGGTTTTATTTCGTACCTTTGCCCTCGTAAATGAAGGAGCTGTGTGCCCTTCCGCGGCTTTGTGTCGTGAAAATCAATAGGTTATAGTAATTCGAGTAATAACCATTCGCCCCGCTCGGGTAGAGACTCTTGCGGGCTACGAAATCAAATCTCAATAAATTCCAAATGCCAGGATTATTAGGAAAGAAAATCGGAATGACTTCCGTTTTCAGTGCCGACGGCAAAAATGTGCCGTGCACAGTTATCGAATGCGGTCCTTGCGTAGTAACTCAGATCAAAACTGTTGAAACCGACGGTTATGCTGCAGTGCAAGTGGGCTTCCAAGATGTGAAGGAAAAGAATGTTTCCGCACCTCTTTTGGGTCATTTTAAGAAGGCCGGTGTGACGCCTAAGCGTCATCTTGCTGAGTTTGTTTATGACCAGGAGCTCAATCTCGGCGATGCAGTGACTGTGGAACTCTTCGGTGAAGACGACTTCGTAGACGTAGTCGGAACTTCTAAGGGTAAGGGTTTCCAGGGCGTCGTAAAACGTCACGGTTTTGGTGGTGTGGGTCAGATGACTCACGGTCAGGACGACCGTCAGCGCAAGCCGGGTTCGATTGGTGCATGTTCTTATCCCGCGAAGGTCTTCAAGGGCATGCGTATGGGTGGTCAAATGGGCGGCAAGCGCGTTACCACTCAGAACCTGAAGGTTCTCAAAGTGATCCCCGAACACAATCTTCTTCTGATCAAGGGTAGTGTTCCCGGATGCAATGGTTCAATCGTTATCGTAGAAAAGTAAGACATGGAAATTAGTGTATTGAACATCAAGGGTGAAGATACCGGTAAGAAGGTAGCCCTTAACGAAAGTGTCTTCGGCGTTGAACCCAACGATCATGCTATTTATCTCGATGTGAAGCAGTATCTCGCTGCTCAGCGTCAAGGCACGGCAAAATCGAAAGAACGTAGCGAAATGTCCGGTTCGACTCGCAAGCTCGGTCGCCAGAAAGGCGGTGGCGGTGCGCGTCGCGGTGATATTAACTCTCCTCTGCTTGTCGGCGGTGCTCGCGTGTTTGGTCCTAAGCCCCGCGATTATCGTTTTAAGCTCAATAAGAAGGTGAAGCAGTTGGCTCGTCGCTCTGCATTGAGCTACAAAGTTCAAGAAGGTGCCCTTGTGGTGGTTGAAGACTTCAGCTTCGATGCTCCCAAGACGAAGAGCTTCATCGAAGTACTCAACAATCTTAAGGTTTCGGACAAGAAGACGCTCGTGGTCGCAGCCGGTAGCGATAAGAATCTCTACCTCTCTGCTCGCAACCTCCCCAAAGCAAAGGTAGCTGTGGCTTCTGATCTCAACACTTACGATGCTGCCGTTCTCGTGGTGACCGAAAGCGCCGTGGCAAAGATCGAAGAGGTTCTTGCCAAGTAATCAACCCTTCTCAACAGCAACGAAGTAATGGCATTCATTATCAAACCTATCGTCACGGAAAAGCTCAACCAGCTTTCGGAGAAGCAGAACAAGTTCGGCTTCGTTGTAAAGCCCGAGGCTAATAAACTTCAGATCAAAGC
>ERZ772952.211-NODE-211-length-13192-cov-24.3641_pt1 | contig 13192 bp, 9 predicted proteins | sample MGYA00580686_ERZ772952 | MGnify/ENA primary metagenome ERZ772952 (study PRJEB29015, sample SAMEA2738074) | human oral metagenome | biome: human oral; feature: human-associated habitat; material: saliva | place: China | collected 2213 ... | reverse complement strand
CCGCACCAATGCCGAAGTGTCGGTCGCAGGCGCGGGCTACCAGCTCGGGGGTGAGGGCAATTTCTGCGTTCTCGTCCGTCAGAAAGATGAAGTCGTTACCGGTGCCGTGACCCTTGGTGAGGGTCAGGCCTGCCAGCTCGCCCCAGATGGAAGGGTTCTCGCTCATATGCTGTCCTTAAGGTTGGTGACCAGTCCGTTTATGATTTTACCGCGCCGACCGGTTTGAAGGGGTATCTGTTCGGTTGCGGCTCGTTATTGTGGTTTATCGGGATTGTGGCTTATCGGGTGCTTTCGCGGATGATGGCTTCCGCCTCATCGGTAAGGGCTGGTGAGAGCGCATCCAGCCAGTGCACGCGCGGGTCCGCACGGAACCAGGTCAGCTGCCGGCGCGCAAACTGTCGGGTAGCGATCGTCGTATCCTCAATCGCCTGCTCCACGCTGTAGTCCGCATCCTCAAGGACGCGAGCAAACTGCGCGTAACCAATCGCGCGGGAGGCGGTCTTACCTTCCTGTAGCCCCTGCTCGTTCAGGGCGCGAACCTCATCGAGCAGACCCTGCTCGTGCATCAGCTCCACGCGGCGGTGCAGACGCTCGTGCAGCAGGGCACGATCCATATCCAAACCAATCTGAATACTCTCCGTCACGTACTCGCGCACCGGCATGAACGCCGAGAACGGGCGGCCCGTCACCTCGAACACCTCCAGGGCACGAATAATGCGGCGCTCATCCTTCACACGCGCAGCCGACTCCGGGTCGACCTCCGCCAGGCGGGCGTGCAGAACACCAATACCCTCGGTTCGCGCCTGCTCCTCCAGACGCTCACGCACCCGCGCATCCGTACCGGGAAACTCCAACTTATCCAGGGCGGCACGCACATACAGGCCGGAACCACCCACCAGAATCGGGTAGCGGCCACGGCCACGAATCTGCTCAATCAGCTCACGGCTACGCTCCTGAAACTCCGCCACGGACGCCTCATCCCGCACGTCCATAATGTCCAGCAGGTGGTGCGGAACGCCGCGCACCTCCTCCGCAGTGACCTTCGCGGTACCAATATCCATACCCCGGTAGAACTGCATAGAATCAGCGTTAATGCACTCACCATTCAGGCGCAGAGCCAGCTCAATGGCGAGCGCGCTCTTACCGGTGCCGGTCGGGCCCACAATAGCGATAACGGGCAGAGTTTCGGAGATAGTCATGCGCCCCATTCTACCGGTTCCCTCACCCCCACTTGCGGTGGCGGTGCGAGCCCGAAGAACAGGGCGCATGATTCGTTATAGGTTTTAGGGGCGCAGACCGATGGTCGGCATGCCCAGGCCCACCGGCGCACCGGGCACCTGGGTGGTGCCGGTACCGCACGAGTCAGCCTGGGAGCGGTCCCACGCGTCACCGGCACGGGTGCGGCGCAGCTGGTACTGCTCGGCGGTCGGGTCAGAAATCAGGTGGAAAGAACCAGCCTCGGTAATCGGTACGGTGACCATGTCGCCGGGGCGGGGAGTCTCGCAACCCTCGGGCACCGAGAAGTGCACGAGGCGCTGGTCCGGGCCGCGGCCGGAGAGGCGGTGAGTCTGCTCAGCCTTACGGCCCGCCTCCGCAACGACCATCAGCTCAACGGTCTTACCGAGCTGCTTGCGGTTCTCTTCACCGGCGATGCGGTCCTGCAGGGCAATCAGACGCTCGTAGCGTTCCTGCACGACCTCCTTCGGGATCTGGTTCTCCATGGTCGCCGCGGGGGTGCCGGGGCGGATCGAGTACTGGAAGGTGAACGCAGAGGAGAAACGAGCCTGCTCCACAACCTTCAGGGTGTCCTGGAAGTCCTCTTCAGTCTCGCCGGGGAAGCCCACAATAATGTCGGTGGTAATCACGGCGTTCGGGATGCGCTCGCGCACCTTGTCCAGAATATTCAGGAACTTCTTGGAGCGGTAGGAGCGGCGCATATCCTTGAGCACCTTGTCGGAGCCGGACTGCAGCGGCATGTGCAGCACGGGCATGACGTTCGGAGTTTCCGCCATTGCGTCAATCACGTCGTCGGTGAACATTGCCGGGTGCGGGGAGGTGAAGCGCACACGTTCCAGGCCTTCAATCTCACCGCAGGCGCGTAGCAGCTTGGAGAACGCCTGTCGGTCGCCGAACTCCACGCCGTAGGAGTTCACGTTCTGGCCGAGCAGGGTCACCTCAATAGCGCCGTCATCGACCAGCGCCTGAACCTCGGCGAGGATGTCGCCGGGGCGGCGGTCCTTCTCCTTACCGCGCAGGGACGGCACGATGCAGAAGGTGCAGGTGTTGTTACAGCCCACGGAGATGGACACCCAGCCGGAGTACACGTGGTCACGCTTAGTGGGCAGGGTGGAGGGGAAAACTTCGAGGGATTCGAGTAGTTCTGCCTGCGCCTCGTGGTTGTGGCGGGCACGCTCCAGCAACGCCGGCAGGGAACCAATGTTGTGGGTACCGAACACGACGTCAACCCAGGGTGCCTTCTCAATGATGGCGTCCTGGTCCTTCTGCGCCAGGCAGCCACCCACGGCAATCTGCATGCCCTTGTGGGCACGCTTGACCGGTGCCAGCTGACCGAGGTTGCCGTACAGGCGGTTGGACGCGTTTTCGCGGACCGCGCAGGTGTTGAAAACAACCAGGTCGGGCTGGGTGCCTTCCTCAGCGCGAACGTAGCCGTTAGCCTCCAGCAGGCCGGACATTCGTTCGGAGTCGTGCACGTTCATCTGGCAGCCAAAAGTGCGCACTTCGTAGGTGCGGGGGCTGGTTTCGGGGGTCTGGGCGGAATCGCTGAGGGTCGAAGTCATGCCCTATAGGGTATCCGATGGGGGATAATGGCTCTATGCAGGTTTCCCTTAGTAGTAACTTTCCGGCTCTGTCACCGAACGATTCTTCCGCCCCCGCCCCTGACGTGGAGCTTCTGAGCACCCTCATTGAGGAGGCGATTGCCGCATACTCCCCCGTGCCGCCTCAGGCGAGCGCTGATTCAGCCTCGATGCGTCAGAACCTGATGCAACTGCTCAGCTGGGCGCATTCTTTGGAGCAGGTGGCTGCCCGCACGGTTGAGCGCGTGCAGATTCTGGGCACCGGCATGCGTTCGGTTGTGGTGCGTGTGGCGTATGAGCCTGTAGCCGAGCCGGCGGAGTCTTTGCCGACCTCGATTATTGTGAAGCGTTACCGCCGTAAGGATTCGACGGTGAACGCGGGCGGTTTCGGGTACCTGCGTGAGCGTTACGGTTTGGAGGCGCTGAACCTGCAGGTTCCGGGCCTGTTCCCGCAGCTCTACGGCGCGGATCCTGAGCTGCGTGTGCTGGCTCTGGAGGATGTAAGCGCCGGAACCGTTGAGGGCGAGCAGTATTCGGTCGCCCACGCCCTGCTGGAGGGCACCGAACAGCAGGCGCTGGACGCTCTGAACTACTACATTGAGGCGTACCGTGCCCTTGCCGCCAGCGGCATTATGGGTGAGGCGGTGGAGGATTACCGCCTGAACCTGGCGCGTGCCGATCGCAAGGCGCAGTTCCCGGGCGCTATTGCCTCGCCGGGTTTGGCTGAGCGTGGTTTGAAGAAGCTGTACGGTGTGGCTGATGAGACGCGCTCCCCCGAGCAGGATGCTGACAGCCCCGACTCCAGCCCTGCCGCGCATGAGGACGCGCCCGTTCTTCCCGCCGCTGTTGAGGAGCTATCCTTCCGGTTCCGCCGCGTTCTGCAGCCCTTCTTCACCAAACGCCCGCCGGTACCCGAGCAGTTCAAACTCAACCGCGGCAAGGTGTATATGCTCTCTTCGGGCGATTTTTCGCCGCAGAACGTGCTGATTGGTTCGGCGGATGGCGCGCAGGTGCGCATGGTCGATGCGGAGGGCACCTGCCTGCACCACCGCGGCTTCCCCTTCGTTGAGGCGATGCTGGGATTCCCCTCTTCACCGGAGTACCCGCGCTACCGGGTGGACCGCAAGAAGGCGCTGCCTGCGCTGTACTCTGCACTGTTTGAGGACGCCCCGCTGGATGAGCACCTGGCGGAGGATTTGGCGGTGTGCACGGCGGTGACCGTGTGCGCTCTACTGGAGCTGTATTCGTCTTCGGCGCGTGCCGATTTGTTGCCTCGTATTCGCCGTGAGGGTGCGCAGCTGATGCGCCTGCTCCTGGAGATTGCTGGTTCTCAGGATGCAACCCTCGCCGAGTTCGCGGACCGTCTGGGAGCGGTCGAGTAAACAGCAACGCCAACGGCAGATACAGCCTTCGACAAGGTGTTTTATAAACGCTCAAAAACGTAAGGGTGAGCCCGCTACAGAGTATTTCTGTAGCGGGCTCACCCCTTTAGCTCATTGACGGAAGCTCTTTGGCGGAGGTTATTTGGCGAAGACTCTTTAGCTGAGACTCTTTGGCGGAGCGCACCTGCTTGCCCTCTATCGGGGCCGCGAACTACCAGAACACTGAGCTACCAGAGCTCGTCCTCCGCACCGTAGGCGGCTAGTTCCTCACGAATCACCGACATCGACACCGAGGAGGAGTACCCGCGGCGAGCCAGCATCCCCAGCAGTCGGCGGGTCACCCTATCCTTTTCGGCGCGGTCGCTCAAATCCATGCCGGGGCGCAGCTTCTTACGCACCAGCTCGGCAGCGTCCTCACGTTCCTGCTCGTCGGTGCGCTGAGCCAGTGCGTTCTCCGCCTCTTCACCGCGCACCCCGCGTTCAGCAAGCTCACGGCGCAGCGCGGTGCGGGAGAGCTTCTTGGTGCGGCTCTTCTGCGCCACGAACGTTTGGGCGTATTCGGCGTCGTCAATGAGTTTTGCCGCCTCAAACTTATCGAGCAGCGACTCAATGAGCTCCGCGTCGAAGCCTTCTGCCTGCAGCTTCTTGCGCAGCTGACCTCGGGTTTTTGCCGAGTACGCCAGCTGGTTATACACGATGGTTTTAGCGCGCGTGTAGGGGTCTGCTTCTTCCGCGGCACGGGCGGCACGCACTTTCTGCTTCCAGGAAGGTACATTGCCCTCCTGTGGTGAGGATGCATTTCCCATCTGAGAGGTGCCCGAATGGGAGCCCCGAGCTCGAGAACCGCCCTTTGCGGAAGTAGCCGAAGCGGCACGGCGCTTTCCGGTACCGACGCCCTGCGCCTCTTCCTCAGCGATACCGCGGATGAGTGCTTCTTCGGCGGGGGTGAGTTCTTCGTTCAAGCTACTTCCCTCCCTGAATAGCTTGCGCCCCGAGCCGCGGCCCGTGCGGCTCTTGCGGGTTTCCTCCTCGTCACTGCGAGCCCCAAAGGCGGGCGCGTAGGGCGAACGGCTCCGCATTTTCTCTTCCTGAGCCGCGCTCATGCGGCGGAACCCACGCTTGTAGTCGGTGTTCTTGGAGGCACGCGAAGACTTGCGTTTCTTCTGTTTATCCCGCTGAGCAGCTTGCCTCTCAAGCTCTTCCTTTTCTTCGGCGGTGAGCCCCGATCCGATGGAGGCGGCACCGGCTCGACTCATGCGGCCAGCCGCCATGGGGCGCGGCTCGGCACCGCCGGGGGTAAAGGCACGAACGGGCGCTTCGTCAATGGAGACGGCGGGCAGGTCCGGGTCAACGAGCAGGCTGCGGCGCGGCGACTCGCAGTCTTCCCCAGAGCCGGAAAGTACAGCGCCGGAGGGCACAGCTTGCAGGGGCAGCTCGGGTACGCGGAACTCCCCCGCATAGTCGCCGCCGTTATCGCGGGCGATGCTTTCTTCAACAAAGCCGTGCGCGGCGGGGTGCCAGTCCGGGAACTCCTCAGCGGCTACCGAATCCGCGGTCCTGTTCCGCACCCACTTCTTCCGTGCGTTTTCTGGGGACGCTGACTTCTCCGCTGCTGTCTCTACTGGTGCCGCCTCTATGGGTGCCACTTCTGAGGGGGCCGCTTCGTCCGAGGGGACCCAATATTCCCCTGCGTACTCGGGCTCCGCCGGATACGGAGGTTCGCTCTCATAGGGAGGCTCGTCCTCGTAAGGAGGTTCGTCAGGGTACGGGGGCGCATCCTCATACGGGGACTCGTCAGGGTACGGGAGCTCGTCAACAACAGGAGGCGCCTCCCAGCTGAGGGTGGGCTCCGCCAGGGGCGCGGGCGCCTCAAAATTGAGCGCCTCGAAGCCGCCTACCTCAAGCGGCGGGGCAGCGGGCTCCCAAGAAATAGCGGGCGCTGAGGAAACAGACTCAGAGAATGCAGAGTCCTGAACGGCTGAACCCGCCAGAGCTGAGGAACCGAAGTGCGGTTCGGTCGCATCCAGCGCCGCAAAACCGGCGTCGCCGTCATGCACACTGTTGTGCTCGTGCTCTTCATGACCGTGCTGTTCCGTCATGTTCGGTTCCTCCTCTCCCCTGTGTTGGCTCGTCCCCTGTGTTGGATCGCTTGATGAGTTGGGTCGCCTAATGACCCGTGCGCCGGGCTATACGGCGTTCCCCCATTGTAACGAGGCGCTGTCTCGGCGCCCGCTGGCATTCCTTTAACGCGCTTTCTGTTAACGACAGATTGCCGTGCACCGTGCGGAATGCACAGCACACGGCAATCAGTCGTGGCGTTAGCAAGAAGCTACGCGGGCCGGTTTAGAACTCCTCAGCCAGCTCGTCCAGCGGGTCGTTACCCTCGGACTCAGCGGCTGCCTGCTCGTCAGCTTCTTCCTCAATGATGCCCAGCTTCACCAGAACCTTGTACTGCAGTTCCTCGGTGAGCTCGGGGTTGTCCTTGAGCAGCTTACGAACGTTCTCGCGACCCTGGCCCAGCTGCTCGCCGTCGTAGGTGAACCATGCGCCGGACTTCTTGACGATGTCGTTCTCCACCGCCAGGTCCAGGATGCCACCCTCAACGGAGATGCCCTCACCGTAGAGGATGTCGAACTCAGCCTGCTTGAAGGGCGGAGCCATCTTGTTCTTCACGATCTTGGCGCGGGTGCGGTTACCGATCGGGTTAGCGCCGTCCTTGAGGGTCTCAATGCGGCGAATGTCGATACGGACCGAAGCGTAGAACTTCAGTGCCTTACCACCGGTGGTGGTTTCGGGAGAGCCGAAGAAGACACCAATCTTCTCACGCAGCTGGTTGATGAAGATTGCGGTGGTGCCGGTTGCGGAGAGGCGGCCGGTAATCTTACGCAGAGCCTGGCTCATGAGGCGAGCCTGCAGACCCACGTGGGAGTCACCCATGTCGCCTTCAATTTCGGCACGGGGTACCAGCGCGGCAACGGAGTCGACGACCACGATATCAACGGCGCCGGAACCAACCAGCATGTCCATAATTTCCAGTGCCTGCTCACCGGTGTCGGGCTGAGAGACCAGCAGCTGGTCGATGTCCACGCCCAGCTTAGCCGCGTAAATCGGGTCCAGCGCGTGCTCGGCGTCGATGAACGCTGCCACGCCGCCTGCCTTCTGAACGTTCGCTACAGCGTGCAGCGCAACGGTGGTCTTACCGGAGGACTCGGGACCGTAAATCTCGATGACGCGGCCGCGGGGCAGACCGCCAATACCCAGAGCGGCATCCAGAGCGATAGCTCCGGTGGAGATAACCTCGGTCTTGGTGATTTCCTTATCACCCAGGCGCATGACCGCACCCTTGCCGTAGTTCTTGTCGATCTGTGCCATCACGGCTTCAAGTGCCTTGGCGCGACCCTCTTCGGGAACGCGAGCTACGCTCTGAGACTTGGTGTTCTTAGCCACGGTAGTACCTCGTTCTTTGTGTTGTCAGTGGTTGACGGGAGTAATGTTTCTTCGGAATCGGTGGGACTCGTAATCGAGACCTTGAAGGTTTTGGCCTACCGGTTCCTTCTGAGACTACTCTAGGGTCACAGCCTGACAGGATAAGGCCATTTTTAAAATCTGTGGAAAACTTTGAAGATTTTTCCGAAAAATTCCTGATGTGGAAAAGTCTAGCATAAATCGAACAAAATTACGACCCAGTTTCGAATAAATCGGATAGGATTTCGGCATATATTTTCGAAAAACCCCGGATTTTCGGCTAATTATTCGAAAATACCTCCCGTGCAGGGGCTAGCACTCGAACAGAAGCTAGGCTCCGCCTCCTGCACTAGAACACGCCAGACTTACCGACTAGCGCAAGGGTTCCTTATCGGGACCTAGGCGGCGCTCCTGCGGAATCTCCTGCTCCTCGCAGATGGCAAGCCACACATCCTTCGGGTTAACGCCCTGGTCCAGCGCCTCCGCAGCGGTCACATGACCCAGCGATCCCAGCACCAAGTCACGCGCCAGCACCGGAGCATACCCGGCACCGAACTCATACTCCATGCACGCCCAAAATTCGCTCAGCTTCACAAGCGCTCCTTCCGCTTCACCGCTAGTTTGCTTCATAATTCGTCACATCACCCAGAATAAACCCGGGATAAACCGAGAATAAGCGATGCCGCACACCCACCTTACGGGGATGCACGGCATCGCTTCACGTTTAGCGCGGCATGTGCCGCCTCGCGTTACTTCGAGAGAATGTAGTAATCGCTCTTGTACTGCTCAGACATTTCAGCCGGAACAGTATCCGGAATCTGAACGCCCTCGAGAACCGCCATACGGTCGGCAACCTCACGCAGCATCTGGGACATCGGAATGTCCAGAGCCTGGCAAATCCATGCCAGCAGTTCGGAGGAAGCTTCCTTCTGACCGCGCTCAACTTCGCTCAGGTAACCGAGGGAAACACGGGCACGCTGGGAAACCTCGCGCAGGGTGCGGCCCTGACGCTGGCGAACATCGCGAAGAACCTCGCCGATTGCCTGTCGCAGGGGAACAACCTTAGCTTCCTCAACGACCGGGGCGACCTGTCGGGGAGTCTCCTCGATTTCCTTCCACTTAGTAATGCCATTAATCGATACGCGCTGCTTAGCCATGAGCTTCTATATCACTTTCCTGAGTAGGTATTCCCGACCTGCGGGACTGTACATAGTTAAGCCTAACTGATTTTTGGGGCGCGGGCTAGGAGCCTCGCCATTTTCGTTCTCTTCTTACGGCCTGTATCTATTCAAACAGGCGAACCTATGCCTTTATTCCTGCGGAGCTGAAAGAACCCTGTGAATATATTTGAACCGTAAAATTTTTTCTCAGGTAGGCGCTGCGCAGGCGACTACACGGCCGTTCCAGGTGCCACGTAGCCGCTTCAGGCACCGCACAGCACAGCCCAGCACAGCCCCGCCCGCTACGCCAGCTCGTTCTCCAGAACCCCACCGGCACCGCCGCGCACCGCACGCGCCAGCAGAGCAATCGCATCCGCACTCGCCGCCGCACGAATCTGCGCCCGGTCCCCCGAATAGTGGCGTTCAAACACCTCAGAACCGCCCGGGGAACACACACCGATATAGACCGTACCCACCGGCTGACCGTCCGCAGGATCAGGACCGGCAACACCCGTGGTCGACACCGCATAATCGGCACCGCACACACGCGCCGCACCGACCGCCATCTGCACCGCCACCGCAGGATGCACCGCACCCTCACGCGCCAGCAGCTGAGCGTCCACGCCCAACACCTGAGCCTTCACCTCGTAGGCATAGGAAATCACGCCGCCGCGGTAATACGCGGATGCGCCCGGCACCGTACAAATCGCGCCGCCCACATCCCCGCCGGTCAGCGACTCAGCCGTCGCCACCAGCACCGGGCCCTCCTGGGAGGCACGCAGCCGCACCACATCGCGGAGCAGCAGCGCCGCCGCCTCCGGGGTGCCGGAGAAAACCTCAGCGGAGGAAAGCTCAAGGGATAGAGCATCTTCAAGTACGAGGGGAACAACCATCATTCTCTCCTTTCAGCGGCGAACCGCCGCCCAAAACCTCACGCGGCACACAACGGGCCGCAGATACAGCGAAGGGGAGCAGCACACGCCACTCCCCTCGCCTCTACTTACCGCCGCCCTGGGAGACCTGAGCCTGCAACCAGTTACGACGCAAAATATACGCATCACGCACATACACCAGGCCGGTCCACACGGTAATCGCGGTGACCGCGCCCATCAGAACCCAACCAGGAATCAGCCAACCAAGACCCAGCTGGCCCAGCGGCAGAAGCATCAGCACCAGCGCCACCGTCTGCAGCACGGTCTTAATCTTGCCGCCCTTACTAGCGGCCATCACACCGTACTTAATGACGAACAGACGCATGATCGTAATGCCCCACTCGCGTAGCAGAATCACAATCGTGACCCACCACCACAGCTCACCCAGCGCCGACAGCACAATGAACGCCGCGCCGGTGAGGAACTTATCGGCAATCGGGTCAGCAATCTTCCCGAAGCTTGTAATCAGATTACGCGAGCGCGCCAGGTAGCCGTCCGCCCAGTCCGTGAGCATGGCAAGAATGAAAATAATCCACGCCAGCCAGCGGTGCGTCGGATCAGCGGCACCGAAAGTACCGCCCGCAACCAGGGCGACGATGAAGAAAGGAACCGCAATAATACGCAGAACCGTCAACACATTCGGCACATTCCAGTTCGAAGGCTTCGCTGTGCTGACCGCACCGGCGGGTGCGGAATTGCGAGCTTCACTCATAACGGCTCCTTACGGGTAGATGGCTTTCGACGGTGAGAGACCGCGTACGCACCGACACCTAAACGTATCGGGGATACGCAAACACCCCGTACCGTCCATTATACGTGTGCCGTAGCAGACATCACAGGGATGATACGGGGTGTATGTCGCACGCTCACTCAGTTGACCCGCTCAGATGGGCGGGTCAGCTGAGCGGGCAGGGCGCTGAGGCACTAGCGGCCGGTCAGCTGCCAGGCGTCCTCCGAGCCTTCATCATCGGGCTCATCGAAATAGTCGGTGACCGCCTCCTCACCCGGGTCTACCGCGTTCGCGTACGGGTCGGCAGCCGGAGGCTCCTCACCGCGAATACGTGCCAGGGTCGCCTGCAGGTCATCCGGGCGGATCAGCACCTCACGTGCCTTCGAGCCTTCCGAGGGGCCCACCACGCCCTGCGATTCCAGCAGGTCCATGATGCGGCCAGCCTTCGCGAAGCCCATGCGCAGCTTACGCTGCAGCATCGAGGTCGAACCGAATTGGGTCGTAATCACAATCTCCGCCGCCTGCAGCAGATCATCGAGGTCATCGCCGATTTCCTCATCAATCTGCTTCTTCGCGGCAGAGACCATCACGTCCTCACGGTAGATGGTCGGCGCCTGCTTCTTCACGTGCTCAACCACGGCGTGAATCTCAGACTCAGACACCCACGCACCCTGAACACGCATCGGCTTCGAAGCACCCATCGGCAGGAAGAGCGCGTCACCCTGACCAATCAGCTTCTCAGCGCCGGGCTGATCCAGCACCACGCGAGAGTCAGTGACCGAGGAAGTCGCAAACGCCATACGGGACGGAACGTTCGCCTTAATCAGACCGGTCACCACATCCACCGACGGACGCTGGGTTGCCAGCACCAGGTGAATACCCGCCGCACGCGCCAGCTGCGTAATACGGACAATCGCCTCTTCCACGTCACGCGGAGCGACCATCATCAGGTCGGCGAGCTCGTCAACAATCACCAGCAGGTACGGGTACTCGTGCACCGTGCGCTTGCTACCGGGGTCGGGCTGAACCTTACCCTCACGCACCGCCTTGTTGAAGTCGTCCACATGCTTATAGCCGTAATGGGCGAGGTCATCGTAGCGGGCGTCCATCTCACGAACCACCCACTGAAGAGCCTCAGCTGCCTTCTTCGGGTTCGTAATGATGGGCGTAATCAGGTGCGGAATACCCTCGTAGGCGGTGAGCTCCACACGCTTCGGGTCGACCATCACCAGGCGCACCTGGTCGGGGGTTGCGCGCATCAGAATCGAGGTAATCATCGAGTTCACGAACGAAGACTTACCCGCACCGGTCGCACCGGCGACCAGCATATGCGGCATCTTCGCGAGGTTCGCCAGCACGAAGCCGCCCTCAACATCCTTACCCACACCCATGACCATCGGGTGGTGGTTCGCGTGAGCCTGCGGGGAACGCAGCACGTCACCCAGGGCAACGGTCTCACGGTCCGTATTCGGAATCTCAATACCAATCGCGGACTTACCCGGAATCGGAGACAGAATACGAACATCCGGGCTCGCCACAGCGTACGCGATGTTCTTGCTCAGCGCGGTCACACGCTCCACCTTGGTGGCGGGACCCAGCTCAATCTCGTAGCGGGTCACGGTCGGGCCGCGCGAGAAGCCGGTGACCTGTGCATCCACCTTGAACTGCTCCAGCACATTCGTCAGAGCCTCAACCACGTGCTCGTTGACCTCGGATGATTCCTTGGCGGGAGGGCCGGAAACCAGCATCTCCTCCGAGGGCAGCACATAGGTGCCGCGGGAGGATTGCACAACCTGCTCGCCGCGCGCCCGCTCGGTGGTTGCCACCTGAGTATTGTTCTGCAGCGGGCGGGATGCGCCAGCCTCGGGCGCTCGCGAAGCCGCGGGAGCCGCGTTCTTCGGGTGCGCACCCGGTGAGTGCATGCGGGTCGGAATCGGGGGCTGAGCCGCGGGTGCGGCAGGAGCCTGGGATGCGGAAGCCTGGGCGGTACCCTGCGCAGGGTTAACCGTCTGGTGAGGCTTCGTCTGCGGTGCCGCTTCCTCAGAAACACCGAAACCGTCGTATGCCTCAACATCAAAGAGAGGCTCCTCGCCCGGAATACGGTTCACGCGGCCATTCGCCACGGCGGCGCGCTGCACCTGGTCCAGGCGGGCTGCGGGCGCATCCGACGCCTCAACGTCGAAGAGGTCCGGGCTGCTCGAATACGCACTGTTCTGTGCAGAAGTGCCCTGCGCAGAACTACCCTGCGCCGTACCCTGCGCAGCCGGTGCCTGGTTGAGACGACCCGGCAGGCGAGACAGGCGGTTCGGCTTAGCCGCCGGGCGCGTCTGCTGAGCGGATCCCTGCGCAGAATCCTGTGCCGAATCCGCGGGCTGTACCGGCATCTGCGTAGTCTCCGGGTGAGTCTCATCCACCACGGCACTCACGAATGCTTCATCACCGGCGTACTCGTCCAGGGAAGAATCCGTCGAGGCTGCGGGAGCAAAGCCCAACCAACCGCGCAGACGCGAGAACAGACCACCAGACTTCGGAGCCGTGCGTGCCGGCTTCTCATCCTCGTACAGGTAGCTACGGTCGTGCTCCTCAGCATTCAGATCCACGGTCTGAGTCGCATCCGAAGGGCTATCCTTCACGGAGGTTCGAGTCGTGCCATTGGGCTTCTCACCCAGAGCCAAACCGACCAGGTGCAGGGTACGCGGCACCACCT
>ERZ772952.206-NODE-206-length-13395-cov-30.7323_pt1 | contig 13395 bp, 9 predicted proteins | sample MGYA00580686_ERZ772952 | MGnify/ENA primary metagenome ERZ772952 (study PRJEB29015, sample SAMEA2738074) | human oral metagenome | biome: human oral; feature: human-associated habitat; material: saliva | place: China | collected 2213 ... | reverse complement strand
ACAAGCCGTTTTATTGTATTCCCCGGAGTGAATATTTTCATTTTGGTGCATCTTGACGGGTAGTTGCTTTGCACGGCACGTTTTTTTGGGCTCCCCCCGGGGGGGGTGAAGCTGGGCTGTGCCTGCTGGGTGGTGCTAGATGGGCGGGGCAGTGCTTGCTGGATGGTGCTTGCTTGTGCACCTTATATAGGCGCTGTAGAAATTACTGAAAATTTTTGGAGATATTTTGCGCGCGTTTAGGCTGCCGTGAGGTGAGTGAGAGGGGGTGGCGGATTTTTGGAACTCTTGCGAAGGGCTGTTCAAGGACCTTCGGACTCTCTTCGGGCATCTTCGGAACAAAATTTTGGAAGATTCTGAAGAAAATCTGTGGAAATCAGAGTGGAAAATAGGGCTTCCTCGAAGCCTCTGCGGGCACCCAAAAGCTGCTAAAACCCCTCCAAAAGCCCCTGATATGGGGCGTTGTGAAGAAATTTTAAAATTTTTTGAAGTTTTTCTGAATCCTCATTGACAAGCTTAAACGTATATGGGCCAGGCTATAAACGGTCGAAAATGGGGGTCAAAATCGGGCGAAATCGAACAAAACGGTTTGCGCGCCTCCGCAAACCTGACATAGACTAGTGGAGGTTCGAACGACGGGATGAAGAAAACTGAACCTGTTCGATCGACTAGGCCCCCATCGTCTAGCGGCCTAGGACGCCGCCCTTTCACGGCGGTAGCACGGGTTCAAATCCCGTTGGGGGTACTTGCAAATCTCACGATTTGCAAAGCCAAGTTTGATGATATAGAATTTACTTCTGTTGATTCCAACAAGGCCCCGTAGCGCAGTTGGTTAGCGCGCCGCCCTGTCACGGCGGAGGTCGCGGGTTCAAGTCCCGTCGGGGTCGCTCTGGCCGCGTAAGTTCAGATGATTATTCATCCGAAGACGCGGTCATTGCGTATCTATAAGTAAATACGCAAGGCTCTGTAGCTCAGTTGGTAGAGCGTACGACTGAAAATCGTAAGGTCACCGGATCGACGCCGGTCGGAGCCACGAAATCCGCCTCCAGGCTTCTACAGTGGGGCGGGTTTTGTTTTTAAAAAACTTGAGGGCTGCAGATACTGCAACCCGTCGAAAAGGCGGCATCTAGGGAATAAAACCCCGAGGTGCCGCCTTTTTGTATACGGAAACAATGCCCGCTCACTCTAGAAAGCATCCCGCACCCATGACTGCTCAGAATTCCAGTACACAGCCTCCCAATGCACAGCCTCCACAGAGCTCACCTCAGATTCCGAGCTCACCCCAAATTCCCTGGGCAAAAAATGCTGCTGTCGGCGCTCAGGCAGACGGAATCCGCTTCGATAGCATCACCAAGAGCTACCCGAGCCGAACCGGTGAACCCACCACGGTGTTGCAGAACCTGAACCTGCACATCCCCGCCGGGCAGATTACCGTGTTTGTCGGCCCCTCCGGATGCGGTAAAACTACTAGTCTACGCATGATTAACCGCATGGTGGAGCCCGATAGCGGCACCATCACCATTGACGGCGTGAACGTGCACGAGAAGAACCCCTACGAGCTGCGCCGTGGTATTGGCTACGTGATGCAGCAGGGCGGGCTCATGCCGCACCGTACCGTCGTGCAGAATATTGCTACCGTGCCGCGCCTGCTCGGTACCTCCCGCAGGCAGGCGCAGGCGCGCGCCCTCGAACTGCTTGAAGTGGTCGGTCTGGATTCTTCGTATGCGAAGCGCTACCCCTCCCAGCTGTCGGGCGGTCAGGTGCAGCGCGTCGGTGTGGCGCGTGCTCTCGCCGCTGATGCGCCCGTCCTGCTCATGGATGAGCCGTTCTCCGCGGTGGATCCGGTGGTGCGTACCGACCTGCAGAAAGAGCTGCTGCGCCTGCAGGATCGACTCGCCAAGACGATTGTGTTCGTTACCCACGACATTGATGAGGCGCTCCTGCTCGGCGATACAATCGCCGTCTTTGCGGAGGGCGGTCGCCTCGCCCAGTTCGGCACTCCCGAAGAGATTCTGTACAGCCCTGCTGATGATTTTGTGCGCTCTTTCGTGAGCCGATCTGTTGCCGGTCTGCTGGATGAACAGACGGTGCGCCAGGCGCGTGCACGCCGACTTGCTGCCTCCCGAGAAGCACAGGATAGCGCGGTAGAAGGTGAGAAAAGCGAATGAGCTTTCTGGAAAATAGTGTGCTCGCGGCGCCACCGCACGCCGCGCAACCCCTCGCCGCAAGCGATATGCACTGGGAATGGGTCGCAACCAATAGCCAGCGCATCCTCGAACTGACCCTCAGCCACCTCTACCAGGGCGTCGTGCCCGTCGCGATTGGCACTCTCATTGCACTGCCGGTCGCCTACTACGCGAGCCGTCGCCGTGACCGCGGTTCCGAACGCCGCATTGGTGCGCGAACCCTCATGCACCTCTCCTCACTGCTGTACACCATCCCCTCGATTGCACTGTTTGTGCTGATGCCGCTCATTCTGGGAACCTCCATTATTTCCCCGCTGAACGTGCTCGTCGCCCTGAGCATCTACTCCTTCTCGCTCATGGTGCGCTCCGGTGTGGATGCCTTCGACTCCGTACCCGATAGCGTGCACGAATCTGCCCGCGCCCTCGGATACACGCCCCGACAGGCGCTGATGGAGCTCTACCTGCCTCTCGCCGTGCCCGTCATCATGGCGGGAATCCGTGTGGCAACCGTGGCAAATATTGCGATGGTGTCCGTGGGCGCCCTCATCGGTGTGCCCTCGCTCGGCACGCTCTTTACCGACGGTCTTGCGCGCAATATCCCTTCGGAGATCCTGGCTGGCGTGATTCTTAGCCTGTTGCTGGCACTGGTCCTGGATCTGCTCCTTATCCTTCTGACGAGGGCACTTACGCCCTGGCAGGTGGCTACGGTTGCGAATCGCCGCCGCCTCGAAAGGAGGGCGTAACCCGTGAACGTCATAGAACGAACCTTCGCCTACCTCATGGACGGCGCCAACTGGCAGGGAAGCGGTGGAATCCTCGTGCGCCTGCTCGAACACCTGAGCGTCACCGCCCTCGCCACCGCCTGCGCGGCACTCATCGTCGTGCCCCTCGGCCTCTGGGCTGGACACCACCGACCCTCTGACGGCACTAACCGCCGCCGCAGCAACCTGCTCATGAGCGCCGTAGCCGCCACCCGCGCGCTGCCCGCGCTCGGTCTGCTCACCATCCTGGCGCTCTGGCTGGGCGTCTCAACCCTGCCCGCCCTCATCGTGCTCATTATTATTGCGGCGGCACCCCTGCTCGCCGGAGTTCTTGAAGGCCTTGCCGCCGTGCCGGAAGACCTCGTGGACGCAGCCCGCGCTCAAGGCCTGACCGAATGGCAGATTCTGACCCGCCTCGAAATCCCGCTCGCCGCCAACATGATGCTCGGCGGGCTCCGCTCCGCACTCGTGCAGGTCATCGCAACCGCGACCATCGTCGCCTACCTGAGCGGCGGAACCCTCGGCAGGTACCTCTTCGACGGGCTCGCCGTGCGCGATTACCCGCGTATGCTTGTCGCAACCCTGCTCGTGGCGCTTCTCGCCTTCGCCGTGGACGCGCTCATGGGCCTCGTGCAGCGTGTGCTCACCCCCGCGGGGCTCACCATCAACCGGAAGAAGGCATGAGCCCGATGAATCAGACACATCAAACCTTCACACGCCGTACCGTATCTCGTCGCACTGCCCTCACCGCCGCCGGAGCGCTCGGCATGGCGGGTATTCTCAGTGCCTGCGGGCTCAGCGGCGATAAAGTCTTCAGCGGCGAACACGAAGGAATCCTCGTCGGCTCAGCGGCCTTCGCAGAATCCCAAATCCTTGCCGAAATCTACGCCGGAGCCCTCGCCCGGGCGGGATTCAATGCCCGCACCCAGCTGAGCATCGGCGCCCGCGAGGCGTACCTGGGGGCACTTGCCTCCGGTGCGGTGGACGTTATTCCGGACTACTCCGGAAACCTGCTGCTCTACCTGGACCCGAAGGCTACAGCTAACACGGCGCAGGAGATTTTGCAGGCGCTACCCGCCGCCCTCGGAACCCTCACAACCGGCACCTCCGGGGCTGAAATTCGTGCCCTCAACGCCTCCGAGGCGGAGGATAAGGACTCGCTCGTGGTCACCGCGCAGACCGCCCAGAAGTACGGTCTGCGAAGCCTTGGAGACCTCGCTTCCCGCTGTGTGAATCTGAAGCTCGGCGCCGCCCCGGAGTTTGCCGAGCGCGCCTACGGCATCCCGGGTCTGAAGGAGAAGTATGGATGCGTCCCCGCCGAGTTTGTGCCCCTCTCGGATGGTGGTGGCGCGCTGACCGTCAAGGCCCTGCTGGATGACACCGTACAGGTGGTTGACCTCTACTCGACCACCCCCGCGATTGAGCAGAATCAGCTGGTGGTGCTGGAGGATCCGAAGAATATGATTTTGGCTCAGCAGGTGCTGCCTATTATCAATACGTCGCGAGTTCCCGACTCTGCCGTGGAGGTTCTGAATCGGGTCTCGGCGAAGCTGACCACCGCCGATTTGCGTACTTTGAATGACCGTGTTTCGGGTACCTCTAAGCAGGAGCCCGCGCAGGCGGCGGCTACCTGGTTGAACGAGCACGGCTTCTAGGAGTTAGCCTGACAGTCCCCATAAATTCCTCTGCGGGAATGGGTGTAAATAAAACCGACCTGGGAATATTCTAGAAATAGAATATTGCCAGGTCGGTTTATACCACCCTCGTCCCACACGTTAGGGGAGAAGCATACAGTAGCTTTTAGCCCTCAATCAGCAACGCCAGAGCCTCGTAGGAGCGCAGGCTCAGCGTCACCGTTTCGGCAGAATCCGCTGCGGCAGAATCCGTTGCAGCGGAATCGACCGCAATGGAATCCACTGCAGAATTCTTGTAATTACACACCAGCACGCGACCGGAACGAACGAACTCAGCCGGAACCTCAACCTCGGTCGGCTCACCGTAGAAGTTCGTCAGCACCAGCAGACGCTGCGCCGGGCTACCGTCCTCAGAGCCAGCCTCAGCGGGTAGCTCACGCAGGTACGCAAACACCCGCTCGTGATCCAGCGCGTAGGGCGCGTACGAACCCACAGAGATGACCGGGTACTGCTTACGCAGGGCAATCAGGGTGCGGTAGTAGGGCATAATTACGCCGTCGCGTTCCTCATCCTCCACCGAAATACCGGCACCGGTCGCCGCATCACGCACCGGGGCGGGAGCCAGCCACGGCGAGGTGGAACCGAACCCGGCGGTCGCCGGATCCGCGGTCCACTGCATCGGCACACGCGAATTATCGCGACCCTTCGACGCCACAATCTCCAGAGCCTGCTGCTCGCTCAGGCCGCGCTCACGCAGCATCGCGTAGGCGTTGTGCGCCTCCACATCCACGTACTGCTCGATCGAGGAGTAGACCGGGTCAATCATGCCGATTTCCTCGCCCTGGTACACGTACGGGGTGCCGCGCAGCAGGTGAATCACGGTCGCCAGCATGGTCGCCGACTCGGCACGGTAACGCTCAACGTCACCAAAACGGTTCAGTGCGCGCGGCTGATCGTGGTTATTCCAGAACAGTGCATTCCAGCCGCCGCCGGCCTGCATGCCCAGCGCCCAATCGTTCAGAATCTGCTTCAGCTCGGTAAAACGGAACGGCACCTTTGACCATTTCTCGCCGTTCTCGTAGTCCACCTTCAGGTGGTGGAAGCTGAACACCATATCCAGCTCGTGGTTTGCAGGGTTGGAGTAGCCCACGCAGTTTTCGATGCTGGTTGAGGACATTTCGCCCACGGTCACGGTGTCATCATGCTGACCGAACGAGGCGCGGTTCAGCTGCTGAATGCGGGTGTGCACAATCGGGGTGTCGGTGTATTGTGCCTTGTCCACGGCGCCTTCGGGGGCGTCGAGTAGCTCTTCACCCTTGCCGATGACGTTAATAACGTCGAAACGGAAACCGCGCACACCCTTCTCGTACCAGAAGTTCACCACCTTAAACAGTTCGTCGCGCACAGTCGGGTTGTACCAGTTCACGTCTGCCTGGGTGCGGTCGTACAGGTGCATATAGAACAGGGGAGTGCCGTGCTCATCCGTGTACTCACCAAAGCGGGACCAACAGGAGCCGCCGAACTTCGACTCCCAGTTGGTCGGCTCGCGCAGCTGACCGTCCTCGGTGTACCTACCGGGGCGAATGTAGAAGTAATCCCAGTACTCGCGCTCACCGGCGAGCGCACGCTGGAACCACTCGTGCTCGGTTGAAATATGGTTGAGGACCATGTCGAACATGACGCCCACACCGTGCTCGGCGAGGGCGGCAATCATCTCTTCGACGTCCTCCATGGTGCCCAGGTCGGGGTTGATGGCGTAGTAGTCGGAGATGTCGTAGCCGTTGTCGTTCTGCGGGGAGGCGAAGAACGGGTTGAACCACACCATGTCCACGCCCAGGGAGGCAATGTAGGGCACCTTCTCAATGATGCCGCGCAAATCGCCGTAGGCGCCACCGGCCGAGGAGTAGAAGGACTTGGGGTACACCTGGTAGATGACGGAGGACGCGAAATCCTTGCCGCCTGCCGGGGTGGTTGCCGGGGTGAGGGCGAGCGATGCGGTGGGTGCCTGTGTCATGGAAACCTTCTGAAACGTGAGCAGGGTTCAGTGCGTATAAATCTCAGTGCGTATAAATCAGTGTGTTGGAAACGAACCGCGCCGGCGCTACGTATGCTGCTACGTGTGCACAGCGAGGCCCGTACGCGGCGGACGCAGCAGCCCGCCGCCTCCCGGTGCGTTCGCCGATTGAATATCGCCGCCCGCAACCTGGGCTCATTCCAGATTAGGGGGCATAATGGGGTGATGTCCCCATCTACCCCAAAGGGGGCAATTCTGCCGCAGATCCGGCACAACCCCCGTGGCCTCAACCCTCCCACCGATAGATGGTTGCAGGCTCGTGCGCGTTTCGATGCATGAAACCAAAGTGACCCTGAGCTGAGAAGCGTTGGACGCCGCGCGTAAAATCAGTACTTGCATCACTACGGAAGGTAAAACAATGCCAGAACTGCGTTCACGTACTTCAACTCACGGCCGTAACATGGCTGGTGCCCGCGCCCTGTGGCGTGCCACCGGCATGGGCGATGATGATTTCGGCAAGCCCATTATTGCTATCGCGAACTCTTTCACCCAGTTCGTGCCCGGTCACGTGCATCTGAAGAATATGGGTGAACTGGTCGCCGGCGCGATTCGTGAGGCTGGCGGCGTCGCCAAGGAATTTAACACCATCGCCGTTGATGACGGTATCGCGATGGGTCACGACGGTATGCTCTACTCGCTGCCTTCCCGCGATTTGATTGCTGACTCGGTGGAGTACATGGTCAACGCGCACCGTGCTGACGCGCTGGTCTGCATTTCTAACTGTGACAAGATCACCCCCGGTATGCTTCTGGCGGCTATGCGCCTGAACATCCCCACTATCTTTGTGTCCGGTGGCCCCATGGAGTCCGGCGAGGGCATTGAGGGTATTGTTGAGCACCGCCTCGACCTGATTGACGCCATGGTGATGGCTGTTGATGATAACGTCAGCGACGCTGAGCTTGCTCAGGTTGAGAAGAATGCGTGCCCGACCTGCGGTTCGTGCGCGGGTATGTTTACCGCGAACTCCATGAACTGCCTGAATGAGGCGATTGGTCTGGCGCTGCCCGGTAACGGCACCACCCTGGCTACTCAGGTTGCTCGTAAGGAGCTGTTCCTGGATGCTGGCCGCCGCATCGTTGAGCTGGCTAAGCGCTACTACGAGCAGGATGACGAGTCGGTTCTGCCCCGCTCCATTGCGACCAAGGAGGCGTTCGAGAACGCTATGGCGCTGGATGTGGCGATGGGCGGTTCGACTAATACCGTGCTGCACACCCTGGCGATTGCTCATGAGGCGGGCGCTGACTTCACTCTGAAGGATATTGACCGTATTTCGCGTCAGGTTCCCTGCCTGGCGAAGGTTGCCCCGAACTCCACCAAGTACCACATTGAGCACGTGCACCGTGCCGGCGGTATCCCCGCCCTGCTGGGTGAACTGAACCGTGCCGGCCTGCTGCACAAGAACGTTCATTCTGTTCACGCTGATTCGCTGGACGAGTGGCTGGACGAGTGGGATATCCGCGGCGGCAAGGCGAGTGAGAAGGCGAAGGAACTGTTCCTCGCGGCTCCCGGCGGCGTGCGCACCACTCAGGCGTTCTCCACCGCGAATAAGTACGAGTCCCACGAGACTGACGCTGAGAACGGCTGCATCCGTGCTGTGGAGCACGCGTACACCAAGGACGGCGGTCTGGCGGTCCTGTACGGCAACATTGCTCAGAACGGTGCAATCATCAAGTCCGCTGGTATTGATGAGGAGCTGTTCCACTTCAAGGGTCGCGCGTTCGTGGTTGAGTCGCAGGACGAGGCTGTGTACGAGATCCTGTCGAAGAACGTGAAGGAAGGCGACGTTGTCGTCATCCAGTACGAGGGCCCGAAGGGCGGCCCCGGCATGCAGGAAATGCTGTACCCGACCTCTTACCTGAAGGGTCTGGGCCTGGGTAAGAAGTGTGCACTGATTACTGACGGTCGTTTCTCCGGCGGTACGTCCGGTATTTCGATTGGTCACGTCTCCCCGGAGGCTGCCGCTGGCGGTGCGATCGGCCTGGTGCAGACCGGTGACGAGATTGAGATTGACGTGAACAACCGCATCCTGCGTGTGAACGTTTCGGATGAGGAGCTTGCTGCTCGCCGCGAGGCGAAGGGCGCTGCACCGTGGCGTCCGACGAAGCCGCGTGAGCGTCAGGTGTCGAACGCCCTGAAGGTGTACGGCATGCTGGCTGCTTCGGCTGATAAGGGCGGCGTGCGCATCCTGCCCGAGGACGCATAAGCCCCTCACGTATCGTGTGAGAATTTAATATTTGCCCTGATGGGCTGGCGCCCCGTTCCGCAGTTTTTCTGCGGGCGGGGCGCTGTTCTTTGCCCGCTTCTTTGTCTGCCGTCGTGGGATACCCGGTGCGGCGTATTGCCTTGTCAGTTGCGGTGCAGTAGGGTGTAAGGAGGTATTTTTATACTTATTCACCGACTCAGCACAACCACTCAAACACAACGTAATTCGCAACCCTCACGAGGACGCACTCATGATTACCCTGCCCGCACGCGCACAGCGTGCCTTTACTCGTCGTGCCCTGACGGCTCTTGCCTGCATTGGCGCGCTCGCTTTGAGTTCTTGCTCTGCTCAGCCGCAGGCTGATGATTCTGAAACTGCACCGATGAAGGTCGCGACTTCCTCGGCATCCGTTGATGCGAAGACCCTGTTTACGGCGGCGGACGGCTCCTGGAAGCCGAATACTGTACAGATTTCTGCCGGCCTGGATGCGCCGGCAACTTTTGATGCTGTAGCAACCCCGACCGATACGCCGAGCACGGACGCCGAGTACGCGGCGGCATACGCTTCCGCGAGCGGCTCCGCGAACATTATTGATGCGGGTACCCGCTGCGGTGTGACGAGCCTGCTGGGTGGTTCTGCCGGTATTTACGTGTATGACGGTTCGGATTGTGCGAAGGCTCAGGAGGCGGTGCGTCTCTTCAACAGCCGCAAGAACCAGGACGGTTCGGCGAGTGTGGAGTGGTACCAGTGCGCTACGAAGGTGCAGGGCCGCGACTACATTACGGGTGCCTGCTTCACGCAGGGCGGTAGCGTTGAGAAGCCTCGCCTGGCGCTGATTCCGGCGCAGACCCGCATGCTCTCGGGTACGCTGACTTTCGCTGAAGCGTACGGCGGCGGTACTTTCGGTCAGGGCGATTCGGCGAAGACTGTTGAGGCGCTGCGTTTCACCAGCCCGGACTCTAAGGTCGCGTGCTCGGTGACCCCGTCGGGCGTGGATTGCCAGGCGCTAGTCGGTGTGACCCTGGATGGTTGGGACGCCGCCTCCGGTAAGGCGCAGCAGCGCGTGCACATGGTGCAGGACCAGGCTCCTGAGGTGAGCCTGGTCGGTCAGACCGCCACCCCGGAGCCGGTGAATACCGAGGGTATTACTGCGCTGCCTGCCGGTCAGGTGGTGACTGCGTATGGTTACACCTGCAAGTCGGTGAATAGCGGTAAGGTGCATTGCGTGAGCGCGACGAATGGTTTCACGCTTGATTCGGTGGAGGTTGGCGTAGAACGCCGATAAACCTGGCGAGCATGAAGGCGCGCCGCGGGTAGCCGCGCTCGCCTCCAAAGCTGATATACGAAGGTGCCCGGTACCCCTCTCATAAGGGGTGCCGGGCACCTTCGTTTAAAGCTGGTTTAGCGGAAGTTGACGATGCGAACGTCCAGCTCGGAGGAGAGCAGCGGCTCCCATGCGGCGACAGCCTTCTGGAAGTGCTCAGTACCCATGTGCTTTTCGAGCAATGCCTGGGATTCCCAACGCTCGATGAATGCGAAGTCGGTGTCGGAGACGGCACCGAAGTCGTAGCTGACGTTGCCTTCGTCCTGGCGGCTTGCGGTCACGAGCGGTTCGATGGTCTTGAGGAATTCTTCGACGTGCTCGGGCTTGACGGATACTCCGGCGTAGACACCAATCATGGGGCTCTCCTTGTGGGGTGGTGCGGCGGTTGCCGCGTCGTATATGACTCTTTTACCGTACACCTTCACCCCGCGGCGGGCAGGTATGCGCGGGGGTTTCTCGCGCCGTGTTGTGCGCCGCGTTCTGTGCTGGGTTTTGTGGCGTGGTGGCGGGTGGGAGGGTTTTCGGCTGGCCCATTCGCTAATTGTAAAAAAGTTGTTTTATATTTGCGTGCCCCTTTCTTTTCGACCTATAAAAGAATGAGGAAGATACACCGCATGATTGGAAGGAGAAGCGGTATGGCACGCATGGGGGGTGACACTCATGGGATTTTCACCGGCGCATATCAAACGATGCACCCTGACCTGGGAGGCGCCCGACTATAGCGCCTCGTACCCTGCCGGGTACACGGATCAGGGTGTTGCTGTGATTGCGGTGGCTCAGGAGCATCGCACGGCGCAGGGTTTTTGTTATTCGGCGTTGTCGACGGTGGTTTTTATTTCTAAGCAGGACGGCACCCGCACCGTGGTGAATGAGGAGCCGATGCTTTTCACTCACGTTCATTCCCTCATGGAGTGTTGCGATGAGGTGCATCCTTGCCTGCTGGGTCGTGCCGTGCTTTCGGCGTGGGATGTGGTTCCGGAGCAGTACCGTCAGAACCTGGTGACGATTGCTGCTGACCGTAAGAATTTGAAGCAGCTTTTCCGTGATTGCGACCAGTTGAAGGGGATCATGGAGTACCGCGCCTTTGAGAAGGTGCTGGACCCGTACGATAACCATTCTTTGGGTGAAGTGCATGTGAAGCTGGCTGGCACGCCCGCGTATGAGCGGATGCAGGCTGAGGTCTGCGCGGCACGTACCGCTGTGGATGAGATGGTGGAGGAGGCGCTGACCCCTCGACCGCTGGATCAGCTGCATGACTATAGCGTTTTCACGGATTGTTCGTTCCGTTCGACTCACAATAAGAAGTATCAGCGTGGTGGCCGTATGGGTATCGCCGGCGTGAGTGAGGACGGTTTCTATTTTCACTCCCACTATGATGGCGTGAATATTATGACCGGTGAGCTGTCTGCGATGTTGGCGGCTTATACGGTGTTCCATAGTGGTTCGCGCCGCCTGATTATTCATACGGATTCTTTGGGTGCGTTGACGTTTGTGTTGCGTTTGGCGCATAGCCGTTGGGCTTTTGAGGCGTGGGTTTCTGAGGGTATTCAGGATGAGCGTGTGGTGGCTCAGATGAGTGCTTTGACGGAGGCTATCCGCGAGAAGCGTGTGCTGGTGAAGCATGTTCCGGGCCATACGGGCCACGGTTTGCAGGAGAGCAGCGATTCTGTGTCGAAGATGCATCGCCATTTTCCGGGGCAGATTGTGGATAAGCGTCATCAGAGCGAGTTTAATCAGCGTTGCGAGTCGATTATTACTGCTTTGTCGGGTTGTGCGAAGGCTGTTCGCCTGCTTGCGCCGGAGTGGTTGCAGATTAAACCTTCTTCAATCCACACGGGAAACCGTTTATGGCGCTAAACTAGTGCAGGGTAGAAATGAACGCGCGATACATTCGCCGCATACGAGGGTATGCGATGTCGGAGGTGTCGCGTGTTTCTTTTTGCCCTTTTTGCTGTTTCTGCCTGCGCTTGTGTGCGGCTGGCGTGTAGCGCCGCTTTGGCGTGTGGCGCTACTCTAGCTTGTTGCCTGGTGCATCCTGAGATGGCGCGAGGCATACAAAAGCTCCCCCTGAGTGTTGATTCAATCGAACTCAGGGGGAGCTTTTATCTTGTGCGCCTTAGCGGGTGAAGCTAGTGCGTGAAAAATAGTTTAGAGGAGCGATGACCACAGTCGGCAGAGGTTCTCCGCTATCTTGATGCGGCGCGGGCGCTCCGCCCACTGGGTGTACAGCAGCTCGGTGCAGACCTGCTCATATTCGGTGCATACTTCATCCAGCATCGCGACCATGCCGCGGTCAATGACGAACGTTGACACTTCCATGTTCAGCGAGAAAGAACGCGGGTCCATATTGGACGAGCCAATGAACGCAATTTCGTCGTCGACCATCATGAACTTGGAGTGCAACACGGTCGGGCTGGGGTACTGCAGAATACGCACACCCGCCTGCAGCAGCTGCTCGTAGTAGGAACGCTGCGCCATGTTCGGCAGGAACTGGTCGCCCTTCTCGCACACAATCACGGTGGTTTCAATACCGGAGTATGCGGCGTTCGTGAGCGCCTGCAGCAGGGTCTCTTCGGGCACGAAGTATGGCGAACAGATGGTGATACGCCGCTCGGCATTGTAGATCAGGTAGTTAATGAGGCGCAGGTTGTTTTCGGTTTCAAAACCGGGGCCGGAGGGAACAACCTGGGCGCGCATCCCATCCTCGGAGTAGGGGATAGAGGTGTTAATCTCTGCCAGAATCAGCTGGTTCGTTTCGGAGTACCAGTCGGAGACGAAAACGGCATTGAGCTCTTCAACGATGGGGCCGGTGCAGGAGAAGGTCAGGTCCTTCCACTCCAAGCCCTTCTTAATGTTTTCGGGCATGTCGTAGGAGCGGTGAATAGCGTTCTGCGAACCGGAGAACGCGACGCGGCCGTCCACGACGAGGACCTTGCGGTGGTTACGCAGGTCAGGGCGCTGCCACTTGAGTTTCCACGGTTTGAGCGGCAGCATGAGGCGCCACTGCATACCCGAGTCGTTGAGCATTTTCACGAGCTTCTTATAGGACGGGTATTTGCGGGAGCCGATGTGGTCGATGAGTACGCGCACCTGTACACCGCGTTCGTGGGCGGCGAAGAGGGCGTCCCAGAGGACTGCGCTCGCCTCGTCGTAGGCGGTGATGTAGAACTCGAAGTGCACGTATTTGGTGGCGCGGTCGACTTCTTCCGCCATGGC
>ERZ772952.202-NODE-202-length-13422-cov-7.64652_pt1 | contig 13422 bp, 18 predicted proteins | sample MGYA00580686_ERZ772952 | MGnify/ENA primary metagenome ERZ772952 (study PRJEB29015, sample SAMEA2738074) | human oral metagenome | biome: human oral; feature: human-associated habitat; material: saliva | place: China | collected 2213 ... | reverse complement strand
AGGTTATTAAGATTGACCGTTTCGCACCTACCACTCAAACCTGCTCTATCTGCGGCACACCCAATGGTAAAAAGCCGCTAAACATCCGTGAATGGTCCTGCACCAGCTGCCAGCACCGCGTAGACAGGGACCGGAACGCGGCAGTTAATATTATGCTCGCGGCAGGTCTTGCCGAGAGCCTAAACGAACAATGTGGAGATGATGTAAGACGCCAGCTTGCTGGTGCTGTTGTTGTTGATGCTGTTCACCCACCGAGAGCAGCTACGTTCTAGTGAATGTGGCTACTAGTAGGAATCTCCGCCTTGAAAGGCGGAGAGGAAGTCAATTTTTCGTTGTTCGCATCAGCTAAACGAACGTAATCATCCAGGAAAGCGAAATTGAGTTTTTTGTTCTCAGGGAGGATAAAACCCTGCGTATTCTCATACCCTCGCTCCTGAATTATTTTCGTTTCCGGGTACCTCTCAGTGAACACAGCACAGTGCACACCAGTGGGGTAATGTTTCTTCTGCAGCTCTTCGAACTCCCCGTACTCTATGGTGGGGAACTTTGTGTTAGCAACAACCCTGCTAGCTGGAACCGTGGGGTGCACGCCACCAACACCGTAGCACAAGGCGTCTCTGTCGGCACCGTAGTGCGGCCGTATGTCGATCACCTCAGAGTAGGTGAGCAGGTTCTTCCCGTTATCGTAGAAACCATTCACACCGGTGAGATGTTTACCAACCTTTGGTAGTGATCCCAACCATATGGTGTTCCCACCTTCTTTACGGTTGTGGTATTCGCAGGTCTCAATGTACATCATTTTTATTGACATGTGTAGCCAACCTTCCCTAATGTTTTGTGTCCAATATTTTTGGGGGCGTGGCACAAAACTAGGGTGAGCCCCATATTAGAAGAATACTACTTCCTCGATCAGGGCTCACCCTAACTATAGCACAGGGCAGAAAAAACTACTCCTTCGGCAATTTATCCTTCGCCCATGCCAAGCGCTCTTTAGTGTCCATGCGTAGTATTTCTTGGAAGAAGCTGGGATCCGTTTCCCCCACGATTTTTCCTTGCACCACTTTATAGTAGGTGGCTAGTAGCTCCTCATACGGTGTGCCTTCTGCGCTCTGGCGCTCCTGCGGTGGGCGCACCCTACTGGTGGGGAGGTAGAACTGGGTTAAGTCGTTGAGCGACCTATACTTCTGTTTGATGATGGACATGACGTACACGTCTTGGAGGTCTTCAACACTAGCGGCTTTCACTACAGCTAGTTTCTGCAGCCCTGAGAATCCTTGCGCGTACACGTTCTCCTTAGTCTCGTCTCGAAGATCATACGGGAGAAGCGTATTGTACATGATATCCAGCAGGTGCGTCATGGGTAGTGTCTCGTCGCTCAGGTAGAACCTTGGGAAATCAATGCCTCCCCACCTGCCTGAAAGCTTGTAGGCACCCTCTAAGGCAGGGAAAACAGGGTCTTCTTCCCTTGGGTTTTCTAGCACGGAGATGGACGAGAAAATAACCCGCCCGCTGTCCCGTAGTCTCTCAGCGTCAGCTTTTAGGATGTTGCTGATGACGAGTATGGTGACGATCTTATTGGGGTCAATACCACCCTGCACGCCGAGCGCATCAGACAGGGGGTCTGAGAGCAGTGTCGGCTTGAGGTCTCCCCTGACCCGCCAAGAATCGTGCTCTAACCTGCTATTACCGTAAATATCTTCGGGGTACAGGGCGGAGATTTTACGCCTCTTGTTGTGCCCAAGAATAACAGGGAAAAACCCCTCACCTTTGAGACGGTCATATTCTGCCTCGATCTCACCGATAGACCCGACTCGCAGCTCCGTTGGTTCCGCGTCAGCCCCTTTGTATATGGCGTACTCGTATCCCCTGGTTTCGTTTCCCATAACGTTCTACCGCTCCTCTTTTGTTGGTTTCTGGTGGGTATTGTAATCATACAACAAACCCCCTCCGTCACGGGGCGGGTAGGGGGCGTTTACCATATAGGGGCACAAAAACATGCGCCCCGCAACAGGAAGGAAAACCAAGATGGACAGCATCACCATCACCACAGGAACCTACAAAAAGATCGACAAACTACTTTCCCTAGTAGGTAAAACCAGTGGGAACGGGAAAACCAGCCTAACACTAGGTGCCACCTATGATAAGGGAAGCGTAGTAGCTAAAATCTGTGTCCCGAACACCGCAGACAACAACAGCACCTATGTGGAGGCGCTAATCACTGATAACAGAAACACCTCCTCTGAGCATGCGAGTGTTGAGGTAGATCCGAAAGACTTCACCCACCAAATAAACGAAGGGCTTGCACAAAACCCCGACTGCCGGACCATCACACTCGAAACAACCGAACCAAACGGGAAAATCTTTGCGCGATTCACCCCAAACAACGGGGAAATCCTAGGGAACTACATCAACCCAGCACACACAAATGAGCGAAACAGCGAAACAATAACAGAATTTCTCAGGGACAATACGCCACCAACCCACAGTGTCACCCTAACCCCAACAGAAATACGGACAATGGGGCAAGCCGCCACCATCGCCAACGGCGCATACGAGCACAAGCCCATTGAGGTGTACGGCGTGTACGTGAAACTCACAGGCAAGGAACGAGTGTATGGTGCCACAGACGAGTACAAGGCAATAAAACACACCTGCCTCACCGACACAGACTTCAAGGGCAAAAACATGAGCGGTAACATCCGCATCCCCCGCGGCGCAGTCCGAGCAGCTGAAGCACTAACCCCAGGACGCGGAAAAGAACTGTACCCCACCGTCCTGCACCTCAACGCAGGGGACAACACCGGCTCCTTCGAAGCCCCCAACGGGACAGTGTATTTCACGTTCTCCACCCTGCAGGGCGAGCCCAAGGCTCGTTCCGTGGAAGAAATCATTTTTGAGAAAACCAGAGCAGACATGGGGTGGGAAACCATAGACATTGATGGGGTCGCCCTCACCGAGTTCGTGGCAGATATCAAAAAGAAGACCCGCAGCATCAAACAGGTTTTCGTCACCATCACCCCAGACGACAACAACGACAATAATGATACGGTCACCCTCTCAGCTGACTACCACGACTATGGTAAAACATCACAGAGACTCCTCACAAGGACAGTGGACACGGCCCCCAGGGACCCAGACCAGTATGTCGGGCACGCCAGCTTCAACCTGCCACCACTGATAACTATCCTAAACACCCTCGCACCAACCAAGGGAACTCAACTTGGGGTTGTATCCATCGAGCCACCTAACCATGAGCACCCTAAAAACATCCTACTGTCCCACACAGTACTGGAAGACGGGAAACCGGTGGTGGATAGTGCGGTTGTGGTGGGTACGCCGTACATCCCGCGTAAACGCTAAGCATTATCATGCTGTGGCGGGTATCTGACCCTGACAGTTCGGATACCCGCCACCATTGGTTTACGGTGAAACCGTGTCAATAGTTGATAAAACCCCACCTGATGAAGAATAATAAGGAACATGAAAAAATATGTAGCAAACATTGTTCACGAAAACCTTGCAACCGAAAATATTAAGTTCGGATTGAGTGTTTTTAAAGAACACCTCCACCGTGCAGGTGTCGGGTTACGTGTCGTGCATGTGACTGATTCTCGTGTAATTTATGAGCCGTTCCCCGTCAGTTGGGAAGCCCCGATCCCACTAGAAACGATTGACGGCAAGGAAACCACTTTAAAACTGAGCATGCCTATCTACGGGTTACCTTCCGAGCAGAAGAAAGCTATATTGAGTGAAGCGCAGGTCATGCTGAGAACCGGAGAAGTATTCGTCATAGGTGGGGACTATTGTTCCTTCTTAGGGATAAGATCTGTGGAGTTCACCCCCAACGCTGGGGAGCAATACCATAGGGTCATGAAAAACGGTACCTTCATGCCGAACAAGTACCCCACTCCTAAACAGTGGGCGCGGAAAATTAGTAGGACGATAGAAGATACAACGGTAGAATACATTATGTCTCATGAGGGTCCTCGCCCCACGCGAGAGGAAGCTCTATCTTCGATGGACTACGAGCTGACGACAAGAATGCTTCATGAGGATATCAGAACTCCGAACACCTGCTTTGTAACCCCTAAAGGGAATACTACATGTGCATTTGACTTGTTTAGTGAAGAAACCGGTACGTTATTCTCAGAGGCTCCTCTCACGGCTGCGGAGCAGGAGCAGATCTATGAAGGTATCGTAAATTACATCGAAACCTCGGTTGCTGACGCATGCGACAGGGCATTTATGGAGTGGGAAGCTAACTTGAGGTACGGGTTTTAGTATGGAAACTATTACAGTGAAACTAGAAGACGATAACCTGCTGATACCACCCAAGTGTAGTGAGGTGGTGGTGCGGATACCTGCCAAGTATGAGCAGAACCTATATGACGCATTGGGTGGGGCGTATCCAGCTGGGGCAACCGATCAGGAACCGGATGTTGTGTTCACTGAGGAAGAGGCGCGGAACCTCCCATACGTTAGAGAATCCCAGGATGTTCGTAATGCAATGAACAATATGAACCTGCAATCAAAAGTCAAATACGTGCAGTGGCTCGCGCAGTCCCGCTAACCTGGGCATTATCGCCCTCCCGTTTTTACGGGGGGGGTATTACGTATATAGAAGCAAATAAACACGAAAGTCAGGAGAACCATCCCGCTATGACACACGAAGAAAACAGCAACAAGCCAGGGCTCGTATTATTCACTCTAGAATACGATCTCTATGATGAATCCTACACCTACATCACCGCACTACCATATAATGGGAAACTCGGGGGATACATCGACCGCATCCACGAAGAAACCGTGTTGCTAAACAACCTAGCCTACGACGCGGGCTCATTAAGCAGCATCTACCTAGACATATTCGATTTCGACACCTACAAGGAAGCGAAAGCAGCCGCCCAAGGTGCGACGCTCATGGATGTTGAAGAGAACTCTGGGATGTCACCTATCGGTGAGGTGGATGCAGAGAAGCTGCAGAAGGCTATTGAGATAATAGAGCGCGTTAGGGGGAACATCAAATTGACGGGTGACGAATCCCAAGATAAGAAGAACGCGCGGGACGCTGTTATAGCGGTGGCTAGTGAAACTGGGTTGTGGCTCAACCCCAACGACTAGTGCCACAACCATAAACAGTTTCCCTACGTCCCCTCCCCGTTTTCACGGGGGGGGGATTACTAATTCAGACACCCACACCAACCCACCCCGTAAGAGGCAAACAGAGAAAGAAAAGAAAAAATGGCAAACACAGGAAACAACCAACCAGGGCTCGCTAAATTCACAAAAACGATCCCTCACAACAACGGGTACGAAGGGTACACGTACATCACAGTGCTACCCTACAGTGGCAAAGTCGCATCATACATCGAAGAGATCAAACAGTTAACACGCACACTGGACGCGGCGTGCCAAGATAAAGATTTATTATCCATAGAATGCGAAACCGTGACCTTCCAAACATACGCCGAAGCGAAAGTAGCTGGCTCCGGTGCGCACTTCCTAGGTGGAGAAAATTTTGTTGGCTACGCCGCAATACAGGAAGCTACAGCAGAGTCCCTGCAGAACGCGGTTAAGGTGCTTAAGAATTACATTAACAACCTGAATAGTCAGATCCAGGATTATGGGTGCTTAGATGAAGACGATCTTGTTGGTGTCTTGAATGAGGTATCTTTTGAGACTGGGCTCTGGTACGTTTAAATAAGAAGGTGCCCACTATCTGAGGTCTTGCTACTAATCATCTAGCGGGGCCTTGGGTAGGGGGTATTGTGATGATATGACTACTAAAGAAAAAGAATGTGTACTGTACCCGTCCCTCAAATTCGCTTGGAAGGAAGTATTTCCGGGGAACGAGCTGTTTCATGTGATGAAACCAGGCAGGGTTGTTGTTTCGCCGAGCAAATTCGGTGTTAGTAGCACGCGCCGTAGTGTTGATGTCGAACCTGTTTTTGGTTCTGCCGAGCAGTTTAATGAGGGGCTTGTGGAGATGTGTAGGATCTTCGGTAGAAGGTTCGCATTAGTCCTGTATTCAGGGGAGATCCCAAGCGTTGAATCCTTCGGTTCGTTATGTACCTGTGGCACCCATGTTTTATCGGATAAAACAATTTATACGGTGGAGGATATGGCTTACGGTAAAATAGGAATCCTCACAGGTGAGCGTCTCCTAACTGACTCAGGTTTGGATATTGTAGCCGTCGACAGTGAGCTGTCACGCCTATTGACGGAGGCGTTCGAGAAACGAACATATAATCATGGAGGCCCGTCAGCCGTAGGCACAGCTATCCTGTTCTCCTACCTGCGTGACATGTATTCGGCGCTTACTCTAACTGGGCGAATCGTTTTTGATCCTAAAGCTGATAGGGCTCTTGACTTGGGGTGCGGTCTTTATGTTACGGTGGGTGACTCTAACCTGAGGGGTTCTTCTGGGGATTGGGTTCTTAGTGTTGCGCATTTACATGTTAATCGTTCATCCGATCAGGTTTCCTTGATTATTGGGGATATGACTATGCCTTTAGGTGTTAGCCGTTCATTATCTGAGGCGCTTCAGTATTTGCACGATGAGGTTAAGCGTATATTTTCTTAGCCCACCAAGAGCTATTATTTCCATTATATGGGTTGGGTTTTGTGAAACGCTGTCTGGTGTTATAGAATAGTGATTACGTGAGGGGCTGGGGAAGAGAGTCAACATTAGACACTGCATCCAAACACCTCTTTTCTTGCCCCTCTCGTGTTTGGGCTGTTAGCTCAGCCGGTCAGAGCAGATGACTCATAATCATCCGGTCGTGGGTTCAAGTCCCACACAGCCCACCAAAAAATTTTTATTGGGTGGAGCATGTAAATTCCGTTGCACATGTTCCACCCAATATTTTTATGCCCAATACTTGGGGTTAGTCCTCCTGGTCTTTTATGATTCCTTCGTCTTTGCCACCGATCTCCCCGAGGCGGGACAGGAACTCTAAGACGTTCCCAATGATTTCTATGAAACCACCAATAGCTTCTATAGCGTCCACGGGATAATCATCTCAATCTAACTAATGATTACGACACCCTAATAATAGCAACCCTCTTGCACCCCTTGAGACCACACTGATACCATGTGAATCACAGCACCGCATAAACAGAGAAGAGAAGGAGACCCCAAGGTATGCCGCTCTGCCATTACTGGATAGTCACCTACCACCCTAACCCCATACGTGAAGACCGCGTGTCCATCGGGGTTATCGCCTCCGACGATCTTACAGTCGAGTGCAGGTTCATTCGCACCCCAGAGGTGCTACCCATCAACCATCCCCCAAAATACCTAGCAGAGGGCATCCGGGATCTAGAAAAAACCATACAAAACCTCAACACCACCAACAACCCAGCCCCACCCTACAACCAAATCGAACACTACAGGGCGCACCTGAACAACACCTACCAGCTCACAGCACCGAGGATCGCTTCATCTGTTTCGGGTGTGAGTGAGGCTGTGGAGGACTTATACAGGGCTTTCGTAGCACCAGAATAAGGCGAATACTTGTTTACTGCAGGGGTGCCGCCCACCGTGTAATAGTCACGCCATTAGCGCCCTCAACAGCAACCCCAGTATCAAAAATACGATCAACATCAAACCAGCTCGACACCACACCATACTCCCTAACGCCCAGAGGGAACCTCACCCACCCAGGTTTACTGGGGCTCTTAAGTAGGGACAGGAAATCGTCGGGGTCAGCGAGCAGCATATACACGGGTATCGGGCGCTCCTCTGGGCCAGGGTAGCAGGACAACTCCGCGTTGATAATGTAATGCCCTGCACTAGAAGGGTTGTGGAAAACTTCGCCCCAGCTAACACGAACATAAAAAGAGCCTCGCTGCGCATCGGTTCTTCTACCCCACTCAGCGATCCTGTCTGCGATTACTCCGTGGTATTCTCCTGGGCGTAGCTCGAACGTGTATCGGGGTTGTTGTACCATTTGTTTTTCTCTTTCTTCATATTCCATATGTGAGAATGTCGGGTAGAAAGTTTATGATTTCTTCTACCCGACATTCTTGTTTCTATATTTTTACCCTGTTCCTATAGGTAATCCTCAATAACCACATAGTTGTACCGAGAATCGATCTCTCCACCGTTCAATATAGCGTCTACATCAAAATCACGAGCAGATAGTTTACACACCTCAGGCTTATTCAACGGGAACCGATACCACCCACCTGACCTATTGGTGCCCCGTGGGCGATCCAGCAGGTGCCCACCATCTACCATAGTTATGTAAATGGGGATAATATCAGACCCGTACCCGTTAGCTTTTACTTTCAGCTCACCGTTGTGACTTATAAATTTCATGTTTTCGTGCGTATCAGTAAACCGCACATATATATTCCCCTGAGATTTATCTACTCGCTGCGCTAGGTCATGCATGGTTTTCAGCTCAGCTAGGTCGTATGCCCCTGGTTGTAGGGCGAACTTGTAGGTTCCGGTGGGCATGTTTTCTCCCGTTCTGCTTGTTTTCGTGCTGAGTATATAAGGCATCCCACTGGGTTTTATGTTCTGCTATTTAAGCAGGGCATCTACCGCATACAAACATTGACACGCATCAGATGAAGATGCTAAAATCTTACTCGGTAACGTTACCAGCCGGTCCCCCAAGTTACCGGTTTGCAAGAAAACTTGGGCAGTACCCGCCGTAAACAAGAAACAGTTTGTGGCGGGCGGGTTTTTGTAGCTCAGTTGGTAGAGCGTCTGGCTGAAGACCAGAAGGTCCTTGGTTCGATTCCAAGCAGGAACACACACCCCCTCATGTGGGGGGGGGGCTTGCTCTTCTAGCCCAATTGGCAGAGGCGGCGGACATAAAATTCGCACAGTGTGGGTTCGAATCCCACGGGGAGCACGTGGTACGGCACATTCTGTCGAGTGCCGTACCCCTGTTTTGGGTGGTTTGCTGAGTGGACTAAATCGTCAGTCTCGAAAACTGTTGAGGTGTAAAAACTTCCATGGCTTCTACTCCCACACCACCCGCACCATTTTTTGTAATATAATTGTTCACAACATGGTGTGAACAATTATTAGGAGAAATACGTGGAAGAAACCAAGGATTCTGTAAGGAAACAACTGCTGACTGTGAATGATGCAGCGGAACTGTTGAATGTCACTCCCCAGATGGTGAGGGTGCTTATCAAAAACGGGGATATTCGTTCATATAAGCTTGGGCAGCGCAGTACCCGAATTTCGCAAGAGCACATAGATGAGTACCTTAAGTCTCGTGAGGTGAAGCAGGGGGCTTAGAGGGTTTTTTGCTCGCTCAAACCGCAGGGGACTGTTTCTATGCACCAGAAACAGCCCCCCCCTTTTTTTGAAGCTTCAACCTAACATTCAGAAAGATGCGTAACCACCCTTTATCTGCTATTTTATTATGAGAAACACAATCCTAAACAATATAAGCAAGAAATAGGGTGAATATGAAAATTACCATCGGAAGCCGCGAAGAGTTCCTGAAAGCACTAGACTTCGGAGGGCTCGGGCTACCCAAAACACGCCCCGTCTACCCCATCATGGCTGCAATTAAACTGACCATCTTAGCCAAAGGAGCACACGGTGGCACCGGTGAACTAGCCGTATCATCCTATGATGGTACAACTTGCGCCAAACACACCATCACGGCTGAGAATAGCATGTCTCAAGGCGAGTCAGCTAAGGAAATCCTAGTTAACGGTAACCTGCTTATTGATTTGGTAAAGAATTTTCCGCATAAGCACCCCATCATCCTGCAGATAGGGAAAAACTCTAAAGATTTGGAGATGCATTGCGGAAAATATAAATGCAACCTTCCCCTGATGCCAGTGAACGAATACCCCAACACCCCCAACGCCCCGTCAAGCATGGCCGGTGTAGTGAAGCAGCACGAATTAGCAAAATTTGTTCAGCGGCTAACCATATCAGCTGCAAAAGATGAGACGTTCCCTATTCTTACGGGGGCTAACATTACCCTAGGCGAAGACGGGATGCATGGTGTATCCACTGACAGGTACAGGCTCGTATACACCAAAATACCCTGGTCCGAAGAAGGCAAAAAAGACGCTATTGTAGGAATCCAGCAAGGCTCTTACCTGCTGAAAGCACAAGCACTACAAGCTTTGTCTCGCAAAAGCACTGGTTACGAACTAATGGGAATCCACCCGCCAACCAAAAAAGAACAAGTCATTAACTTTACTGTTCGTGAAATTAATCAAAATAAAACCAAAGAAAACGATGAAGACACCAACGAGATTGGATCAGCAAACACAACCCTCTTAGAAGGCGAGTATCCTGCTGCCCTTTCCATCATTCCTAAAAACCCAGTTGCCACCGCAAGGTTTAGTAAAGAAGATATGATGGAGGCACTGAAATTTGCGAACACGAAGCTACCTCAGAACCAGCCCATCTTATTCAAATTCGAGAACGGTGCCGTAAATATCAGCTCTGACGACAGCTCGGGCACAACAACAGAAACCACGGTTGAGGGTGCTATGCTCAATGGCGCAGAAACCGTGGAGATAGCCTTTAACCCGCAGTATATTATTGCTGCTATTGATTCTTTCGACACCGAACAGGTTGAACTCAGGTTCGCGGCTCTTGAAGGAGTGAAACCAGCCTACTTGGTTGGTGTTCATGAGGACGGTGAAGTGGATGAGTCGTATATTCACCTTCTTATGCCCGTTCGTAGGCAGAACAATCTAGAGGAACGGTAAAGGGGAATGCAGGATAGTAGTACTAGTTGGGTTGATAACCCAATAGCTGTTTTTGATTTAGAGACAACAGGGTTGAATGTTAGGGAAGACCGTATTGTCACTGCGTCTTTCGGTGTCCTGTCGCCTTCTGGTGAGGTGATGTGTGACGCTACAGGTGTGCCGATCATACGGGATTGGTTGATCAACCCTGGGGTTATTATCCCTAAACAGGCTTCGGATATTCATGGTGTGACGACGCTCCGCGCGCAGAAAGAAGGTATGGAGGCGTCTGAGGGTGTTGCCCAGGTTGCGGCAATGGTTGGTTGGGCGTTGCGGCATGGCATCCCTGTGGTTGGGTACAATGTGCGGTATGATTTGTCGATGCTGGTTCACGAGACTGAGCGTCACCCAGTTGAACGGCATGAGGTTGAACCGCTCCCCGAACTATTCCCCATCCTTGACCCGTACCCGATCTTCAAACACCTCTACAAATACAGGAAAGGCAGCAAAACCCTAACGAAAGCCGCCGATTTCTACGGCATCAACCTAGACAACGCCCACAGCTCCCACGAAGACGCCCTAGCCGCTGGTCGGGTTCTGCAAGCTATCGGTGCGCAGGACCCGGTTTTCAGGAACATGACAGCTGGTGAGCTGCACGAAACCATTATTGGGTTGTACGATGAGCAGGACAGGGACTACCAGGAGTACCTGATGCGTAACCACGTGGAGAAACAGACACCGCTACGGGTTGTGGAACGCGGGTTCCCAACATATCTGCCAGAGTCACAGCAGTACACGCTCACCGAGTTACGCGCATTGTGCCTAGAGAGAAGCACACCGCCTAGCTAGAGAAACATTAGGTCTCTTCGCGGGGTGCTTGCACTGGTCTTCAATGGCTGGTGCGGCACCCCAAATTTATTGTGAATAAACGTTTTGAGTAAGGAAAGAATATGGTTTTAGATAATCTTGACGGTTTATATGACCGCGTGAAGGAAGCCTTCGACACCATCCAAGCGGGTGCTACTGAGAGGGCATGGTTTAATGGGCGTATTAACGCGCTACGTCTAGCTGAGGGCAGGGTCAGTGAAGAGGATAATGGAGAGCCGCAGGTAGCCCAGGATCTTGTCGCGGTTACCCTCGGAGGGCTGTCACTCGACGAGCTGAAACAAGCTGTTGAAGATGCCCGCTGGTCCGCAGACAACCTAGACGAAAACACCCTAGTGTACTGGGTTGCTTTCCACACCCTAACCCACCTGCTGCAGGTGCTCGGCACCCCAGAATACCCGCGCCACAAAATGCTCCTGCTGAAACTCAACAAAACCGCTACAACCCCGCTATCGCGCACAACCGTGAACGGCAGAGTGAAACAGTGAATGTGACACAATTCTCCGTAAACGGTTTTGTGTAAACAGCCACCAATCATGTATGCTTTATATGTGTCCGAAACACAGCGGGCAACATATAACGGAGTGTGGCGTAGCTTGGCTAACGCGCCTGCTTTGGGAGCAGGAGATCGCAGGTTCGAATCCTGTCACTCCGACGAAACACCAGAAATGGTGTTTCCGTATGATGTTCTTTGCGAAGAGAATACGACCCCCACCCTGTGGGGGGTCTCATTGGTTGAGATGAATACGATGTGATGTGTGTGAATAAAAGATACGGGGTTTCTCAAACGGGGCGGAAAACAGTTTGAGAATCCCCGTATTTTTGCGCCTAATTTTTAGGTGCGGGCTAGGGTTTGGAACGAATATTTCATGGGGTGTTTCTTGCCTTGCGATCCTAGTAGATACCCGTTTTCGCTTCTCTCCCAAATGCTCTGGTTGAGGGCACCCCATTGCACTGGTTTATTTGTCCTAGAAAGTTCTTCTGTGGTGAGTTTAGGGGCGTAGGTGTCACCCGTAATCTCGGCATCTTCTAGGGAAGCTAGGAGGGTACGTTCAATAATCTCAACGCGCCCAAATACTGGTAAATCCTCGCGGGAAAGCGCTTCCACATAGATGGAGCCGCCACCAATGATCCAAGCAGTAACTCGCTGATGTGGTGAATCTGGGTGCTGGGTAGCGTTGGGTGCTAAAGGCGTGTTGCCTGCGAGGGTGAGAGCCGCATCTAGCGAAGACACCCAAAACGCACCATCACGCTCAACAGGCTTTGAATCCAACGGGGCGCTGCGGCTAATCACAATATTGGTTCGCTCAGGTAAGGGACGGAAACACGATGGAAAAGACTCCCAAGTGCGCCGCCCCATAATAACAGGCTTACCCACAGTAACAGCTTTGAAATGCGCAAGATCCTCAGGGGCATACCAAGGCATAGTGCCGTCACGCCCAATAACACCTGCACTGGTTTGCGCCCAGATAGCGCCAAGACACGGGATTGCTGCGGGTAGCTGATGATCCTGTTTACTCATTGCACACCCCTATACTGCCACAGGCGCAGTGATTTTAGGATGGTGCTTATAATCGACGAGTTCAAAGTCTTCGTACTCGTACTCAAAGATAGACGGTTTCTGTGTTTTGATAACGAGTTTGGGGTACGGGTAGGGTTCACGCGGGGGATAGGGGTTACCTTCGGTGTCAGTCCCGTAGCCGAGCTGCTTTTTCACCTGTTCTAGGTGGTTGGAGTAGATGTGGCAGTCGCCGCCTGTCCAGACGAAATCCCCAGGGGTCATGCCAGCCTCGTGGGCGATCAGGTAGGTCAGCAGGGCGTAGGAGGCGATATTGAAGGGTACACCCAAGAACA
>ERZ772952.201-NODE-201-length-13493-cov-3.24438_pt1 | contig 13493 bp, 18 predicted proteins | sample MGYA00580686_ERZ772952 | MGnify/ENA primary metagenome ERZ772952 (study PRJEB29015, sample SAMEA2738074) | human oral metagenome | biome: human oral; feature: human-associated habitat; material: saliva | place: China | collected 2213 ... | reverse complement strand
GCCCACGGATTTAATCGAATCGCTGATGGTTATAAAGATGATGTAGGCCGCGATATTGATAGCTTTGAAAAAGCATTTGAGGTTGAAAAGTTGGTGTCTAGAAAAGGTCGTGAGTATTATCAAGCCAAGCAAAGCCAATATTAATTTGAAAAAGCCGTCTGTTGTTCAGACGGCTTTTTCATTGCTAAAAATCCCACTGTTTTACCCCTGCGAACAGCCTGAAAATAAAGGCTGTTTTTTATTTTGTCTGAATATAACCCACGGAGAATAAATATGCGCACCCAAATTATTTCTTTAAAAACAGGATTTCAATTCGACGGCAAATACTACACAGATGTAGTTGTCCGTGAGGCTAGTCTAGGCGACATGATGGCCGCTGAGAATGACGCACCGGCCTATAACCCTATATCTTTTAAAGCGGCTCTGATTTGCCGTTGTATTGAAAAGGTTGAAGGTATCGACACGCCCATCACAATGAGCATGATGCGTGAGCTGTCGCCGAAAGACTGGCATTTGTTGGCTCGCGGCTTTGATGCATTGGAAGAAGTGGGAAACGACAGTTAGGCGATCGGCATGCTTTCTGGCAGAAAGTATTGCTGCTCGCCATTAAAACAGGCTGGACGGAAGAGGAAATACTCAAGCTGCCTCCTGCCCGGTTTGAACTCTACATCACATGGCTGACGGAAAAAAATGAATAACCAAAACCTGCTTGTCAAAATCATTGCCAATGCTCAGGGCTATATCGGCGGCATTAACCGTGCCGGTGCAGCCACTCGAGGATTCTCGGCGCAGGTACGCTCTGAATTTTCGCGTATGAAGAACATGGCCGCGAGCCTGAAAGGTCAGTTGGCAGGTTTGGGTGTGGCTGTGGGCTTTGCTCAAATGGTAAAAGACACCGCCGTGTTTGAGCGAGAAATGCGGCAATTGCAGGTTAATTTGGGTGCAAGCCGAGAAGAAATGGAAGCGTGGCGGAGTGAGGCGTTTGAAAACCAAAAACGCTACGGGACGTTGTTGGCCGACCAAAAGCAGATGGCTGATAGCTTGCAGGCATCAGGTTTGGATATGGCAGCGATTCGTGCGGCTGCGGAGCCGGTGGCAAAAACTTTAGCGGTGGCAAAAACCAATGCCGACCAATTGGGCAAGGCTATGGGTGTTGCCCGTGAGCAGTTCGGCGTGGACATCACCAATAAAAAGGCGGCTGAGGAGCTGCTCGACAAAATGGTGGTGGCAGGCCGTCTAGGCAATGCGGAGCTTGAAAACCTGCCGGATATCTTTGCCCGTGTCGGCGGCCGTGCGAAAGAAGCGAACTTCACACTGGATCAGACTTTAGCTTTAACCGAAGCCTTATCGAAATCCGAGCCGCAGGCCGATAGGCTGGCGACGCTGGTAGATTCGACGCTGCGGGTATTTACCAACGCCAAATACATGAAAGCCGCCACCAAAGCCACGGGCGTGAGCTTCTTCGACGTTTCCGGCGCTCGCCGAAATCCGATTGATGTGATTAAAGACATCAAAATTGCTTACGACAAACTTAAAACCGATGCTCAGCGCAATAACTTTTTAGATAAAGCGTTCGGTAAAACGGATATGGATACCCAACGCGGTCTGAAAAAGGCATTGGAAGATGGCACTTTGGAAATAATCGATAAATTCTACCGTGAAATTCAGGGCGCATCAGGAACAGTCGATAAGGACTTAAAAACGGCGATGGACAATGCTGTGACTCAGGCAAACCGTCTGAAAGGGGCATTGAAAGAAGCGGTGGAAGACGGTTTAACACGGCCTTTGGGTGAAACCTTTACCAATGTCACAAAGTTCCTGATGGACGATGTGAGCGAGGGCGGTTTGGGTATGGATGGGAAAGACATGCTCAAGGTCGGTGGAGGCATTGCAGCGATCAGTTATTTGGGCGGCATATTGGCGCGGATTCGCGGCGGGAAAGGCGGCGGCAGCCTGGCCGGTGACGCTTTCAGCACCGCCAAAGGTGTGGCTGCAGGTAAGGCGTTGGAATCCATCGGCGTTCAGCCTGTTTTTGTGGTGAACATGCCGGAAGGCGGAATCGGTGGAAGAGACATACCCGGTATGCCCGGAAAAAGCAACGGCGGCGGGAAAGGCGGCAAAGGTATACCGAAGATACCGCCTGTATTTGGGGCTATGCTTCCCGCTGCTGTTCTCGGCGGCGGAATGTACGGCGTAACACATTGGGCAGGCCAGCGAGAAAAGTACGACGAACGCGCCAAAAGCATGGTGGAGTTTTCGGGCAGTATTGAAAAACTGATGCGCAAGATGTTCGGATGGGCAGGTTATGAAACCGAGCAGGAAAAGTATTTAAGAACCCGCGCCCAACAGCTTAAAGAGACTAGCCCACGGGATGCACAAGAATACCAAGCCCAGTATGAAAAAGTGAAAGCGCTGTTGGACGGTACCGCCCAGCAATCGGAAGCGGCCATCAAAAACGCCGGGGAAGCGGTAGTGAATAGTAATCAGGCCGTCAGTCAGGCATTAATCGCTCAAGTGGGAAATACCAAGATTGAGGGGCAGATTAATGTTTCTGTTAATGCTTCCCCGATGCTGAATGTTCAAACTTCGGCGGTGGGCAATAACAACACCACGCTGAATGTGGGCAAAACCAATACGGGAGCGAAATAATGGCTTTGCGCGAAGCGTCGTTTAAAGGCGCGAAATTTCATGTTGAAGAAACAGGCGGCAGATTCGGCCGCCGTACTGTTTTGCATCAGTATCCGTTTCGCGATCTTCCCTACGGCGAGGATTTAGGACGGGCGGCACGCCGTTTCGACATTACAGCGTTTTTCATCGACACCGCCGAATATCAGGCGTTTGTGGATGCGTGTGAAAGCGAAGGGGCGGGCACGCTGATTCATCCTTTCTACGGAAAGGCATTTGTGCAGCTGGACGATACCGCTGATGTACGTTTCCCGAGAGCCGAAGGTGGCAGATACTCGGTGCAGGTTTCTTTTGTGGAAGCGGGCGAAAACACAGAGCCGGATGCGCAGGAAGATGCGGGCGGTTTGCTGGATTCTGCCGTTGAAGATGCGCTGAATTTGGTCGGGCAGGAGTTCGCTTCGCAATGGCTGAAAGAAGTGGCCGGCTGGCTCGATATAGCCGAAATCAGGCTTAATCAGGTTTATCAATTTATCGAGGGATTTCTTGATGTGGCCGATTTGGCCAAGTCGCAGCTATCACGCTTGACGATAGGTTCGCTGGTGGCAAAGCCTTTGGAGTTGTTTGCACGAATTAAAAGTTTAATCCGTATGGCAATATTTAAGGCCAAGCCTTTTTCCGTACGAAATGAAACCGGATACACAATCGCGGCTTATCCTGCTTTTCAGACGGCCTCACGCCCGCAAACGAACCTGCTGACTACGTTGCGCGGCGGCGCAGTGCGTGCCGATTGGGCGGTGAATACCATCGGAGCGGATTTGCAGGCACTCCCGCCAAGCCTTGCCGATATGGTCAGACAAACAGCCGTATTAGAGCAAGTTCGACAGTTGGCCTTTGCCGAATACGATGGGAAGGCGGATTTGATTAAAGACCGTGCGCGCGCTTTGGCCGCGTTGGAGGCAGAAATCACGATTGCATCGTCTGCCGTATTCCGAGCATTGGAAACGGCCAGAACACACGCAGTGGCGGCGGTGGAAGCGCGTATTCCGACTCTGCGCGAAATGAAGGTGCTGGAAACAAAAACCACCATGCCTGCGTTGGTGCTCGCATGGCAGGTTAACGCCTCGATTGAGGCATACGCCGATATCGTTGCCCGCAACAAAGTACGGCATCCGGGCTTTGTGCCGCCCGGCAAAGTGGAGGTAATGCGCGATGGCCAATAACTGTACTCTACTGGTGAACGGTATGATTTACGGCGGGTGGACGAGTATCAGCATTCAGCGCGGAATCGAGCAGCTGGCAGGCAGTTTCTCGCTGCGTGTTACCGAGCGATGGCCGGGCGTGGTTGAGAGCCGACCGATTAAAAAAGGCGATGTGGCCGTGGTGAAAATCGACGGCGAGGCGGTGTGCACAGGCTATGTGAACCGCACCCGAATCGGTTTTGACGACCAAAGCACATGGTTTGACGTGGAGGGGCGCGATAAGACGGCCGATTTGGTGGATTGCTCGGCCATCTGGAAAAGCGGCCAATGGCGCGACAGCTCTGTGAAACAGATCGCCGCCGATTTATGCAGCCCGTTCGGCATTTCCGTGGTGATTGGCAAGTTGGCCGAAAAGGCGGCGGCGGAAAAAATCGCCAGTTTCGCTCTGGAAGACGGCGAAACGGTGCAGGACACACTCGAACGGCTGCTACGCATGAAAGCGCTCATGATGTGGACAGACGGCCTCGGCAATCTGATTATCAATCTGCCCGAACAGACGCCCGCACAAACGGCGCTGGTTCAGGGCGAAAACTTGCTGCAAGCCGAAGCGGCCACCGATGAAACCGAGCAATTTTCCCAATACACCGTGAAAGGCCAAGCCCGCGGCGTACACAACGTGAAAGGCGAAGCCGCCGACGGCACGGTCAAACGATACCGGCCTCTGGTTATCCTTGCCGAAGACCACGGCACCACCCCCATCAAACGCGCCAAGCATGAGCAGACCATGCGCGAAGGCAAGGCCGATACAGCAAGCGCCACCGTGCAAAGCTGGCGGCAAGGCGGTGACAAAGGCGGCTTGTGGCTGCCCGGTTTACGGGTAATGGTGAATGCGCCTTATCTGCATAAAGCCAACGACGAGATGATTATTTCGGAGTTGGAATACCGTAAAGACGAAAACGGCACAGTAACCCGCCTGCAACTCACCAACCCCAAAGCATACGACCGTTTGGCCGAACAACCGCCCAAGAAGAAAACGCCTGCCAAGCGGAAAAATTCAGGCCGTCTGAAAAACCAAACAGGAGCCAAGCCATGAATCCATTGCAGAAAATGCGCCTGATGGTGGCGCGCGGCGTGGTTAAGCTGGTTAAAGATGCCGGCTTGCAGCTGATACAGGCCGATTTACTGGCAGATGAAACCCGCGACGGCGTGGAGCGCATACAAAACTACGGATACAGAGGGCATCCGCCGCAAGGCAGCACCGTTGCGGCGGTGGCGGTTGAAGGCAGCCGCGATCATTTGGTGGTAGTGGCCTGCGAACATCCCGACTATGTGCCGAAACTCAACAGCGGAGAAACGGCGATGTATTCCATGTTCGGCCAGCTTTTCAAGATGGATAAAGACGGCAACGTAACACTCACATGCAAAAACTTCCGCATTGAGGCAAGCGAAGACGTAACCACCACGGCAAAAAACGTTACCACCACAGCCGACGGCAACTTCAAAACACAGGCCAGTGGCAATGCCAGTATCACCGCCACCGGCGGGGCGAGCATGAGCGGCGGCGCAGGCGCAACCATAACGGGCGGTCTAACTGCCGACACCATAGATGCAGACAGAGTAACCGCCAACGGTGTGGACGTGGAAACCCATACGCATCATGGCGTTTTGGCAGGCGGAGATAATACGGGATCACCAAACAAATGACAAAACTGATACTGGATTTGAACATGGGCATACCGTTTAATCTGTATGAAGATGAAATCGTTGGCGCGGTAATTTTAAGCCTGTTTTGCGATGCCCGCGGCACCGAGCAGGACGGCACCATCGGGCGCGGTTGGTGGGGCGATGCCTTAACCGACCGTGACGAATGGGGAAGCAGGCTTTGGGAGCTTGACCGCAGTAAGGAAGTTTCCGAAACCCTGCACCGCGCCGAAGATGCCGCCAAAGACGCCCTGCGCTGGATGATTGAAGACGGCATCTGCGAGAACATCAGCATCACGGCTTATTCTCCCCGCCGCGAAATATTGGGGCTGATGATTAAGCTGGATAACCGCCGTTTTGATTTGGAATTAAAACATGCCTTATGACACCGAAAGCCTTGCCGAATTAAACCGCCGCCTGCAATCAGAGCTGCCGCTCTCAGGCAGCGGTGAAGTGCTTCGCCGCAATCTCTACACACCGTTTTCGCGGGCATTGGCCGGAGCGGTGCACGGCCTGCACGGGCATATCGAGTGGCGTGTGAAACAGATGTTCCCGCAAACCTGCGATGATGATGTGCTCGAAACACTGCATGCGCCGTTGTGGTTGGGTTCGGGCCGTCTGCCCGCCGTACCCGCCAGTGGCAAGGCCACGATTAAGGGCAATCGAGAAGCAGTCATTCCCAAAGGAACGCTGCTGAACCGACGCGACGGCACGGTTTTCGTAGTGAAAACAGGTGTCACTATCCCGTCATCAGGCACTGTTGCCGTGGAATTAATTGCTGAAACCGCAGGAGTGAACGGCAACACCGCCCCGGGTGAAAAGCTGACCATTGCCAACACCATATCAGGTGTGGAAAGTGAGGTGATTACAAGCGGCATAGCAGGCGGTAGCGATATGGAAAGTATCGCGTCTTTGCGCGAGCGGATTATCGAAAGCCGGAAAAACGGCAGAGACGTAGGCAGAACATCAGACTGGGCACGGTGGACAAGAGAAGTGCCAGGCGTTACCCGCGTATGGCCCGCTCCGAAATTAAGCGGCATCGGCACGGTAACGGTTTATATCATGCGCGATAACGATACGCGGCCGTATCCACAAGGTGCGGAACTTCAGGCCGTGCAGAAACACTTGGAGCACAGCGGCTTGCCGTTTGGCGAGATTCACGTTGTGGCACCCACGCCAAGAAATGTTGATTTCCGCATCAAGATTATTCCCGATACGCCCGAAGTGCGGCAGGCAGTGCAAACCGCATTAGCCAATTTATTGCAGGAATCGGCCGCGCCCGTTGCTTACGACCGCCACGGCGATTTGGCCTTGCCGGCAAAAGGCCACACCATTCCCCGCTCGCACATCACACAGGCGATATCGAATGCAGTCGGCGAATACGACCATCAACTGATTGCACCTGCAGCAGACATAACCTTTGAAGTCGGGCAGTTAGCGACGATGGGGAATATCCAATGGATTACATAACCCTGCTGGCGCAGCTGCTACCACCCGGCATTGCCTTATCGGAAGAGCAGAAAGACACCGCCGACTTAATTCGCAAAACGGCGAAAGAATTGGATGCTGTGGCAAGTCTTGACTATGCCCTGTTTCGAGAAATCGACCCTAGAAACGCCGTATTGCTGCTGGATGAAATCGAAATCAGCTTGGGCTTACCCGACCGATGCTCTGAAAACAGCATCGCCTTGTCTGAGCGACAGGCAAACGCTTATGAAAAACTGGTGGGACAGCGCGGCGCAAGGCGTACACGCTATCTGGACATCTTGGCCAGATTCCACCAACACAAAGCAGATATCGAGCGTTTTAATCTTCACAGCTGTGAAAGCCATTGTGAATACGGGATATTCGACCATACAGAATGGCTTTTCACTTTTGCCGTGACCTTACACGAAGACACCACCTTAACGCCATCGACCTGCCAAAGCCACTGTGAAGAGCCTTTGGCGGTTTGGGGCAACAACCAAGTGGCATGTGTGCTGCAGAAAGAGAAGCCGGCATACAGCCATCTGTTAATTAAATACGCAGGTACATCATGAAACGAGTAGATCAGAATAATCGTGCTCAGGCAAATAAATTCGGCGCAGGAAAACATGGCTTTCAAGGCGGCAACCCTGCTGCCGGTATTTTGCCAACCATACCCGGCGCAGATTGGTTTAACCATACGCAGGAAGAAATCTGCAATGCGATTGAAAAGGCGGGACTAACTCTGAACTCGGGCGAATACGACCAACTTTATAAAGCTATCAAACAGATATTCAGTACCGGTATAGCCAATAATCTGACATCCGACGATACCGATAAGGCTTTGTCGGCGGCAATGGGTAAAAAATTAGCCGAACAAAGCATTGACAGTGATTTGGCCACCCGTGATTTAAACACAGTTACCAAAGCAGGTTTGTATGGTCAAACTAGCAGCAGCAACGCCCAAACCCGCCGAAATTATCCTGTGGTCAAAGCAGGGTCGCTGCTGGTAATGCCGTCGGCCTATGGCGTGCAGCAGATTTACTCCGTGTTTGATGGTACCGACATCTACGCCCGCAACCAAACCGGCAGCGGGTGGACAGGATGGCAAAAAACAAACGTCAGCCCGGGAGAAATGCAGTCAGCCGTTGATACTCTCGAAAGAAAACTTGTCAACGGCAGCCCTGCCGCACTAGATACTATCCGAGAGCTTGCAGCGGCATTAGGCAACGATGCTAATTTTGCGAACAAAGTGTTGCAGCAAATTGCGGGCAAAGCTGATAAGTCAAGTACGCGGGCGGGTTACGGCATTACCGACGCTTCGGAGGTTGCCGTTTTGACAGGTCAGCTTAATCACGGCGGCACAATACCGCTGCCGCCCGGATACCGCGAGGATCAATGTAAGTGGTTAGTGTCAATGGCTGAGGACGACCCCAACTATACCAGCTGGGATATAAGCGAGGGCGGCTTATCAAAACACTACTACTACCGATGCTACACACGCGGCCGCACCGTGATCGCCAAAGTCTATCATGGCAGTAGCGATCAAAATCCCGATAGCAATTCCCAAGGATGGGTCCTGGGAAAAGTTAATTACATTTGCATTGGCGTCAAATAACAGGAGTAAAAATGACTTGGCATATTTTTAATTCAGACGGCCATCACGTCGGCACCTGCGACCACGAGCCGAATCACGAGGATTTGGCCGACCGTGGCGAAACCGCCTACTACTACCAACATAACGGGCGAGGCACATTAATCGTCAAAGATGATGCTGTTGCAGTTATCCCGCCTGCACCCAGTCGTTACCACGTTTTGCAAGATGGGGAGTGGGCGTTAACTCCCACAGCCGCCGAACAACAGTTTGCTGATGCCAAAACTGCCAAGCAAGCCGAAACCAATCGCGCTGCACAAGATTTTGTTTACCGTGTTGCCCAACTTGATAAAGTGCCAGCCTTTGAGGTGGATACTTGGCCGCTGCAACAGGCTGAGGCCGAATTATGGTCCCGAGATAAAACCGCCGAAACGCCGATATTAGCTCAGATCGCCGCAGATCGAGGCGTGCAGCTTGACGACCTGCGCGAAAAAGCTCTTAAAAAAGCTCGCGAATACGCCACACTATCCGCATCGGTGGCAGGGCAGCGGCAGGCTTATATAGACCAAATCAAGCAAGCCGAAAGCTTAGAAGCGGTAGAAGCCATCGCCGTGATTTACCACTTACCAACCAAACCGCAACAGCAAGACAAGGAGGCCGTCTGAAATGCCTAAGTTAAGAATTGCAATGGCAGCATACGCTTACCAAATTGCCATCGCTGCCGACCAAATGTTTAACGCCGCTTTGGGCGGTTATGCCGATGAAACCTTGAGCAGCCGCATCTACCGCAACAATCAATTCTGCAGAAAACCGCTGCTGCGTTGGAAGCTGGCAATGAAAACGGTAAACGGCATGTTTTTCTGGCAGAAAAATCACTGTCAAAAATCATATGAAAGCGAGCAGGTGCGAAAGCACATGGATAAGCATTTCCGGGAGGGCGGCCAATGCACCGCAGGATCAAACTAAGACGACAAATCGCCATGCTGTTGATTTCCATGCGGTTGGCCTACGGAGGCTCGCTGCTGGTTATTTTCTGGATTAGCAGCAATCTTGAAGGCTCGTTATTGAGCGTGATCCATAAGCAAGGCGGCATCATGCCTCACATGCTCTCTGCCGCCATTGTGGCCGCAGCAGTTATGTTGGTTGTGGACGGCCTGCTCGACACGGCATGGCCGCATATATCCGCTTCAAACACCGAGAAGAAATGGCACGATTGCCGTTGGCTTAAAGTAGCCTGGCTGCACCGCATCCGCGGATGGCTGATGCACGGGTGCAGACTGTCGAATATTTACCGGCATTGGTTTTATCTGCCGCCTGCATTTGCCGCTTTATTTACCGTGCCGGCTGCCGCCTATCTCGGCGCGGAAAACGTAGGCGTGGTGCAGTGGCTTTGGTTGTGGCTGTTTGCCGTGGGCATTGGGGGAGCTTTGGTAGAGGGAGCGGTAAACAACGAAAGGCACCGGAATGAAAAATAGTTTTTGGGGAAAAATTGCCGTTTTGCTCTTGTATATCTGTATTGCGCCACCTGCTCTTGCCGCGATTAGAGATTCGGTACACGGCACATTCAGCGGTGTGATGATTTGGGATTTAGCCTACAACGTGATAGGTGGTGCGGGCGGCGGCATTATTCAGGTAGTGCGAAACCTGCAAAACACGCGCAAATACAGCAACAATATTGCCGTAGAGCTGGCATTAAGCATGGTGATATCCGCATTTGCAGGCTTGCTTACTTATTTGTTTGTAGCCGGCACCGAGTTTATTTCGGTAAACGGTTTGATGACCTTATTCATGAGCTGCTGCGCGGGCGTATTGGGCTATGAAGCCATCAAGCTATACACCGACGATTTCAAAAAAAAAGTCGTTAAAGGAGGCGGAAATGCTAAAAATTAGTTTAATTGTTGCCGCTATTGCCGCCGCATTATCAGGCGGCATTACTTGGGCCGTTACAGACGGCCGCTGGCAAGCGAAATGGGATGAAGCTGAAAAAAATGGGCTGAAAACCGAAATTAAAACCGTAACTAAAACCGTATATATCGAGCGCGAAGCGGCCGCAAAAACCGCCGAAGCCGATATCAAAGGCCAAAAGGAGCTACACAATGCACAAGCTGAAATCAAGCGTCTGCGCGCTGATGTTGCTGCCGGTGCTCGCCGCCTGCGCCAGCAAACAACCGCCTGCGCCCAACCCGCAGCAAATCAAACTGGCACCGATACCCGCGTGGATACAGAGCGGCGAACCGAACAGGCAACAGGTGGAAACGGAGTTGAACAGCATATTCTCAACGTCGCCGACCACGCCCTAACCGCCATTGCCCAGCGCGATGCCTGCGTAGAAATACTCAAGTCCGACCGCGCCATTCTCTCGGCGCAATAACTGGTATCCTCATTAATGAGGGTACCATCTCATAACCCGCCGCCGTGCGTTCCGGTAGCAGCCAACGAAAGGAACGTACATGGCAACCATCGTACTCACCGCCGGCCACGGCGGTAAAGACCCCGGAGCCGTAAACGGCAAAGCCACCGAAGCCGAACTGATGGCTCAGCTTCGCAACGCCACGAAAAAGGCTCTGGAAGATTTAGGCCACAAGGTCATCACCGACGGCTACGGCCACGAAAACTTAACGCTGGCCGATGCCATCCGCTTAATCCCCAAAGGCTTAATGGCCATCGAACTGCACACCAATGCAAGCAGCAACAAAACCGCAGGCGGCGTGGAAACTATCGGCAATGCCAAACATGCGCAGTTGTGCCGCGATATTTCGGCCGAAATTGCTGCCGTTTTAAATTTGCCGTTACGACGCGACCGCGGCTGGTTTGATTACAAAAACACAGGCCGAACACTCGGTTACTGCCGCGCTGGCGGCTTGATTGTAGAAGCATTCTTCATCAGCAACGATAGCGAACTTGCCGCCTTCAATAAAAACTATTGGGCTGTTGCACGCGGTATTGCCCGCGCCGTGGATAAACACGTCAAATAATTGATGTGTAAAAAGGCCGTCTGAAACCTTAAATTAACAGTAAGTGTAAATCTGTTATTTTCGGATTTCAGACGGCCTGTTTCTTTCGCAAAAACTATTCCAGCCATCCGCGCATAAAATCCATCAGCACTTTTCTTTTATTTTTCGGCAGTTTCTCAAATAGCGTCATCAATTCCCGCTGCTCGGTCGAATATATCTCATAAGGCGTGCGCGGCTCGGCAAGAGTGGCGGATTCATCGTTCGCGCCTTCCATCGTGCCGGTGCCTTTGGCCAACCATTCAAAGTTGACATTCAACACAGTCGCAACCCGAGAAAGATTATCAGTAGTCGGGTCGGTATTGCCGGTTTCCCACTCCGATATGCTGCTCTGTGTCACCCCTATTTCTTGCGATAGCCAAGATTGCGACTTTTTACGCAATTGCCTCGCCAACTTAATTCTTTTTCCAATCATAGATTTAATTGTATCGGCGATACCGATATTAAGTAAAACAGGATTTACCTGTTGACTTAGTTATCGGTAATGCCGATAATAGGCATATCCGATATTTATTTCAACAGGTAAAACCAATGTTAATCAAAGAAAAGCGTTTAGAAAAAAACCTTTCGCAAGCAGCATTGGCCGAGAAAGTTCAATGCTCTCAAGGCCATATTTCCGACATTGAAAACGGCAATGAAACCCCTTCGCCGGCATTGGCCAAAAAGCTGGCCGATGTACTGGAAATCGACGTGTTGCAAATTCTTTATCCCGATGAATCTACCCATTAGGGCATGACATATAAAAAAAGTTCCAAATGAATAAACTGCCCCCCGACTTCCTGAGCAACAAAGGTATTCATACCGTCCGCGACAACTTGAGCGGAGGCCGTCTGAAACCTCAAGCCGGCATATTGGCAAGGCTGTTTGGCGAAGCATTTTTAGAAGAATTGAGGCCGTCTGAAAAACCGGTTGTGAGAGAACAGAAATGAACCACTACTTAACCGAGCAAGAGCAAAAGAAACTGCTGGCTACCGTCAAGCAGTTTGCCGATGAAAAGGCAGAGCGCGATTACCACATCATTTCTGCCTTGATCTCCAGCGGTTGCCGTATAGGAGAGTTTTTGAAAATCACGGTAGGCGATGCAATGGCCGCTTTGGAAACGGGATATTTATATATCCCCGCCGAAAACAGAAAAGGCGGCAAGCGCGACCACAGCGTATATCTCACCAAATCGCTGCGTCTAGCTCTGACTTATTTAATCGACATCAGAGGCAGCTACACCGCCGATCATTATTTAGTGGCGGGCAGAACAGACGAAATGCCCATGAGTTGCAGAAACATGCAGCTGCGTGTGAAAGAGTGGGCAGAGATGGCAGGTTTAGGCCATCTGAAAGTGACACCGCACTTTTTCAGACACACCCATGCAATGAATATTATCCGCAGCAGCACCGCAAAAGAGCCGCTGCGCATCGTGAAAGCTGCATTAGGCCACCGAAATATCAACACCACGGCCATTTATACAGCAGCCAGCCGCGAAGAAATCGAAGCCGCTTTAGACGAAGCGGATACCACCAAAACCAGAATAACCAAAGCCCAATTACGCCGAGCGCATATCAGCCGCACGGTGCAATAAAAGCGAAAGGCTTCGGAATCGCACTCCGAAGCCTGGACGCCGACCGGGGAAATCCCCAATCCACTTAGCGAACAGGAGTATAACCCAAATGAAACTATTTACCAAAATCTTCGGCGCTTCAGCATCAGCAATCATCGGAGCAAGCCTGATTGATGTCGCACTCGCCGCCCATTCTCCCTTGCCTCAATCCGAACCTATGCCGACGGTAATCACACCGGAGCCGGAATATAACCGAGAGGCACTGATTGAAGCCTTAGATGCAGAGACCAAAGAGCGTGAGCTGATTGCACTCAAGCAGTACGAACAGGCTGATTTTGAATTTATGC
>ERZ772952.200-NODE-200-length-13550-cov-20.8926_pt1 | contig 13550 bp, 9 predicted proteins | sample MGYA00580686_ERZ772952 | MGnify/ENA primary metagenome ERZ772952 (study PRJEB29015, sample SAMEA2738074) | human oral metagenome | biome: human oral; feature: human-associated habitat; material: saliva | place: China | collected 2213 ... | reverse complement strand
CTCAGAGGGTGTGTCAATAGGGTTGAGCGAACTTTACTCAACTTTTTTTCGCGGAGGTGTGTGAGGGGCGGATTTTTGGAGGTTCTGCCGGGGTGTTTTTCCGGGTGATTTTGGGGCTGCGGCGAGGCGCGCGTGGGCGGTTTTGCCGCGAAATTCCGGGGTTTTTGGGTAGAGAGTGGGTGCGGCGCGGCGATTCAGCGCACGGCGGACATGGGCGGACTAACTGGGCGAAAAAATTTTTAAAAATTTTTTAAAAGAGGGGTGGAAAACCAAAAAATTGGGGTGTGGGAGGGGCCGGAAGGTAACCTGAGGGGCACCTTAAATAGGGTGGCAGGGTGATTTTTGAGTCTAGAGACTAGGCCTCTAGCAGCGTTGCTAGAGGTGCGTTTCGTGCAGGCGCCTCAACTACAATCGCCTGCTTGAGATCCCGGGATTCGCTCCTCTTATATATAGAGGACCTGTTCGCAAGCTCCATCACTCACCTTATAGAGGCATCTCTGCTTGTCCGACCCGTAATTCTCAACCTTCACCTGTGGCTTGAGTGTACCCGCCTGCCGTATCCTGGTTACGACCATATCCTCTCAAAGTAGACAGGAAATTACGATGCCAACGAATAACGGCCCAATGCCTCCCGCTTGTCCATATGTAGGGGGGAACATCAACCTGGATTCCAGCAAAGAAAAGCTGGTTACGACCATATCCTCTCAAAGTAGACAGGAAATTACGATGCCAACGAATAACGGCCCAATGCCTCCCGCTTGTCCATATGTAGGGGGGAACATCAACCTGGATTCCAGCAAAGAAAAGCTGGTTACGACCATATCCTCTCAAAGTAGACAGGAAATTACGATGCCAACGAATAACGGCCCAATGCCTCCCGCTTGTCCATATGTAGGGGGGAACATCAACCTGGATTCCAGCAAAGAAAAGACAGATTTCGATAATTTCTTTTCAGATAACCCAATAATATACTGGATACTATTTTCACTCGCCTCAGCATCCTTAATATTCACAGTAAATTATCTATTTGCTATTGTCGAAATTTCCTATAATCACCTGGAAGAGAGTCGAAAACTACCCTCCAATTTTAGTGAATACTCAGACGATGGCTTGGCAAAAATTACCAACCTACGAACCGCAGCCCAGTCAGCCACATTCCATCTAGTGATTTCCCTATCTATTTTTATCCTTTGTTTCTTCAATCCAATTCGCACAATTTTCAAAAATAACACAAAAAAAACACTTGCAACAATATTTATATTGGCTATTGAAATATCAGCTATTGTACCGATTATTCTATATTATTTTAAATATATTGGAAATATTCCTACTCTTAGTTTTTTCATTGCAATCACTACGATTACTATCATTGTAATCGCTATAATTTTTATAATCATCAAAATAATTTCTATTGTTTCACACAAAGTAGTCAGCATCCGAAAAGGCAAGACATACACTGGAAGAGAACAGTTCTTGCACTACGCAATATTTATATTTGTACCAACCCTTGCCATCTTTTTGATAGCATTCCTTGTCCTACTGGCCGACACGCTCTCCACCGCTCTATACGATCAACACACCTACAGAACGACCCCAGCGTTTCTCGAAGAATTCTTCAATGACCCGGACATCAAAATTGTACTATTCATTTTCTTTCTCTTTTCTTTTATACTCAACACCAGTACTGCAATTTCAATCATCGGCATAATCAAAGAAATTTTCAAAAACAAACGCAGCAAAAAAGCAAAGAGGATAATATTACTCTCAGAGGGAAAATCCACTCGGTCAACTATCGCCTCCCACATAAAGCTAATACTTCCACTTCTACCTTTAGCAGTATCTATAGTATTTACGCTTGCACTAATCCACAACACACAGGTAGCAGATAATAATCTAAGTACTGCAATTCAAATTACAGCAATTCAATTTACGGACAGCAAATATAGTTGGGTGACGACAGCCTCCTCCCTACTATTAATAGGATACATATCATCCATCCCATATTTCCTCCTTCCCCGGTGCGTCAATGGTGCTGAAAAAATAGTCCTCAGAAGTAGAAGTGAGAATACAAAAAAAGAAGTGGAATATATCTATAGCATAATAATCTGTGTTTCATCATTTCTTACTTTCTTCTGCACTTTCATAAACTATCAAATATTAAAATTTCTTTCACATAAAGACGTAATTATATTTTTATTGACAACGATATTTATTTCGTTTGCCCTCTGCAGTATTTCCCTCAGAAGTATCATGGACAAGAAATATGCACCCAAAAGCACAATGGGGATACTTCCGAAGACCCGCAAGGAAAATATGGCCACCTTAACACTGGCTATGCTCTCTGTATTTTTAATATCATTAATTGGCTCTGCACTTATTCCAAATATAACAAAAGGTTTTAGCGACATGGTAACAAGCCCCGGGGACACTCTGGGGTCGATTGAGACGGACTACTCCTGCGTTTTCTCCAACAACGTTGAAGAAAAAAATTCTATTGCCTTCGGCGTAATCGTAGAATCAAAACCGGATTCAGTTCATATATTTACTCCTGAATACAACCAAGAGAAAAATAGTTATGGGGAAGAGGTCGGGAATGGGAAGGTAAAACCAAATAAATTAGCAGAATCTCAAGTTAAAATTCCAGGAGGTTATCGCATTGAAAAATTTGATAACAATAAACATGGATATGATTTAACGGTAGGAAAATGCATATATAGAAATTCTCCTCCTTTCTACATGTATACATACTCATGGAACACATCAGATAGAAACTAAACTTCTCGTAATAAGTTTTCCAATAATTAGAAGCCCCGTCTGCACCTCTCGTGCAGGCGGGGTTTCTTCTTTTGCCCAGCGCGAGCGCACAGGGGTGGGGTCCTCCCCTATGCTGGTTATAAGCCAGCACCGGAGCAGGAAGGGCACACCGCCATGAACCTCAACAAACTCTTAACTGCGCTGCGGCAACGCAAAAACACCCCGGCACGCAACCTACCGGCAGGGCGGCGCGAACGCTACACGTACGCCCTCGAACAATTCCTCGACGGGCACCAGCCTGCCGTACGCCTCGGCGGGACGTACACGCTCGCGAACCTCGCAGACGAATGGCTCACTGACGCATCCCTCCCCGAGCAGGTGCGCCGCGAAGAAGCCCAAACCATCGTCGACGCGCTGACCGGCTGCATCCGCACGCCCTACCCCCTCGCGCAGAAACGCCAGGTCCTAGAATCAGGCGGGGCCCCCGAAGGGTACGAAGGCGACTTTACACGCGATCAGGTGGCGCTACGCGAGGAGCAGTTGGTACGCCGCACCGTCTTTATGGAACTCAGCCGCCGCCTCGCCGCGGTCACCGAGCGCAACGAAAAAGGTAACGAGGAAAGCCAGCATACGGTGCCGTCGCTATCGCCGACGTGGTCTGATTTGCGCTTCGACTTTGGTGGTGCGCCCATCTTCTACCCGCTACGGCAGCTGCACTTTCAGAACGCCGACTTCGCCTCCGCAACCTTCTACGGACAAGCGGATTTCTCTGATTCAACCTTCCACGGTGACACCAGCTTCTCCGCGGCGCAGTTCACGGCCGACGCATCCTTCCATGGCGCGAACTTCAACGACTGGGTGGGTTTCAGCGCCGCACACTTCGCAGGTGCGGCAGAATTCGGCGAGGCACGTTTTGCGGACGCGGCAAGCTTCGCAACCGTGACCTTCACCGGCGAGGTTGACTTCTCAGACGCGGTCTTTTCAGCTGCGGCCGACTTCGGGGTAGCTTCCTTCGAGTCCGACGCCGACTTCTCACGCTTGAACACCGCGGGCATAGCCAGCTTCGCGGCAGTCACCTTCGACGGAAAGGCAGTGTTCACCGCCTCCACGTTCCACGATGAAGCGCACTTCGCCGCGTCGGTCTTCAACCGCCCGGCGGTGTTCTCCAAGTCGCTGTTCGGCGGGGTCGCGCGCTTTGCCGGTATAGCCACCAAGCAGTCCGCAATGTTCAGCAACGTACGCTTTACGGGCGCGGCGGACTTTAGCGGGGCTTCCTTCACACAGTACGAGGATTTTGGTGGGGCGCGGTTCGACGGCGACGCCACGTTCAGCCGGGCGTCTTTTATTGCGCTTCCGAGGACGCGCTATGAGATGGACTTCCCGCAGCACGCAAACTTCAGTAACGCGACCTTCGCGCAGGGCGCCGACTTTAGTAAGGCGACGTTCACGGCGCATGTCGGCTTCTACAAGGCGACGTTCGCGCGGGCGGTGAGCTTCAACGGGACGAACTTTGAGGGAGCCTACTTCGCGGATGCGACGTTCGGTCAGGGCGCGGATTTCAGGCAGACTAGCTTCATGTATGTTAAGCCGTCCTTTGGAGGTTCGAAGACTCAACCGCAGAGGGCGCGGTTCTCGGCACAGGCGGATCCGCAGGATTACCTGTTCGAGGCACGCCCGGAGAGCCCGCATGGCTTCAGCTGCGGCACAGCAACGCTTCTTAATAGAACGTTCGTTCTCCCTCTCGGCACTGTGCTGTACGACCCAGATTCCTGGGACGAAGAGAAGCAGGAGTACACGCGCGTCAGTGAGCCTGCGCAGTAATATCTAGAGGTCCCACCACGTTGGATGTGTGGTGGGGTCTTTGCACGTGCGGTGGACACCGCCGAGTAGCTGCGTCGAAAATAAAGACGGTGCGAAAAACCCCGCTGAGTCTGTAGGCTCTAGCGGGGTTTTTCGAATCTTATCTACCCAGATTCGTTTATCGCTTTCCATTGGCATTACGCCATGTCTGAAATAAACAAACATAAATTGGGTAGCAAAAATCCGCGGAATATGTGTCATCTGCTAAAATCAGCAGTGACAACGCAATTCCGCGTTGCCTCTAACTAAATAGAAAGGAGGTGTACTCCTATGAACAAGGACCATTTCTGGATCCTCGTTGAACGGGGAAGCTATGTAGCTACCCTGTTCGCCAGCCTGATTGAGGTGTGTGAGTTTGTTGCCTCGCGCCTCTTCTAGGCTCTTGAGAGTGGGGCTACTCGCGATGTTAGTAGCATCGCTAGTGGCTCCACTTTTATTTTACTGTCATTGCATATAAGGACATTCCCTATATGCATGACCGTATACCTAATAATGTAGCGTATTTCTTAAGACATAACAACACGACAACACTAATTATGTACCCATTGCATTCACCGTGAGAAACATTATCGTTCATTTTGAGAACTTCCGATCTTCACCGTCTGCTACAGCCGCAGAGATATCCCGCCTGCATCTCTCAAGCAGGCTGTCCCCTCATTGATGACCGGGCGCGACTCACAGCAAACAGCTTTACCCTATGCTGGAAGGTGAACGTTCCTATCAGAGAGGAGAGGAGAACCTAGTGCCCAGCAATAACGCACCATCCGCTCCAGAGCACCCGGAAATCCCGAAAGCTCAGGAGAAGCCTTGGTACATCCAGCACTTTACTAAGCTCCTTATTGGCTTTGGCCTGGGAGGCGGCGCGATTGCGATTCTGCTGCCTTGGATGCTGTGGTTGCTCTGCGGTATGAGCTCGGGCAGCTCAGATCAGCTACGCTTACATCTGCTGTACGTCACTGGCGGTATTATTGCGGTTCTGACTCTTTTGCAGACGAACTGGAAGAACCAGGGTGACCGCCTCAAAATTGATGCCGACATCAAGAAGAATGAGCAGGACTCTGAGAAGAACGAGCGCGACCATATCCGCCAGGTTCATGCAGAGCGTCGTAGCCGCTACACCAAGGCTGTAGAGCAGCTAGCCGATGAGAAAGCCACTGTCCGCCTGGGTGGTATCTATACCCTCGTTGGCCTCGTTGATGAGTGGCTTGCAGATGAGAGCTTCAAGGAAGAAAGCGACCGACAAAAGGAAGGGCAGGTTATTGTCAATAGCCTCTGTTCCTATATTCGTTCGCCCTTCCCTCTGGCGGAGAAACGCGAAGTTTTAGAAAAAGACCAAGTCCCAGATGACTACGACGGCAGCTTCACCGCAGACCAGGCGCAACTTCGTGAAGAGCAGGACGTCCGCCGCGCCATTTTTGAGGAAATGAGCAAGCGCAGCAGCACCTTTGCCCAAAGTGAGAAGGGTGAGGTGACCATCACCTCCGGTGCGTGGAGCGGCTTCAAGTTCAACTTTAGCCGCGCACCCATTTTCTACCCCTTGAACAACCTCATCATTGAACAAGGCAATTTTGCCTCCACGCGATTCTACGGTGAAGCAGATTTCCAGGGTGCGAAGTTCACCAGAAACACATACTTCAAGTACGCGGAGTTCACCGGAGACGCGTACTTTGGGGGTGTGAAGTTTACCGGAAACGCATACTTCGAGCATGCGGAGTTCACCGGAAACGTATACTTCGAGCATGCGGAGTTCACCGGAAACGTATACTTCGAGCATGCGGAGTTCACCGGAAACGCATACTTCGCGGGCGCGGAGTTCACCGGAAACACACACTTCTGGAACGCGGAGTTCACCGGAAACGCATACTTCGCGGGTGCGAAGTTTACCGGAAACACATACTTTGAGCACGCGGAGTTCACCGGAAACACGCACTTCTGGAGCGCAGAGTTCCCTGGCATCACAAGCTTCAATGGCGCATATTTCAAAAAATATGCACCCACATTTGCAGATGCCTTTGGTTCTGCCCGATTCTCGGCGCAGGTGGATCCGCAGGATTACCTGTTCGAGGCGCGCCCGGAGAGCCCGCATGGTTTCACCTGCGGCGAGGCGGAGCTTCTTAACAGAACGTTCATTCTCCCTCTCGGTGCCGTGCTGTACGACCCGGATTCCTGGGACGAAGAGGAACAGGACTACACGCGCCTCAGTGAGCCCGCGAAGTAATGTCCAGAGGCCCCGCCATCTGAATGTGTGGTGGGGCCTCTGTTCATGACCAGGCGCGACTCATAGCAAGTAGATTTACCTTATGCTGAAAAGTGAGTAACCCTATCAGCGAAGGCAGGAGATGGAAGCATGAATAAACCGAACGAGAGCCTCGAAGGACCTTCCCCGCGTCGTAGCTGGTGGAGCAGAAACTGGTTTTATACAGCTCTTATCTCGATAGCTATTATCGGATTTTTCTGCGCTTTCTGCCTTCCTTTGCTCATCTCAGAACCATTCAGCCCTGGTGATAGTGTAGCGACGCTCCGTCAGGCCATTTTGGCAGCTACTGGTGGCGTTCTCGCAATGCTCACCCTTTGGGAAAACCGACGAAAGAATTTGCAAGAAAAAGATAAAAACGACCTCGATCATACCCGACAAGTCAAAGCTGAACGTCGTAGTCGTTACGCCAAAGCAATTGAACAGCTAGCTCACGAAAAAGGAACTATTCGTATTGGCGGCGTATATACATTAGTTAAATTAGTCGACGAATGGATGAGTGACAAAAAAACAGTATCTGATGCAGCAGAACGCAAAGAAGAAGGACAAGTCATAATTAATAATCTGTGCTCTTATCTTCGCTCCCCTTACACACTTGCAGATTATAAAGAAATTCTAGACAATTCAGAAAAAGAAAGCGAGTATTATGGAGATTTTCGCAAAGATAGGGCTGAATATAGAGAAGAGCAAGAAGTTCGAATGACAATTCTTGAAGAGATTAGGTCAAGACTATCCTCTAAAGGCCCCACACCCCACAAAGAAATCCAAGAACTAGGACCGGGCCCTTGGTCGGACTTTAATTTTAATTTCTTGGATGCAAATTTTTTCTACCTTGCAGATTTTTCTGACTGCGTCTTCAATGCTTCGACTAATTTCTCTAAGGCTACATTTGAGGAATATGCAAATTTTTCAGGGACTCAATTCTTTCAAAAATCAACCTTTGGAATGACAGTCTTTAAAGAAGATGCTGATTTTTCGGAAACACTTTTCAATGAATACACAGTATTTAACCTGGCGCAATTTTCAAAGATTTCTGATTTCTCGCATGCAGTGTTCTCCAAACAAGCAAACTTGGGAGTGGTATTGTTTGCAGGAGAATCAATTTTCAATAATGCAAAATTTAAAAACGAGACAACCTTTTCCTTCTCGTTCTTTGGCGAAAAAACTAGTTTCATTAACTGTGATTTCAAGGGCGAATCGTATTTCAATGAAAGCAAGTTTGCCAGAAAATCATCTTTTGCCGAATCCACATTTGCAGGGATTACTAGTTTCAGTGACATTCAAACAATAGATAATATTGAATTCTCTGCTGCAAAATTTTCATTGGAATCAATAATATTCCCCAACACTTTTGAAATTGCAGGTATCAGCCCTAGTAAAATTGAAACTGAGGAGATTACCGTAGCTGACGGCAGAGTATTTGATATTCCTGTGGGAAGCGAACTTTTCGACCCAGAGCCTTTGCCCGCTCCCAAACCGAAAGAAAAACCAGTTGAATAAGGCTCATCTTTTAGGCCTCGCCGGCCCTCCGTCGGCGGGGCCTTTTCGCACCCGCAGTAAGTGCGCCTCCCGAGTACCCGGCGGCGAGCGCATCCGCCCGTCACGTCGCTGCCCGCAAAACCCACCCAATCACCCACTACGCTCAACCTCCCACCACCCCACCGATACACTAGAACCATGTACCGAATCATGACTGTCTGCACCGGCAACATCTGCCGCTCCCCCGTCGGCGAATACCTCATCCGCCAGCACGCCCAAGAAGCCGGCGTGCCCGTCACCGTCACCTCCAGCGGCATCAGCAACGAAGTAGAAGGCAACCGCATCGACCCGCGCGCCGCCGCGCAGCTCACCACCCGCGGTATCGACCCGTCCGCGCACCGCGCCAGCGTCTTCACCGTCGAGGACTTCGACCGCAACGACCTCATCCTCGCCATGGACGCACCCCACTACCTGCGTCTCAAAGCCCTCGCCCGCAACGAGGCCGACAAAGCCAAAATCCGCATGATGCGCAGCTTCGACCCGAAGGTCACCACCACCCACCTGGACCAGCTCGGCATCTACGACCCCTGGTACGGTAGCGAACGCGACTTCGTGTACACCACCGACCTCATTGACGCCGCCGCACGCGGCCTCATCAACCACCTCAAGCAGGAAGGCGACGCGCAGTGAGTCAGCGTATCCCCCTGAACCAGAACTGCCGCGTCACCGGCACCACCGAAATCCTGGAGCTCTGCAAAGACATGCTGCGTCTGGAGCACGGTATCGGCAACGACTTCGACATGGACACCGCCGAATTCACCGAATTCCGTGCGCAGTTCCTCGCCGACTTCGCGCAGATCCCGCTGATCATCGGCATTGACGGCCGCAGCGGCACCGGCAAAACCAGCCTCGCCGCGCAGCTTGAGCAGGAGCTCACCGCCGCCGGGCACAGCGTGCACGTGCTGCACCTGGACGACTTCTACCCCGGCTGGGACGGCCTCTTCAACGGCGTGGAGGCGTGGGACGCGCTCTCCGTGCAGCTGACCGAAGGTATTGCCGGGACCTACACCCCGTGGGATTGGGAGGCGGGCGCCCCCGGTGAGGTGCGCACCGTCGACCCGGCGGCTACGCAGGTCATCATCTGTGAGGGTGTTGGCGCGATTGCGGGCGCCTGCGAGGTGCGTATTCTCGCCACCGCCCCGGACGAGGTGCGTTACGAACGCGCCATGGCCCGTGACGGTGACACGTTCCGCCCGCACTGGGAGCGCTGGGCGGCGCAGGAGGAGGCGCTGCTCGCCGAAATCCCGGAGGACTACGCGACCGTGGACTTCATCTACGACAGCGCGGCGCAGTAACAGCCGCCTACAAGACAGTAGGGCCCAATGCTTGGTGTATCTCGAAGCATTGGGCCCTACGGCTATTCAGAGGCAGTTTTATTCAGGCGCTGTTTTACTTAGGCATGGGAGCCGGGCTAGCGGATTCCATGCGGTCTTTATCCCAGTAGCTTGAGGTATTGTCCGGCGCGTGAGTGGAGGCTGTGCCGTCATTGCCGTTACCCGGGTTGTTATGAGAAAGCACGGCAAGGGTTACGAGCAAGACGCAAGCTATGAGTAGCAGGATGCATAGCAAATATTTGTAATAGTGATTGCGCATCTGAGGTGTTCCCTCCGGTCGTACCGCGTGGTATGACCAGCGTAAGTTATGCAGTTGTGCCTAGCAATGCTTCTCAAGAATATTTCTCAAATATCTCTTCAGTGCTGGGGGCTCTGGGGGGGTGCTGCACGGCAGGCACAAACCGCTCAAGGGACGGTGTTATCTCTCCAACGGAGCGTGGAGAACACCGCCCCTTTGCTACACCTTGCTGTACCTGCGCAGGCAGGCGGCATCGCCCGTAGTGACATCAGGGTGCCCGAGCTCTGCGAGGGCGGGTCCCCTGTAGGAACGAGGGCGAGCGCCGCCTTCCAAGCCAACCACCAAGCCAACCAAGCACAAAGGAGCTAAGCGGAGCGTCCCTCCCGCACCGAAAAAATGTCAAACATTTAACTTACGAAGCCACCCCCGATTCTGCTACCGTGAAACAGTTGTGCTTCTAGCCTGCGCAAACTCACCCCCGGAGCGGTACCGCCGCATCCACGTCTTGTAGAGCCGCAGGCGCCGTTGCACGCGCATCACGCAGAAAGAAAAACTAAGGCTAATGTCTTCGAAGTCGACTAAGACCTCCTTCGGGCTATCGCCCCTTTTCATTGTTGTTTTGGCGTTGTTGACCGCTATCGCACCGCTGGCTACGGACATGTACCTGGCGGCGCTGCCCGCGGTCGCTGAGAACCTGAACACCACCAGCACGAACGCGTCGCTGACCTTGAGCTCGTTCATGGTGGGTATGGCGCTCGGCCAGCTGGTCGTGGGTCCGCTGTCGGATAAGACGGGCCGCCGCAAGCCGCTGCTGATCGGTGCGGTGGTTTGCTTTATTGCGACGGTGGCGTGTGGTTTCGCGCCGAATATTGAGCTGCTGATTTTTGCGCGTTTCTTGATGGGTTTCACCGGTTCGATTGGTGCAGTGCTGGCGCGTTCCATGGTGGCTGATACGACTGAGGGTCTGGGGACCGCTAAGCTCATGGGCGTCATGATGATGATTAACGGCTTCGCGCCGGTGCTTGCGCCGCTGTTTGGTGGTTGGGTGCTGTCGTGGGGTAATTGGCGCGATATTTTCCATGTGCTCGGCGTCATCACCGCGGTCATGATGCTCGGCGTGATCTTCGTAATTAAGGAGACTCTGCCGGTGGAGAAGCGCTACACCGGCACCGCCCTGAGCGTCTACTCTGAACTGCCGAAGGTGCTGAAGGTGCGCCGCTACATGGGTTTCATGCTGACGATGTGCTTCGCGTTTGGTGCGCTGTTCTCGTACATTTCCGGTTCGACGTTTGTGCTGCAGAAGATTCTGGGCATGTCCGAAACTGAGTTCACGATTGTGTTCGGTATGAACTCGATTGGCATTGTGCTGTTCAGTGCGATTGCGACGAAGCTGGTTGGTCGTGTGGCGCAGCGCCGCATTGTGAACGTCGGCGTGGTGAGCCTGCTCGTGGTGTCTTCGCTGCTGACCATCAGCTTCTTGGTGGGTATTTCGCTGGTGCCGACGCTGGTTCTGCTGTTCCTGCTGACCTGCTCGTGCGGCCTGATTTTTGGTAATGCTTCGGCGTTGGCGTTGAACGAGGCGCGCCATATGGCGGGTAGTGCGTCGGCGGTGATGGGTACGGTTCAGGCAATGTTGGGTGCGTTGGCGGCGCCGCTGGTGTCGATTGCTGGTGAGCATGAGTACCTGCCGATGGGCTTCTCCATTCTGGGTTTCGCGGTCCTGACGGCGCTGGTGCTGTGGACGACCCCGCGTAAGGATTCGGACTACTCGGCGGACGGTAAGAGCCACGGTGCTGGTAAGGGGCACGGCGCGCCGGCGGGCCACTAGCCTGTTGCTGATTTTTGTATAGCTAAAGCCCCGGATGGGCGACCCGCTAGGGGTTGCGCATCCGGGGCTTTGCTGTGCCTGCTGACGCCAACACTGAGACTTAATATTAAATATGTTGTAGAATAGAAAACGATATAGATCGTGAGTAAGGAAGGAACCTCGAGATGCACAAAAAAAGGGGGTTGGCTCCACCCAACCCCCACCCCTCCACATATTTCCCTGCCTTGGCCATCTACAAGCAAACAAGTCGACCAAGGCAAGACCTACGACAGGAGAGATTAAAATGATACTCCAAACAGCGGATATTGCTAATTTTGTAATGTTCATTGCGGCTTGCGCAACTATCTATGACGTCTATAAGACTCATCTTGCCAGTAGAGTCACGACCCTGTGGATTCACTTTTATGTATCCACGCTGTGCTGGAGCTTGGAGAGGAAGCAGATCCTTCACCGTCATTCAAAGACCCTCAAAGCACCTCCCATACTCATTTCTGTAGTCCTATCCCAGATTGCTGTAATTTGCCATCTGATGATTTATACCCTTCGTTAGCTCAACACCCCTTGTCAGTCGCCCTGTCGACTTATGGCTTATGAGCAATATCCCCGGATGGGCGACCCGCTAGGGGTTGCGCATCCGGGGCTTTGCTGTGCCCGAACATGAGCGCAGGGGCTGCCGCGTTTTCCGGAAGCGCCCTCAGGGTGTCAGCCCGGACGCTCTCCGCAGCGAAGCGAGGAGGGGCGGAGCATCCGGGTGACGGGTGCCCCTGCGTAGGCGCGGAGGAAATAGGCGGCGCCCCTTTTCTGATGCCCTTAGCTCTGCTCGGGAGGCGGCATTCGCCCTCGTTCCTACAGGGAACCCGCCCTCGCTTCGCTTCGGGCACCCTGATGTCACTACGGGCGATACCGTCTTCCCTCGCCGGTTAGGGATGCGAACGTACAATAAAACTATGTCTAGTACCGTAATTCTTCTGAACGAGCAGAACCCGCAGGGCATCTTCGTTGACCCGTCCGTGCCCCTCATCAGCGTTGATGATCAGGGCTTCACCCGCGGCGACGGCGTCTTCGAGACCATGCTGTCCGTCAACCGTCGCGTGCGTAAGCTCGGCATGCACCTGTCCCGCCTCGAGTCGTCGGCGCGCATGCTGGACCTACCCGACCCGGAGCCGGAGATTCTGCGTTCGGCGGTGGAGCGTCTCATGCGTGAGGCGACTGCCGGTGCCGAGACTGCGCTGGGTGAAGAGCACATCGTGAAGATTATTATTTCGCGCGGCCCCACCCAGGCGGTGACTTCCATGCAGCCGGGCCCGTACACGCTGATTATGGCGTCGCCGGTGCCTGCCTCTATCGTGAAGCGCCGCACCGAGGGTGTGAAGGCGATGCTGCTGCCGCGCGGCCACGAGCCGATGGATAACAGCGCCTACCCGTGGCTGCTGGGCGGCGCGAAGACCCTCTCCTACGCGGTGAACATGGCGGTCCTGCGGTACGTGCAGGAGCGCGGCGCGGATGACGCAATCTTCATCACCGATGAGCGTCGTGTGCTGGAGGGTGCCACCTCCTCGGTGCTGGTCGCCAAGATCGAGAACGGCAAGAAGGTGCTGTACACGCCTGAGCCGAGCCACGGAATCCTCCCCGGCACCACGCAGGGCGCGGTGTTCGAGGCGGCACGCCAGGCCGGTTGGGAGTTGGGTTTCGGCCCGCTCTACCCGCAGGATTTGTTCGAGTCGGACGGCGTGTGGTTGGCGT
>ERZ772952.195-NODE-195-length-13680-cov-5.20257_pt1 | contig 13680 bp, 13 predicted proteins | sample MGYA00580686_ERZ772952 | MGnify/ENA primary metagenome ERZ772952 (study PRJEB29015, sample SAMEA2738074) | human oral metagenome | biome: human oral; feature: human-associated habitat; material: saliva | place: China | collected 2213 ... | reverse complement strand
CCGCGGGTATGTTCGTCACTGAGCGGGCGCCAGAGCGCGGGCGCTCAATGAAGATCTACAGCTGATTACTGACCGAGGATGGTTTCGAAGGTGTGAACCTGCCAGGGAAGGATCGTCACGTCAACCGACATCCAAGCTTCCTTCAGCGAGAGGGGATCGTTAGGCTTGATGTCCGTCGGGGGTTCCTTGGGATCAGGAATGTTCTTGCCGGGGTTGTTAGGATCGGGCACACCGGGCTGAGGATCGGGGTTGTTGGGGTTGTCCGGACGACGGGGGTTGTCCTTGGGATCGAAGGGCTTCGTGGGATCTACCGGTTCGTTCGTGTTAGGCACGAGCGGGTTCCAGTTGTACACGTAGTTGGCGATACCCTTGATCTGGATGTGGTAGATGTTGTTGCGGATAGCCGGCGAGTTGATCCACGCAGTTGCGCTCGTCGCGTCGGGGTTCACCCATACGAAGTAGAGGACCTTACCCTTGACGAACTTCTTCACCTTCATGGCAGCAGCGGTGGCGTTGCCGTTGGTGGTGGGATCGTTAGCGGCAGCTACGCTCTGGTAGAACTTGCCGTCGTCACCGAGGAAGAGATCGTCGTCAGCGTGGGTGGCGCTCCAGTTGTTTTCAACCGACTTGTCGTTCATGTAAACGTACTTGGGGTTGATCTTACCGCGAACGAGGACGTAGGCCGTGTTACCCTTGCGGTAGCCGCTGGCACCACGATCGGCTGCGTCGTAAGCGTGCGTGTTGGGGAGAATGAATTCGCCGTGGAGACCGTTGGCGTTCTTCACATACTCTTCCACGTTTTGGAGGCTAGCGTCGTAAGTTGCGTTAGTCTCAACGTCACGACCGCCGAAGTGGTTGGTCTTGTTACGCCAGAGACCCGTGTAGTCGTACTTGTCGAACGTAGTGGCTACGTCGTAGTCCGTGTTGGGATCGACGGGAACGAAGGTGCTGTTGGGCGTCTTGTACTGGTAGTTGGTGGGGTTCGCGCTTTCCTGCTGGTTGAAGTAGAGCGAGCTTTCACCCTGAGCCACAACGTAGGTGAGGTTCGTGATGGTAGCGAGCGTCACAGCGTCGCCGTTGGCAACGGTTTCAACGGTGGGCGTGGTGGGGTCGTCACCCTTCACTTCGTAGCTGTCCTTGTCGGCAGTCACGAGCACGCGAGCTACAGCACGCTGTACAGAAACTTCTGCACGGTTGGGAGCTGCAGCGGCAGTCGTAAGGGTTTGCGATTCCGTCACACCGTCGGCAACGTTCACTTCGCCGAAGTTACCGGTCATCACGATCACGTCCTTCTGGTCAGCACCCGTACCGTCGAGCTTTGCGAGGTGGTCGGCCACAGTGAAGGGATCGGTCACACCGGGAGCTGAAGCTGCAGTAGCTTCTGCTTCGGTGTACTTGGTGGGAGCGGGAGTACCGGCAGCCGTTTGGAGACCGAGCACGCCGTTGTACTTAGCTGCGAAAGCGTCGAAGTCGGTCTGACTTGCGAGGAGAGCTTGCGTTTCAGCGTTGGGGTTTACGACAACGAAGACGCGCTTCTGACCCGGATCAACCTTGAAACCCTTGGTAGGACGGATGTACGAAACACCGTTGTTACCGGCCTTAGGCTGTTCGAACGAGATGTCCGTGGGTCCGAGGGATGCTTGCTTCTCGAGCGAGTAGCCGCTGGGCGAAGATGCATCGGTCTTGAAGATGTAAACGTCTACCGACTTGATAGCGTCGGCACCGACCCACTTACCTACGTAGTTGTGCTGCGGGTTGGTGGTGTTCTGTCCGTCTGCAGCTGCACGCACTTTCGGGTCGGGCATGCGGAGCTGGAACTGAACCGACATTACCGTAGTGCCTTCAGGACTGGGCTGCTCTTTGGGCGTCGGATCGTCATTGTTCGAGCAGGCAGAGAACGTTCCTACAGAGGCCGTAGCCGTGAGGAGCATTGCTGCGAGGAGAAGATGTTTCTTCATAACGAATAAATTGTTGATTATAAAATGGATTATCTGATTGGGGAAGTGTACGGACAACCTTGGGCCTATGGTGCGCGAGGCAGCGAGGCCGGCGGTGTCTTAACGCTCCACCTTGCTCAATTCTTGGAGATTCTTGATGGCCTGGGGCAGGTTGCCGGCGCGGCGGAAGCACTCGGCGGCTTGCTTGTAGTTGCCGGCCAGGGCGTAGTGCACGCCGAGGTTGTTGAGTTGTTCGGCCGAAGCGGGGAACTTTGCGAGGAAATCGGCGTAGTTTCCGTTGTTACCTGCGGCCAAATTGCCGGCGATGGCGTTGAAGCGGCTCACGGGTGCATCGGGGAAGAGGCGCTCAGCGGTGTCGAACACGCTGCGACGCTCGACGCTGCCCTCGGGGAAGCTGTTGCCCACCTGGTAGAGTTCGGCCAGGCTGAGGAGGCGCGGATTGGTTCTGTAGCGCTCGATGGCTTCGGCGGCGTTGAAGCTGCGCACCGCATAGGTGAATTGGTATTCGGTGCGGCGGAGCTGCGGGAAGACGTTGTCGAGGAGGAAACGATAGGCGTTGCCGCCGTCGAGTTTGCGCATGCCTTCCTTACGCGCGTTATTATTGCGTGCCTGTCCGTCGATGATGTCGAGGAGTTGTGCGCTCCACTGGTTGTTGTTGGCGGTGAGCCACTGGCGGAGTCCGGCCCAGTCTTCGCCGTGTCCTTCGACGTGGAAGAGGCGGGTGGAGAGGCCGTAGGTTTGTTCGAGATACTTGACGAACGATTTGGCGCGGCCGTCGGCGAGGCGGATGTTGTTGGCTTCCTGTCCTTCGGGCGAGGCGTAACCGTCGATATTCACGGTGCGCACGGTCACGTCTTTGTTGCCGAGGATGGCGTTGGCCACGCTGTCGACGCGGGCGAATTCAACGGCGTTGTTGCCCAGATTGCGGAGGAGTTCGGTGCGATTGACGCGGAAATTGAAGCGGGCGACGAACTTCTCGGAGCGCACCTTGACGGCTTCGACCTCGGGGGTGAGGTAGGCGACGGCGAAGGTGGGGCGATAGGGTTCGCGAGAGAGGCGTTCGGCTACGGTGAACTCGTGGCGTTCGAGTTCGCAGGAGGCGCAGCCGGTGATTTGCTCCTCGACGTTGAGTTTGGCGCTGCGGGTCCACTCGAAGGCGGGTGCGGTGATGCTGACGGGCACGACCATGCGTTCGCCGCGAGCGCGGAGGGGTTGGGGTGTGGTGCGATCGCCGCGTTGCCACATGATGTGGCGTGTGCGGCCGGCCACGGAGATGGGGGCAAACTCATAGACCTGCGTGCCGTCTTGCGAGACGAGTCGGGGGCGAAGGTTGAGTTGTGCGTTGGAGCCGAGGTCGATGCGGTCGAGAATGACGTCGAAGGCGATGCGGATGCTGTCGCGTCCGGCTTTGACCTTGGCGGGGGTGAACCCGACGTTTCCCCGAACGTCTCCTGCGGCGTGGGCCGGGAGCGCCAGCGCGGCGGAGAGCAATGCGATGACTGAGAGAGATTTGAAAATCATGTGGCTTAGGGGCTTAACGTGTGTGGGGTTTAGCGGATGACGTAGACGACGGAGAGGCCGGCCTTGGTGAGTCCGAAATAGTCTTTGGTTTTGCTGGCTTCGAGATTGCCGCAGGTGTTGCAGCGATATTTGTCGTAGTCCAGGTAGGCATAGCCTGCTCCCACTTCGGCTTCGAGGCTCCAGCGGCGGTTGAGCACGAGTTGGTAGCCAACTCCGACACCGGCGCCGACGAACCAGCCTTCGTAGCGGTGCTTGTCGAGGGTGTGGAAGATGCCGGCGGGGAATTTCATGTTCGAAACGTTGAAGCGACCGGCGTGGGCGTGGATGCCGAAGAAGAGGCCGTTGAAGCGTTCGCACGTCCAGTAGCGCCATTCGGGCTGGATGGCAATGTGCTTGAACTTTTTGTTGGCGGCTTTGTCGAGGTCGAAGGGATTGAATCCCACCTGCACGTCAAAGGTCTGCTTCTTGTTCAGGCCGAACTCGAGGCTGAGGTTGGGCGTGGTGGTCGCGTCGTAGAGCAGATTGTTCTTGATCACGACTTGCTGTGCGCTTGTCCCGATGAAGGCGGCTGCCATGAGGGTGAGTAGCAAGAAGAATTTCTTCATATCTAATGGTTGTTGTATGCTTGCCTGTGTGGGCGGGGTGGGATGTGGTGATGCTTGCGGTGGGGGTGTGCCGGTGCGGGGTCTTTTCGCCCGGCGCCGGGCGGCCGTTGCCTCGCGGGGTGCGGAGGGGCGGGCCTGATTGCGGGAGGGGGCCGTCGCTGCGGCGGGGTGCCTGCCGCGGCCGGAGGGCCTGCTGTGCTCGGGCGGGGATGTGAACGGGTGGCGTGTGAGGGAATGTGTGGGCAGGCGGCGTGTGCTTGCCGTGGCCTCGGGGGCCATGTTTGAACCCGGGCAGGTTGGAAGTTGCTGTGAGGGAAGTGCTGCGCGGGGCAGTCGGTGCGGCACGTGGCGAGGGGGAGGCGTGGGCGGTGGGCCCGATCATCTGCGCGATAAATCCGCGGTCTCTCGTTCGTTCGTGCCGGGCGTCGCTTGCCGCTGTGTCGGCGGCGGCGCCGTGGCCGGGTTGGGCATCTCTAGTGCGTTCGGATTCGCATCTCGTTTGCTCAAGCTGTTGTCAGTTGCAGGCTTCTCTCCTTGCGGAGGTCACAGGATGTGTGTGGAGCGACGGAGCGTTCAGGTTTTCGTCTCGGCGTTTCAGCTCATTGTTTCATCGTGTGCGTCCCCGTGTCCCGTGGGGTTGTCGCGGTGCACCGCTGTGGTGCTCGCCGCTTCCCTTCCGGTCGGTGATCGAGGGGCTCGATCGGGGCGTTTTTTCGGAGCTTGGTCTGTCGACTCCGATAAATTATGGTGCAAAGGTATTGGTTAAATTACTAATCGTCCAAATGAAAACGTGCTTTTCTTCGTTTGGGGGCCGTTTTTTAACATTTAAGACCGCAAACGCCCCCATTTTCGGCCTTCGGCGGGGCAAAAATTAGTTTTCAGCGGGCCGCCAATTCGTTCGTATCTCACTGAAAACGTGAAGAATGCGCAGGTCGCGGCGTGTTGTCGCGTCCCGCGGACGCGAGAGTGCGAGCGCGGTTTCGCGTAGGCGCGAAGCGGGGCGTTTTTCGGGGGGAGAACGGGGGCGCCGCGGGGGTGTTTTGCACAATGGCTTTCGGGAGGAAAGGGGCGGAAAGCGGCGGTAAAACACGGAAGATCAGGCCTTCGAGCGACGATTTGTGCTCTTTTCGGCGCGTTGCGGGGCGATCTGTGCAAGACTGTGGAAAAGTTGTGCAAAAGCTTGCAGGGCGTGAAGACGAAAATTACAAATTGTGCACAACGCTTTGTGCGCCTTTGCGTCTTGGTACGCGAATTGTGCAAGTATCGTTTCCTCTCGGCGTTTGGTGTGTGGGCGTTGTGGTGCGGCGGTGCGCCATTCGGTCGTTTTCCCTCCCGCCTGCGGAGGCGGGGTGCCCATTTAGGCGGCGGGGACGCGGCGGTAGGCTGACAGGGGCGGGTTGCTGTGCGAGGGGGCGTCCGCCTTTGCCTTCGCCCTCCCCCACCCTGCGCTCGGCGCTTCGCCCATCAGCGGGCGGGGGCACGGCCGAAGACAAGTTGCCGCGGGGAGAGCGCACGGGCAGTGGCGGGGTTTGCCTTGTGCACTTCCGACTTTGCGCACGACAGTTCGCCCATAAGCGGGCAGGGACGCGGCCGTAGACAAGCTACCGCGGGGAGAGCGCACGGGCAGGGGCGGGGTTGGCCTGCTGCACTTCCACCTTTGCGCACAGTGATTCGGCACACAAGCGGCATGGTTCGGCACAACAAGCGGCATGGCTCGGCACACAAGCGGCATTATTCGGCACGCAAGCGGTATTGTTCGGCACGCAAGCGGCATTGGTCGGCACTGCACGAGGGTACGTCCGCCTTTGCCTTCCGCCCTCCCCCACCCTGCGCACGGCGGCGCGGGACGCGGTGCCACAACGGCGCGAGGGCGAACTCTATATTATATATACGCGTGCGCAGGCGCGAGGGCGAGAACGTTTTGCACAGGGCGGCGAGCAACGATGTGGATAACTTTTCCGTGGATAACCCATTGTGGATAACTGTTGCTGGGGGATGCCGATTGCTCCGCGGGCGCCGCCGAAGGCGATGCGGGGGAAGTGTGAACGCGGGCACAGCTTTTCGACCCCATGACTGCGATTTCACGGCGTGGACAGGGCGGACGTATATTAAATATATGCGTGCGCGCGATCCACTGCGGCAAATGTGCGTTAAACCCGCCGACCTCACAACCCATTCCTCGCCGACCTCCTTCGCCCTCCCAGCACAACGACACGCCCGCCCCGAGCACCTCCTTCGCCTGCCCCCGCACAGCGACACGCCCTCCCCAAGCACTTCCGCTCCTCCACGCAGCGCCGACGCACGCCCACTGGCTGCGCGATGCATTCCCCGCCGTCCTCACAACCCATTCCCCGCCGAAGACCTTCGCCCGCCCCGAGCACTTCCGCTCTCCCGCACAGCGACACGCCCCGAGCGAGCACTTTCGCCTCGCCCACGCAGCGCCGATGCACGCCCGCTGGCTGCGCGATGCATTCCCCGCCGAAGGCCTTCGCCCGCCCCCGCTCAGCGACACGCCCTTCCCGAGCACTTCCGCTCTCCCACGCAGCCCCAATGCACGCCCACCGACTGTGCGATGCACTCCCCGCCGATCTCACAACCCATTCCCCACCGAAGGCCTTCGCCCGCCCCCGCACAGCGACACGCCCGCCCCTTCCGTTCCGCTTCGGGCACAAAAAAACGGCACCGCACAGTGCATGTGCGATGCCGAATGTCTCGGTCGACCGTCGTGCGGTCGGTCATTTGGGTTGGTGAGCCGCGCGCTGTTCGCCGCCGTTGCGGGGCGTTGGCGTGTCGGCGTGGGGCTTAGGCCTCAGCCTTGGGCTCTACGCTCACGACGCTGCGGTCGCGTGCTCCGCGCTTGAACACGACGGTGCCGTCGGCGAGCGCATAGAGGGTGTGATCGGAACCCATACCCACGTTCTTGCCGGGGTAGTGAGCGGTGCCGCGCTGGCGAACGATAATGTTGCCGGCTACGCAAGCCTGTCCGCCCCAGATCTTAACACCCAGACGTTGTGATGCCGATTCACGGCCGTTCTTCGAACTACCTACACCTTTTTTGTGTGCCATTGTGTTGTGTGTGTTAAGTGGTTATGCGATAACTTCTTTGATGGTGACTTCGGTAAACTGGTGGCGATAGCCGTTGAGCTTACGATGTCCTTTGCGGCGCTTCTTGTGGAAGACGAGCACCTTGTCGCCCTTGACGAGGGGAGTGGTGACTTCAGCGACTACTTTCGCGCCTTCGACGGTGGGGGCGCCCACTTTCACCGCGCCGTCGGCGTCGATGAGGAGCACTTTGTCGAATTCAACAGTTTGTCCGCTTTCGGCATTGCGGACGCGGTCTACGAAAAGCTTGCGGCCTTGCTCGACCTTAAACTGATGACCGTTGATCTCTACGATTGCGTACATGAGATGTGTGATTGATTTGGATAAAACGGTTTTTTCCGGGGGGCGCGCTTCGCTCCTTCGTCCGCTCCCTTCCTTTCGAAACGGCGCGGCACGCACGGGGCGACGCGACTTCTTGGGCCTCGTCGGACTCTATACGGGCGCAAAGGTACGACTTTTTCTCAGAGTGAGCAAAAAGCCCACAGGTTTTTAGGGAAATCCCCATCAACTTGCACCGAATTTAAGGAGTACACAGCGAAAATCTAGGGGTATCGCAATAAAAAACTCATTTGCGGTGCGGGTCAGGCATAGCCACACTGACCAAAGCCTGTTTGGCTTCTTCCAAATCCTCATCCCACACGCCTCGTTCGCACAAGAGGGCTTCCAATTCCGCTAAACCGTCGTGTTCATAAAGCAAATGGGTCGCAATCACCGCGGAATAGGAGTGGGAAGGGCCGGCTTCCTCCATCAATTGTAACACGTCTCCGCGCAGCAGGTGGTCAGCAGTGACATCTGCTTGGCGCAACACGCGCTCGAGCTCTTCCACTATATATTGTGCGGCCATGAATCGTGGTTTGCCAAATTGATGCCGATCATTCAATTTCAGAACGTCGATGGTGCGCTGCCCCACTCCTCCTTCGTCACAAGCCCGATAGCGGAATACTTTCACATACAAGTAGTCCTTCGGATCGTCCCGCAGGGGATTGACGATGGGTGTTTTTCCCACATCGAGCTTTCCTTTTCTTGAATTGCAAATCTTGCACGACGGCAAAAGATTCCCCCACTCCACCACCTTCTCTGGATATAAATCTTTCAGGTAGAAATGCTCTACATCCCATGGATTACCATTTTCCCCTAATGGAGCTTCAGAATAAGCACACTTATTATGCGTCATCTCGCAAAGCACTCTTTTGATGGTCTCGCCCACCTCACCCTCTCTCCAGACGGCCTTTTTCTTATTGCGGTATTCTGCAGTCAGTTGGGCTTTCTGCGCAGTCAGTTCCGGAGGTTCTGGAGGAAGTTCAAGCTTGATCATATCGTCTTCTCAATTGTCCTATTTGGAGTTCAAACATTCTGCGCAGCGGATCCTTTACATTCATCAGTCGATCCAGTTCCTCGTAGGCTTTTTCAGCCCGCTGCAGATTATCTTCATCGAGAGCCTCATTAAAATCTTCCACTTGTTGATTATAATAATCCGAATGAATTTTTTCGTTCAGCCCCATTGTTTCCGAGAGAATATCTTCCACTGTCCAACCACGGAAATCACTACGAGGACAATGCTTAAAAGCCACTTCCCCATCTTCCTTCCGTCGTTTGAGCACATAGAGGTTCACGTCCTCCATCGATTGGAGCACATGCGGGCTGTGGGTCGTGATAATAAACTGCACATTGGGAAATTCTTTTGATAAGGTGGGAACTATATCGCGCTGCCACTTGGGGTGCAGGTGCAAATCCAGTTCGTCCACCAGCACAACGGCCTCCTCGTGCAGCGGATTTTCCGACTCGGGATACAGTTCGAACATCCGTTTGCAGAAATCTGTGAGCCAAGTGAGCGAGGTTTGATAGCCGAAGCCCAGCTCGTCGAAGCGCACAGTACCGTCCTTCGTCACGAATTTCACAATCACCTGACTATCTGTACCCCCCGAAGCCTCAAACGTCACATCGAGTACTTCGGGAAAGAGACTGCTTTGCAGCAGTCTGCGCACACTATCCAAGCGTTTACGCCCTTCCCGCTGACTCTTTTCGTCGTCCATGCGCGAAAGATAGTCCAATTTCAACAACCACTCCTCCAAATCCGACAGGCGAGCCTCGGTGGAGAAGAGCGTTTTGTAGGGTTTCGACTCTCGCTCGTTGAGGGCAGTATGCGCAGGATAGCGACTCACACCATAAGCAAACACCGATAAGCGGTTCTCGTTGAGCACCGGTCGCACGTTCACGCGCGCATCGGTATACGACCAAGGAAACTGGATACTGTTTTCTGAGCACAATGTCGCCTCTACTCTCAAATCTCCCACTCCCATGATCAGATCTTTGTGCTTTACGACCAATGGTGCATAAAGTACGGTACTTTCTCTCTCACCCGCTGTCTCGGCTTCAACAGGGAATTCGTGTTCCACCGTTTCCAGCAGCGCCAAAGCGCGCAAGACATTCGTTTTACCCGAATTGTTTTCTCCGAGTAAAACCGTCCATTGCCGAACTTTACCCTTATCATCCAGGCAATCGACGTTCAAATCTTTGATACATCTATAATTCTGAATGGAAAAGCTGGCTATTTTCATAATGAGAAAAAGATTTCGCCCTCCTATTGCAATGCAATACAAGCGAATGGAACATCATGTTACACAAAAGACTAACACCACGTGCACAAGGACAAGTAGAGGTAATTACACGAGCACGGGTATTATTTCATGCTGCAAATATATGAAAAACAACGCGTTTAGACAAGCAAATGTAACTTTTTTCGAGGTATAGAACACACATTTAGCCCCAAACAAAAGCACGCCGATGCGATCTGCATCGGCGTGGCGGGAAACAAGCGAGCTGCCCCCCTCATTCCACCACCCGAAGGCGCAGGGGAGGGGGCAGGCGATGGAGCACGTGCATCAAGCGGTGGAACGTCGCCACGCTCTCCCCCAGACGAAGGGGAGACACCGCGCGACCAATCAGCACACAACCCGAGGAATCGGCGGGACGGTTGCCGGGATGAATGAGAATCCCCTCACGATCGGGCACCTGCATCAGGCGCGGCAGTCGCGCCCCCCAGGCCGCCGACCACCGACGGGGCGAGCGGGCAAAGCGTGGCGAAACCACATCGAGCCGGAGCGGATATTCGCCGGCAGGGATGGCAGGATGCGCCCCCGACGCAGGCGGTTCGAGCGTAGCGATGGGCGATTGTCCGCTCTCGGCGGGAAAAAACAGCACCCCCTCGGTGCCCCCGGGCAGGTGGGCGGTGCGGCGCAAAAGAATCAGTGTAGACATCAGGAAAAAATGAGATGAAGTGAATGAAAAACAAGCGTTCCGAACGCCGTCCGTCGGGATCGGGCAAGACCTGCCCCACAGGGTTCGACGCTCGGCGGCAGCGTCCCGGCGCACGGCAGGAGCACGAACTCCCAACCGCCGCAGCCAACGCCGCCCAACCCGAAGGCACGGGAACTCGGCAGCAGCGTCCCCACGCACGGCAGGAGCACGAATTCCCAACCGCCACAGCCAACGCCACCCGACCCGAAGGCACGGAATACCAACGGCCGAAGCCCACACGAGGCGGGGCGACCCGCTGAGCGTCGTCCCACCTCGCCGGCAGAGCTATCTCCCCGTTGCGCGGTGTCGGCGCACGCGGCGCATCAGGCAGTCGGCCGTCTTCGCACTGCGTTCCGCCAGCGCAGCATAGCGAGCCTCGCCCGCGCCAACCCCGGCAGCCGTCTGCGTGTGCAACGCCCCCGTCTTCGAGCGCACCGACCGCTTAGCGGAGTGCACCGCCCGCTCGGGGGAGGGCGAATCGAGGAGATCCGAGGACACGATCTCCTCCAATGAGGGCGCAGACCGCTTAGCCGAAGGCACCGACCGCTTAGCCGAGTGCACATCTCCTGCAGCCGTAGGCATAGGCCGTTCGGGGAAGGGCGAATCAAGGAGATCCGAGGACACTATCTCCTCCAATGAGGGCGCAGACCGCTTAGCCGAAGGCACCGCCCGACGAGAGGAACGAGCAGCCCGTTCGAGGGAAGGCACATCCTCCGCAGGCGCCAACACATCGCGCACCGCCGCGTGCACATCCCACGCAGCCGAGGGCACGTCTCCTGCAGCCGAAGGCATAGGCCGTTCGGGGAAGAGCGGATCCAGGAGCGCCGAAGGCACGGGCCGTTCGGACGAAGGCACTGCCCGCAGGGAAGCGTCCACATCCCACGCAGCCGAAGGCGCAGGCAGGTCGGAGGAAGGCACCGCTCGCATGGAAGCGTCCACATTCTCCGCAGCCGAAGGCGCGGGCCGCTCAGCGCAAGGCACCGCCCCACGAGAGAAGGCGGCAGTCCCACGAGAGAAGTCGGCCGCCCCACGAGAGGGACGAGTAGTCCGACGAGCCGAGGGCACATCTCCCCCAGGCGTGGGAGCCTCGGTCAGTTGGCCGTTTGCGTCGAACGCAAATAACCGGCCACGCCGAGCACGCTGCCCGCATAGATCAGGCATTGGGCGAAGATCCACAGCACGCTGTCGTGAATCGAACCCATGGGCGGAAAGAGGAGTCCCAGCAGGGCAAACACGACGCCGGCGGCGAGCAGTGCGACGGCGGTGTGTTCTTGCAGTTTGTAGTGTGTCATGAGCAGAAGTTGAGGGTGAAACATCGTGCCGACGCTCCGCTTCGAGCAACAGCGCACGAAAAAAAAGCAGACGGGCTAAATCAATCAGCCGATAAACAGGCATATCCATTTGTAATCGTGTATTTTATTGAGTAGTTATTAGAGTAAATACGTGAATTCATACAGTGTATTCCGATTAAAATCAGGCAAATGAACTCATTTTGCATTATCTGTGCATGCAATTAAATCGATTTATTACCTTCTTATTCATCGGTTTATCACCTTGTGTCGAGAAATCACTTTCGACATCGGGTCCGACGAGCACTTCGGGCGCAGCATCTCATTCAATAGTGCCCCACCCCCGGCTGCCAACCGAGGCAGCGGCACGTGCACAGCGCAGGCTATTCGATAAGCAATGCCCCGCCGAGTCCCGCTCCGCGGAATGCGGAGCGAGACGAAAGGCAGTGCGCCTCAGCGGGCGGAGGCACGGCGTCGCGCCGTGGGCAAGCGTCAAGCTCCCCCTGCGGCCGGCGTACCCGTCGTGGGTGTTCCCGTCGAGGGAGGTGCAGGCACAGGCGTGCCCGGAGGCGTCACAGCCGAACCCGCGGCCGAGGAACCCGTCGAAGGCACAGGCGTGCCCGGAGGCGTCACAGCCGAACCCGCGGCCGAGGAACCCGTCGAAGGCGCAGGCGTACCCGTGGTGGTCGACGTCGTGGTCGAAGGTGCGGGTGCTCCCGGCGTACCCGTGGGCGTTCCCGTCGAGGGAGGCGCAGGCACAGGCGTACCCGGAGGCGTCACAGCCGAGCCCGCAGCCGAAGAGCCCGTCGAAGGCGCAGGTGCTCCCGGCGTACCGCCACCCGTGGGCGAACCGCCCTGTTGCGCGTTGGCGCCGTGCTTCTTCTTGTCGCGCTGCACGAAGCTCACGGCGTGGTCCTTCACAGAGAGGGCGCGGCGAATGCGCGACGAGGGGTGGAACACCACGTGCACGCGCTTGATCTGCCCCGCGCCCGCCAGTTCGGCCAAGTCTACGCCCGCCGAGCAGCGGAGGGTGGGACGGAAGGAGCCCAGGTCGCCGAGTCGCACGCTGCGTCCCTGGCGCAGACTGTCGATGATTTCGACCTCGAGGGCGTCGACCACCGCCTTCACGTCGGCCGAGGCCAGGGTGCACTTCTTCTCGATGCGCTCGATAATGTGCATGTGGTCGTCGGCCACGGGGGTGACGAGTTGGGGGTAGAAGAGGAGTTTGCCGGTTTTGAAGTGTTTGCGGCGAACGATGTGATAGGTTAACATGTTGGGATCAGTGTTTTGAAGTGAAACTTGTGTGAGTGTGATCGGCGTGCCCCGTCGGCTTTCGCGGTGCGGGCAGCGGCGGCGGCAAGCGGCGAAGTCGGAGCGGCAAGCGGCGAAGGCCAAAGCCCGAGCAACGAAGTCGAAGCGAGAAGCAGTGAACTCAGCGCGGCAAGCGGCGGAAGTCGAAACCCGGGCAGCCAAGCGAAGCCATGAGCAACGAACCCAGCGCGGCAAGCGGCGAAGGCCGAAGCCCGGGCAGCCAAGCCGAAGCGAGAAGCAACGAACCCAGCGCGGCAAGCGGCGGAAGCCGAAGCCATGAGCAACGAAGTCGAAACCAAGAGCAGCGAACTCAGCGCAGCAAGCGGCAGAAGCCGGAGCCCGGGCAGCCGAGCCGAAGCGAGAAGCAACAAAGTCAGCGCGGCAAGCAGCGAAGCCGAAGTCATGAGCAGCCAAGCCGAAGCGAGAAGCAACGAAGGCCAAAGCCCGAGCAACGAAGTCGAAGCGAGAAGCAGTGAACTCAGCGCGGCAAGCGGCGGAAGTCGAAACCCGGGCAGCCAAGCGAAGCCATGAGCAACGAACCCAGCGCGGCAAGCGGCGAAGGCCGAAGCCCGGGCAGCCAAGCCGAAGCGAGAAGCA
>ERZ772952.194-NODE-194-length-13712-cov-18.0258_pt1 | contig 13712 bp, 9 predicted proteins | sample MGYA00580686_ERZ772952 | MGnify/ENA primary metagenome ERZ772952 (study PRJEB29015, sample SAMEA2738074) | human oral metagenome | biome: human oral; feature: human-associated habitat; material: saliva | place: China | collected 2213 ... | reverse complement strand
ACGCCAACCACACGCCGTCCGACTCGAACAAATCCTGCGGGTAGAGCGGGCCGAAGCCCAGCTCCCAACCAGCCTGGCGTGCCGCCTCGAACACCGCGCCCTGCGTAGTGCCGGGAAGGATGCCGTGGCTCGGTTCAGGCGTGTACAGCACCTTCTTGCCGTCCTCAATCTTGGCGACCAGCACCGAAGAAGTGGCACCCTCCAGCACGCGACGCTCGTCGGTGATGAAGATAGCGTCATCCGCGCCGCGCTCCTGCACGTATCGCAGGACCGCCATGTTCACCGCGTAGGAGAGGGTCTTCGCGCCCGCCAGCAGCCACGGGTAGGCGCTGTTATCCATCGGCTCGTGGCCGCGCGGTAGTAGCATCGCCTTCACACCCTCGGTGCGGCGCTTCACGATAGAGGCGGGCACCGGCGACGCCATAATCAGCGTGTACGGGCCCGGCTGCATGGAAGTCACCGCCTGGGTGGGGCCGCGCGAAATAATAATCTTCACGATGTGCTCTTCACCCAGCGCAGTCTCGGCACCGGCAGTCGCCTCACGCATGAGACGCTCCACCGCCGAACGCAGAATCTCCGGCTCCGGGTCGGGTAGGTCCAGCATGCGCGCCGACGACTCGAGGCGGGACAGGTGCATGCCGAGCTTACGCACGCGACGGTTGACGGACAGCATGGTCTCGAAGACGCCGTCGCCGCGGGTGAAGCCCTGATCATCAACGCTGATGAGGGGCACGGACGGGTCAACGAAGATGCCCTGCGGGTTCTGCTCGTTCAGAAGAATTACGGTACTAGACATAGTTTTATTGTACGTTCGCATCCCTAACCGGCGAGGGAAGACAGTACTCGCCCTCGTTCCTACAGGGGCAGATGGACGAGACATGCAGAAGGGGCGGTGTTATCCACGCTCCTACAGGGGCACCCGTCCTTGCTTCGCTTCGGACACCCTGATGTCGCTTACGGATAACACCGCCCCTTCTGGGCATGCGCACAGATATGTATTTGTGAACGGCTAGTGGCCCGCCGCCGGAGCACCCTGACCTTCACCAGCGCCGTGGCTCAGACCGTCCGCCGAGTAGTCCGAATCCTTACGCGGCGTCGTCCACAGCACTAGCGCCGTCAGGACCGCGAAACCCAGAATGGAGAAGCCCATTGGCAGGTACTCATGCTCACCAGCAATCGATACCAGCGGCGCCGCCAACGCACCCAGCAGAGCCTGAATCGTACCCATCACCGCCGAAGCACTACCCGCCATGTGGCGCGCCTCGTTCAACGCCAACGCCGAAGCATTACCAAAAATCAGGCCACACGAGCAGGTCAGCAGGAACAGCAGAATCAGCGTCGGCACCAGCGAAATACCGACCAGGAAGCTGACCGTCAGCAGCGAAGACACCACGAGCAGGCTCACCACGCCGACGTTCACAATGCGACGCTGCGCCACACGACCTACCAGCTTCGTCGCAATCGCACTGAACAGCACAATGCCAATCGAGTTCACACCGAACACGATCGTGAACTCCGTCTCAGACAGGCCCAGAATCTTCTGCAACACAAACGTCGAACCGGAAATGTACGAGAACAGCGCACCAAACGCGAAGCACATCGTCAGCATGAAACCCATGTAGCGGCGCACCTTCAGCACCTTCGGCAGTTCAGAGTAGACGCTCAGGGCGGTGCCGGTGTAGCGCTTCTCCACCGGCAGAGTCTCCTTAATTACGAAGATCACGCCGAGCATCATGACCGCGGTGATGACGCCGAGCACATGGAAAATATCGCGCCAATTACCCCACGACAGCACCCAACCACCAAACAGCGGCGCAAGCACCGGCGCGAAGCCGTTAATCATCATCATGACGCCCATGAGCTTAGCGGTCCCCAGACCCTCAGTCGTATCAGCCACCATGGAACGCGCCAGCACTGCACCAATCGAACCGGTGAAACCCATCAAGAAACGCGCAAAAATCAGCAGCTCAATATTCGGCGCGAAACCACACGCCACCGTCGCAATAAAGCAAACCACCGCACCGATCAGCAGCGGCTTGCGGCGGCCCGTCTTATCCGACAGCGGACCCACGACCAGCTGGCCGAGCGCCATACCCACCATGAACGAGCTCAAGGTCAGCGACGCGTTCGTGCTGGTGGTGTTCAGGTTCTCAGCGACCGCGGGCAGCGCCGCCAGGTACATGTCCGTAGCCAGCGGTGCGATAGCGGTCAACAACGCCAAAACAACAATGAAAAGGGGCGATAGCCCGAAGGAGGTCTTAGTCGACTTCGAAGACATTAGCCTTAGTTTTTCTTTCTGCGTGATGCGCGTGCAACGGCGCCTGCGGCTCTACAAGACGTGGATGCGGCGGTACCGCCCCTGGGAATGAGCTTGCGCAGGCTGGAAGCACAACTTTTTTACCCTAGCAGAATTGGGTGTGGCTTCGTAAGTTAAACGTTTGACCTTTTTTCGGTGCGGGAGGGACGCTCCGCTTAGTTCCTTCGTGCTTGGCTGGCTTGGTGGTTGGCTTGGAAGGCGGCGCTCGCCCTCGCTCCTACAGGGGTAGGGGGAGGGTGCGCCACATATTTCCTCCGCGCCTACGCAGGGGCACCCGTCGCACAGACGCTCCGCCTCTCCTTGCTTCGCTGCGGAGAGCGTCTGTACGACACCCTGAGGGCGCTTCCGGAAAACGTGGCTGCACCCAACGCATGCTGGGGCAAAAGGGCGGTGTTATCCACGCTCCGTCGGAGAGATAACACCGCCCCTTGATCGGTTTGTGCCTGCCGCTCAGCACCCCACCCAAAGCCCAGCACTGAAGAGATATTTGAGAAATATTCTTGAGAAGCATTGCTCGCTCCAACTGCATAACTTACGCTGGTCATACCACGCGGTACAACCGGAGGGAGCACCTCAGATGCGCAACCACTATTACAAATATTTGCTATGCATCCTGCTGCTCATAGCTTGCGTCTTGCTCGTCATCCTCGCCGTGCTTTCCAACAACAACCCGGGTAACGGCAAAGACGGAACTGCCTCTACTCACGCGCCGGACAACAGCTCAACCTACTGGGATAAAGACCGCATGGAATCCGCCAGCCCGGCTCCCATGCCTAAATAGAACAGCGCCTAAGTAAAACAGCGCCTGAATAAAACTGCCTCTGAATAGCCGTAGGGCCCAATGCTTCGAGATACACCAAGCATTGGGCCCTACTGTCTTGTAGGCGGCTGTTACTGCGCCGCGCTGTCGTAGATGAAGTCCACGGTCGCGTAGTCCTCCGGGATTTCGGCGAGCAGCGCCTCCTCCTGCGCCGCCCAGCGCTCCCAGTGCGGGCGGAACGTGTCACCGTCACGGGCCATGGCGCGTTCGTAACGCACCTCGTCCGGGGCGGTGGCGAGAATACGCACCTCGCAGGCGCCCGCAATCGCGCCAACACCCTCACAGATGATGACCTGCGTAGCCGCCGGGTCGACGGTGCGCACCTCACCGGGGGCGCCCGCCTCCCAATCCCACGGGGTGTAGGTCCCGGCAATACCTTCGGTCAGCTGCACGGAGAGCGCGTCCCACGCCTCCACGCCGTTGAAGAGGCCGTCCCAGCCGGGGTAGAAGTCGTCCAGGTGCAGCACGTGCACGCTGTGCCCGGCGGCGGTGAGCTCCTGCTCAAGCTGCGCGGCGAGGCTGGTTTTGCCGGTGCCGCTGCGGCCGTCAATGCCGATGATCAGCGGGATCTGCGCGAAGTCGGCGAGGAACTGCGCACGGAATTCGGTGAATTCGGCGGTGTCCATGTCGAAGTCGTTGCCGATACCGTGCTCCAGACGCAGCATGTCTTTGCAGAGCTCCAGGATTTCGGTGGTGCCGGTGACGCGGCAGTTCTGGTTCAGGGGGATACGCTGACTCACTGCGCGTCGCCTTCCTGCTTGAGGTGGTTGATGAGGCCGCGTGCGGCGGCGTCAATGAGGTCGGTGGTGTACACGAAGTCGCGTTCGCTACCGTACCAGGGGTCGTAGATGCCGAGCTGGTCCAGGTGGGTGGTGGTGACCTTCGGGTCGAAGCTGCGCATCATGCGGATTTTGGCTTTGTCGGCCTCGTTGCGGGCGAGGGCTTTGAGACGCAGGTAGTGGGGTGCGTCCATGGCGAGGATGAGGTCGTTGCGGTCGAAGTCCTCGACGGTGAAGACGCTGGCGCGGTGCGCGGACGGGTCGATACCGCGGGTGGTGAGCTGCGCGGCGGCGCGCGGGTCGATGCGGTTGCCTTCTACTTCGTTGCTGATGCCGCTGGAGGTGACGGTGACGGGCACGCCGGCTTCTTGGGCGTGCTGGCGGATGAGGTATTCGCCGACGGGGGAGCGGCAGATGTTGCCGGTGCAGACAGTCATGATTCGGTACATGGTTCTAGTGTATCGGTGGGGTAGAGGGTGGTTGAGCGCGGTGGGCGATTGGGGCGGCTTTGTGGGCGGCACCGTGACGGGCGGATGCGCTCGCTGATACCTACTCGCGGAGACGCACTCGCTGCGGATGCGAAAAGGCCCCGCCGACGAGGGGCCGGCGGGGCCTCTGCACACATTATTCAGAATCTTCCGCTGGTTCTGAATAGTCACCCCTATTGGTGTCCTTCTTGTTCTCTTTATCCGGTGGGCTGAGCTCGAAAAGATAAGAACCCACTGGAATAGAACGACTAACAGTTGTGCCATCAAAGAGAGTGAAGTCTACAACTCCCATATCAATGAGAGTTGGGCTGTCTTTAGCAACCTCGAAATCGTGTATGGCGGGGTACCGGAAAGAAGCTTGTGAAAATAGTATCTTTGCATCACTCGTCATGTCCTTCTTGGCATTGTGCTGAGAGGTAGATTTAGCGTTATGAAAATCAACTTCATTGAAAAAACGTGCTTTATGGAAGCTCGTTATATTTGTAAATTTTGCTCCATAGAAAATAGCTCCACCATGGAAAAGGCAGCCGTCAAATTCTGAATTTCCGCCAAAGTATGAGGCATCAAATTTGAAATTTACATTGGGTTCATTGGAGAACCCAAACTCTGATTTTTCAAAACTCACTCCTTTTTTAAAATGAGCATTTAAAAAATCTGCCATATCACCAAATCTTGATTTGTAAAATGAGACTTTTTTATTAAAGGTAGATTTGCGGAAAAGAGATTCACCTCTAAAACGTGCCTCTCTAAAGGTTGCATCTGTAAACGTTGCGGAGCTGAAGTTTACTTTCCTTGTGAAACGCGACCCCGAAAAATCAGACTCTCCATTAAAAGTCGATTTAGAGAAATCTGCATCTCCTACAAAATTTGTTCTGGCTTCGCCCCCTGGCCCCTGTAATATCCATTCTATAGAATTATTCATCTCTTCAACTTTGGAGAGCGTAAACTTGCTGGTCTTGTGAAAATGAGCACCGATAAACTTTACCTGTCGAACGAAGGTGGATCCGGAAAATTGCGAGTCGTTTTTAAAATGCGTATTGGAGAAATCTGAATCTTCCTCAAACCTAGAATTTGAAAAATCTACTTCAAGGTTGAATGTAGATTCTGCAAAGTTGGTGTATCCATAAAAATTAGAATAGGAGAAATCGGCCTTAGGGAATGTTGTGCAATTAAGCGGGTAAAATATATCTGATCCGCTAAGGTTAAGTGTGAAAGAATTCCAAATTTTAAATTCACAATCTTTGTTGATGGTTTTTAAGTGATTGCTAATCTCTTCGAAAAATGCGCGGCGAATTTCGCGTTCATCGCGCAACGTTGTTCTATCTTTTTCAAAATCTCCTTCATAATCTTTTGGTGAGACAAAAGACTCAAGGGTAGCTCGCTTACGTGCAAGCGGAAAAGGTGAACGGATATAGGCGCAAAGGCTGTTAACAATAACTTGGCCTTCTTTTTGCTTCTGAAATTCAGGTATATTAGAGTCAGCTATCCACTCGTCGATAAGGCTAACGAGAGTGTAGATGCCGCCCAGGCGGAGGGTCGCTTTCTCGTCGGCTAATTGCTCAACGGCCTTAGTGTAGCGGCTGCGACGTTCTGCATGTACCTGGCGGATGTGGTCATTTTTATTCTTCTCCTTTTCAATGTTGTTCTTTCTGTGAGTCTCACCAAGAGTGACAACACCAAGAACACCGCCTGTGGTGTAGAGGATAAGTTGGCGAAGGACTCGACCATCATCCATCGGACCGAAACCTGAATTAAGCGCAACTGGAAGAATGATAGCTAGGGCACCACCGAAGGCTGCAGTTGCCCCAATCCAGCTGTAGAAGACCGGTACTTTCTGCTTTACACAGGGGGTATGAGAAAAAGCTAGGAATAATGCAACTAGGATAATGCATCCTAGTAGCCATGTCCAGGCATTGTTGGCATCAAGAAGCATGTATTTATCTCCTATGTTATGGGGGTCAATGATTGTTGCTGCATTAATATATTTTATTTCTTAAGTATTTTATTGGGCAACATGGCTAATTTGTTGGCATGGGGGTAGTGTGATTAATATTAAAAGCGAACTATTTGGCCGGTAGGCTAGTGTAAGCGTATCTTTGCATTTTTTCATCCCAATCAGAATCTGGGTCAATAAGGCACGATCCTACGGGTATATTCAACTCCTTGCGTGCGGCTCTATGGTCTTTGTTGTTTAATCGGATGCAGGCTTTCCCTATGTTAAAATTGAATCGACTGGAATTCTCTACACTGAATATGTGCGATGAATTATAGCTAAAGAAGGTGGACATATATATGTATTCATCTGGTGTTTTTTGTTGGGGGGAAGTATTTGCCCTCTTAATGTGAAATACTGGTTCTTTGTCGAGGGTTACATCGATAAATCTTGATTTATTGAGGAATTGCGATTCTAAAAATATAGCCCTTCCGTGAAAGTGTGAGTAACTAAAGTTTACAGAGTTGTAGAAAATTGACATAGAAAAATCGGCATCACCATAGAAGTCGGATTTAAAAAAAGAGGCGTTGTGAAAACTCATATTGAGAAGCGGGTAAAATATCTGTGACTCACTAAAATTAAAAACAAATTTGCGCCAGATTTCTGACGTGGAATTTTCTTCTTTGATATTATTGGCGACTCGGACACTCATTTCTCTGAAAATTGTTACCCGAAGATTCTGCTCTTCACGAAGCTTTAAAGAATCAGCAGTAAAGTCGCCTTTAAACCTTCTTGGGCGTTTTTTAGACTCGAGGAGTTCACGCTTTTCTGCAAGAGAGAAGGGTGAACGAATATAGGCGCAAAGGTTATTGATAATAATTTGTCCCTCTTTTTGTTGTTCTTTTGGGTCGAGGGTATCGTCAGCAATCCACTCATCTACAAGTCCAACAAGCGTGTAGACACCTCCCAAGCGAACGGTTGCTTTCTCATCAGATAACTGTCCAACTGCGATTGTGTAGCGGCTACGGCGTTCTGCGTGTACCTGGCGAATATGGTCATTCTTATTCTTCTGAATGTCGTCCTCGACCTTGCGGCGGTCAATCCGGTTCTTCCAATCGGTCTGTAGAAGAGTCAAGATAGCAATGATACCGCCAGTAATGTAGAGAATGTGTAGACGAAGGTCTGCAATTGCTTTTGGCTCTGAGTAGTCTGTCGACGCTGCTGGGATAAGCAATCCAAGGAACGGAACGCTATTCCAGGATTTCCACAGAGGGACTGTAATCGCAAGGAATCCTCCGAGGAATCCAAGGCTCACAAGTAGGGCAAAGAAACGACGAATATAAAAAGGCGTTTCGGAAGAGAAAAATCCGTGCACTTTTAAGTATTTTTCTCTGAGCCATTTTTTGAAACGAGATAAGGCTTTGCCCCATCGTCCTGATGAAGGTTCGTTGTTAGGCAATGTTTTCTCCTGTCTTCTCTGATAGGAATGGTCACCTTTCAGCATAGTGCAAAACTGTCTGACTTGTGCTTCTATCGGCAACAAACGAAAGGCCCCGCCACACATTCAGCGTGGCGGGGCCTCTGGATATTACTGCGCGGGCTCACTCAGGCGCGTGTATTCCTTCTGCCGTTCATCCCAGGATGCCGGATCGAAGAGCACCGTACCGACCGGGATACGGTACCCTACATCGTTCAGCCCGGCTGTACCCAGCGGAATAGGCTGGCTACCCTCGTACACCGCGAAGTTATGCACCTCCTGGTCAGCAGGCAGGGTAGCAAATCGTGTCCTGAACGTCATCCCGGATATTTCAAAAGTTTCCACAAACTTTGGTGAAGCTACGCTAAAGGTTGCGTTGCTGTAGTTTGCGGTTTGGGTGAAGGTTGCCCTGCTGAAGTTTGCGGTTTGGTTGAAGGTTGCCCCGCTGAAGCCCGCGTATTGGGTGAAGGTTGTCTCGCTGAAGTTTGTGGTTTGGTTGAAGGTTGCCCCGCTGAAGCCCGCGTATTGAGTGAAGGTTGCCCTGCTGAAGTTTGCGGTTTGGTTGAAGGTAGCCCCGCTGAAGTTTGCGGTTTGGGTAAAAGTTGCCCTGCTGAAGTTTGCGGTTTGGTTGAAGGTAGCCCCGCTGAAGCCCGCGTATTGAGTGAAGGTTGCCCCGCTGAAGCCCGCGTATTGAGTGAAGGTTGCCCCGCTGAAGTTTGCGGTTTGGGTGAAGGTTGCCCCGCTGAAGTTTACGGTTTGGGTGAAAATCGCCTCTCTGAAGTCCGCGTTACTGTAGAACTTGGCAGCAGAGAAATCACCTTTCTCAATTGTGATAGCGTCTAGAGGATAGAAAATGGGTGCTCGGCTGAAATCAAACTCAAAATCACTCCATTTTCCTGGGAAAGTGTCGATTACCGAGCCAACCCCATCCCTAGTGAAGGTACTACTGCGCTTGCTCATCTCAACGAAGATAGTGCGGCGTACGTCCTGTTCTTCGTGAAATGCTGCCTGATCTTTGGAGAAATCTCCTTCATAGTCATCAGGCTCTGAATCACCCTCAAACATCTCTGCTTTTAACGCCAGAGGGAAGGGCGAACGAATGTAGGAGCAGAGGTTATTGATAATGACCTGTCCCTCTTTCTGCTGTTCCTCTTCATTGAGGGTACTATCGGCAAGCCACTCGTCAATGAGACCGGTGAGTGTGTAGATGCCGCCCAAGCGGATGGGTACTTTTTCATCTGCTAGTTGTCCTACTGCGGTGGTGTAGCGGCTGCGGCGTTCAGCGTGTACCTGGCGGGTATGGTCACGTTCACTCTTGACAGCATCTTGTTCACGTTTTGCAGCCTCGTTCTCCGCGTCCTGCTCATTCTTCTTGATGTCCGCGTCAATTTTGAGGCGGTCGCCCTGGTTCTTCCAATTCGTCTGCAGAAGAGTCAGAACCGCAATAATACCGCCAGTGACGTACAAAAGATGCAGACGCAGCTGATCTGAACTGCCCGAGCTCATGCCGCAGTGCAACCACAGCATCCAAGGCAGAAGAATCGCAACCGCGCCGCCGCCCAGACCAAAGCCAATGAGGAGCTTAATAAAGTGTCGGATATACCAAGGCTTCTCCTGATCCTTCGGGATTACCGGGCTCTCTGGAAGGGGTGATGCGTTATTGCTGGGCACTAGCTTCTCCTGTCCTCTCTGATAGGAACGTTCACCTTCCAGCATAGGGTAAAGCTACTTGCCATGAGTTGTGCCCGGTTATAACGAAGACCCCGCCAGCACCTGATGCGCGGGCGGGGTCTGTGGGAGCTTTCTCGGCGGTAGGGGAGAGCTATGTACTACTGCGCAGGCTCACTGAAGCGGGTGTAGTCCTGCTTCTCTTCGTCCCAAGAGTCCGGGTCGTATAGCACGGCACCGAGAGGCAGAACGAACGTTCTATTAAGAAGCTCCGCCGTGCCGCAGCTGAAACCGTGCGGGCTCTCCGGGTGCGTCTCGAACAGGTAATCCTGCGGATCCGCCTGCGCCGAGAACCGTGCCCTCTGCGGTTGAGCCTTCGAACCTCCAAAGGACGGCTCAACGTACGCGAAGCTAGTCTGCCTGAAATCCGCGCCCTGACCGAACGTCGCATCCGCGAAGTAGGCTCCCTCAAAGTTCGTCCCGTTGAAGCTCACCGCCCGCGCGAACGTCGCCTTGTAGAAGCCGACATGCGCCGTGAACGTCGCCTTACTAAAGTCGGCGCCCTGCGCGAAGGTCGCGTTACTGAAGTTTGCGTGCTGCGGGAAGTCCATCTCATAGCGCGTCCTCGGAAGCGCAATAAAAGACGCCCGGCTGAACGTGGTGTCGCCGTCGAACCGCGCCCCACCAAAATCCTCGTACTGCGTGAAGGACGCCCCGCTAAAGTCCGCCGCGCTCGCAAAGCGCACATTGCTGAACATTGCGGACTGCTTGGTCACTATACCGGCAAAGCGCGCGGCCCCGCCGAACAGCGACTTGGAGAACACTGCCGGACGGTTGAAGACCGACGCGGCGAAGTGCGCCTCATCGTGGAACGTGGAGGCGGTGAACACTGCCTTTCCGTCGAAGGTGACCGCCGCGAAGCTGGCTATGCCTGCGGTGTTCAAGCGTGAAAAGTTGGCGTCGGATTTGAAAGCGGATACCGCGAAGTCAGCCGCAGCCGAAAAGACCGCGTCTGAGAAGTCAGCCTCGCCGGTGAAGGTTACGGTCGCGAAGCTTGCCGCGTCCGCAAAATGTGCCCCGCTGAACTCTGCCGCGCTCGCGAAGTGGGCGGCGCTGAAGCCCACCCAGTCGGTGAAGTTCGCGCCGTGGAAGGACGCGGCAGCGGTGAACTGCGCTGCCGAGAAGCTGGTGTCACCGTGGAAGGTTGCGGAGGCGAAATCCGCCGCGCCGTAGAAGGTTGCGGAGGCGAAATCGGCGTTCTGAAAGTGCAGCTGCTGTAGCGGGTAGAAGATGGGTGCGCCGCCAAAGTCGAAGCGCAGGTCAGCCCACATGGGCGATATTGGCGGTACCGCGTGCTGGCTTTCCTCGTTGCCTGTCTTGTTGCTCTCGGAGACTGCGGAGAAGCGGCGGCTGAACTCCATGAAGACCGTGCGGCGCACCAGCTGCTCTTCGCGTAGTGCCTCCTGATCGCGCGTAAAGTCGCCTTCGTACCCTTCGGTGGCTTCGTCTGCTTCGAGAATCTGCCGGTTCTGTGCGAGGGGGTAGGGCGTGCGGATGCACCCGGTCAGCGCGTCGATAATGGCCTGGGCTTCTTCGCGGCGCACCTGCTCGGGGAAGGACGCGTCGGTGAACCATTCATCTGCGAGGTTTGCGAGCGTGTACGCCCCGCTGAGGCGTACGGCGGGCTGGTGCCCGTCGAGGAATTGTTCGAGGGCGTGCGTGTAGCGTTCGTGCCGCCCGGTCTGCCGGTTGCGTGCCGGGGTGTTTTTGCGTTGCCGCAGCGCGGTTAAGAGTTTGTTGAGGTTCATGGTGGTGTGCCCTTCCTGCTCCGGTGCTGGCTTATATCCAGCATAGGGGAGGACCCCGCCCTTGCGCGCTCGCGCTGGTTAAAGAAGAAGCCCCGCCTGCACACAAGAAGTGCAGGCGGGGCTTTTAGAGAACTTACCTCCTAAAGGGCGAAATGTTTGGTGTTACTCTGCAGGTTTACTGATGCTGGCATATTCCTTATTTTGTTCATCCCATGAATCTGGGTCAAAGAGAACTGCTCCCAGGGGAATGTTAAATGGTTTATCAAGAAGGGTTGCATACCCAAGATTTATTTTGGACATATCAGGGTGATTAGATTTCTGGGTAAAACTGTGGGTGGAAGAACAAGAGAAGAGAGCATCATTAAAGGAAATGTTCCCTTGTAGAATTGGTATTATTTTTGTGGATCCCTTAAAAATTGAATTATCAAATACGGCACCTGCGCTAAGTGTTGTTACATTAAAGCTTAATTCTCTTTCAAAATATGAATTTTGGAAAAGAGCTGTCCCTTGGAAATGAGCTCCTGAGAAGTCAGCGTCTCCAAAGTACTGGGTTCCCTGAAATATCGGGATTTCCCTGAAAACTGAAAATTCAAAATCCGTCGGTCCGAAAAATTTAGAATTTCTGAAATCTGGGTTAAAAAATGTTAGCCTGTTAAGCGGATAGAAAACTGTTGATTTTTGAAAATTGAATTCAAATACATCCCATGTTATACAATCTAGTTTTTCTTCTTCCTCTTCTTCGTTAAGTGGATGTATACGAGTGCTCATTTCATTAAAAATACTTCGTCGTACATCTTGCTCTTCAAAAAGCTTCACTTGGTCCTCAAAGAAATTTCCCTGGTAATTATCTGGTTGAGTATCCGATTCAAGGGTTGCACGTTTCTCAGCCAATTTAAAGGGTGAGCGAATGTAGGAGCAGAGGTTATTGATGATAACCTGTCCTTCCTTGCGTCGGTCATCCTTATCTTTGATGCTCTTATCTGCAAGCCACTCATCAACCAGTCCCACAAGGGTATATATGCCACCAAGGCGAACGGCTGCTTTCTCGTGAGCTAGCTGTTCTACAGCCTTGGTATAGCGGCTACGACGTTCAGCATGAACCTCGCGGCTGTGGTCTCTCTTGTCCTTCTTTTCCTGCGAAGTAAGCTGAAGTTCAAGGTTGTCATGTTGAGCTTTCAGCTGTGATTCAAGGTTCTCTTTTTGGGCTTCTAGCTGTGAACTGAGGGTCTTTTTCTGGGCATCCAGCTGTGAGTTGAGGGTCTTTTTCTGGGCATCCAGCTGTGATTCGAGGTTCGCTTTCTGCGCTTCCAGCTGCTTTCTGAATTGATCCTGCTGCTCGGTAAATTTAGATTTCTCCAAATCATTTTTGCGCCGCGTTTCACTAAGGGTGATGACACCGAGTAGACCGCCAGTGGTGTAAATAAGCATTTGACGTAGTGCAGTGCCTTCTCCATTGCTAGAGAAATTATCTGCTATCGCTAGAGGTAGCAAGAAGGCAATAGTGCCGCCAATAATTGTCACCCCAAAAATCCATGAGTTAAACTGTGAAACATTTTTGAGAAACCATACTTTTTTCCACAAGAATAATATGGTTACAAAAATAATGGTCAACATGAGGGAAATAGGAAGCCAATGAACATTTGGGCTATTCCACTCGTGTCCAGTTATAAAACAGGGAGTCCAAATGATTATTATCAGAATGGTCGATATAATCAACAGAACCCATTTATTGTTCAATATTTCTCTGATTTTGAGCCACGTATTGGAAACTTTAGAGTTGCTTTGCCGTCCTGGCTGAGTAGTCTGCTCTGAATTGGAAGCTGTCGGCATGGGAGGGTCCTATCTACTTTGAGAGGATATGGTCGTAACCAGCATACGGCAGGCGGGTACCCTCAAGCCACAGGTGAGGGTTGGAGAATTGCGGGTCGGACAAGCAGAGATGCCCCCATGAGTGAGCGATGGAGCTTGCAACATGCCCTCTATATATAAGAGGGACGAATCTCTAAGATCTCAGGTGGGCGCCTGCAGCTGAGGCGCGTGCACGAAGCGCACCTCTAGCAACGCTGCCAGAGGTCTCGTTCTCAGATTCAAAAATCGCCCCGCGCACCCTATATAAGGTGCCCTCAGACCACCTTCCAGCACCTCTCGCACCCCAATTTCCGGGTTTTCACCCCTTTTTTTAAAAAATTTTTCGCCCCGAGCGCCCGCCCATGTCCGCCGTGCGCTGAATTGCCTCGCCGCGCACTCGCACAGCCCGAAAACCCCGGAATTCCGCGGCAAAACCACCCATTCGCACCTTCGCCGCCGCCTCAAAATCACCCGCAAAACGCCGCTTCAGAACCCTAAAAAACCCGCCCCTCACACACTTCCGCGAAAAAAAGTTGAGTAAAGTTCGCTCAACCCTATTGACACACCCTCTGAG
>ERZ772952.193-NODE-193-length-13773-cov-6.61306_pt1 | contig 13773 bp, 10 predicted proteins | sample MGYA00580686_ERZ772952 | MGnify/ENA primary metagenome ERZ772952 (study PRJEB29015, sample SAMEA2738074) | human oral metagenome | biome: human oral; feature: human-associated habitat; material: saliva | place: China | collected 2213 ... | reverse complement strand
GCGGCAGCTGCCCCCAATGGCACGGTGGTCTGTGGCGGGGCAGCAGGGGTTTGGACGGATGCAGCGCCTGCATCCGCTGGTGCGACAACACGCACATTAATGGCCTCGGAGAACGGTGCGCCCTCTTCGATCGCCAGGTGCGCACCGGGAGTGAAACCATGCTCGGACAGGTAGCGCAGCAGCTTGGGGTCACTGTCGTTAATGCGTTCCAGTACAACGGTCTCGCCCGGTTCGCACTGGCTCAGCGGCACCGTATGCGGGAATGAGATGCGCCCCGAGGCGTCTGGGATGGGGTCGCCGTGCGGGTCGCGGCTGGGGTGCCCAAGTACCGTGTCGATGCGTTCAATCATGAAGTCTGAGACGGCGTGTTCGAGCACTTCGGCCTCATCATGCACCCGGTCCCAGGTGTACCCCAGGGTTTCGACGAGGAAAGTTTCGATAAGGCGGTGGCGGCGGATCATCGCCACCGCATAGGTGCGCCCCAGTTCGGTGAGTTCGATGGTGCCGTACCGCTGATGTTCAATGAGGTCGGCTGCCGCCAGGCGTTTAAGCCCGTCCGAAACTGAGGATGCCCGTAACCCCATGCGTTCGGCGAGCGCTGATGCGGTGGCGGGCATATTGGACCATTCCTCAAGGCTCCAGATAGCTTTGAGGTAGTTCTGGGTGCTGGCGGACAGTTCTGACAATGGCATAGGTCAAGTTTACCTAAGTTGGTGTTTGTGGTGCGCTGCAGAAAGTCATATACGGGATTGCAACCCGCGAACTCGCATATGTGCTGAGCATTCGTGTTCCCTTGCTGAATGAGGCACTGAGCAGGTTATAGAACGCCGGGCATATTGTGCGGGAGCCCGATCCGCGTGACTGCCGCGTGCAGTTGATTACGCTCACCGATGGTAAAACCAAGCGGGGCGGCACCTGGAAACTTGTGGTGCATAATGGGGGCGTGAGCACTTTGCCCTCCTACCACTCTCGCGGCACAGATGAACCTGTGCTGCTGTATGACCCTGACTGCGGCTTCTGCACGGCAGCCGCAGATATGCTTGCGCGGCTCGGGCCGCAGGTGCGCATTATGGCCGGAACCCCTGCGGCCCTTGAGTACTACGGGGTGTGCGCTGATAGGTTTGCGCACGCCATTCCGCTGGTGAATACGCGCCACCACGCCATTTTCGGGTCGGATGCTATAGCGCTGACCCTGCGCACCCACCGTGCGCCCCTGCTGCGGCTGACCGGCTGGATGCTTTTGCGGGCGCCGGTTCGGCCGCTGGCACACCGCGCCTACAGGTTTATTGCGGAGAACCGCCCGCTCATTTCCCGGGCAGCTGCGAAAGCCGGTGCCCGCTGGGGCGAATCATGCTCCATTTCACCCCAATAGAATCCTGAAATAGCAGGGAATAAAAGAATATATTTACAGTATGCGCATATTGTGCTTCTTTTATTGCCGCTGCCATTTCGGGATATTAGATATGGGGCAGCCGATAATCGGATAAATAAGGTGTATGTATGCATTCACTCCCCGGAAAACCAAGAGAATAGTAATGCAAAAATATGCGAACCATCGGGCGGGTGCAGTAATAGGTCGAGCATTAGCGGGCACACAAAAATGAGGGCACCGAGTACCCATAACGCTCTAGATAAACCGCGAGAAAAAGAAACCGACTACTCGGCTGCAATAACCGAGGGCTCAGCAACATCCATACGGTCCAGCAAGTTCACCACCGTGGCCCGCGCCGCCTGCTCCTCATGCCACAGTGAACGCACAAGGGCACGGCTAACCGCCTGGGTAGTAATACCAAGAGCCGCTGCTGCTGCCTTCTGCTGGCCCCGTACCCCCGGGACGAGCAGCCGCACCACGCGCCATTCAGCCTCCGTGCGGTCAGCGCATACCCGGTACAGCAGCCGCGCAGACCCTGTAGCCATCTCGGCGAGAGAGCGGTCCCTGGCCATCACCGCAATACCGCGTGAGGGTGCGCCCCCACGGGCGTACTCAACCGCCAGCCGTGAAAACTCCAGGGCGTCCCCCGTGCAATCCGTAATGTTCAGCGCACCCAGCGCCCCGGCAAAACGAGGGAAAGTAAGCTCACCAGCGCCAATGCCCACCCAAAAACCGTGGGCGTGTGCCGCTAAAAGAGCCGCATGCAATGCATCAGAGGCGCTCTCAAAAGCCCCCTGAGCCTCATCAGGATATGTTTGTGCGAATGTGACCTGCGGATTAAGCTTCTCTAGCGATTCAAGAAGACTTGGAACTGATGCAGTATCAGATCGTTGTATAAAAGTTAGGACGAACACACTACCATTATGCCGCATACCCCTCCGGAAATGCGGGAGCTCGAAGGCCCAAGATAACGACATAATGATTTCGTAATATTTCGCCAGACCGAAAATATGCATAAAACCCACATACCAAGCGGAAAGAACGGCCGGGCACCCCATCAGAGTCATTCGCCACAGAAACCCAGATGCCCAGATGCTGGAACGCGTCAACGCCCCAAAAACGAAACTCTAACCTTCCACTTGAGAGCTAATAATCACTGAGGTTGCACAACACCATGAAATCGCCAAGAACCGCCAGCTGCTGCGCCGTGGTGGGCACAAACCGGTGGATCGTACTCGAACACACCAGCACCGAACACCACTGCCCGCGTGAAATCGCCACATTCAGCCTGTTCGGCGACAGCAAGAACTCCGCCCCACGCCCCGAAGCCCCAGCATTAGAAGCCGCCAACGACACCACCGTCACCGGCGCCTGCTGACCCTGAAACTTATCAACCGTACCCACGCGCACACCGTGCCCCTGCGCATCCCGCAAGCCGGCGCGTTCCAGATGCTGCACAATCGTATCAACCTGCGCATTGTAGGCGGCGACCACCACAATATCATCGCCCGTTAACGCCCGGACAGCCCCATCGCCAGCATCCCACCTGGCACCCACAAACTCCTGCGCCAGGCGCACCACCTCAGCTGCCTCAACCTCCGAACGTACCGTACACCGCCGGTGAGACACCGGAACCACCTGCAGCCCCGGCTCACGACCCTCAAGATGCCGCAGCGCAGCAGCCGGTGCCGAGGCCAGACGCCCACCATAGCTGAGCCGAGACACCGGCGCACACAGCTGCGGATGCATCCGCCAGCTCACCGGCAAAAAATACCCGAAACGCTCATCCACAGTGGGCGCATCACCCGAAAGCCAGCTGAGAGTCGAAATATCCACCGGGTACGGGTGCGGGGCAGACGACACCTGCGGCAGCTGCTGCGGATCCCCCAACAGCAGCAGGTTACGGGCCGAACGGGCAACCGCCAGCGTATTCGCCAGCGAAAACTGTCCCGCCTCATCAACCACCAGAAGATCCAAAGACGCCTGCTCAAACAGGGAAGCATTCGAAAAATTCCAGGCGGTACCACCGAATACGAAACCCTCCCCATTAGCGTCGCCCGCGCACCGCTGCTGAACCGTGGCGCGAGACCACTCGGCCCACGGAAAATCCGGCCTCTGGGAAGTCCCCGCCAATTTAGCGACCCGCTCAGCAGGGAACAGCCCGCGCTCAACCACCGCCGCGAGCATATTCTCAACCACCGCATGCGACTGCGCCACCACGCCCACCCGCCAGCCAGCAGCCACCAAAGACGCAATCACATGCGAACCCAAGAACGTCTTCCCCGAACCAGGTGGGCCCTGCACCGCCACATACGAAGAGTCCAGCGCACACACCGCCGCGTGCACCGCCCGCACCATCGGTAAATCCTCACCCGAAAAATCAGCCTCAGTCGGCAGAGAACCGCCAGTCACAAGGCGCGGCGGGCGGCGATACAAAATATCCAACGCCGCCGCCGAGACGCCCCCAGCCGCAGGCTCAATAGCCTCACCCGGTGAACCCTCAACCCCCACAGCCTCTGAGGCTGGAAGCACATCCGGCAGAGACGCATCCACAGAACGCGCAAAATCCTGCAGCGACTGCTCCAAGGCCACCGTAGGAACCGTCGCCGCAGGAGCCAAAGCCACCGGCAGTGCCTCATGCGGTTCATCCTTCACCCGAATGCGCTCCTCAACCACGAGCACCACCCGAGCCAAACCATCCGCGCTCACAGGCTCTTCTGCAGGGGCCGCCTCCAGCAGGTGCGCCCCGAAAAACCCCACCCGCGCCACAGTGCGCGGCACATACGCACCCGGGTTAACGTGCCGGAACGTGTTCACCTGCGACTCCATCGCATCCACCGCCCGGGCGGGTGCGTGGGCGGCCTCATACATCACATACAGCGCCTTATCACGCCCCACTTTGAGTGCGCTGCCCTCACCCACAAGAGCTACCGCACGCAAAACCCGCACCTGCCCCGAACCGACCGTGGCCTTCTGCCAATCAGAAATCACCTGAACCGACTCAAATACCGCACAATCCCGCGAACCAGCCCACGACGCCACCGGCTCATACAGGCGCCGCATATGCTCACGCCAGAACGGGGCGCGCTCACGGCGGTGATAGTTCGTCGCAGCCAGGGCAAACACCAGAGTACGCTCATCCTCCGTGAAATGAGCTGCATCTTTCGCTCTTTCCAAGGCCTGCAGGCGCTCATCCAGCTGCTGCTGGATCAGGTGCCGCTCATCCTCCGACTCAACAGGTGCGGGTACCGGGTAGCCGTCCTCGAGAGCCTCAGTGGCGTTGTCTGGTTCTGTCGTGTCAGGTTCGTCTGCCTCAACCTGCTCAGGGGCGGGCAGCTGAACCTCGGCGCCTTCCAAACGGGCGCAGGCGTCACAAGTGCCGCAGGCAAACACATCCGGGATATTTTTTGAGTCTGCACCCTCACTGACGGCTCGAGCCAGCTGTTCGAGACGGGTGAGCATCCCATGAAATACCGGCAGGATACGCGCCGCTGCAACGCTCTGTCCCGAACCGTCCTGATCCGCAGCGTGAATCTCAAAAGTATGCGGGGCCGGGCGGCTGCCCAGCTCGGGGGCGTTACGCAGTAAGTGCAGCAAGGACGCGGCACCCAGCAGGTCGCGCACCTCGTCCCCGCTGTGCTCAAGACGCAGCACGCCGCCCGGTTCCGTACCCAACACCCGGTTCACGGCCTCGAAGGTTTCATGTTTGCGGCGGGCGAGCTCATCCGCGCCCGGTGCGGGGCGTGCCCGCATGTCCTCATAAAGCGCGATTTCGCAGATATGGGTGCGTATCGCATCGTCCAGAGAATACGTAAATGGTTCACTCGCTGCCGAGAACAGCCACAGGCTCACGTGCTACTTCCCCTCCGTCGGTGCCGGTTCGCCAGCGGGCGCCAACGTAACAGGAGCGTTCGAGGTGGACGTATCGGTGGCCTTCGGGGACTCTGCGGGCTTGGTGGACTCGGAGGGTGAGTGCTCCCCAGCGGAGCGCGAAGAATCCGAAGGGGACGGGGAAGGTTTAGGTGCCCGGTCGCTAATGACCGCAGCGGCAGCATCTGCCACCTTCTTCGCCTGCGGCAGCCCACCGATGCTGTCTGTATCGTTCAAAATCAGCGCAAATATAAGGCGCGTACCGTCTGGGCGAGTAGTGTACCCCGCCAATGCAACCGCTGTGAACAGGGTGCCGGTTTTTGCCCGCACATGCCCGCGCGCATCCACGGCGTCGGGCTCAGTAAAACGTTCTTTGAGCGTGCCGGTTTTACCCGCCACAGGCAGCCCCTGCAGCAGCTCCTCGTGCCGGGGATGCTCTAACAGCTTGGCCAACGCCTGAACCAGCATACGCGCCGTCACCCTATTCTCCAGGGACAGCCCGCACACATCCGCCTGCTTCAGGTGCTCGGTAGTCACCCCGGCGGCCTCAATTTTTTCACGCACCAGCTTCTGCGCCTCCTCAGCGCTGCCCTGCCGGCCCGCCGCGATCGCCGCGTTCCGGGTGAGCGCCTCAGCGAGGGTATTATCGGATTCGAGCATCATGTGCTGCGCCTGCTGCAGAGCCGTCGCCGATTCAACGCTGGCAACTTCGGTGGCATCCGACGGTTTATTCCGTTTATCTTTACGCTCAAACGAATAACCATGAGGCTCGCCCGCTTTATTGAGCGCATCCACAAACGCCTGCTGCGCCGCCGAGGCCGCATCGGTAGGCCGTGCCGGTGTGCCGTAGGGGCCAGACTTGCCGGCAATAGTGTGAGAATCCAGTGCAATCGGCGAAATCCCGGTTATTTGACCAGAATCAATATCTGGTTTCTCCCACCCCGGGTTCAGTTCAGGACCCGTATAGATAGAGGTGTCCAGAAAGACCGGGAACTTACCTTTTTCGGTCTTGGCAGACCGCAGGCTCTCAATGCACGCCCCCGCGAGCGTCCCCAGCCCCGCATAACCATTCACTGCATCCTTTTTGGAGTCACCCGCGCCCAGCATCGTATCCCCGCCCGCGATGAGAGTCAGCTCGTTTCCGTTACGCGCCACACTTGTTTTAAAACGCGCCCCCAGATCTATGCTGTGCGCCAACGCCAGATACGTGAGAACCTTCATAGCTGATGCGGCCGCGCGCGGCTCGTTCTCGCCCTCGCCGTACACTATGTTCCCGTCGGTGTGCGTGACCAGTGCCGAACGATGCGCCCCGGCACGATCCGCTAAAAGCTTCTGCAGCTGAGGAAACTCCGGGGCAGCGGCGGAGGTTTCGGGGACAGCCGACTCCGCGGCGTTTTGCGGCGACTGTTCGGGCTGCTGCTCACGGGCACATGCCGCCAGGGTTGCCAGCGGCACAAGGGAAAAAAGAACGGTGCGGCGGGTAGGGTGTGAACGGAGTGTTTGACGAAAGCGCATCTTTAGAGCATAACGCGCGCGGTACAATAGGTACGATTCCGGCGCACCGAGCGTGACGGAAAACAGCAAGAACACAGTAAGAGAGAGGTTCCCATGGAACTCGACGTCACCATTGAAATTCCCAGCGGCTCGCGCGTGAAATACGAAATAGACCACGAAACCGGTCGCCTGCGCCTAGACCGTGTGCTATTTACCTCAATGCAGTACCCCACCGCATACGGCTTTTTTGACAATACCCTCGGCGAAGACGGGGATCCGCTGGATGCGATGGTCATGATTGATGTTGACGTTCTGCCCGGTGTGATTGTTGAGGCGCGCCCCGTGGCCGTGTTCAATATGACCGACGAAGCCGGTGGTGACGCGAAGGTGCTGTGCGTGCCCTCAGATAAGCGCTACGACCACATTAAAACCCTGGCGGACGTGCCCGAGCAGCTCAAAGCCGAGATTCAGCACTTCTTCGAACGCTACAAGGACCTGGAACCCGGCAAATGGGTCAAGGGTGAAGGCTGGGATGATTTGCCAGCCGCGGAGAAGATGGTTCAGGAGGCAATCGACCGCTTCGCCGCAGAGTGCCACTAGGTCTCACGCGCGTTCCTCATAACGTCGGGGCGGAAATCTGCAGTCGCTAAAGGGTACGCCCCGCTGCAGATTTCCGCTCCTGCTTATGCGTGGGTATTTTTCACTGTGTCGCGCCCAAGAAAACACGCTCGCCGTGAAACTGTTGGCGCCAGCACCGCCGCAACCAGCGGCGGCAACTACACTGTGCATATGAGCGAGAACAGCATCCAAGACCTGCTGAACCCCGAGGCAGTCACCAAAATTGTAGGCACCCTAGCACCCGCCGGGCCGCGCATCGCCCCCGACAAGATGCGGCAGGCGGTGGAATCTATCCGCACCGCAGCCGAAGTGTCCGTTGATCACGTGCACCGCATCACCGGGCTTGAAGCTGCTCACAACCTACGCGACTCGCAGGTGCTCGTGACCGACCGCAGCACCTGGGCGAAAGCTAACGCGCAGGCATTCTCGGTCATGCTCGAACCCGTCTTACGTGCCCCGCTGGAAAAAATAAGGCAGAAAAACCCTGCCGCGCTCAGCATCACCGGGTACGGTATCGCCACCGAAGTCGGCAGTATTCTTGCGTACCTTTCAACCCGCGTGCTCGGGCAGTACGAGCCGTATGCGGCACTCGCCGGGTATGGCGCTGCGGGCGGGCGCCTGATGCTGGTGGCACCGAATATTCTGGCGGTTGAAAAAGAGCTCAATGTTGAGCCCGAAGATTTCCGTCTGTGGGTGTGCCTGCACGAGCAGACGCACCGGGTGCAGTTCGCCGCCGCGCCGTGGCTGCGTGACTACTTCCTGAACAAGATCGCGCAGCTCGGTGATAGCGTAAGCACAGGCTTGAGCATTAAAGACGCGCTCGTCGCCTCCAAAGGCGCCCGCACCGATGAGGCTGATAACGAGCCGCAAATTGGTGAGCAGCTTGCCGCCCTGGCAAAAACACCCGCCCGTGCCAAACAGATCGCCAGCGAGATCACCGCCGTCATGAGCCTCCTGGAGGGGCACGCGAACGTGATCATGGATGCCGTTGACGCCGAGATAGTGCCGACCGTCAAAACAATTCGCCGCCGGTTCAACCGGCGCTCCGAGACGCAGAAACTCGTAACCCGCCTCATTTCGCGCCTGCTTGGGCTGCACCGCAAAGCCGCGCAGTACCGCGACGGGCAGAAGTTTGTGCAGCATATTGTGGATGCGGTCGGCATGGAACGCTTCAATACTGTGTGGGAGCGGCCCGAGAACCTGCCGACCGAGCGGGAGATTCACAACCCGGATGCCTGGATGAAGCGCGTGCTGGACGAGGGGTCAGAGGTGACCGACATAGTTAAACATGGAGAAATTACCGAGTAGTCCCAGGGCAGGTTATGCGACAAAACCGCGCGTTTCGTGACAATTTTTGTCACATAAAATGTCACGAAACGCGGGGGTGTTTATATGGTATATATGCCCGTAAATCCCTGTTATAAAGCGGGATTAACCGCCGTGAGCTTTATATTTATGTGACAAAATTACGTGACAAACCTTTAGATTTACATGACATTTTGTCATGTAAAACCCTTTTACGTGACACTTTATGTGACAAAACCGCGCGATATCTCAATACGCCAGCATGCTTGATAATGCGTAATTCGCTGCTGCATCTGCCGCAGAGCCCGAAGGAATTTGCGAATAGATTTTGTCGCAGCGGCATATACGACAGAGAAGGACAACACATGCAACATGGACGGCAGGGGCGGCTGCATCCGGCGGTGGGGACGGCTCGCCGGGAACTGGCGCGCGCGCTGACGAACCTGCTGGGTGAAGGCACCATCAAGGGGACCGGGCGTGCGCGGCCAGACTCGACCGCATCGCAGCAGGGCGCAGAAACCGAGAAACCCCTCGTGCTGGTTGCATGCAGCGGCGGGCCAGATTCGCTCGCGCTCGCCTGCATTGCTGCGCATTTTGCGCGTCGTTCCGATGTGCGTGTGGGCGCCGTCGTGGTCGATCACGGACTGCAAGCCGACTCCGCCGAAGTTGCCGCATCCACCGCAGAAACCCTCACGAACCTGGGGCTGCACCCTGTGCTCACGGAGCGCGTGCAGGTTCCGCAGGGCAGCATGGGTCCCGAAATGGCGGCGCGAACCGCCCGTTACAGCGCCTTTGAACGTGCGGTGCAACATACCGGTGCACGGGCTGTTCTGCTGGGTCACACCCTTGACGACCAGGCGGAAACCGTGCTCCTGGGGCTTGGGCGCGGTTCGGGCACACGCTCCCTCGCAGGAATGCCGCCCGTGCGCATCGAAAACGGAGTCACCTACCTGCGGCCCTTCCTCGCGCTGCGCCGCGCCGACATGCTGAATATTTGCGAAGCCGAAGGGGTCGCCCCCTGGAACGACCCCACCAACACTGACCAGACGCTCATGCGCGCGCGCATTCGGCACACTATCCTACCGTTCCTGCAAGAGCATCTAGGCGGGGATGTGTCACTCTCCCTGGCGCGAACCGCCGCAGTCGCCGGGCCTGACGCCGAATATTTGGATGCGCTCGCCGCCGCCGAATACGCCCGCCTGAAGCTGCCCGCCGGGGTTCATCTACCGGACATCCCCGGGGCTGATACGGTGCCCGGCAACCACTCCACGGATGCTGTCCCCGAAGAACCCGCCCCCGTCATTATTGCCCTGAACCGCGCGGAAACGGCGGCACTGCACCCTGCCCTTCGGATGCGCGTGCTCGCCCTGGCGACCCGCGCCGTGCAGGGGGAGAACCCAGGGTTTGAGCGGCTGCAGGCGCTTGATGAGTTTGTTGCCGAGCATGCCACCGCCGGGCCGGTGCAGCTACCCGGGCATGTGAGTGCCTACCGCCGCCGCAAGGTGCACGATCCCCGCACCGACACCCGCGTGGATGCGCTCGTGCTTCTGGGGCGAAGCGCCTCGTGACTGCCTCATCAGTCCCGCCCAGGTGCGGCTTTTCGCTGTGGAGGTTGGGGAATTTGTACACCCTGAAGATCATGAGTGGTTATACCTTACACTCTGCAGATGGTGGCCCTATCAGCCGAACCCTGGTGTTGTGTGTCTGGCGAGGTGTGCTTAACCAGTAGGGTTTAAGTAATACTTAAAGCGAACCAAGAAAATATACCCACCTTGGGGTGCAACCTCGGGGCGGGTGCGGCGTGAAGACGCCCCGGCGAGAAAGAAGAATCCGTGCAGGCTCAAGACGTGCAGGACGATCTGAAGAACGTACTCTTCACAAGGGAAGAGATTAATGCGAAAGTTGCCGAGCTGGCGGCGCGCATCGACGAAGATTACGAAGGCAAAGACGTGCTCCTCGTGGGGGTTCTCAAGGGCGCCATTATGGTGATGGCAGACCTGTCCCGCGCGCTCAAGGGGCATTACACGATGGACTGGATGGCGGTTTCCTCGTATGGGTCCGGCACGAAATCCTCGGGTGTGGTTCGTATCCTCAAAGACCTTGATACCGATCTGACCGGTCGGAACGTGCTGATTGTTGAAGACATTATTGATTCCGGGCTGACGCTGGCGTGGCTGCAGCAGAACCTGATGTCCCGCGGCGCCGCATCCGTTGAAATCTGCGCCCTGCTGCGCAAGCCGAAGGCGGTGAAGACCGACGTAGAGGTCAAATACGTGGGCTGGGATATCGACCCCGAATTCGTGGTTGGTTACGGGCTTGATTTCGCTGAGAAATACCGCAACCTGGACTGCGTGGCGACCCTGCACCCGCACGTGTACTCCTAAACCCTGATCGTGCGCGGCGTGCGCACAAGAGCTTCTTGGTGCCCGCGCATCCTAATGAAATTCTGGATGCGCGGGTACGCTTATGTCTGCACGCAGAGCTTCTTGAAACCGTGCGCTATCGCCTAGCCAATCCGCAGCCAGGGGTAAAGGTCTCCCTTGATGAGCTATGAGTTAGAGTTCGACCCGCGTGCTCTTAAAGAATGGCGGAAATTAGATTTCGTGTTTGTGTACATACCCCATCCCCGAGCCCTTTTAGCCTTGAGGGGAACTGCCGCTGATGTGGGCGTTCCTTGACGGGGGTACGGTACATTTAAAGTTGCATCTTTTTACCGTCACGGAATGCTCCGGTATGCTGTGGCGCGTACACGGCAGCCCTAGCACATGTAAGGATTAAGCGTTGGCGCAAAAACCCAATAATTCCCCTGAGAATCGGGACGGCTGGCTTAATAAGCTGATCTTCACCCCATGGTTGTGGGTGATTGTTGGTGCCCTCATTCTTGTCGCGATTTTCGCGCCGTCAACCTTCGGCTCGGGGAGCCGGCAGGTTGATACGAACGTGGGTATTCAGCTGTTAAACGAGCACAAGGTCAAAAGCGCAAAAATTTATGATGGCGACCAGCGCGTAGACCTGCAGCTGCATGAGGATTACAAGCAGGGCAGGGATAACTACGGTAAAACCGTCAAGTTCTACTATGTGCAGCCGCGCGCCCATGACGTAGTGAACGCCATGAACGGTGCCGGGCTGGAAAGCTACACGGACCAGCCGGTGGAGAGTAACTTCTTCGGTTCTCTCCTCTCCCTGTTCGCGCCTCTGCTGATTTTTGGTTTATTCTTCTGGTTCATGGCTGGGCGCATCGGCGGCGGCTCATCGGTGCTGTCGTTCTCAAAGTCGCGCGCGAAGAAGTTCAACAAAGACAACCCGACCGTGCGTTTCTCCGATGTTGCCGGTGTTGATGAGGCACTGGCCGAGCTTGAAGAGGTGCGCGAGTTCCTTGCGGAACCCGAAAAGTTCACCCGGCTAGGCGCTAAGATCCCTAAGGGTGTGCTGCTGTACGGCCCTCCCGGCACCGGTAAAACCCTGCTCGCGAAAGCTGTTGCGGGCGAGGCCGGGGTGCCGTTCTACTCGATTTCCGGTTCTGACTTTGTTGAGATGTTCGTGGGTGTGGGTGCATCCCGTGTGCGTGACCTGTTCAAGGAAGCGAAGTCTAACCCCGCTGCGATCGTCTTCGTGGACGAGATCGACGCTGTCGGTCGCCGCCGTGGCGTCGGTATGGGCGGCGGCAACGACGAGCGCGAGCAGACCCTTAACCAGCTGCTGGTTGAGATGGACGGCTTCGACGGTAACTCCAGTGTGATCGTGATTGCTGCAACCAACCGCCCGGATGTGCTCGACCCCGCCCTGCTGCGCCCGGGGCGTTTCGACCGCCAGATCGGTGTAGACGCGCCCGATATGAAGGGCCGCCAGCGCATCCTTGAGGTGCACGCCGCCGGTAAGCCGATCGACCGTCGCGTCGATTTGGGGCAGGTCGCTAAACGTACCCCCGGTTTCACGGGTGCAGACTTGGCGAATGTGATGAACGAGGCAGCCCTGCTGACCGCCCGCGATAACGGCAACGTGATTGATGACCGCGCTATTGATGAGGCTATCGACCGTGTGATGGCGGGCCCGCAGCGTGCTTCGCGCATCATGAATGAGCACGAGCGTAAGGTGACTGCGTACCATGAGGGCGGTCACGCACTTGTGGCTGCCGCCCTGCGCAACTCCGCGCCGGTTACCAAGATTACGATTCTGCCGCGTGGTCGTGCACTGGGTTACACGATGGTCATGCCGCAGGACGATAAGTACTCGACCACACGCCACGAGCTGCTGGACCAGATGGCCTATGCGATGGGTGGCCGCGCGGCTGAGGAAATCGTATTCCACGATCCTTCCACGGGGGCCGCGAACGATATTCAGAAGGCAAGCGATACCGCGCGCAAGATGGTGACCGACTACGGTATGAGCGCCCTGCTGGGGTCGGTGAAGCTTGGCAGCGACGACACCGAACCGTTCATGGGCGGCGATCCTTCGGCGGCACGTAACTACTCTGACGCGACCGCCTACAAGATCGACACCGAGGTGCGTAAACTTCTGGAAGAAGCTCATGATGAGGCCTTCCAGATTCTCGTAGAGAACCGCGATGTGCTTGACCGCCTGGCGTTCGCCCTGCTGGAGAAAGAGACCCTGCTGGAGAACGAGATCGCGGAGATTTTCAAGGATGTGCGTAAGCGCCCCGAACGTGAGCACTGGTACTCCAAGGAAGGCCGCGAACGCACCGACATTCCGCCGGTGAAAGCCCCGAGCGAGCTCAAAGCCCAAGCGGAAGCACAGCAGAAGCAGCAGGAACTTAACGGCTCTGCCCAGGAGCCCCCCACCGCCCCCACCAAACAGGCGGCAGCAGGCGACACCCCGGTGACTTCAACCGCACCAGCAGACACCCCCGGGCCGGATAGCTCACCGGAAGAAGACCCGACCGTGGCCATCCCCCCGCAGCGTGGACAGGGCCGGGGCGGGGCGTCTCAGCAGCCCCCGTACCGCAGCCCGTACAACCCGCAGAACCGACCCGGACAGAACGGCCCGAACCGGCAGAACCCCCACGGAGGCTCAGATGAGCGAGGCTAACGGCTCGGCGGTGGATAAGCCGCGCATTGAGGCGGCGGTGCGGGAAATCCTGCTGGCAATCGGTGAAG
>ERZ772952.191-NODE-191-length-13808-cov-5.59812_pt1 | contig 13808 bp, 10 predicted proteins | sample MGYA00580686_ERZ772952 | MGnify/ENA primary metagenome ERZ772952 (study PRJEB29015, sample SAMEA2738074) | human oral metagenome | biome: human oral; feature: human-associated habitat; material: saliva | place: China | collected 2213 ... | reverse complement strand
CTCGAGCTCGCGCTCATGCCCCTGTCGGGCGTGTCGGCGCGCAGCTTCTTCCTGAAGGCGACGCCGCTGCTCGTGGCCGCGCCGCTCGGCGCGCTGTCGATGCTGCTCTACGCCTCGCCGGGCGGAACCGTGTACTGGCAGTTCGGGCCGGCAGCGATCTCGGACCACTCGATGTGGCTGGCGCTGGGCATCGGCCTGCGCATGTGCGCGATCGTCATGCCCGCGATCGCCCTGCTTGACCGCATCGATCCGACCGACATGGGCGACGGCCTCGCGCAGATCCTGCACCTGCCCGCCCGTCCCGTCCTGGCCGCGCTCGCGGGCGCGCGCATGACGTCGCTGATGGCTGCCGACTGGAAGGCCCTTGAGCGGGCTCGGCGCGCCCGAGGCGTGGGTGACGCCTCGCGCATCCGTTCCTTCCTGCGAGGCTCCTTCTCGCTGCTGGTCTTCGCGCTGCGTCGCTCCGGCAAGCTGGCCACAACCATGGAGGCCAGGGGCTTCGGGGCTGCGGGCAAGCGTACGTGGGCGCGCGTGTCGCGCCTGCGCGCCGCCGACGCCGTCCTCATGGTTGTCGCCGTGGCCGTGCCCGCGATCGCGCTGGCAGTCAGCGTGTGGGCTGGGACCTTCGCGCTGGTGGGCCGGTGAGCGTTTGGGCCGGGGCGTGAAGGCCCCGACCCAATGCGCGTTAGCTGTCGGAGCTTGCCGCCGTGGGGCGTGCCCCGCGCTGCCTCAACGGAGTGTTGGCGAGCGCGAGGTAGCGGCGTACTCGCGCGATCGAGTATCCGTGAAGCGCTGCGAGGTCGCTGATTGACTTCCCTTCCTCGTAGAGGCGGCGCAGCTCGTTGCTGACCGCGAGCTCGGAGTCGTGCGGGAGGCGCTGGTGGGACTCGAGAGCCGGGAGGGGGGCGGCCGGGCGTTCGATCTGCCCTCCGGAGTATCCGCTGTAGACGCGGCCCTGCGGTTCGATGCTCTCGTCCGCTTCGTTGCCCCAGACGGACCATCCGGGTCGCGGGTAGCGTGCGAACATTTCGAGGTAGGGGCCGGGCGAGCAAGATTCGATGAGATCGTACTGTTCGTCGGGCTTTCGGGAGTGTTCGCGTTTGCGTGTTTCGATCATGTTGACCTGGCGGCGGCCGGGGTCGAGGGTGCGCATCCTGCCGCGCACGCCGAACAGGAGGAGTTCGGTGACGTTTCGGAAGTAGAAGCCGACGCCGCGTCCGTCGGGGCCGCCGTCCTTGCGTCGTTTCGCCCAGACGATGTTGGAGACGTAGCGGAATCCCCATGCGGTCATGACGTCGAGCCCTTCGGGGAGGAGGGCGTTAGGGACCCACAGGTACAGGTGCGCGTTGGGTGCTGCGACGTCCGCGACGGGCAGGTCTTTGATGGCGTCGAGGGGCATCGTGCCGTAGCGGCCGAGGCGCTTGTGTTCGGGGGCAACCTTGCCGGTTCGGTTCTGGAAGCGCCACGGCGGGTCGGAGAGTACGGTCGAGAATCCGCCTGTGACGGTGGGGAGGGGGGCGTAGGGCTCGTCTGTCATGCCCCCATGGTAGTACCATTTAGATCTAAATATAGATCTAAATTGAGGCGTGTTGCGTGGTGTCGCCCATGCGACAGACGCCTCCGGTGGCCGTGTTACGATGACGAAATGATCCAGACAGCGTCGTACGATAACCCGGATATTGTTCCCCCGAGCATCCGCGACAGGTATTCGTTTTTCGAAGTGAGAAATGCGTGCGGTGTCCTCGCCGCTGTCGCCCGCGATGAGTGGATGGATATTATCGACGTCTTGGACGGCTTTAGCTTTTCGGCGAACCTCCTACTTCGAGCTGGTGGGAATAACTCCGCAATGGCCGACCGTCTCAATGGGGAGCTTCGGGAACGCGGATGGGCGGAGTGTAAATACGTCGTCAAGCGTGAAGGGTACATCGAATATCGCGAGAGATGGCGCGCAATTGAGGTGCTACCCCACAGTGAGACTCCTTCCTATTGGGTCGATAATCGCAAAGGGCGCGTCTTGGTCGACGTGGAATGGAATGCGAAAGATGGGAATCTCGACCGCGATCTCGCAGCCTACCGTGCCTGGTACGAGGACGGCCTGATCGACGGTGCAGTCATCATCACGAAAGACCGCCCATCACTTCTTGATCTTGCGTGCGACTTATGGGCAGAATACCTCGATGTTGCCTATGAAGACGTGTACAACGCGACGCGGCGCCCCGCGAAAAAGAGGACGGAGCGTGAGCGCGAATTGGCCCTGCCACTCGACCTGACCACGACGACCGTGACGAGCCTCGACAAGGCGATTCCGCGTGTTGATCGAGGCGAGGCCGGCACGTGCCCGGTCGCCGTCATTGCGGTCAGCGCTCGCACGTGGGACGGCACGCCCTACGTGCCCGTCGGTTCCTCCATGGACTAAAGGAACTTCATGAACGGCCCGAACGCGTTCCGCCCCCGCGGGCGCGCCGCAGCACCCACGCGCGCCGTCACTGTCCCCGTATCCCTCGCACCCGATGAGGCCGCCCGTGACCTCGCACCGCGCCTGCGCGCGCTCGCCGGGCAGGGGACCCCGGCCTCGTCCCTCGGTGAAGGCGCGCGATCACAGCGCGCCGTCCCGGTCGTCACGATCGACGGCTACTCCGGCTCCGGGAAATCCACGCTGGCCGCCGCGCTCGCGCGGCTCGTGAACGGCTGGCAGGTACTGCACCTCGACGACTGGTACCCCGGGTGGGACGGCCTCGCGGCGGGAGCCGACATCGCCCGGCGAATCGCCGCCGACCTGCGGGCAGGACGTGCCTCCTCGTACGAGGCCTGGGATTGGGAGAATGGCACAACCAGGGCGACGATCCGCGTCCCCCTCGTCCCGACCATCATCGAGGGCTGCGGCGCCGTCGAGGCCGAGGCCGACCTGGCCGTGTGGATCGCCGACCCCGGCGAGGAGGAGCGTCGACACCGCGCGATCGCGCGCGACGGGCAGACCTACGCGCCACACTGGCAGCGCTGGGCCGACCAGGACCTGGGGCGCTCGCTACCATAGGTGTATGCTGCCGCCGCACCCCGAACCGCCGCTGTGGGCATGGCTCCTCTTCGGAGCCTTCGAATTCGCCATCCGTATCATTGCGCTCGGCATCGTGCCCAAGCATCGCCGCGCCTCGACGTCGACCGCGTGGCTGCTGCTGATCTTCCTGTGGCCTCTTTTGGGCGTGCCCCTGTACGTCATCTTCGGGTCCTGGTGGGCGATGGGCCGACGCCTCGACGACGACCCGGAGGCCAGCCAGCTGGTCGAGGACATCGTGGCCGGCTCGACCGCGCCCGAACCTGAGTCCTACGAGGTGCCCACGGGACCCGACGGCCTGCCCGCGGGATCGGACGATGACACCGCCTCGATCATGCGTCTGGCGGGCAACCTGATCGGTTTCCCGGCCTCGGTGGGGCGCGTCGGCCGACTCTACAACGACACTGCCGAGACCTTTAGGGCCATGGCCGCCAGCATCGACGCGGCGACCCACCACGTGAACGCCCTGTACTACCAGACCTCCTGGGACGAGTACACGGCCCCCTTCTACGAGGCCCTCGAGCGCGCGGTCGCACGCGGCGTCACCGTCCGCCTGCTCGTTGACCACCACGGCATGCGCACGATCCCCGGCCACAAGGACTTCCGCCGCCGCCTGAACGCCATGGGCATCGAGTGGCACGAGATGCTGCCCTTTGCGCCGCTGCGCGGGCAGATCCGCCGCCCGGACCTGCGCAACCACCGCAAGATCCTCGTCATCGATGGGCGCGAGGCCTACATCGGCTCCCACAATCTCGTGGCCCCCGACTACGACACCCCCTCGTACGCGAAGGCCGGCATGCTCTACGACGACACGAGCGTGTCCGTCACCGGGCCCATCGTCGCCCAGATCCAGGCGGTCTTTGCCGTGGACTGGTACTACGCGTGCAAGCAGGTCCTCACCCCCGAGGTCCTCACCCCGCCGGCCGCGGAGGTTGTGGCGGAGTGCGAGGGGGAGCAGGCCTCGGCAATGCAGATCATCCCGTCGGGCCCCGCGTTCAGGGGCGAGCCGAACCTGCGCGCCTTCGTCCACATGATCTCCACGGCGCGCACGCACGTGTCGATTACGAGCCCCTACTTCATTCCGGACGAGGCCCTCATGACCGCGCTGACGAACGCCGCGCTGTCGGGTGTCGAGGTCGAGCTTTTCGTCTCCGAGCAATTCGACCAGTTCCTGGTCGGGCATGCGCAGCGCTCCTACTATGGGCCGCTCTTGAAGGCGGGCGTGCGTATCCACCTGTACCACAAGCCGCGGATGCTGCACTCGAAGTACATGGTCGTCGACGGGAGCCTGTGCATCATCGGTTCCTCCAACATGGATGCGCGCTCCTTCGGCCTCAACTACGAGATCGTCCTCGTCGCCGATTGCTCGCGCCTGGTTGAGCTGCTGCACGGCAACGACGATCGCACGCGCGAGAAGTCTCGCGAGCTCACCTACGAGGAGTGGCGGGGCCAGCCGTGGCACGTCCACTACATCGACAACGTGTGTCGACTGGGGAGCTCGCTCCTGTGAGTGCTTCTGACAACGAGGCCGTGGCTGGCTCTGCTGCCGGGGATTCCCTGGCGTTATTGAACACTGTGTCCGCCTCGCTCGACGCGAATCCTTTCGTCGGGGAGGGAGGCGCCTACAACTCCGTGCGCCCGGCCTACCCGGACGAGGCCGTGGCCGCGTTGGTCGACGCCGCGCGGCGCGCGCGGGGTGCCCATGCGACGGGGCAGGGCGGCCCACTGCGCGCCGCCGACATCGGCGCGGGCACCGGTAAGATGAGCGAGCTCCTGGCCCGCGCCGGTTTCCTCGTCGACGCGGTCGAACCCTCCGAGGCGATGCGCGCCCAGGCCTCGTTCGTCGAAGGCGTGACGTGGCACGACGGCCTCGCGGAGGAGACGGGGTTACCGAACGACGTGTATGACATCGTCGTGTTTGCCCAGTCCTGGCATTGGGTGGACGAGGCGCGTGCGGGCATCGAAGCCGCCCGTGTCCTAGCGCCTGGCGGCGCGCTCGCGATCGTGTGGAACCAGATGGCCGTGTCGATCCCGTGGGTGCACCGCCTGACGCGCATCATGCGCTCGGGCGACGTGCACCGCCCCGACAGGCCGCCCACGCCCGGTGGCAACTTTGCGCCGATGACCCTCACTCAGGTCGCGTGGGAGGACCGGATGACCCCCGAGGAGATCCTCACCCTGGGTACGACCCGCTCCTCGTATATCCGTTCGTCGGAGGCGGGGCGTGCGCGCATGCAGGAGAACCTGCGCTGGTACCTCTACGACCACCTCGGCTACGCGCCGGGGGAGCAGGTCACTATCCCGTACGCGACCCTCGTGTGGCTCACTCACCTGTGAGAGGCGTGTGAGCCGAGCGCATACGTCAGTGAATGGGCTCCAGGAACCGGTCCGAGGATCCCTCGGGCATGGGGAGCGGGCGCTCCCGCGCGCTGCGCAGAGCGGGGTCGAGGACGGCCAGGACCGGATCCCAGGTGTGCAGCGGATGGGCGATCGTGAAGCCCGCGGACTGACTGTTCAGCACGATTTCCTCGTAGACCTGGATCGTCACGCCGTTGTACTCGTGGGCGACGTGCTGGAGGAAGTAGGAGTTCGGGAGGTAGGTGACCTCCTGGAGGTTGAAGTTGGGAGCCCCCTGAAGGATCGGGGTGAGGTCGCGCCCGTTTGCGCCGACGACGATGGCGACCTCCGGTCGTGCCAGGTTGTTCGTCGCGATTTCGAGGCTGTGCGACGTGGCCGTGAGCGCCGGCGAGCCGACGACCCGTACGCGATCCACCGTGCGATCGACGTAGCCGCGGAAGGTGATCTGCGGCTTGGGGGGCAGCTTGTTCAGAACCTCGAGGAGTCCGCGGGTCTTTTCGGCGTAATTCTCGGTCATCGGTATTCCTGGCTTGTTGGGGGCGCGTTGTGGGTCCGTCGCACCGGTATCTGAATCGTCTGCGTTGGTGACGAAGTCGGTGGTGATGTGCTCACGGTATCCGATTGCGCTCCGGCGGGCGACACCGAACGAACGCGGCGGTGCGTGACCCCTGCTTCAGTCAGCGGAAGGAAATCTCTTTTTCGGTCTTGTTGTCGAACCATCGCCGACGTCCGTCAGGTTCGACGACGAGTTGAATGTCGGAGCCGATCGGCAGGTCGTAGATGCCGATGCAGGCGGGCTCAAGGTTGCACAGCTCGTTGAAGTCAACGACGGTCATGTTTTTTGGATCATCCAGGTACTCGGCGGTGTCGCGGTCGGATAGCACGCGCCAGCCGGAGTCCTGAGGGGCGAAGGGTTCTTCGCGGGTCAGCCACTTGATGTTGCCTGTGCGCTCAACAATCTTGCGAGAGACGATGGCGGCACCGGCGCCTTGAATGTAAGTGGGGCGCATCATTGCTCCTGTCAGTGGGTGTCATCCTGCGCGCGCAGGCAGTTGTCGATGCGGTCCGCGAGGACTTGCCGGTCCTCGAATGCGCGGACGGGGTCGTGGTCGAGGCTTCCTAGCAGGATGTGCAGGAGCGACGCGCCATCACCGGACTTGTGGGCGAACGACGGATTGCGCTCAAGTAGGAAGTCGACGATCTTGTATCGCTCTTCCGCTTTGCTGTTTCCGAGAGCGTAACTGAACAGGGAGCGCCCCCGGTTCGCGCGCGCCTCGTCCCCCTCAGAGTAGAGGGCGACGAAGTCCTCGAATGTCTTCATGTTTGCCGTGAGAAAGATGTTCATTTGTCGAGGCTTTCCTTCCTGTCGCGCTGATCGGTGGGGGATGATGCATCCAACTTATCTGATCGTTGCCTCTCAGAGAAGCTGATCGCTCATGGTGGAGCTCGGCTTGCTCGTGAGATGCAGGAAGCGACGATGAGGGTTGATCTCATGTGCCTGGCGGTCCGTGCCTCGTGCCTCTTCTGAATGGGCAGGTCGCGCCTGGCACAATGGGGGCCATGGCTGTGTCGTTTCTGGGAGTGATTGCTGCCCTCGCCATGTACGCGGTGAGCGTGGCGCCGTCGCTGATGGCGCGCTCGTGGGCGTGGCACGCGGTCGCCTCGGGCGTCCTCGTGTCCTGCGGGTACGTCGCGGGTGTGGTCGTTCAGAACGTGGGTGCCCGCGTCATCGCCATGACCGGCCTGACGATTCGCGCATCCGAGCCCGTCGAGATCGGCTTCCGCGTCTGCGTCGCCGCCCTTTTTGCTATCTGGTGGCTCTACGCGGTCATCCAGTCCTACCGCCGGGCCCGCGTCGCCGCCAGGCTCGTGAATATGCCGGGGGAGACCTTCGGCGAGTACCTCCTGGGCACGGCCGGCACGGTCGTCATCGCCTGGTGTTTCATTGCGATCGTGGCTGCCATGAATCGCGTGGGACGCATGCTGATCGGGGCGCTCGGCGGCTACATGCCGCGCCCGGCGGCGGTCGTTGTGGGCGTCGTGATCTTGGCCGTCATCGTCTTTTTCCTGACGTCCAACGTGATCCTGCGCGGCGGAATCGGCTTCTTCCGCCACCGCGCCGAGCAGATGAACATGCGTACCGCACGCGGCATTTTCAAGCCGTTTGTGCCCGAGCGCTCCGCATCCCCGGCTTCGCCCGTCACCTGGGAATCCGTCGGCGGTCAGGGGCGCGTCTTCCTGGGGCGCGGCCCCTCGCGCCTCGACATCGCCCAGGTCTGCGGCGGCGAGGCCATGGAGCCGATCCGCGTCTACTCGGGCATGCCCACGGGCGGGGTGGGCATCGAGCAGGCTGCGGCGACGGTGGTCGCCGAGCTGCGCCGTACGGGCGCTTTCGATCGAGCCGTCATCCTCATTGCCGCGTCAACCGGCTCCGGCTGGGTCGACGAGTGGCAGGTCCAGCCCCTCGAGTTCCTGACGCGCGGCAACTGCGCCACCGCCTCGCTCCAGTACTCATACGTGCCCTCGGCCCTCAACTGGCTGACCGGCCTCGAGCCGGCGCAGGAGGCCTCGGCCGCGCTCTTCCGGGCGGTGCGGGCCGAGCTCGACACGATGGACGAGGCCGACCGGCCCGCGCTCTTCGTCTGCGGTGAATCCCTGGGGGCGTTTGCCTCGCAGTCGGTCTTCTCCTCGGTCGAGGACGCGCTTTCCCAGGTGGATGGGGCCCTGTGGGTGGGCACCCCCGCCTTCACGCCGATGCACGCCGAGCTGACGAGCGCGCGCCACAAGGGCAGCCCCGAGGTCGCCCCCGTCGTCTACAACGGGCGGCGCGTGCGCTTCGTCAATGAGCCATCCGACCTGCGCACAGACCTGTACGGGCGTGAGCTGGGGCCGTGGGGTTTCCCGCGCTTCGTCTACGCCCAGCATGCCTCCGATCCGGTCGTGTGGTGGAACCGTAAGCTCTTGTGGATGCAGCCCGATTGGCTGCGTGAGCGGGCGGGCCGCGACGTGTCTCCCTTCGTTGAGTTCACGCGCTTCGTCACCTTCATTCAGGTGCTCGCCGACCTGCCCGTCGCGGGCACCGCTCCCGGCGGCCATGGCCACACCTACAACGAGGAGCTGATCCCCCTGTGGCGGGCGATCCTCGGCTTCGATCGCCTCTTCGACGAGGCCCCGACCCACCCGCGCTTGGCTGCCCTGGATGGTGAGTGGGCGGACGAGGAGATGGTCGAGCGCATCGGCATCGTCGTGCGGGCGAACCTGGAGCTGTCGGACCGCCAGTAGGGCGCCTGCGGCGCGCTGCGACTCGTTTGTCAAGGTCACGGGCCCGGGAACGCAGCAATGCGCTCCCGGGCCCGTTGTGTTAGACACTTCAGCTGCGCTTCATGCATCGGTAAGCAATAGCGTGATTGTCATGGGGGTCGCGTGAGGTATGTTGTGAGGAGACGGCTGGTACACCGACGTACCGGTGCCACTGGCACTCCGTCCCCCAACATATCGGAGAAGGCTTATGTCAACGAAGAAACCGGCTGCCCTCCTCGCTTTCGTCGGCGCGTGCGCGCTCGCGGTGACTGGGCCGGCCACCCTGGCCTCGCCCGTGCCCCCGGGCCCGTCCGGCGTCCGTGATGGCGCAGCGGCCTCCCTGCCCGTGGGCGACATCGACACGGCGCTGACCTCGAAGAGCGGGCAGTCTGCGCCCTCCTCGACCGACACCGAGGCGGACCCGGCGCGCGTCGTCGGAGTCATCGTCCAGCTCGAGGATGGCGCGTCCCGCGAGGGCGCGATCAGCGAGATCAACGAGGCCGTGGCCTCCCTCTTCCCCGGCGCCTCGGCCCAGGTGGAGCGAGAGTACGACAACGTCATGACGGGCTTCGCCCTCAAGGCCCCCGTCGGTGCGCTCGACGCGATCCGCCGTGCCCCGGGCGTGCAAGCCGCGTTCCTCGAGCGTGAGGGTCGCGTCAGTGATGTGGCCACGCCCGATGCCGAGGGCGGCATCGAGTCCACGCAGACCGGCGGGCAGGACCCCGCCAACCTGAGCGCCCACCTCATGATGCACATCGACCAGGTCGCCCAGAAGGGCGAAGGAAAGGTCATCGCCGTCATCGACACGGGCGTCGACATGGTGCATCCTGCGTTCACGGGAGAACTCGCGGGAACGCCCCCGCTCACCCCGCAGAAGGTCGCCGCGATGACCTCTCAGCTGGGTGAGGGCAAGACCGGCGTCTACGTCTCGCAGAAGTTCCCCTTCGCCTACGACTACGCGGATGGCGACAACGACGCGTCGCCGGCGAAGAGCCCGTATGGTTCCCACGGGACGCACGTCGCCGGCATCGCCTCCGGTAACGCCGACAAGATCGTCGGCACCGCTCCGAACGCCCAGGTGATCGTCGCGAAGGTGACGCGCAGTGAGGACGATGCGCTGCTGGACTCGGCGCTGCTCGCCTCGCTTGACGACATGCTCGTCCTGCACCCCGACGTCATCAACCTGTCGCTCGGCTGGACGGCCGGCATGGATAACGAGGCCGACTCGGTGTACGCGACCGTGTACAAGAAGCTGCAGGAAGCGGGCATCACCGTCAACGCGGCCTCGGGCAACGCCTTCTCCACCGGGTACGGCAACAACTCCGGCAAGGGCCTGCCCTACGCCTCGGACCCCGACTCCTCGGTCATGGACGAGCCGGCCACGTATTCCTCGGTGGTTGCCGTCGCCTCTGTCGAAAACGCCCTGCTTCGCAACGCCTTCACCGTCAATGGGAAGGACATCGGATACCAGCGCGCGCGTGGCCTCAACGGTGAGAAGGTTGCCTTCTTCTCCGACCTGCCCGCCGGCACCTACGAGTACGTGGACGCCGGGTTCGCCTCCGAGGAGGATGTGGCCGCGCTCAAAGCCAAGTATCCGGACGGCCTCGCCGGCAAGATCGCGCTTGTCTCTCGCGGCAACATGACCTACCAGAAGAAGGTCGAGAACCTCTACGACCTCAAGCCCGCCGGAATCGTCGTCTATAACAACGTGTCGGTCGGATCCCTCATCGCCATGAATCTGACGACGCAGGACATGCCCGCCGCGTTCATCTCCCAGGCCGACGGCCAGGCCATGCTGGACGCCCCCGAGCACAAGCTCACGATCGCCGAGGGCCAGGTCCTGCCGCAGTCCACCATCTACGAGGCGTCGGAGTTCTCCGCGTGGGGCGTGTCCCCGGACCTGCGCCTCAAGCCCGAGATCGCAGCCCCCGGTGGCGAGGTTTTCTCGTCGATTCCGGGCGGGGCGTACGAGCAATCCTCGGGCACGTCGATGGCCACGCCACAGATGGCCGGCGTCAGCACGATCGTCCTGCAGCGCGTCCAGTCCGACCCGCTGTTCGCGTCGATGAGTGCGCGCCAGAAGGCCGACGTGGTCCAGAACCTCATCATGGGCACGGCCCGTCCGCTCACCGATGCGGCCCAGACGACGGGCGCGCTCTACTCGCCCCGTAAGCAGGGCTCGGGCCTCGTCGACGCCCTGGCTGCGACGACCTCGTCCGTGTACCCCACCGTGGTCGGCGCCCCCGAGCAGTCCCGGCCCAAGGCGGACCTGGGGGATGGCACGAAGGGCTGGCACTTCGATGTCACGCTGCATAACCTGTCGGGTGTTCCGGCCACCTACGAGCTGAGCTCGCAGGCCCTCTCCGAGATCGTCGACGGCGGCTTCTTCACGCAGCACTCCTCGGATTGGCGAGGCCGTGGCGTGGAGATCACGTACTCGGGTGCCGCATCTGCGTCCGCCGAGGGCGCGACGGTGACGGTCCCCGCGAGCGGCGAGGCCACCGTCGGTATCGACGTTGCGCCCGGCAGTGAGTTCGCCTCCTACGTCGCGGAGAACACGCCCAACGGCACGTTCCTCGACGGTTTCGTGCGCTTCGCGTCACGTACCGACGGTCAACCCGACCTCGCCGTGCCCTACCTGGGCTTCTACGGCGACTGGGGCAAGGTGCCCATCTTCGACGCACTCGCCTCGGACGGTGGAGCGCACACCCGCGCCTCGGCCATTGTGAACGGCAAGACCGGCGACTCCCTCGGCTACAACCCCCTCGTCAAGGCGGCCGATCGCACCGGGAACCCCAACCCGCGGCGCTACGTGATCTCGCGATCCACGGCCTCGGGTGCCCCGACGATCCTCGAACCCCGCACGGGCACGCTGCGCAGCGTCCACTCGCTGACCAGCACCTACACGAACGAGGCAGGGGAGACGGTGTTCTCGGTGACCAACCATCGGAACTGGAAGTCCCTCTACCAGACGAGCACCGAGGAGAACACCTGGGTCGAGGCCTACCACGAGTCCTCGTCCTTCGATGCGAACGCGGATCCCTTCGCGCAGCTGCCCGACGGAGAGTACACGCTTCGGATCGCCGCATCCAACGACGGGCCGTCGCGCGCCGAGCAGTCGATCTCCTACGACTTCCGCCTCGACACGACGGCACCGGTCATCTCCGAGCTGTCGTATAGCGGGAAGGATGAGGGCTTCGTCGTCACCTTCGATGTCACCGACGACTCTTCGCTGGCGGCCGTCGACCTGCACGACCCGGCTGACGGCCTGTGGTTCTACCGTCATGTTTTCACCGAGAGTGAGGGCAGCGTCGGTCCCGACGGCCGGTACGTGTACCACGTTGAGATCCCGCTCAGCGCCATTGAGCAGGCGTGGACCGACCAGGGGGGCACTGGTGACGTCATCGCCAACCCCTACATCCTCGCGTGGGACTACGGACTCAACCCTTCCGAGATCTTCCCGATCGACCTGCCTAGCGGTAACCCGGGCACGCCCAGCCCGTGCGTGAGCCCCGAGGGTGGCCACTGGGCGAAGGACGGAGTGGGCTGGTGGTACGTCTGTGCCGGAGGTAAGCAGTACCTCAAGGGAGGCTGGTTTACCATCAACGGTTCGGACTACCTGTTTGGTCCCTCGGGTTACATGGCGACCGGCTTCCTCAAGCGCGCCAACGGTGACTGGGTGTACGCCGACCAGGACGGTGCCCTTGTGAGCGGCTGGGTGCGTGACGGTGGTCAGTGGTACTACCTCGATCCCTCCTCCAAGGTCATGAAGACCGGGTGGGTCGCCGATGGAGGCTCGTGGTACTACCTGACGGGCTCGGGCGCGATGGCCATCGGATGGGTGAACGATGGCGGTACCTGGTACTACCTGAATGCGTCGGGCAAGATGGCGACCGGCTGGGTGAAGGACAGGGGCTCCTGGTACTACCTGTCTCCCTCGGGCGCCATGGTCACGGGCACCCAGGTCATCAATGGACGCACCTACGTCTTTGACGATTCGGGAGCCTGGGTGCGATAAGCTCCTCGTCTCTTATTTTGTCAAGACCATAACCCGGGCCCGAGAACGTTGCTATGTAAGCGTTCTCGGGCCCGGAGTGTATTACTGGGTAAAATAACCGTCATCTGTTTCTCTTTGTGAAACAAAGTTTGTCACAAGACTTGTCTGCGGTATGTTGATAAAGGCGGCCAATAGACGTGGCCCCCTCCTCGTTCGAACACGACCGCCCGTCAACACATTGGAGTACGCACATGACAACGAAGAAACCAGCGACGCTCCTCGCGCTGGCCGGCACCGCGGCGCTCGTGGTTGCTGGCCCCGCGACCCTCGCATCCCCGCCCACCGGCGCGGACACCCAGCCAGACACGGGTGCCACGGCCTCGTCCCTGCCCGTCGGTGACGTCAATACCGCGCTGACCTCGAAGAGTGGGCAGACCACCCAGACCGAGCAGGCCCCGACAACCGACGAGGTGGACCCCGCCTCCGTCGTGAGCATCATCGTCCAGCTCGACGACGGCGCAGACCGCGCGGCAACCCTCGCCTCGATCAACGAGGCCGTGGCCGGCGCGTTCCCCGGCTCTTCCGCTCAGGTAGAGCGCGAGTACGACAAGGCCGTGCAGGGCTTCGCGCTCAGCGCCCCCGCCGGCTCGCCCGACGCCATCCGCGCGGTGAGCGGCGTCAAGGCCGCATTCCTCGATCGCGAGACCCACGTCGAAGACGCCGACGACCAGGTCGCGGGAGAGGGCGCGACGAACTCCTCGCGCATCTCCACCCAGGACCCAGCAAACCTCAGCGCGCAGCTGATGATGCACGCCGACCAGATCACTCAAAAGGGTGACGGCAAGGTCGTCGCTGTCATCGACACGGGCGTGGACATGACGCACCCCGCGTTCGCGGGTGCCCTGCACGGGACCCCCGGGCTTTCCGAGGACAAGGTTGAGTCCCTGACACCCCAGCTGGGCAACGGCAAGACCGGCAGCTACGTGTCGGAAAAGTTCCCCTTCGCCTACGACTACGCGGATAACGACCCGGACGCCTCGCCGACAGGCGAAGCCGGATCGCACGGCACGCACGTCGCCGGCATCACCGCGGGCAACGCGG
>ERZ772952.185-NODE-185-length-13998-cov-11.3262_pt1 | contig 13998 bp, 7 predicted proteins | sample MGYA00580686_ERZ772952 | MGnify/ENA primary metagenome ERZ772952 (study PRJEB29015, sample SAMEA2738074) | human oral metagenome | biome: human oral; feature: human-associated habitat; material: saliva | place: China | collected 2213 ... | reverse complement strand
ACTGCTCGATGGCGGCTTCTAGACGCGCCAGGAGGTGCCGGTACCGGCGCGCGAATTGTGCCCTGCGTGCTGCGGCGCGTACCCCGCTGGAGGTGGTGAGTTCCTGCCAGCTGGCGGGGTCGAGGTAGCTCTGCCCGAGCAGCAGGTGTACCTCAGAGCTGTAGGGGGTTCCGGTGGTGGTGCGGACGCTGCGCGCCCTCTGCTGGAGTGCTTGGCGATGCTCGTGTAGTGCGGTGATGCGCTGGCGTGGTGTTGCTGTCATGTGGAGGTCCCTAGAGGAGGAGTAATCGGCGGTTCAGTGGAAAACTCAGTGGCAAACTCGGTGGAAAACGGCAGTGGGGGAGGGATCCCCTAAAATGCTACCCTCGGTTACCTGCAGTGTAGGCGCGAAAATCTGCGGTATCAATAGCCGTGGTATCAACAGTGACAGTATCAATAGTGACGGTATCAACAGCCGGTGAATCCTTCTCAGGGGCGCGGTGGCGGCGTAGACTGAAAGCATACGACCTTTGAGGAGTTGCCATGAGTTCTCTGAGTATTTTCGGTTTGGGCACGTCTGAAACTGTTCTGCTGATACTGCACCTGGTGCTGGTTGCGTTGTGCATCTGGCATTTGACGGTGTGTAGCGGTTACGGTGAGGCGCGCATGCGTTTCGTCCTGCCTCTGATTGTGTTCATGCCGGGCGCCGCGATTCTTTATTTGATGTCGGCGCGTGAGGGTACGGTCCCTCCGGATACGATCAAGACCGGTAGTAGTTCGCCCGTGTATTTTGAGCACCGCCTCGGATTCCGTGACGGTGGCAGGAGCCGCTGGGGTCTGCCGCGCCGCCACAAGTAGGAGCCTGACGGGGCGCCGGGTGGTTGTGGTTCCGGAACCTATCTCACTATCGAAAATTTCAAAATATATGCCCGCGAGTCTGCTCGATCAGAGCACCCGCGGGCATCACTCTACTAGGATTAAAATATGACTGAGAACACCCACATTCCTGCATCTCCTTTCCTGCCCAACGCCGGTGTTGGCAAAGTTGCCGTGGTGACCGGCGCCTCCAGCGGTATTGGCTGCGCCACCGTACAGCAGCTCGTGGCAAGCGGCTGGACCGTCTACGCTCTGGCACGCCGCACCGATCGCCTGTACACCCTCTATGCGGAGACGGGCGCTCACCCGGTGACCTGTGACGTGACCGACGAGCATTCCGTGCGCTTCGTTGCCGAGCAGATTCTGGAAGAGCAGGGCACCATTGACGCCCTGGTCAATATTGCCGGCGGCGCTATTGGCGTGGATAAGGTCGCCGACGGCAAGACGGTTGACTACCTGAAGATGTACCAGATGAATGTGCTCGGCATTCTGCACATGGTGCGCGCCTTCGCGGAGGCGCTGCGGATGAATGGTCACGGTACGATCCTGAACCTGACCTCCACCGCAGCGGAACATGGCTACGAGGGCGGCGCCGGATACAACGCGGCGAAGTTTGGCGCTCGCGGTCTGACCGAGGCGCTCCGCCTGGAAGAGGCCGAGAACAATATTCGCGTGATTGAGATTTGCCCGGGCATGGTGCATACCGAGGAGTTCTCCCTGAATCGCCTGGGTTCTAAGGAGGCGGCTGACCGTGTTTATGCCGGAGTTGAGAAGCCTTTGACCGCCGAGGATGTGGCGCAGACCGTGACCTTTGCTCTGAACGTTCCGCACCACGTGAACCTCGACCGTATTACGATTCGCCCGGTAGCTCAGCCCAGCCAGTTCAAGGTGATTCGTAAGGAGAGCTAAGCTTTGCGCTCTTGCGCTCGCTGATGCGGGGTTATTGTGCGTGCCTCGCCCGCATTCCAGATTCTTGGGATGTGGGCGAGGCTTTTTGTGTGCGCCCGGCTTTTTATGTGTGTGCACGGGAGGCCTGTGGCTTGTGTGGAGCTTTGGTTGGGGTGCCGTACGGGGCGAGAACGGGTGGGGGAGAGGTATCAAGGAGTGCTTGATAAAACTATAAAGTGGTACGTGAGACTTTAAGGTTCACCAGGGTGAAATAGTTGGGGTGAAATTATCCATGGAAAGTATCATATTTTCTTCAAATGCAATCAAAATGTAGGGTTGCCGGTGCTCATATGTCAGTACATAATCGTAAAACACCACAATTGGTCTGTAGTAACTCTCAACTTTAGGGGTGGTTTTATAACGATTTCATTACAGTTGCTTAAAGCGGGCATTAAGAGGGGAGAAGACTCAGGGTCGGGTGCTAGCCTTTTAGCAGTCACACCCGTATGTGAATCTGCGCGCCTCTCAAAGACGGAGGCGCACCGCGTAGGTTCACCACCGATAATTCAGAGATCGAGGAAAAATGTCGAAGACTACCCGTCGCGTTTACAAGATCGCAGCTGCGGCAGCTTTTACCGCTGGTTCTGTGGCAGCAATCCCGGCAACCTTCGCGGCAGAAGCACCCGCCGATCAGCAGCAGCAGGTTGTTGATCAGAAGGCAACTGCTCAGGCTTCTTCCCTGCCTGGCGGCAACGCAACCGAGACCCCCAAGGCTGAGGCGCCCAAGACCGAAGCTCCTAAGGCTGAGGCTCCGAAGACCGAAGCACCCAAGGCTGAGGCAACCGAGGCTCCGAAGACCGAAGCAACCGAGGCTCCGAAGACCGAAGCTCCTAAGGCTGAGGCTCCGAAGACCGAAGCTCCTAAGGCTGAGGCTACCGAAGCACCTAAGGCAGAGACCCCCAAGGCTGAGGCTCCGAAGACCGAAGCTCCCAAGGCTGAGGCTCCGAAGACCGAAGCTCCCAAGGCTGACGCAACCGAAGCTCCCAAGGCTGAGACTCCTGCCCCCACCGCTCCTGCAACCCCCGAGCCGACCACCCCCTCCACCCCGGCTCCCGAGGCAAAGCAGGCTGACCCCTCCATCGTTATTGAGAATGCTCACTTCCCCGGCAATGCACAGCTGAACACCGTGAGCGTTGTTGGCACCGGCTTCTACGGCGAGAAGGTCGGCCCCGGCGTACAGGTCAGCATCTACGCACTGGACGCAGACAACCAGATCACCGGTGAGGCTCTCGCTACCATCGTGGTACCCGCAGAGCAGATTCAGGACGGCACCTTCAAGTCTTCCATTACCGTTGAAGCAAGCAAGCTGCCCGCTGGCGCATCCTACGCACTGGCTGCTGTCAGCAACCCGCAGGGTCAGCCCGATCAGAGGCTCGTAGCTATCTCCTCCTTCAAGGTTACTGAGAGCGCTACCCCCGCACCGGAGACTCCCAAGGAAGAAACTCCTGCACCCGTGACCCCGGCACCCGAGGCTCCCAAGGATGAGACTCCCGCTCCCGTAACCCCGGCACCGGAGACTCCCAAGGAAGAGACTCCCGCTCCCGTAACCCCGGCACCGGAGACTCCCAAGGATGAGACTCCCGCTCCCGTAACCCCGGCACCGGAAGCTCCCAAGGAAGAGACCCCTGCACCCCAGACTCCTGCAGCACCCGAGAACGCAACCCTCACCACCGAGGATGCTTCCCTGAATCCGAACGACCAGTACAACGTTCTGACCTTCAACGGCTCCGGCTTCACCCACGAGTCCGTCGCTAACGGTGTCCAGATTGCAATCTACCGTCTGGATGCAAACGGCAACATCACCGGTGAGGCTCTGGCAACCCACGATATTCCCGCTTCTGAAATCGTGAACGGCACCTTCCGCGTCAAGGTTAGCGTTCTTGCCGAGCTGCTGCAGCCCGGTTACGCCTACGCAATGGTGGCAACCAGCGACCCCAACGGCCTGGTACACCAGGTGGCAGTCACCACCGCTACCGTGAGCGATGCGAACAACCCCGCACCGACTCTGCCGGCAGCTACCGAGGGTGACAACACCACCGTTCGCGATAACGGCGACGGCACCACCAGCGTCTTCACCGCTGAAATGCGCGAAGACGGTTCGGTTGTCGTAACCGAGACCCGCATGCCCACTTCTCAGGCACCCAAGGCTAAGGCCGGTAACGTATCCGCTGCTACCTCCTCCAGCTCTAAGGGTCACACTGTAGGTGTCTCCGGCACTAAGGGTTCGACCTCGACCTCTTCTTCGGCTTCCTCGAAGCCGCAGCTGGCTAACACCGGTGCTGAGGGCGTTGCAGGTATCGCAGGTGTTGGTGCCGCAGCTCTGATTGCTGGTGCTGCACTGATGCTCCTGCGCCGCCGCAGCCTCTAATAGATCAGTCTTATAGGCTAGGCTCTGAAAATCTGACGCTCACCGCAAGGTGAGTGAAGTAAGTGCCGCCAATACTCTAGGCAGAGTATTGGCGGCACTTTTGCATACCAGTGGTTCTGCTGAGTTTTTTATTGGGTAGTTATTGGTATGCACGCTTTTAGTGAATGGGCACGGAAAAGCGGTGTGACCTGCTATTTTTTCACTTAAAAGAAATAAATTAAATGCATGAATGTGCAGAATATTTTTATCTCAAATCCATTAAAACTGCATATGCATGCAATAAAACCTTGAGCCTCAAGGGAGAGTTGAGAAATTTTACCTAGTCCATGCAGTTTGAATGCTCTTGATGTTGTTCCGAAGAGTAAAAAATATTCTGTGTGGGTTATTGCACAGGAAAACACTTGGAAGGTAAAGCGGATTTACCGCAATATACGCAAAAGTATTGTTAGTGTGGAATTACCGATAAATAGAGCGATTCCCTTCGCGGTAAATTCCACCATTGCATGAACGTTATAACTAGTCCGTACGTTATAGCGTTCAATCCCGAAGAGGCACCCGTCCACCTTCGATCCGTGGCACCCTCCGGAGGGTATCGTTCACACTCACAGAAGAAGGTGTGTTCCATGCCCGAACCCGCTCACTCAAAAACCCGAGCAACAGCCGCTATTGCTGCTTCCGTCCTGTCGGTCACCGGTGTTGGTGCTGCGCACGCAGATGTGCAGGTACAGAATCCCGGTGGGCTCGCCTCCTCAACTACGGTGGAGCCAGATAACCCTCCCTCCGCGGAAGATGTAACCCCCATCGAAAACGTTGCTACCCAGAATTCCCCGCAGGTGTATGTAGAGCCGGGCGTTGTCATTAACCCCGCACGCTCCCAGAGCATCACCGTCAGCGGTGAAGGCTTCACCGGCGGTGCTGTTGAGCGTTACGGCGTGGCAGTCTACGTGAGCGAATACCGCCAGTACCCCCTCTACGCGCTGGGTCGCGGCTCCGCCGTAGCGATGACCCTCGTGCCCGAACTCGACGTGGATGGTGGTCGCTTCAGCACCCAGCTGACCCTGCCCGCAGGTACACTTGACCCCAATCAGCAGTACGTCGTTGCGACCGCAGTGGTTGATCCCGGCAAGGGTTATGCAACGGAGGACGCATCCTACAACTCCTCCGCACCCCTGGAGCTGCTGCCTGCAGACACTCAGGATGAGCCTCTGAACCTCCAGATTCTCTCTGGTCAGATGGAAATCCCGCAGGATAAGAACCTGGTGGTTTACAAGGTGACCGGCCTTGGCGAGGCTCAGGCTTTTGAAATCGTGACCTACGTGTACGCTCTTGACACCCAGGGTAACCGCATCCTGCTGGCTGCCTCTCCTGCGCGTGCCGACGTCATGAACGGAACCCTCCTGGACGGTATCGAAGTGGAGGGTCGCAGGCTTGAAGAAGTACAGAGCGCCCAGGACGGCCTGCGCTATGTGCTCAGTGTTGAAATTGCGCCGTCTGCCGCTAATGGCTACACTGCCCAGGAAGTTGAGGTTCCTTTCATGAATGGTTGGAATGCAGAGCACGCCTCCACGCCGGTTGCAACCGCTGAACGCGCTATGGCTGAGCAGGCACAGTTCGAGAAGAAGCAGTTCGAGGAGAAGGTGCAGCCTGAGCCGGCTGCACAGCCTGAGGGCGTAGTACCTTCGAACACTGCACAGTCGCAGTTCGATCACGTGCTGCCCGAGGACAATCCCGGCCGCCGCTACAGCCTGCCGCGCAACACTCGCTTTGACCGTGTTCGCGACACCTCTGCCGAACAGCCTCAGGACAATGCCGCTAACCACGTGCTGGCTGCCCGCCTGCACGTGGAAGAAACCGTTGTTCCCGAAACTGACTCCGAGAAGACCTTGACCTTGCGCGGTGAAGGTTTTGAGGGCGTCGGCACGGTGCACCTGATGGTGAGCGCCGTGGACGAATACGGTGTGGCACGCGGTGGCGTAATTGCCTCGGCTGATGTCTCAGAGATTGATTCCACTGGGGCTTTCACCGCACAGGTGCAGATTCCCGGCGCTGCCCTTAAGCCCGGCACCACCTACCGCGTGAGCGCTGTAGCGGAAGATGAGCAGGGCACCGTACGCATCGTGAACGGTGGCTTTAAGGTGGACCGCGACGGCGTGGGTAATGCGCCCGAAACCTCCGAAGCGTCGGAGTCTGAAAGCTCTGCACCTGAGGTTAAGGCGCCTGAGGCGACCGGTGCTGAGGCGACCGCGCCTGCTGAGGCTGCTGCACCCGAAGCATCCGCATCTGCTGAGGCTACTGCTCCTGCAGCAGATCAGCAGAAGGCGGGGGAGAGCGCTACCGACCAGAAGGATGATACTTCGGTTCCGGTTCAGAATGCCGGTGCTCAGGATGCGCCCGCTCAGGAGGTTGAACCGCAGAAGGTTGAACCGCAGAAGAGTGGTGAGCAGAAGGCGCAGGCCTCTGGTTCTCAGAAGGCTGTGGCAGAGCAGAAGCGTGAGCAGCTTGCCGCTACCGGTGCTTCCAATGTGCTGGTTATTAGTGCTGTTGGATCGATATCGCTGCTTGCCGGTATGCGTTTGAGCCGTCGTCGCCGTAGTGAGATGCCGCTCAGTTCTCGCCGCTAAAACGCGCGAATTATTGCCTCACTAGGCAAAATATGCACAAAGATGAAGGGGAGCCCGAATCATAGGATTTGGGCGCCCCTTCATCTTTAACTTTGCCTAAGGCTAAGCCTACGTTGATCTAGGATTACGCCTATAATTTATGGTGATGTCGCATACATTGCTGTAACTCTTTGCCGCCTCGTTTACACGGGGTGGGGAAACGCTGTGAAGCGCCTCCGGTCACCGAAAGTAGAAAACCGTTGCTGCGTCTACTTCTAATCTTTGGGCGTGGAAGTCATACGATCATTCACTATATTCACTCACGAAATCAGGTGACCACCATGTTTTTCATGCAGCGAACTTCTCGCGGCGCGGCGCTAGTAGCGTCCGCAACCCTCGGTTTGGCAGGTGCCCTCACGCCTGCAACTCTTGCTCCCGGCACCTTTGCATCCGCCGCTTATGCGCAGACTCAGCAGGCCGTGCCGTCTGAGAGTGCAGCACCTGTAAACACCGCAGAGCCGTTCGACCACGTACTGCCCGAGGATGACCCCCGCCGCCACTACAGCCTGCCGCGCGACACTCGCTTTGACCGTATTCGCGACATCTCTGCTGACCAGCAGCAGGACAACACCGCTAACCCCGTGCTGATTGCCCGCCTGCGTGTAGAAGAAACTGTTGTTCCCGAAAACGACTCCGAGAAGACCCTAACCCTGCACGGCGAGGGATTCACCGGTATCAGCTCGGTACAGCTGATGGTCAGCGCCTTGGATGAACACGGCGTGGTGACCGGCGGCGTCATTGCTTCGGCTGATGTCTCGGAGATTGATTCCACTGGTGCTTTCACGGCGCGGGTGCAGATTCCTGGCGCTGCCCTTAAGTCCGGCACTACCTACCGCGTGAGTGCTGTAGCTAAGGATGAGCAGGGCACCCCGCGTACCGTACTTGGTGGATTCAAGGTGGTTCTTGATAGCACGGATGGTGTGCCCGCTACTCCTGAGGTGTCGGCATCTGAAAGCTCTGCCCCGAAGGCTGAGGCACCCGTGGCTAATACCCCCGAAGTAACCGGGCCTGCGCAGACTCCTGCGGCTGATGCATTGGCACCCGCCGAATCTACTGAACCTGCTGAGGCCCTTGCTCCTGCTGTGGATCAGCAGAAGGCGGGGGAGAGTGCTACCGAGCAGAAGAATGATGTCTCGGTTACGGCCCAGGATGCTGAACCTCAGAAGGGTAGCGAGCAGAAGTGTGAGCAGCTTGCCGCTACCGGTGCTTCCAATGTGCTGGTTATGAGTGCCGCTGGGTTGCTTTCGCTACTTGCTGGTGTGTACTTGAGCCGCCGTCGCCGTAGTGAGATACAGCTCAGTTCTCGCCGCTAAAACGGGTCAATTATTGCCTCACTAGGTAAAATATGCACAAAGATGAAGGGGTGCCCGAATCATGGGATTTGGGCGCCCCTTCATCTTTAACTTTTCCTAAGGTTATACCTATAATTTAGAGTGCTGTCATAGACAGCACTATCACTCTTTACCGCCTCGTTCACCCCGAGGTGGGGAAGCGCTGTGAAGCGCCTCCGGTCACCGATATCAGAGAACCGTTATTCTGCGCCTACTTCCGACCTTTGGGCGCAGGAGTCATACGACGATTCATCACACTCACTCACGAAAATAGGTGACCATGTTTTCCACGCAGCGTTCTTGCCGCGGCGCGGCGCTAGTAGCGTCCGCAACCCTCGGTTTGGGGGGTGCCCTCGCGCCTGCAACTCTTGCTCCCGGCACCTTTGCATCCGCCGCTTATGCGCAGACTCAGCTGTCTCCGAAGCCTGAGCTTCCCATCGCTGTTGCCGCCGACGTCGTTCAGCACAGCATCTCCTTGGATCTGCTGGCTCAGACTGGCGATTACACTCTCCTGCAGGTCAGCGGTGTAACTTCCCTGGATCAGGTGAAGGTTCGCCTGTCTGCTATCTCCGTTGAAGATGGCGTCGTGGCGACTATGACCGTACCCGCTGCTCAGCTGACTGCCTCAAAGAATGAAGAAGGCAACATGGAGCTGAGCATCCACCAGCGCCTCAATGTTGAGCAGCCGTACATGGTCGAAATTGAGAATCTGAGCAACGGCGAGACTGTCTCCATTGAGTTTATGCCCGAGCACGGTGTAACAGTCGACGAGATTATGGCTAGCCGCCAGAACATTTTCTTCCCGGACACCCCCGGCGTTCGCCGCGCCCCAAAGGTGGAGGCGAACCCCGCCCCCGAGGTATCCGCAAGCCCGAGCGCATCCCCGAGTGCCGCGAAGGATAGCCCGCGCCCGACGGTAGCCCCGGCACCTTCTGAGGCGCCGTCTGCCTCGCAGAGCGCTTCGGCGCGTCCTTCTGCAAGCGCATCTGCTAGCGCCTCGGTGAGTGCATCCGCGAGTGCGTCTGCCAGTGCTTCTGCTTCGGCGAGCTCTTCTGCTGATGACGCGGCACCTGCCGAGGTGACTGAGGACCGTCTGCTGGTGCATAACCGCCCTGACGGTCGTGCCCCCGCAGGGACTCGTGAAGCGACTCTGGAAATCTCTACTGCAGAGCTGCGCGGGTCGGCTGATTTTCAGCCTATTAGCGTCAGTGCTAGGAATGTGGCGGAGAGCAGCCTGGGCTATGACGTGATGGTCTTTGAAATGCCTACTGATGGTGGCGCTGTGGGTTCGCCTCTGGCTACTACTCACGTGAATCCTCAGCAGGTTGCTGATGGTGCTTTCTCCACCGATTTGCAGGTTCCCGGTACCGCGTTGAACCCCGGCAAGCGCTACCGTGTGGTTGTGGTGGGTGGTGACTCCACTGAGGAGCTGAAGCTCATGGCGACCACCGCTTTTGGTGTGAGCGTGGTTCAGCGTGCTGTTCCGGTGAATCACACTCCGAGGCCTGCAGAGTCTAGTGCCCGTCCGGTGGGCCCGGTGATTTCTGAGGTGAATCGTCGTGTGGTTCCGTCGGCTTCTTCTGCGCCTTCTATGGTGGATGAGTCTGCGGTGGAGTCTGCTGATCTTGCTGCCGATTCTGTTGCCAAGATCCCGTCGGTGGAGGGTGCCCTGGGCTATATTGTTGAGGCTCAGCGTTCTGCTCGTGCGATTACTGCGCAGGCTCGAAGCTCTGTGGCTGATACTTCTGTGCAGGCTCCTGAGACGATGATTATGTCTGGTTATGCGACGCTATTGCCTGGTCGTACCGTGGTGAACCTGCTGGGCTATCAGCCGTTGGAGTCTGAAACGGTGACTGTTGCTTCTCCTCAGGAGAATGTGGGTGCTGCTGGTTCGGGTAGTTTCTATACTCGTAGTTCGAAGTCGCGCGGTGATTCTTCCGGTTCGAAGCTGGAGGCGAGCGCCCAGGATAATGGCCCTCTGCCGGAGGGCACTTTGCCGCTGAGTATTGCTCTGCTGGGTTCGGTTGCCTTTGTGAGTACTGCTGTGGCGGTGAATGTGTATCGTCGTCGCATTGAGGATGCTGAAGAGTTGGACGCGGAGTAGTTCAGCGTATCTGTTTCTTCGTGCTGTGAGGCGTGTAGGCAGGCTCTCTGTGGGGCTGCTGTGATGCGGGAGGTGCCCTGTCGGGTGCGCACTGATGGGGTGCGTGTTTGGTGGGGCGCCTTTTGTGTGTCTGGATATTTGACGCTGTTGTGCGTTGGGTTGTGCGTTGGGAATGATGTAAAAATCTCTTTTTAGTGCACTGTGGGGAATATTTTCTTGCATTCGAATTTTGCGTTATTTATATCTCAGTAAAGTATTTAATTCCCTTTTATTTCGGCGATTATTGCGACATAAAGTTTTAGCACATGAATGCAATGCAACATTAAGTGCAATATCCGTGTTAGTCTAGGGTGTAACCGACGTACTGATGCGCAAATACCTGGATCAGAAACACCGGCTTGTGGTGAGCCTTCCCTAGTCCAGGCTTTGTGCCTACATCGCTTGAAATGGCACACATGACTATCACTCAACTTCCGAAACGAATTCATGCTCTTTCGCTTGCCGCCGCTTTGGGGGCAAGTGCTTTTGTGCTTCCTGGCGCCTCCGCAACCGAGGCTGAAGCAATTAATGTAAACGACTGCTTGGCATCTTTGATGAATAGCGAATTTGCCTCCAACTGCCCCTACGAAAATCTTGAACTTGAGGTCGATACCGTAGAGGTTCTCGTGCAGTCCGTCGAGAACGGCAAGGCGACCGTTAAGCTCGCACCCCTCTACGAGGGCGCCTATGTAGGCGATGCGTCGCGAGTCTACCTCGTCATGCAGTACTACACCTCCAGTGGCTCCATGGCGGCTTCTGACACCTTTGAGCCCACCGAGATTAAGGCTGAGCGTGCCGCTGACGGCTCCATGCTGCTCACTTTCACCATGCCGCAGATGCCTGCCGAAGGTTACTACTCCATTAGTGCCATGGATCTGGAAACCTCCGATATGGGCTACGGCGAATTCAAAATCTCTGAGGGATCGCTTATTCCCCACGTCATTCCGGTAGAGAACGACTCTGATGAGGCGTACGCGGACCAGGATGACGACAACCACCAGCTGACCGCTGATGAGCTGAAGGCTCTGGCGAAGATTCGCGAAAAAGAAAAGAAGAGCGAACAGGAACTAGGCCACCAGAACGGAAACCAGGAGATTTCCTCCGAGGTTGCCCCTGTTCCTGCTGAAACCTCCGATGAGGCACCTCATGTGCAGAAGGTTCAGGAGATTCTCGGCAGTACCACTGCATCCCGCGACAGCCAGACTCCTCCGAAGCTGAGCGTCGAATATACTGAGGTCCGCTCCGACTCTGAAACTAAGCCCGTGACCATTAGCGCTAAGCATCTGCCCGCTTACAAGGGTGGTTACGACCTGATGGTGGTTGAGTCCGACGCGAATGGCAACGTTAAGGGTGAGGCCATCTCGTACACCCACATCAGCCCTGAGAGTATTGTGGGCGGCGAGTTCAGTGTGGCTATCGGCATGCCTGGTTCTCTGCTGAAGACCGGCTCGGTGTACATTGCCCTCCTGGTGCGTTCTGATGATATTGACACCCCCTACGATGTTGCGTCGGTGCGTTTTAGCGTGACCGGTGTTGCCGCTCCCAGCGCAGAAGCTTCGAATAAGGCTGAACAGCCGCGCCAGGATGCGAGCGCTACGGTGGCCCCCAGCGCCAAGACTGATGCGGCTACTAGCCCTGCCCAGCGCAGTGCCCAGAGCGGCGTCTCTACTTCGGGGTCGAAGGAACCCGCCTCGAGTGCGCCTCAGTCGACTTTGGCGGCAGTGAGCGCTATGTCCCAGCAGCAGGAGGCGAAGGCGGAACGTCAGCGTCAGGCCCTGCAGACTTTGGCTCAGGCGCGCACGATGACTCCGCGTTCGGCTATTGAACCCACGCGAACTGATTTGGCGTCCGCGTACCGTTCTGGTTCTGACCCGGCATCTATTGCGGCTGCCGCAAATTCCGGCGCGGTCGCACAGGGACCCACGAGTGATGCCACCTCCGGTAATGGCAATAAGGGCTTCACGCCCGTCATCCACTCGGAAACCAATACTCGTTCTGCCGCGGTGAACTCGACCACCACCCATGTGCAGTCCAATACGAACGCTGACCGCCAGGATGGCGTGAAGGCTGCGGCTTCCGTTGCGGCTCCTACCAGCGAAGAGGTGGCTCAGCATGGTACGGCGTTATGGGCTATTGGTGGCGTTGGTCTGACCCTCGTGGTTGGCGCCGCGTGGACGGCTCACCGCAGGGGCTTTCTGAGCTCCTAAAGCCCTTGGTGCGCTTGCGCGTTGTGCCTGCTGGTAGGGCACTTATTCATGCCCTCAATATGTCTTGAGATATCCCTCACCCCCGTAATCTGTAGTTGCAGATTGCGGGGGTGAATTGCGTGTTCAGGGTGTTCAAAAAGCATCTACCCCCACGTGAATAAACCTTAAGGTTCGTGATAGGGTTGAAATAACCGATAAATAGATGCGCGCTACTTTTGTGTTTTCACCGGAGGAAATGCGAGGCGGAGTAAGGTACGACTTTTCCGGGGACCTTACAACCCGGAAAGGCTCCCAAGAGCATACGAAGACATGCCGCTAGCACGCATCAATTCCACCATGAAAAGACGCATCGCATGAGCACTCATTCAACAAAGTACTGTGTTGTCACCGCAACCCTTTTGATTGCGGGGCTTCAATGCGGGCTTGTTGCACCTTCCATGGCGGCGGAAATCCGCGTCACCACGCATACGGCGGTACCCAAAAGCGTTGGACACCGTGTGGATGGGCACCGTGTGGAACAGAATGACGTTGCACCGAACGGGCAGAAGCAGAACGCGGCATCTAAAGTCACCATGAAGGCGCAGCTTCAAGAGGGCGGTTTTCTGCTGCGGTGGAACGGACTCCCTCAAGAGCTGACGGCTACAGACATTCTGGTAGACATCGACTTCTACACTGTTACTGGCGAATATGGCGGTTCCATTGTTGAGAACCCGCAGGTATCCGAGGGGGAGAACAGGGGCGAATATAGCCTCCTCATGAGCCTCGCCAGGGGAAAAGAAGTTGTGTACGTCATCGTTCTGACCGACAGCATCAATAACATCTCCTACGAATTTTTTGTTAAGGAAGATGGGAGGCGTCTAGTTCAGACCGTCGACCCGCGCAACGGTAAGGCAAAGCCCACCGAGCCGACGGTCGATATTGAGCATGAAGAAGCAGAAACTTCCGAGGCGAGCCCCACTCCGATCTCTGGCGCGGAGAACGACCAGGACGAAGACAACCAGCTCTCACCCACTCTTAGGGATACGTTGCACCCCACGCCGGAAAGCTCAACGGCAGCCCCGGTTAAGGTGCCGCGCGGACGGTACATTGTCTCCGAAGACACCAGCGTGTACGACCCGCAGAACCAGAGGAAGGGTAAACCGCGCCTGTCCGTACAGGATTCCCAGGGTGACTCCCAGGACGACACGAAGCCGGTTACGATTCTCGGCACGAACTTCGCGCAGAATACCAGCGGCTACGACCTGATGGTTATGGAAGTTGACTCTGAAGGCAACACGGTAGGGGACGCGCTCGCCATTGTGCACGTTGGCCCGGAATCCATTTCTGCCGGTGCTTTCGAGGCGGTGATTGGTGTGCCCGGTGCGTCCTTGCAGATTGGCAAGACGTACCTGGTGGCAGCATTTGACGCCGCCGATGATGGCAACCTTCAGTTGAATACGGTTCGTTTTACGGTGACTCAGGCTTCTGCCGAGAATGGTGGCTCGTC
>ERZ772952.184-NODE-184-length-13999-cov-2.33398_pt1 | contig 13999 bp, 16 predicted proteins | sample MGYA00580686_ERZ772952 | MGnify/ENA primary metagenome ERZ772952 (study PRJEB29015, sample SAMEA2738074) | human oral metagenome | biome: human oral; feature: human-associated habitat; material: saliva | place: China | collected 2213 ... | reverse complement strand
TTGTATTTGCAGGGCAAAAACAGTTCAATGGATTCAGAAGAATATTTCAAAGACTTTAGAATTTGAATTGCATATGAGAAAACCAAAAGATAATCGTAAAGATTATTTTGTCAAAAAAGATTTATTTTTTGACTATGTTGAACCATCATACAATGTAAAAGCAGTTTTTGATGACCGTCCTCAAGTTGTAAGATTATGGCATGATCTTAAAATTGAAAATGTTATTTGTGTTGGTGAACCATTTATTGAATTTTAAAGGAATTTATTATGGGTAAAATTTTTACTATTTTTAAAACTGTTTTTGGCTCTATTTTTAAAAAGCCTTTTATGACAAATCCTGATTTGGCTAAAGCTGAAATTGACAAACAGATCGAAAAAGGTCGCCAATATCTTCAAAGTCTTTATATTGAATCAGCAAAAACAGATAAAAATATTCTTAAATATAAAGAAGCTGTTGCTACCGAAGAACGTAAATTAAAAGATGCAGAAATTATTGCTGCAGCAGATGATTCTAATGAAGAAAAAATCATTAATGCATTTAATATTAAAAAATGTTTAGATAATTCAAAAGCTATGCATAAGAATTATGAATCATTTAAGAATCAGATTACTAAACGTATTTCAGAAGTAACAATTAAGATTTCATCTCTTGAATTACAAAAGTCTCAAATTGTAACATCTATGTCGGCAAACAATTTTAATTTGTCTAAATTTAATATGGATAAATTTATTGAAGAGCTTGACTCCAATACAGAAGGTATTGCACGATTCCAAAAAGAAACTGGAATTGATGATAGTCAATTTGAATTTGAATATCAAGAGTATAAAAAGTCTTTTAAAAAAGAATCTTGATGTATCATTGATAAGCCATCCTGTTAATTAGGATGGCTATTTTATTAAAGGAAGTATATGGACATTATAGTATATGAAGATGATAAAGATAAAATTGCTATATTAGAACGTAAAAATAGTTGGGAAGTTTTTAGAAAATACAGGAAGGGCAAATTCCCACACTTTTTATATTCATTTTTGTCAATTATTGTATCTATATTAGTTTTTATTTATTTTGGCATTTTTGAGGCTTTCCTTTGTGCTTTTGGATTATCTGTGATTCTCTTTGTAATTGTAGATCTATTTGGATATAAAATGTTTATTTATGAAGCATCCAATTATAGAATTAAAATATCTAAAGGCGATATAATTATATCTTATGGGGCTATAAATGAATATCTTACATGTTATATAATTTTACGTGATAAATCTAATTTATTGGTGTTATCTGATTCAAACCCTAATAATATTGGAATGTGTATATCTGATTATGATTATATTTTTGATGGGAAATTTTATCCTGGAAAAATTGTTTATGAAGATATAAATACCGATATTTCTGATTCATTAAAGAAAGATTTTTCTTCTATTAAAAAAGCTTCTGATGTTTATGATATTAGTGATGTTCATAGTTGGATTTTAATAAATTTAATATCCAAATATGATAAGTATGTAAAAAATATGTAAAATATAAAGGCATGTAAATGCATTTTGTATAATAAAAGGAATTTATATGAGAGACGTTATAAAATTTGGGAGTATAGGACAGTTTAGAAATTTTATTAAGACTATACAATATCTTGGATGGCGAAAAATTAATTTAATTGGAACTGTAAAAATACATGGAACTAATTCATCTGTAGGATTAGGTCTTAAAGATAATTCATTGTTTTATCAGAGTCGAAATAGGATTTTGTCACTAGATGACGATAATTATGATTTTGCAAAATATATTGAAGACAATAAATCTGAATTTCTAAAAATATTTGATGAAATAAAAAACAAAATCAATACAGAAAAATATGATTCAATCATTATTTATGGTGAATTAGCTGGCAAAGGTATACAAAATAAAGTAGCTGTTTCTCAAATAGATAGATTCTTTGCTCCTTTCTCTATTGTTGGCGTGAATAAAGAGACAGTTGATGAGTTGGATGTAAAATTAAGTATTAATGAATCCATAAGATTTTATCCTGTAGAAACTTTTGGTGTTTATAATGTTCAACTCGATTTAGATAATGTTCATTTAGCTCAGCAAGAAATAAAAGATTTAACAATAAGCATTGAAAATGAATGTCCAGTCGGCAAATATTTCGGAGTATCTGGTACTGGCGAGGGCATAGTATTTACTGATGAAACTAAACAATATAGCTTCAAATCTAAAGGTGAGAAACATTCTGTTTCTAAAGTAAAAGTAATAGCAGATGTTGATATAGAGAAGATTAATAAAATCAAAGATTTTGTTGATTACTCTGTTACTGAAAATAGGCTTAATCAAGGTATTGAATATCTAAAAGAAATGAATAAAGAATTAGATATTTCAAATATGGGTGATTTTTTAAGATGGCTTGCCAATGATGTATTAAAAGAAGAGCAAGATGTTATAACTGAAAACGGCCTTGATAATGATTTAAAAGCTATAATGAAATCTGTTTCAAGTAAAGGTCGTAAATGGTTTATGGATAAAATAAATGAATGATTATCTTGGTGTTATAATTACAGTTTCTCTTTTCTGTTTTATAATTAAGAGATATATAACGAAAGAGCAAATCAAAGAGTTATTGTCTGAAGGTGCTATAGTATGGGCCATTATAATAACTGTTATTTTATTTATTTGTACATTTTGGAAAGCCTCTATATTTATCTTAATAATATGGGTTATTTGTTCACATATTTTAGGATTTTTTGATGATATAAATAAACCTAGGACTTGAAATGAATACGAAAAGATTCTATATATTTCAAAAAGATAGAATACTTCCTATATTTAGTGATAAAGAATACAATCCAAATAATTTTTTTATTGATGATTTAAAAGAAATTGGCTCTTTTAATAATTATTCTGTTGTTTATACTAAATCGACTTCAAAACTTTTACAAAGAAATCTTATATTAATTTCTGAATATGTAATTGATATTGTAATTTTTGGAAACGATTTAAAATCTTTTAATGTTGTTAAAAATAGAGCTGCATTTACTATGGAAAATGCAATAGAATTATTAGATTTGATTGAGGTGAATAAATATGCAGCAATATATTGATTTGGTGAAAGATGTTTTAACTAATGGAACTTCAAAACCTAATCGTACAGAAATTCCTACCCCATATACTGTATTTGGCCGCCAGATTCGATTTGATTTGTCTAAAGGCCTACCTGTATTGACCACTAAGAAAATGGCTATTAAAGCTTGTGTAGCCGAACTACTATGGTTTATTGAAGGTAGTTCTGACGAGCGTCGTTTAGCTGAAATACAATACGGTAAGTCTCGTGCAGAATTAAAAGATAAACGTACTATTTGGTCTGATAATTACGAAGCATGGACAAATAAAAAAGTATCAGAAGTGGAATGTGCAAATCTTGGTCATGTTTATGGAATTCAGTGGCGTAATTTTGCAATTAATAATTTTTACGATTTTGGTTTATTCGATCAATTAAAATGGCTTATTAAGGAATTGAAAACAAATCCAAACAGTCGTAAAATGATTATGTTATCGTATAATCCTGAGCAAATTGAAAACGCAGCATTGACTGCTTGTCATACACAAGTACAATTCCAAGTACAAAACGGTAAATTGAATTGTATGTGGACACAGGCAAGTGTTGATCTATTCTTAGGTCTTCCATTTAATATTATGTCCTATGCTATTTTGACCCATATGCTGGCTAAGGAAGTAGGACTTGAGGTTGGTGAGCTTATCGGTTCTCTTGGCGACGTGCATATCTATAAGAATGCTGTTGAAAATTTAAAAACGCAAATTGAACGTGAACCATTGCCGCTTCCTAAATTGTGGCTAAATTTTTTCTTATACTGTTGATGATGTGAAATTAATTGACTATCAGAGTCATGATACATTAAAAGCTAAAATGGCCGTTTAAGGTTTTATAGAATAGAGAGACGCAAGTATCGTATTGAGCAATTTATATATTTATTCGTGCAATTATTGATACCTTTGCTATCTCTATTCTTTCTATTGAAAGATTAAAATGGAAATTCTTAGTTCTATTTTTTATAAATTTTTTAGTTTTATAAATTTTTACTTTTTTAGTGGAAGTTCTTTAAAACTTAGAAAATTAGCTAAAGTACATAATGGGGATTCAATTTATTCTTCAGCCAGTTTAATAATTCCTGCTTATGTAAAAGTTATATTCCATGATATAATTGATTATAAAAATTTTATAAGAGATGTTATTTTAAATTCCGATGATATAAAAAATTGGGATTTTTATTTTGCTACTGTTTTAGAAAACAATAACATTGTAGCAACTTTTCATTATTCTAATGATGAAAAACTTCCTTATGTTTTAAGTAAAAAATATATTGATCTTGCTTTATATTCATTGGATATATTTTCTAATATTGTTGAAAGCAATAATATTTCGGAAATGGAAGTTAAAAACAATACGGTAATTACTCTTAATGGGTATAGTTACTATATTAGCGGTCCTAATAAGTCTACAACTATTACTAAAGATGATAAGAAATTGGTTATAAAAAATGAAAGTTATTGCTTATTAAGTAATTCTTGCTTTGAAGTTTTAAAACGTATGATTGAAAAAATTTCTTATCAAAATAAAATTTTGTACAATATTGATTTGGATTTAGATAACTTAAAGTCATTTAAATAAAACAAATCAATGTCAAATTATATCCTTGGGAAGCTTAAACCCGGTATAAGCAATCGACTCATAATCGATAGACAGTGGGTTCGAATCCCACCCCAAGGACCAAGTTTATAAAGTATTTGGCGTTGTTAACGCGCCAAATGCTGTGTAAATTTTATTAGATTTTTTGTCTAAGGAATTAATATGACATCTCCACTATTTAAAACTCAGCGCCCTAAATTAATTACTGGTCGGACTACTAGTATCCCAGCTGCTCGTGTTAACACTACAAATGAAGCTGGTGGCGTTGCATACTCCATGAGTCATGAACATGCATTGGCTCAATATGTTGTTACAGGTATGTTTGATAATACTTGTTATATTGATGCTAAAACTCAATTGAATCGCATTAAGGATCTTGCTAATAAATGTAGTAATGATTTTATTATGCGTCTTGCTGTTTATGCACATGAATATGGGTATATGAAAGATACTCCTGCCTATTTGCTTGGCTATCTAATGAAGCAAAGTGATAAAAGTTATTTTAAACGTGCATTCCCGCACGTTATTACAAATGGTCGAATGTTACGGACTTTTGTTCAAATTATTCGTTCTGGAACATTTGGTTCTCGTAGTTTTGGTACAGTAGCTAAAAAAGCTATTCAAAATTATTTGAATAATTGTACTGATAAACAAATTATTAATGCCTCTATTGGCAATGACCCATCTCTTAAAGATATTATTATGATGGTTCATCCTAGAGCAAACAATAATGCGCGTAATCAATTATATCGTTGGGTATGTGGCTTTGATTTTGATGAAAAGCAATTGCCGGTAGAATTGCAAAAATATTTAAAATTGCAAAAAGATCCATCTGGATTTGAAGAACTCCCAAAAGTTCCATTCCAAATGTATACAAGTATGCCATTGACTGATGCTGGATGGAAAGCTATTTTTGATATTTCAACTTGGCAACAAATTCGTATGAATTTGGCTACTTTTAATCGACATAATGTCTTTAATGATTTTTCGTATGTCAATAAAGCTTATGAGCGTTTAACTTCTCGAGAAGATATTCTTCGATCAAAAGTTATGCCTTATTCTGTATTTAGTGCATATTTGAATTCTGGTGATATTCCTGCTAGAATTAAAGAAGCATTGAATACTGCTGTACAAATTAGTCTTGAGAACATTCCTAAGATTAATGGTAAAACAGTTATTGCAATTGATTATTCTGGGTCTATGGATTGTCGTTTGAACCATAAAAGTTCTGTACGGTATATTGATATTGCCGCAGTATTTACTGCTGCAATTAAATTCCGAAATCCAAATGCTGAGATTGTTTTATTCAATACTCGTGCTATGGATTATACTGTTAATCCAGGCACTACAGTAATGCAATTAGCTAATAATTTGTCACGTCTTGCAGATGGCGGCACTGATTGTAGTTCTGCATTTAAGCATATTTACGATAAAGGTCGTTATAATGGTATGCCTGATAATATCATTATGATTAGTGATAATCAATCATGGCTTGGATTTAGAGGAAATAGTTTTAGAACTGGCACTCAAAAGGTTTTTGACGATATTCGACAAATTAATCCTCGCGCCCGTTTAGTAAATATTGATATCTCTCCATCCTCAAGTTCTCAAACTTCACCTAGTGAAAATGTTTTAAATATTAGCGGATTCAATGATACAGTTTTTAAAATTGTTTCAGACTTTTTTGAATCTAATGGTAGTAAAACATTCTGGGTTGACAAAATTAAAGCTATTGAAATTTAATAGCTTTTAAAATATTTTCCTATAGCTGAATATGGTTTTCTTCCTTTAGCGGTATTTGGCTATATGATTGCTATCTTTATTCTGATATTGATAGTGGACTGCATAAAAACAATCAATTGTACGAAAACGCAGATAATCGTATTTCTATGAAAATCGTAATTCATAGATATGTCCTTTTTTTTGATTGGTAATTTCTACTTTGTAGAGTAATGGGTATTTTTGCTTTAGTACCCATTGCTATATAAGGTTTCTAGGCGTAGCGCAGTCTGGTCAGCGTGCCTGCTTTGGAAGCAGGGGGTCGTAGGTTCAAATCCTACCGTCTAGACCAAATAAAATTTAGCGGAGATAGTTTAAGGGTAGAATGCTTAAAAAGTAACTTTATGTTTTTTGTCCACAAGGAATGCTATAAGGTTTACATTCCATTCCAAGGAAGTGATGCAGGTTCGAATCCTGCTCTCCGCTCCAAATTTTTATTAATAAATATTCAAGGATCTCAGATGCAAACAATAGTAATAAATCTTATGGGTGCTCCTGGTACCGGGAAAAGTACAGTTGCATCTGAACTTTTTTCTAAAATGAAATGGCTTGGATATGATGTTGAATTAGTTTCTGAATACGCCAAAGAGCTTGTTTGGGAAGAAAGAAACGAAACATTTAAAAATGAATTGTATTTATTTGCTAAACAACATCATAGAATGTTTAGATTAAATAATAAAGTAAAATATATTATTACTGATCGTCCATTAATTTTATCAATATTTTATAATAAAAAGTACGGCGATAATAGTGAAGTTTTTAAAAATCTTGTATTACAAGAAATTAATAAGTTTAAGAATATAAATATTTTCCTTAATAGAACTAAGCCATATGTTCAAAAGGGAAGAAATCAAACTGAAGAAGAATCTAAAGAATTTGCATCAGAAATGCTCAATATCGTTAAAGAGCATTGCAGTGATTTATTTATTATTGATGCTGTTGAAAACTTTTCTAGCTTATTGAAAGAATAAACAACTGGTGTTATTATGATAGTATATGAAGTCTATCAATTTGATGGTAGTAATTGCCATCGATTAAAAGTGTTTATGTCATTTGAAGAAGCAAGAGATTATCTGTTTAATCAGAAGGACTCAATATCTTTTTCGTATGGCATGCGGCAAATAGTGGTATAAAAATAGCATTGCAGAAGTTCAGCCTGAATAAAATTTTCTTTTTAGTTCCTTTCGTTATTCAGGTTCCTTCTGCACCCAAAATTTGAGGGGTTAGTTTAATCGGGAAAACATTATTGGAAATTTTACAATTTTGTCCCTATCGGGAATGCAGTAAGATTTACATTTCACGGCTAATGAAAAGATGTAGGTTCGAGTCCTGCACCCCTTACCAAAATAACAGTGGATTTTATTATGAATATTAATCAAAAATATAATGTTAGCCTTAGCGGATATGTTTGGACTGCATGCTTTCTAATCCTTTTTGCTGCTAAAGTGTTTGGATTTGCTACATATTCATGGTGGATTGTATTTTCTCCATACTTGATTCTTTTGGGATTATATAGTATTGTATTATTCCTTTTTGTTATCGTTTCTATTATTCAATTAGCTAGTAAACGATAGTAGCAAATTATGAAAGAATATACATTTTCTTATAGATTTGATAATAAGACCTGGGCTATTAGTATTTATGCAGATAGCGAAAAAGAAGCTAAAAGAAAATTTTGGGCCCTTGCAGAAAATGGTCAATATAGCGGTGAAATTGTGCATAAAGTAAATGCTACAAAGCCGTATAGTTTTATCAAATCTGTTTTATCAAAAATTAAAAATATATGGAAGTCAAACTAACGTTGGAAACTAGATATTAGTCCCTGATTCTATATACAGAGATGTTTGCCATCTCTGCTCCTTTTTTTTAAATGCGCTCCCGTACCATAATCGGATAATGGAACTGACTTCTAATCAGTAAGCTAATCGAAGGCGAATATGCGGGTTCGAGTCCTGCCGGGAGTGCCAAAATACCACAATCTATATATTATTATGGATTTCATTAAAAATAATGTTACTATTGATGAAGTAACTGGGTGTTGGAATTGGAATAAATCTGTAACAAGTGCAGGTTATGGTCAATTCAAAAGAGATGGTAAATATTGTACCACTCATAAATTTGTAGCAACGCAAAAGTTTGGACCTATTCCAGACAAAGTTCTTGTAAGACACCTTTGTCACAATACCAGATGTTGTAATCCTGATCATCTTGCTTTAGGAAGCTATAAGGATAATTGGAAAGATTCCGAAGAACTCCATAGGCAATCTCATTATAATGCCGGCAAAGGATATATTATTCAGGGTGTATATTATAGAAGTATGAGAATCGCTAAAAGAGCAACTGGTATTTCTATGTGTGCACTTAGTAAACATACAGACCCAGAGACAAGAGAATTTGATATAGAAGCTTATAGAGCTGGATGTACTATATCTAAAAGATGGGGAGCAGTGTTATAATCCTGATCTACATCGTGCGTGCCAAATATTAAATAATTGTTGTTATGAAAACTAAATTAACAACTCCCCTATCTTTACCCATCTGCGTGTTGGGAGTAATAAGGGTAGGGCTTTCTAAATTATTAAACTAATTAATTAAGCCTATTTTCATATTTATATTTAACATTTCTATCTCCTATGAAGTTGGTTAAAAGTATTGATTACTGGTTCGGACACAGTATTCATTATTTAGTATGAAAATTTAAGAGTTTATGTACATACTATTATATGGAAGTGGGCTTAATTCATTGGTTTGGGAGACATATAGCTCTTAAGAATATTAATAGGCATGGGGGCTTATTGGGTAATATGATTCTCCTAATGATTTTCTATTTTAAAGTTTAAGCCCTATTATTTTTATACAGTAGCTCAGTTGGTTAGAGCAAGGCCGATAACGCCGAGGTCGTGGGTTCGAGCCCCACTTGTATTAAATTGTAATAGGCAATGGTGACAGCAAATTTTAATTTTAAGGACTTTAACCCAGCCTTTTAATCTTTTCTGTCCTAAACTTTTATATATTTGTCTACAGTATATAAAGTAGTGCATTTATAAGTGGATGCACTGCTATATATATTGAAATCCCTATAGTCACTAGGTTAAGTGACTTGACTTAGATTAATTCAAAGAAATTAATCCTGTGGTAGCAGTAAGCACTGGTTATAGGTGAGCCTAAACCTTTGGTCTTTTTGTTGGCTTGATATCCAGAATAAAAGCCGCCGAGCAGGAAATGTTAAGTACCTGATGATTTTTAGTCATTTTTAATCATAGCGAGTGATGTCGTTAATATAAAAATACGTTTATATATTGTTTTACAGTATATAAAGTGGTAAGCTTCTGCAGGGTTTACTGCTGTGTATATTGAAATCCCGCGAATCTTCGGTTAATGATTACCTTTCCAATAAGCGTAAATTGGATGTCTGGCATTGCTATGAAGAATGCTGGTTTATCAGTGAATCCTTAAAACTGTTGGGGCTTTTTTGAGTGTATTTTGACCCTAGATAATAATACCCCCGAACTAGTAATGTGTAATGTCTAGCTAGAGTGAATCCTTCTAGAGGGTGATATCTGAAAAGGATTATAATGCGAGAGTGGCGAAATTGGCGATACGCGTCTGCCTTAGAAGCAGGTGTCCTAGTGACGTGTGGGTTCGAGTCCCACCTCTCGCACCAAAATAAATGCGAAGGTGATGGAAGAGGTAGACATGCGAGATTTAAAATCTTGTTTCAGTGAACCTGGAGTGTGGGTTCGAGACCCACCCTTCGTACCAATTTATTCTGTACTGAAATAGCTCAATAGGTAGAGCAATTGCCCTACAAGCAATAGGTTGTCAGTTCGATTCTGACTTTCAGTACCAATATGGGGGTGCGGCAATGATGGCGGAATTGCACCAGACTGTAAATCTGGCACTATGAAACGGAGTTGGTTCGAATCCAACCGCCCTTACCAAAATATAAATATATGGGAAATAAAAATGAATAGTAAATGGATTCCTATAAAAGAACGAAAACCAGACCGTAGCCGCAAGAATATTCTTGCAAAAACTAAAGATGGTATGGTTGGTTTTGCTTATTATGAGCGTTATTTGCCTAAAGAATTTAATGATAAAATATTGCCCAGAGAAGAGTTTCTGAAAAACTGTAAACAAGTATTTACAGGAATTCCTGTTGGCTATATTGATGGTATAAGTATTTATAAAGAATACAATAGTGAAGATATTGAATACTGGATGTATTTAGAAGATGCGGCGGATAATGAAAAATGGATATCTATTGATTGTCCATCTGAAAAAGGCTGCTGTAAGGATGTCCTAATTTTAAATGCCGATGGTAGTATTAATGTCGGTAGAATGATTGTCGATAGAGAAATGGCTCCTTTAAATACAAAACCAATTAATGGGGCTATTGCTAGAGGCAAGAAATATAAAGTGTTTCTCTCAAAATATTGCGGAAGATATGAAAATTTGATGTTCTTATCTAAGGATAAAAATGTTGTTGCATGGCAATATTTTGCCTGATTAAATGTATTTCTTCTGTCGAGGCTTTATCGCCGACAAAACAAATTGGTGTCAGCTACCACAAGTGCTATATATTATTTATATTAAATTATATTATTATAAAGATTCGCTTTAAAGTGATATCTTTACGGCTATGGCGAAATTGGTAGATGCATCGGTACTTAATGTACTGAGGCTCTGAAGGAGCGTGTGGGTTCGAATCCTACTAGCTGTAATTGAATTTATAGTGCTAGTGTAATTGGTAGCACAACGGACTCCAAATCCGTTAGTGAGAGTTCAAATCTTTCGCACTATGCCAAAAACAAAATAAATTAGAAGTGCCGTAATTAATTCCTATTCTGACGTACGGCATTGCTTTAAAATATAATGAATAGGCAAAGTTCTAGTGTGTTATAAAACTTTCGGTGATGAAACTAGTTTAAACCGAACTATCCGAATATTTAAAATTTCTACAGATAATTATTTTTAAAGTTAAAAGAATCATTATCTGTGGCAATAGCTTAATGGTAAAGCCTCGGATTGTGATTCCGACTATCTGGGTTCAATTCCCAGTTGTCACCCCAGTTGTTGGATCAATAGGATCGATGGCATTATGCGTATACCCTTTTGGTCGGAGAAGGATTTTATCCTTCTCTTAAATCTAATTATTGGCATGTAGCTCAGCGGCAGAGCAGGTGACTGTTAATCACCCGGTCGTAGGTTCGATCCCTACCATGCCAGCCAAATAATATATGTCCTGTATATAACAGGGCAATATGCCCGAGTGGCGAAATCAGGCAAATGCAGAAGACTTAAAATCTTCCGGTCGTAATGACCTTGTGGGTTCGAATCCCACCTCGGGTACCAGACTGAATAAATTGTTTGTAGGATATAAAAATTATAAATAATGAAATTTATTTTAAGCTGTTAAAAATATTTGAAGATATTAAAATAAGAGGTTATAAATATTATAACCAAAATGAATCTTGGGGCTATTAAATAGCCTATAAATAGGAATAGTTATGACTTTAGGAATTGTATTTTTAATTTATCTTGCATCAATTGCAAATGGTTTGAAACTTCTTTTCGGTGCTACCGGTATAGTTCTCTTAGTTTTTGCTTTTCTCACTATTCCTATATCATGTGATTTAAAAAATACTGAAAGCTTAAAAGATATCAATCCTATTAAATTATTTAAAAAACTTTTAAGCTTTGGAATTACATCTCTTATATTGTGCGCATTGATTCCTAATGAACGACAAGTTTATTACATGTCTGCTGCTTATATTGGTAGTAGCACTATAGAGAATATTGCTAATAGTCCTGAAATGTCAAAATTTCGCATTATTGTCAATAAAAAAATGGATGAATATATTAAAGAAAATAATATTCAGCCGGCGAAGTAAAAACAACAAATTGTACAAATGGAGGATAGGCTGCATGGTGTAGAAGCGGTCTTGAAAACCGTCCCACTGTAGAGATACGGTGATGGTTCGATTCCATTATCCTCCTCCAGGTTAAATATCCTCGAATGCAGTATACGATTACATTTATCTTTGGCTGATAAAAAAAAATATCGTTACATTTTTGTCGAGGACCCAATTATGATAGAAGAAAAAGGATGGATGTATCAGATTATTGAAGAGTCTGATTATCCATCATTCTTTTATAAGAACAAAGTTGGTAATAACTTTGTTTATATTAGTTTTCGGTTCAATAGAATATATAATAAAATTCCTGTTTATGTTGTTGCTGCCTATATTGGTAGAAAAAGAAATGCTATAGATTCTTCTATGTATAATAATAGTATTACTGGTACAATAGGGATAAGTGGACTTATTAAAATAAAAGAGTGTATTGATTTCTTCGTTGAAGATTTCTTTGATAATATTAATAGTGATACTCTTATGATTTCTATTTATGGAACTGATAATAGAAGAAATAAAGTATATTCTAGAACATTGTCTCGTGATGGATATGTTCAGAGTAATATAATAGATAAGATAAAATCTTATTGCAAAGTGTTTCATAGAGATGCGGGTATGGTATAAAGGTTGTGCCTTAGCCTTCCAAGCTAATGATGCGAATTCGAGTTTCGCTACCCGCTCCATTAAAATTGTAAATACAAACGGAAGTTTGACAGAGTGGTAATGTGCCTGTTTGCTAAACAGAGTCCATGTGATAACGTGACATAGGTTCGAGTCCTATAACTTCCGCCATAGACGAGTTGGTATAGACAGATGTGCCACGGACTGCAAATCCGTAGAGAAAGGTGCAATTCCATTACTCGTCTCCATATATTGCGAATTAGTGTAACGGTAGCACACGAGGCTCATAACCTTGAGGTCCAGTTCGACTCTGTGGTTCGCATCCATTTAATAATTAAATCCTTTAGAGGATTTTTTATGTATTAAAATTTTACAGAGCCCAAGGCACCAGGCCACGACGTTTGGCGCATGGCCTTCACGACAGCTAGGCCAGGACGCCACTAGGGCTCAATAAAATTTTCTGGCTTTTGTCAGATTTTTACATTTCTTAGGAAATGATATATTTATTATTTTTAATCAGGAATGAATTCCGAGGGAATTCATATCCCTTGATTAAAAACAGACGTACGTCTGACTTTCAGGTTATTTGGTGTAGTCGGTTAGCACATATCCCTCATAAGGATATAGGAGTAGTTCAAATCTACTAATAACCTCCAAGTTAAGCTGCCATAATATAATGGTATTATACTGGCTTTGTAATCCAGGTATATAGGTTCGATTCCTATTGGCAGCACCAATATTTAGGTATTGTTTTTAGTAATTAATTTTACTTTGCCTAAACTAACCTTGCGTTAGTTTAGGCATCTCCCGCGGGTGAGCCCCAGGAGGTACGCCGGCTTCAGCGCCCCCGGGCCTTCCACGGGCCTACATTTCTGTAGGACTTTTACTATTAAGTTTATCAATCATATATTTTCGACTCACTTCACTTATCACATGATACTGGATCATAAAATACTAAGTGTGTTATTATATATGACTTTCAAAAAA
>ERZ772952.182-NODE-182-length-14046-cov-5.95354_pt1 | contig 14046 bp, 18 predicted proteins | sample MGYA00580686_ERZ772952 | MGnify/ENA primary metagenome ERZ772952 (study PRJEB29015, sample SAMEA2738074) | human oral metagenome | biome: human oral; feature: human-associated habitat; material: saliva | place: China | collected 2213 ... | reverse complement strand
CTAAAGACCCCACCGCCTTCACTGTGGTGCAGGTAACCAGTATTATGGCTTGTGAATCATCTGTAACACTCGTAAGCTATTCTACTGTGCGCGGGGCACAGAAGAAATAGGGCACCGAGTCCTGCGGGGGGCGAGCGCGGCAGCAGCCTTGTGCTGGCACCCTAGACGCGGGAGGTGCCCCCTGCGCCGGGCGATGAGGAGCTGTCGTCGGTGGGCAGGGTATCAAAGACCCACCGCTCGTCCTTGTACCGGGCAACAATATCCATGGGGAACTCTTTTGACCGTTCTGATTCTGGGACTTCTTCCACTGAACGATTCTTCACCCGGAAGGGGCCGATTTTAAGAGTGAGCAGAGCTGGCCACGTGTAGGTATCGCCGTCTTGCCGGGGTGTAGCCTCTTTAAGACTAATGATGAGTGTGGGGTCAGCAACCCAGGTGGAGTCACTCACATGGCCTATAGCCCTTGTCAGAGAGGCTTTATCTTCGCTGTTTAATGCGCTTTTTCCAACACATTCCGCGTCGCCGCTGTTGAACCCGTAGATGTAGGCGGCAGCCAAGTAGGCAATATTGGCGTGGAGTCCGGCCACACTGTTCTTATTCGCTTCTTCGGGAAGGATAGGTTTGGGGACGTTTTTGGCGCGGTGTTCCCGGGTGGCGGGTTCGTAGGTTCCCGCGGAGGTGTCGTAGTTCTCGATTTTCGCTTCGCCGCTAAAGTCGGTGCGTTCAGAGTTTGAGGGGCTGGCTGCCCCTTCCTCTATTGTTTGTGTGGTGGCAGGCACCAGTGTGGAGGCGCATCCTGTGAGCGCGGTAGCGGCTGCAATACCCACGGTCATGAGTGCGGTGCGGCGGGTATAGGCGGAAGTTGTCATAGCGTGTCATCCTCAACGATTGGTGATTGCCATATTAGTTTATCTGCATGGAGGTATCTAGTTTAACGGCTTAACCACGGTGTTGCTTATTATTTTGGCAAGTATTTCATCTCTGGCGGCTGGCGCCTGGGCCTGAAAACTGATCGTCCTGGGCTCATCTGAGAGGACCGAAAACGGGTGGAGGTTCAGTCTCCAACGCACTGCCCGTCGGCGCGCAGCGCATGCCCAAACGTTAACCCTGAATATTGTGTTAAAGCAGCGCTAAAACGCTTCGCGCCGCGCTGTCCGGGCCGCTTTTGCGCGACTATTCAGGTTCTTTCCGTACAATAGAATACGTTGCCTCCGTACAGGTGCGCGGCACCCGAATAACCGTGCACGGTACGTATTGGCGGCTTCACCGTGACTATTAGTGCGCTACAGAAAGGGTGTCCAGTGTCTGACGTTCCCGCCTCCGAACCACAGTTCGGTGCACCCCCAACCGTTACCCAGGCCCCGGCCAGGCTGGGCACCCAAGGCACCCTGGATTTGGTGAAAAAAGAGACCCGCGCACCCGAGGCAGCCACGGTGAATAACGGCGCTGATGAGCTGGCAATAGCGCTGAATAACACCGACCTGAAATCCCCCACGTTGCTTGACACCCTTGAGAACACGATCTCGGTGTACGGTGCCGACACGTTCAACGGTATTGACGTAATCACCCAGCGGCTGCTGAACATGCAGGAGCTTGAGCTCGCCCCCGAGTCGCCGCAGACGAAAGCCTCGAAAAACTTGGCTGAACTACGCGCGCAGATCAACTCCCTGGATTACAGCGCAATTGACGGCACCCCCGGCAAGCACGGCCTGGCAAAACGCCTGCTGGGGCGCGGCAAAAACAAGATGGAGGCGTTCTTCTACCAGTACGCCACCGTCAACCGCAATATTGAGGGCATCAGCAAAAAACTTAAAAAGTCCACGGACGCCCTGGTGATGCAGCAGGCGGAACTGGTGAAACTGCGTGAACGCCTGCAGGAAGGCATGCGGGATTTGAACGAGAAGGTTGCGGTGCTTCAGCAGTTCGCCGATATGGTGCGTGCCGCCGCCGAAGAGACCCGGCTTGAAGGGGATGAAGAGACCGCGCGCATTTACACCGAGAAGGTGCTGTACGTGACCGAGCAGCGCATCAGCGACCTGCTCACGAAGCTTGAAATCGCCGGGCAGGCGTACCTGACCAGTGACGTTGTCTCCAGCAACGGTAAAGAGCTGATTCGCGGTATCCGCCGCGCCGAAGACACCACCCTGTGGGCGTACAAGATGACCGCCTACATCGCCCGCTCTTTGGGTATGCAGGAGGCGGTGCTGCAGCAGCTTGGCGCCCTGAAACAAACCACGGAGAACGCGATCACGCGCAACGCCGAGATGCTCTCCTCGCAGGCTACGCGTATCCAGCAGATGGCGTCCCAGCCCGCAATCGACCCGCAGGTGCTGGAGCAGGCGCACGGCAAGGTGCTGGCCGCTCTTGATGAGATTTCCTCCTTCAGGCAGGGGGCGGTGGATGCGTTCGCCCAGTCAAACCAGATGCTGCGGGAGCTCACCGCCGACTCGATGCGCCGCGTCGAACGCAGCAACGCCGAAGAGAACTCTATCACCGGCGGCGGTTCTGCCCGCGCCATCACCGGGAACTAACACCAATGAGCTTCCTTAAATGGTTTCTTGGGGTTCAGGATACACACCCCGCACCCCAGCCCGGGCAGCAGCCAGCCCCACCCGGGGCGGGGGCGGGCGAACATACCGCCCAGACCGGTAACGCACAGGCGTACCCGCAGGTACACGAGCCCACACCCGCCGAGGTGATCGCGGAGGCCAGCATACGCCTGAGGCAGTTCGCTGACACGGTACCGCCTCGGGCGCTCTTTCCGGCGTTTGAGATGGTCGAGACCTACCGGAAGATCACGGATGAGGCGGGGTCTAACACGCACCGGGCGCTGCCGGAAACAACCTCATACACCCTGCAGACGGCGCTAAGCACCTACCTGCCGAACCTTTTCACCGCCTATACGCGCACCCACTCCCCCACCGAGACGCAAACCACCGAGCTGGTGCAGGCGCTCACGGAGGCGAACCGCGAGTTCTCCACCGCCCTGAACCTGGTGCGGGCCGGGCACAGCATGGACCTTGAGACACACACCCTGTTTATGCGCAAGCGCATGGTGGCATGATGGGGGCGGTAGCATGATGGAACTGAGCATCGGGCAGAACGTGAACCTGACCCAGGCCGCCCCCGAGGTGCACAATATCCTGGTGGGGCTGCGGTGGCGCACCGACGAACCGCTGCTGCGTGAATGCCTGGAAGCCGGGGTGCTGCTCACAACAGGCGGGCGCCTGGTGAACCGCCGCGACTTCGTGTTCGCGCACCAGGTGCTTGACAGCTCCGCCAGTGTGCACCGCCGCGAGCTCATGGGCGACGACAAGGCACAGTTCGGCATACATTTACCGGAGGTTCCGGCGGATGTGGACTCGCTGGAGGTGGTGCTTTTCATTAATGGGGAAAGCTCAATACGGCTTAACCGTGCCAGCGGCATACGGGCCCGCGTCATTAACCCGGCCACGGGAGCCACCATGTTCCGTGCGCCCCTGGCGCAGGTGGGCCGCAGCGCGGCGGTGCGCCTCATGCAGGTGTACCGGCACCGTGGGGACTGGAAGGTGCGTGCGGTGTGTGACGAATGGGCAGATGTTCCAGCGATGCTGCGGGGGTTCGGGTTGTGAGCCGCTACAGCTTCTTAACGGCGTACCTGGCCGACCCGGCGCCGCAGAATACTCGTGACCACGGCGGCAGCACCCCTGCCACCACGGGCAGCGCGGCGGCCCACGCACCCCAACGAACAGCCTCGGCCGCCACCCAAAACACCCGGCACAGCTCCCCCACACCGGCGACACAGCCCGGTGGCGGCGGGCGTCGCGTGCAGGCCCCCTCAGTCGTCAAACCTGGCGGGGCGAATAGCGCGGGGCGGTCGGTGGCCCCGCCGGATATGCGTAAACCCGCGCGCCGCACCGCCACCTACACCCCCGCAGAGCCCAACAGCCGAATATCGGGGGCACCCTCCGGGGCCGAAACCACCGAAACATCCACACCCGTAACCGCCGGCCCTATACCAGACCCCGAACCGCACTGGTGGGGGTCCGCCCCGAATATCACCGAAGCGGCGCAGGAGGAACGGGCCTTCATACTTGATGCGGTACAGTCCGGAATCGGCGGGGTGAGCATCACCGGCACGAACCTGCACGCAACCCTGCTCACCTGGGACGGCGCCACCATCGACTACCCTGAGCCTTCACGGCCCGAACCCATTGATACGGTCACCAGGATCACTCTCAACACCGACTGCACGGTGCTGAGCATACCGCCGCGGGCGCTCGCGCAGCTGCGTTCGCTGGTTGTGGGCGGAGAAAATCTTATACTGGCCAACACCAGCCTGGGGTTTACCCGAACCCTGGACAGGGGCGCGCTAGTATTAAGCGAGAGTGGGTACGCTACGCTCGCAATAGCCATTATTGGCTAGAAATAACCACCATAAATAGACAAGAGATAAGGAAAGGTACATGGCTGCTATTAAGCTCACCAAAGGCAACCCCATTAACCTCACCAAGGAGGCCCCCGGCCTGAAGAACCTCACCATCGGTCTCGGCTGGGACCTGTCAATTGCCGGGGAAGCGTACGACCTGGACGCTTCGGTCATGCTCACTGATGAGAATGACAGGATCATTTTCGATGACGCCTCCCTGATCTTCTTCAATAACCCCACCAGCGCGGACGGGGCGATCGTGCACACCGGTGATAACCGCACGGGTGACGCCGAAGGCGACGATGAGACGATTATCGTGAACCTTGAGAAGGTGGACCCTCAGATTCAGCGTGTGCACATCCTCGCCTCCATTTACGAGGGTGAGAAGACCGGCAAGAACTTCGGTGTGGTGCGCAACGCCTATGTGCGCCTGATTAATGACGACACCAACGAAGAGATCGCCCGCTACGACCTGTCCGAAGACTGCTCGGCGGCACCGGCGGTGCTGTTCGCTGTGGTGTACCGCCATAATGGCGAGTGGCGTTTCAAGGCTGTGGAAGACCCCTTCACCGGTGGCCTGCCGCACCTGCTCACCTCCTACGGTTTTACCGTCTAGAACCCTCTAGACAGCACACACACGCTCTATAAGGAGAGCTTTTAATCAATGGCATTGTTGAAATTCTTCAAATATGACCTGCTCATCACCCTCGCGGCACTCGTTGTGGCGATGTTCTACGGCGGTGTTTCGGGCATGGTTTCCGCCGCGATCCTGATCGTGCTTGAGATCGTGTTCTCGTTCGATAACGCGGGCGTGAACGCAAAATACCTGAACAAGATGTCGCACGCCTGGCGCCGTATCTTCCTGACCGTAGGCGTGCTCGTGGCAGTATTCGGGATGCGTCTGGTGTTCCCGTTCCTGATCGTGTGCCTAGCCGGTAACGTGGGACCGGTCGAAGCGTGGAACCTGGCCATGGAGCGCGGCGACCCGCACACCCCCGGCACTTACGGCTACATTCTGGAATCTGCGCATCACACGATCGCCTCTTTCGGCGGCATGTTCCTGCTGATGCTGTTCCTCTCATTCCTGTTCGAGGCGGGTAAGGATGTGCACTGGCTGGCGGTCATTGAGAGGCCGCTGGCTAAGGCGGGGCATTTCGACTCAATGCCGGTGCTGGTTTCGGGTGCGATCCTGTTGGCGGCCGCGCAATTGTTCGGGGCCGAGCACCATGAACAGTACACGATCCTGCTCGCCGGGCTGCTGGGTATGCTCACGTTCCTGGCGACGAACGGTCTGGCGACGTTTATGGAAGACCGCAATGAGGCTCAGGAAGAGTCCCTGTCGGAGGTCGCTATGCTCACGGGTAAGGCCGCGTTCTCCATGTTCATCTTCCTGGAGGTACTGGATGCGTCATTCAGCTTCGACGGGGTGCTGGGCGCGTTCGCGGTAACTTCCGACCCGATTATTATTGCGATCGGCCTGGGTGTGGGCGCCCTGTTTGTTCGTTCAATGACGATCTACCTGGTCGAGAAAGGCACCCTGCAGGAGCTGCGCTACCTGGATCACGGCGCGCACTGGGCGATCGGTGTTCTGGCGCTCATGCTAATAGCGACCCTGAAGTGGGATATCCCGGATTATGTGATCGGTTTATCCGGCATCGTGTTCATTGCGGGTTCGGTCATCTCATCCCGCCGCGCTAACCGCGCCGAAGCCGCCGAGAATGATGGGGACGCCAAAGAACCCGTAGCCTCGGGAAGCTCAACCGATGAGGCCGCCCTGTGAGCGTGTCCGTAACCGCTGCCGGGTGGCCGCCCCACTGGGGTGGGTGCTGCCGCCCGGCGCGGCATGACAACTAACGTACAACGATGTAGAAGGGTATAGAAACTATGGCCATTAACCTTTCAAAAGGCCAAAAGATTAATCTGTCAAAAGATAGCGGCCTCACCCAGGTGCGCCTGGGGCTGGGCTGGGACCCGATCAAGGTGAAGGGCTTCTTTGGGCGCACCAAGGAGAAGGCCGTGGACCTGGACGCTTCGGTGCTGGCCTATGATGCCTCGGGGCAAATGGTTGAGGCCGTGTTTTACGGGTCGTTGCGTGCCGCAAACGGCTCAATCATCCACCACGGTGATAACCTCACCGGTGCCGGTGATGGCGATGACGAGGTTATAGACATTAACCTGCCCGGGGTGGATGCCCGCGTCAACACCCTGGCGCTGGTGATCACCTCATATTCGGGTGATCAGTTCAGCGGTATTGAGAACGCGTTTGTGCGCGTCGAAAACGTGGAAAACCGGCAGGAGCTGGCCCGTTTTGAGATGACGCAGAAAGGCTCGCACACGGGCCTGATGGTCGCCTCCATTAGCCGGGACGGGAACGACTGGGTGTTTAAGGCCGTGGGTTCGCCGCTGCCGGGCGCCGCACGCACCCCACGGGACGTTATCGAGTCGGCCCGCGCCTACCTGTAACCTGCCAGCTAACGCGAACCGTAGAAGCAGGTTCCGGCCCGTGATACAGGGGTGCCCCAGATGACTTAACCATCTGGGGCACCCCTGTTACTTCCTTGAGCCAGTCATGGTGCGTACCCCGACACTTCGGCGGCGCGGCACCAGCTAAGTGTCTTTGAGGCAGACGCAGGTAACCGCCTAGATTGAACTGCTGGGTGAGGCACTGGCTGATGCACCACCTGGCGACTGAGAGTTGAAGTCACTAATATGCCACGCACCATTCGAATATTTGGCAGTAAGCTCGTCCTTACCCGTATGCTTCCGTTCTGTCTCTTTGAGCTCGCGCACGTTCCCGAAAGCTGCTATATATTCCCCAAGATCAAAGGTGTACGTAGCAGACCAATGGTAGGTGTCATCATGTTTAGTAGGCTGGGGTTCTTCCAGAAAAAACGTAAAAGTGGGATTGCCAAACCATGCCTTCCCCTCTTTAAACGCCTTTAACATAGCCTTGGTAGAACTAGCCTTAGTCATATCCCGTTTTTCTTTGTCATTGAGGTCTGACTGCTCAAAATACTGGTCGTCCCCCGTAGCGAAAAGATACTGTAACGACGCTGCCATGAACGCAAGAGACGAGTAGAGGCCCGCCACTGAGTCCTCATGAATATTATCGGGTTTAACAGGTTTTGGTATGTTCTTCGCTGGCTGGGTGCGGGTAGCTGGCGAGTAGGTTCCCGCAGAGGTATCGTAGCTTTCGAGCTTCACCTCACCCCTATAGTCTTTCTCGGGCTCTTTTGTCTGATCATCATCAGAAATATCTGAGGTAGGAGAGTTTATATTTAAACCGCTGCAGGCGGTTAAAAACGTAAGGGAGCCAGCGCCTAAAAAACCAAAGGCGGCACGGCGGTTCACTATGAATGTCATGTTAGGTTTCCTTTCAGCTGGGAATAACCAGCCTCAGCATCATACTGAGCTTTCACCACGGTGAGCGGGGGTTTTCCAGCCCAAATCTGCGCTGCAGCTTTTTGCGCAGGCAAGAATTTTCCGCATACCCAAGGTGCAGGGGCGACTTACGGCTTCACCGTTGAAGAGAGCGCCTGAATACCGGCAAGCTCCCACACGCCACCCGTATACTCACCACGCATAACAACTTTGCTACTAGTTTTCCGTTCATTAGCAGGCATATCGCGCACTTGACCGGCAGCCACTAAGTAGGTACCTACTGCGACTGTAATGGTTGCTGGCCATAGATAGTATTTACCCGATTTATTGGACGAGGATGTTTCTAGGGTGATGACATACTTGGGATCTTCAAACCAGACTTCGCCTGTTTGCAGAACCGAGTACTGTTCAACCATTATGTCGTAGTTTTTCTTCTCCTCTGGGTGAAGTTTGACCTGCTCAGTGTATTGGGAATCCCCAGTGGTCATGAGGTACTGCATTGAGGCTGCCATGAATGCCAAGGATGAGTAGAACCCTTCCTCAGAGTTCTCGTTCATGTTCTTTGGTTTGATGGGCTTAGGCACGTTCTTCGCTGGCTGGGTGCGGGTAGCTGGCGAGTAGGTTCCCGCAGAGGTGTCGTAGCTTTCGAGCTTCACTTCCCCTTTATGGTCTACCGACGACGAGCTGGACGGTGAATTAGAGGCAGCAGAAGACGACGAACTTGCCGGACCAGCAGAAGCACTGGACGATGCGCTGCTGCTCTCAGCTTCTTGATGCTTCACAACGGTTCTTATAGGGGCGCAGGCAGACAACAATGCCGCAGCAGATCCAGCACCCGCAAAGTTCAGCGCGGCACGGCGGTTAAATACGGAAGTCACAGTATTATCGATCTTGTTTGTCTAGATTCAGGATGTTTGACTTATTTATTATAGCTAAAATTCGTTTTTATTACCTTAAATTTCATTTTACGAGTCATCTGAAAGATCATAGGTCATAATGGTAACTTCCCACACGCCACCAGTGTATTTCCCTTTCATATACCCCTTTTGAGGTTTTTCAGCCCCCGTAGAGGGCACAGGAACCGTCTGGCCTTGTGCGTTATGGACATTTTTACCGTAATCAAAAACGACCGTAGAGGGCCATGTGTAACTAGAGCCTGACTTGGTGGGCTGGTCAGTTGTTAATGTAATGACAATCTTGGGGTTTTCAAACCATGCGACACCGCCTGCAATATATTGTGCCATCTCATCGTAGTCACTCAGGTCCTCTTCCTCATCAGTCTTTACCTGGTCTAGGTATTGCCGGTCGCCTGTTGTCACAAAATACTGGAATGAAGCGGCATAGAAGGCGATTGTTGAATATAGACCAGCCACCGAGTTTTCATTCATATTCGCTGGCTTAATGGGTTTAGGTACGTTCCGCGGGGGATGCTCGCTGGTGCCGGGCTCATAGGTGCCTGCGGAGGTGTCGTATTTCTCTAGTTTTGCCTCGCCTTTATAGCTCTTTGCAGACTCCGAAGATGCTGGTGAAGACGATGACGTAGAGGCCGCAGGGCTCACGGACTCCTCAGACGGCTCCGGAGAATATGAATCAGGGGTACTGATACTGCTGCTACTGCTGCTATCGCCGCTACTTTTCTTAACACTTCTCTGCGGAGCACAGGCCGCTAAAAATGCAGCAGACCCTGCACTCAGAAGACCCAGGGCGGCACGGCGGTTCAATACGGAAGTCATGGCAGGGGTCGCATCCTTTCCACATGAGGTGATTGCGCACTCTTATCATACAGCGACAGCTCACCTGCTGAATGCCTGATGAGCTGAAGTTAACGGTCTCGCATTTACCCCCGAACAAGACATACGAAGCTTCCTAGCCCCAGGCATATGTATCTTGTTCTACCGAACCGGCGTGTCAGCTAGATTGTATCGAACCGAGAGTGTCAATTTTCCACACACCATCTACGTATTCACCGCGGAACACAGCGTTCATACTGTTCTTCTGTTCGCTGGCGCTAAGGGCTTTTGATTTCCCATTGACGGCATATGCATGCGTACCGAAAGATACTTTCACCTCAGCCGGCCATAGATAATATTGATTTGCTTTACTGGGCTCCGAATTCTTCAGGTCAAATACTACTTTAGGGTTCGAATACCAGATAACCCCACCTGCTATATAGCTGATTAATTCGTTGAATTTTTCCCCAAAACTTTCTTTTTCTTTCTGCCCTAACTTGACCTGATCCATGTACATTGTATTCCCAGAACGTAGGGCATACTCTAGCGCCGCCGCATAGAACGCGAGGTTTGAGTAGAACCCAGCCTCCGATTTTTCATTCATATTGTCAGGTTTAATGGGTTTTGGCATATTCCGGGGCGGGTGTTCACTGGTACCAGGCTCGTAGGTACCCGCCGAAGTATCATATTTTTCAAGCCTCGCTTCACCACTGTAGTCTTTTTTCTGTGCAGTAGGCGAAGCCGATACCGTGCCAGCAGGACTTTCGGAAGCTGATTCGCTAGGGTTCCCTGCACCTTTCTTGACACTTCTTAGCGGGGCGCAGGCCGCTAAAAATGCAGCAGACCCTGCACTCAGAAGACCCAGGGCGGCACGGCGGTTCAATACGGAAGTCATGGCAGGGGTCGCATCCTTTCCACATAAGGTGATCGCGCACTCTTATCATACAGCGGCGGGGGCAGAAGTAGCGGTTCGAAGGTGCGTGCGCTCTTAACAATTAGAATGCAGGCCACATCCATCGCGAGAAATATAGATACTTCCAAAAGCACATACCATCCTCTCTGCGACAGGATCACTGGGCAGGAGGCTTTGACAAGTACCAGCCGCGATGCCATCCATGACTGCCAATGCGACCATGCATTTCTATAAATATTTTTCTCTCTTGAGGTATCACTCATTTATCCTCAGAGAACGGCAGCACCTACTCGCGTGTTAATAGCTAATTATTAAATTATGAATCACCACATACCGGAAATTGCAGATATCCTGCTTTTTCACTGCACAAGGGGCGGGTTAGCCCTATATAAATAATCTCCAATATCTGATTTTTAAGTTGATTGCAAAATACTTAAGCACTATCTCAGAATATTAATATTGCACAATAATATATTAAAAACATTTTAGACACTCTACAGTATATACTAGTTTTATTTGAATATATTATTTATAATATGAATGGAATTTTTGCGACCAGATTACGGAGGAATAATACGATGACTGGGGAGAACTCTGACAAGCGGCAACCCACCGAAAAGGAAGTACAGGAAAGTATCGCTTTCGCTGTTGCAGCTGCCAATCTTGCAGGCTGCACGCCTCCAACCACCGAAGAACTTGAACGACTTGAACGTGTAGCACGCGGTGAAATCACAACCGACGAAGCCATTGCAGAAATTCGACACCGAATTCAGGGAGTGTAAATACTATGGAACAGCGTTGGCTTCAGGAGCAAGCAGCAAGCCCCGAATGGTATGCCTACTATATTCCCTTCACCTATACTCTGCGCAATAAGTTTACAACCCCTGAACATCCTTATGGGGAGCCCAACCCAGAGAAACTACGATCTTTAGAGGAACAGGTTACAAAGGTGCGCATGCGTAACCTATATGATAACCCTATTCAGGGCAACTTTGATTACAATCATATGAAAGCTGTGCATCACGCGATCTTTCAGGATGTATATGACTGGGCGGGTCAAGAACGCACGGCCCCTACCAATGGGCCCATGGTCAAACTCGGGCACGCATACTACCCTGCGGGGCCTAATCTTACTGCTGCTGCTCACGCGCAATATGACCTTCTGGCCCGAAAAAACTTGTTGCGAGGTTTAGATCAGAACACGTTTGTTACTGGACTTGCTGAAAGCTGGGGCGAGATCAATGTGGTCCACAGTTTCCGTGAAGGCAACACCCGCAGCCAGTTCGTGTTTTTCTCCCAACTCGCCCAGCAGGCTGGTTACCATATTGATACCGCTGCTTTTGCCCCTGGAAATCCTTTGCGTGACGAGTTCGTACAGGCGCGTTTCTATAGCCAAGATACCGGCAGGAACGATAGGTTAGCCGCTGTGCTGGGTAAAGCTATTACACCCATATCACCTTCTGTTTCCGCGCAGGGGCACGAAGTCCCCCTGCAACGAGAGGTCGGCCAGAGCAGGGGTGTTTCCCTGAATAATGCTGGTGACCCTAATCTCCGCAGGACAGACGATGCGCCCACGCTAGGTTCTTCTGAGGCACCTAAAAATACATACAACAGGTACCAGCTACGTTCAAAACTAGACGATGTAAAAAACACGGCTCCCTCCCACCAGCAGAACCGTTCACAGAACACACAGCAGCGGCAGGAGCCACAAAAATACAGGCAGCCCCACCCCAAGCGCGAGCGCAATGACCGTCACCCAAGGATGGGACTATAAAGTAAACGCCCAAAATCAGAGGTAGTTGGGAAGCCCACAGTATAAGCCCACCATGCACATGGGCTCTTGTTGAGCCTGTACACGTGGCGGGCTTATTGTGGGTCTACCATCATGACTTACAGCCTGCGCCCCAGCCCAGGATTACACCAGACCCCACCGTTTAAGATACGGCAGCTAGAAGCTCTCAGGCAGCAGTAACCGCCTGCTAACGGTAGTTCACAGTACCGTCAGAGGTGACACCCCAGTTATCCATAGTGGGGGCCTGCATCCTAATCAAATGCTGTAGGACTTCAGGGCGAATAATACTATTCATTAACTACCTTAATCCCTCAGGAAGACTATCGTACACAGTATCATAAATATCCTCGCTAATAAGCCCACGATCATACGCAAGTTCCAAATATTCAGAGGAAAGATCCGTGTTATTCTCGTAAAACCACCCGAGAGTCTGCCGTGGTTCATACGGCCAACGCTGCAGCTCATCAATTACTTGATCCCTCGAAAGCAAACCCGCAGCATATCGATCACAGATCTCGCGAATACTAGCTCCAGAAAACCCAGGTTTTACCTCTTCCAAGGAGTACTTAACAAACCTTCCGAATTCTTCATCTGATAGGAGTACCTCACTCCGAAAACTCTCAGGTTTCCGCCCGGCACGTATCTGTTGTTGAATATACCGACTGGAGTCAATCCGATGGATCGTAGCTCGTATATTGTTTAATATTTGTGGCGTTAAAGACATTTAATCTTATCTATCTTGTTATTTAATGCCTCAGATTGGTAGAAGGCATACTGGAAGAAATATTACGACGTAACATGGAGGATTATTCATTAGAGGTTGTTCCGCGCCCAGAAAAACTTCAAATGACCGAAAAACCTAGAGTACGAGGCTGACATCCTGTGGAACACTGTGGGCAGTACCCACCAGTATTTCGATACGCGGGTCCCTGTTCTACACCACACAGTGGTAGTTAACCTGCTGGTTGAGCTGTTTGTCCCCATGCGTCGAATGGCCCGTCTTGAACGGAGAGCTTGTCAATATTTTCTTTATGGGTGCGGGTATCGGTGATACGGTCGGTCATTGGGGTTTATCCTTCTGCGGCGCGTCGTAGAGCGGCTCGTGTCCGAGAGACTTCTAATGTCAGGTCGTAATCAATGAGCTCATGGGTTTCTGCGGTATCGAGGTCGTCCCAGGATCCGCGGACGCGGGGTGCTCCTCCTTCCATACCCCAAGGATCCCACTCCTCACCTTTAGCTTGAGGCTTGTACTCCCAGCGAACAAGCTCATCAATCGCTTGGGCACGGGTAAGTTCACCAACATAGTAGCGTTGACAGATCTCATACGGGGAACCGGAGCTAAACCCGGCACGGATAGGCTCAACACGTTCTGCTTTTTTGAGCATATCGGGCAGCTCATATTTACTGATACCAAGCCCATGGGCGAAATCGTGCGGGGTAGCACCAGCATCGGCGAGGGTTTTAACTGCACGGTAGATTTCTAGGTCAAGGAGTTTTTTACGGACTTTGGTATGGCGTGCTTTTTCAACGAGTTCTTGCAGTTCCATAGTGTGTTTCCTTCACGAGTAGTTGGGTATGCGGTCTTTGGGGTTTATCCTTCAGAGGGCGGCCTGAGCTTTCGCGTCGATTTGATCAGCAACCTCATTGAAGAAGTCGTCGTCAATGAGTTTGTGTACTTCTGCGGTGTCGAGGTCGTCCCAGGATCCGGGGACTTCGGGTGCTCCTCCTTCCATGCCCCAGGGGTCCCATTCTTCTCCTTTGGCTTGGGGCTTGTACTCCCAGCGAACAAGCTCATCAATCGCTTGGGCACGGGTAAGTTCAC
>ERZ772952.178-NODE-178-length-14190-cov-4.16434_pt1 | contig 14190 bp, 4 predicted proteins | sample MGYA00580686_ERZ772952 | MGnify/ENA primary metagenome ERZ772952 (study PRJEB29015, sample SAMEA2738074) | human oral metagenome | biome: human oral; feature: human-associated habitat; material: saliva | place: China | collected 2213 ... | reverse complement strand
GCACAAGCGTCGTCTTTCTGCCCTCGGTCCCGGAGGTCTTTCGCGCGAACGCGCCGGTTTCGAAGTGCGCGACGTGCACTACACCCACTATGGTCGCCTCTGCCCGATCGAAAGCCCTGAAGGACCGAACATTGGTCTGATCTCCTCGCTTTGTGTCTATGCCAAGATCAACGATCTCGGATTCATCGAGACGCCTTACCGTTTGGTACAAAACAGCGGAGAGAAAGACGAAGAAGGTCACGACATCTACAAAGCCAACCTCAACAATGACGAGGTCGTCTACCTCAGCGCCGAAGAAGAAGAAGGCAAAATCATCGGTCAAGGTAATGCTCCGCTTCGTCCCGACGGAACGTTCATTCGCAAGAACGTAAAGAGCCGTCAGGACGCAGATTACCCCGTGGTGGCTCCCTCCGAAGTCGAACTCATGGACGTGGCACCGCAGCAGATCGCCTCGATCGCCGCAGCGCTCATTCCCTTCCTCGAACACGACGATGCCCACCGCGCACTCATGGGATCGAACATGATGCGCCAGGCCGTGCCCCTCATTCATTCCGAGTCTCCGATCGTCGGGACCGGTATTGAGAAGCAGGTCTGCGAAAACAGCCGCACGATGATCACGGCTGAACGCGACGGCGTCATCGACTTTGTCGACGCCACGAAGATCGTGATCACCTACGATCGCACCGCCGATGAAGAATTCTGCGCCTTCGATTCTTCGACCGTCACATACGACATCCCCAAGTTCCGCCGTACGAACCAAAACATGACGATCGACCTGCGTCCCATCTGCGAAAAAGGACAGCGCGTCAAAGCAGGCGACATCCTCACCGAAGGTTATGCCACCGAAGACGGCGAACTCGCACTTGGTCGCAACCTCCTCGTTGCCTACATGCCGTGGAAGGGCTACAACTACGAGGACGCCATCGTGCTCAACGAACGCATGGTGCGCGAAGACATCCTCACCTCGGTACACGTCGACGAATATTCGCTCGAAGTGCGCGAGACCAAACGTGGCATGGAAGTCCTGACCAACGACATCCCGAACGTGTCGGAAGAAGCCACGAAAGACCTCGACGAAAACGGTATCGTTCGCGTGGGCGCCCGCATCGTGCCCGGCGACATCCTCATTGGTAAGATCACCCCGAAGGGCGAAAGCGATCCCACGCCGGAAGAAAAACTCTTGCGCGCCATCTTCGGTGACAAAGCCGGTGACGTGAAAGACGCCTCCCTCAAGGCCAACCCTTCGCTTGCCGGCGTAGTCATCAACAAGCGCCTCTTCAGCCGCGTCCACAAAGCATCGCGTGCTGAGAAAGCAGCCGACAAGGTCAAACTCCAAAAGATCGAAGACGATTTCGAGAAGGAAGCCAACAACCTCCTCAACATCGCCGTCGAAAAGCTCGTTGCCCTAACCAAAGGCCACACCTGCCAAGGCGTCAAGGACAACATGGGCGCGGAAGTCATCGCAAAGGGCGCCATCATTTCCGAGTCGCTCCTCAAAACTCTCGACTTCACCTCCGTCGAGCTCGACAACTGGACCGGAGATGCGCGCATCGACCACATGATCCGCGATTTGGTCATCAACTATCTCCACAAATACAACGAGATGGACGCCGTGCGCAGCCGCAAAAAGTACGCCATCAACATCGGCGACGAACTCCCCAGCGGCATCATCCAGATGGCGAAAGTCTACATCGCCAAAAAGCGCAAGATCGGTGTCGGCGATAAAATGGCAGGTCGTCACGGTAACAAAGGTATCGTGTCCAAGATCGTACGTCAGGAAGACATGCCCTTCTTGGCCGACGGTACGCCTGTCGACATCGTCCTCAACCCCCTCGGTGTGCCTTCGCGTATGAACATCGGTCAGGTGTTCGAAGCCGTCCTCGGTTACGCCGGTAAGAAGCTCGGCGTCAAGTTTGCCACCCCCATCTTCGACGGTGCCCACCTCGAAGACCTCTGCGAATGGACCGACAAAGCCGGACTTCCCCGCTACTGCGCCACCCAGCTCTACGACGGTGCCACGGGCGAACGCTTCGACCAAAAAGCCACTGTCGGTGTGACCTACATGCTCAAGCTCGGTCACATGGTCGAAGACAAAATGCACGCCCGTTCCATCGGACCCTACTCGCTCATCACGCAACAGCCCCTCGGCGGTAAAGCCCAGTTCGGTGGTCAGCGTTTCGGAGAAATGGAGGTCTGGGCCATCGAAGCCTTCGGTGCAAGCCACGTCCTCCAAGAAATCCTCACCATCAAGTCCGACGATGTCACCGGTCGTTCCAAAGCTTACGAAGCCATTGTCAAAGGCGATCCCATGCCCACCCCCGGCATCCCCGAATCGCTCAATGTCCTCCTTCACGAGCTCCGCGGTCTCGGTCTCAGCATCACCCTCGACTAATCGCGAATCTTTCTCATACACAATATACATAGGTTATGGCTTTCAAATCAGACAGAAAGATAAAAACCAACTTCACGAAGATCACCATCGGACTGGCCTCTCCCGAAGAGATTCAGGCCAACTCCCACGGCGAAGTGTTGAAGCCCGAAACCATCAACTACCGAACCTACAAGCCCGAGCGCGACGGCCTGTTCTGCGAACGCATCTTCGGTCCCACCAAGGACTACGAGTGCCATTGCGGCAAGTACAAGCGCATTCGCTATAAAGGCATCGTCTGCGACCGTTGCGGTGTGGAAGTGACCGAAAAGAAAGTGCGTCGCGAACGCGCCGGACACATCCAGCTCGTCGTCCCCGTCGCACACATCTGGTATTTCCGTTCCCTGCCCAACAAGATGGGCTATCTTCTTGGCATCCCCACCAAGAAGCTCGACATGATCATCTACTATGAGCGCTACGTCGTCGTACAACCCGGTGCCCTCTCCGACGAGTTCGCCGTCAACGACCTGCTCACCGAAGACGAATACCTCGACGCCCTCCACAAGCTCCCCACCGAGAACCAGTATCTCGAAGACTCCGATCCCAACAAGTTCATCGCCAAGATGGGCGCCGAGGCCATCCTCGAACTCCTGCGGCGCATCGACCTCGACAGCCTCTCCTACGAACTGCGCGACCGCGCCAACAGCGACGGTTCCGTAGCCCGCAAGAGCGAAGCCCTCAAGCGTCTGCAAGTCGTCGAATCGTTCCGCGCCTCTAAAGATCGCAACAAACCCGAGTGGATGATCATGAAGGTCATCCCCGTCACCCCGCCCGAACTCCGCCCCCTCGTTCCCCTCGACGGCGGACGTTTCGCCACCTCCGACCTCAACGACCTCTATCGTCGCGTCCTCATCCGCAACAACCGTCTCAAGCGTCTCATCGAGATCAAAGCCCCCGACGTCATCCTGCGCAACGAGAAGCGCATGCTCCAGGAAGCCGTCGACAGCCTTTTCGACAACAGCCGCAAGAGCAGCGCCGTCAAGAGCGAAAGCAACCGTCCCCTCAAGTCTCTCTCCGACTCCCTCAAGGGTAAGCAAGGCCGTTTCCGCCAGAACCTCCTCGGTAAGCGCGTCGACTATTCCGGTCGTTCCGTCATCGTCGTAGGTCCCGAACTCAAGATGGGCGAATGCGGTCTCCCCAAACTCATGGCCGCCGAGCTCTACAAACCCTTCATCATCCGCAAGCTCATTGAGCGCGGCATCGTCAAGACCGTCAAGAGCGCCAAGAAAATTGTCGATCGTCGTGAGCCCATCATCTTCGACATCCTCGAACTCGTGATGAAAGGCCACCCCGTGTTCCTCAACCGTGCCCCGTCGCTCCACCGTCTTTCCATCCAGGCCTTCCAGCCCAAACTCATCGAGGGCAAAGCCATCCAGCTCCACCCCCTCGCCTGCACCGCCTTCAACGCCGACTTCGACGGCGACCAAATGGCCGTCCACCTTCCCCTCTCCAACGAGGCCATTCTCGAGTCGCAGATGTTGATGCTCCAGAGCCACAACATCCTCAACCCCGCCAACGGCGCCCCCATCACCGTCCCCTCGCAGGACATGGTGCTCGGTCTCTACTACATCACCAAGCTCCGCCCCGGTGCCAAGGGAACCGGCCTCACCTTCTACGGACCCGAGGAAGCCATCATCGCCTACAATGAGAAGCGGGTCGACATGCATGCCCCCGTCAAGGTACTCGTCGACGACCTCAACGAAAACGGACTCCCCATTCGTCATCTCGTCGAAACCTCCGTAGGTCGCGTCATCGTCAACGAAGTCATCCCCGGCGAAGTCGGGTTCATCAACACCATCATCTCCAAGAAGTCCCTCCGCGACATCATCACCCGCGTCATCAAAGCCGTCGGTATGTCGCGCGCCTGCGAATTCCTCGATGGCATCAAGAACCTCGGCTACCTCAAAGCCTACGAAGGCGGACTCTCGTTCAACCTCGACGACATCATCATCCCCGCCGAGAAAGCCGACATCGTCAAGGCCGGTAACGAGCGCGTCGAACAGATCATGGGCGACTACGGTATGGGTTTCATCACCGACAACGAGCGCTACAACCAAGTCATCGATACCTGGACCAAAGTCAACAGCGACATCAAGTCCACCCTCATGAAGCAAATGACCGAAGCCGACCAAGGTTTCAACGCCGTCTTCATGATGCTCGACTCCGGAGCCCGTGGTAGCGCCGACCAGATCGCACAGCTCGCCGGCATGCGTGGTCTGATGGCCAAACCCCAGAAGGCCGGTGCCGACACCCGCTCCACCATCGAGAACCCCATCCTCTCCAACTTTAAGGAAGGCATGTCCGTGCTCGAGTACTTCATCTCCACCCACGGTGCCCGTAAGGGTCTGGCCGACACCGCCTTGAAGACCGCCGACGCCGGATACCTCACCCGCCGTCTTGTCGACGTCTCCCACGACGTCATCATCAACGAAGAAGACTGCGGCACGCTCCGCGGCCTCGTCTGCACCGCCCTCAAAAACGGCGACGAGATCGTCAGCTCCCTCTCCGAGCGCATCCTCGGTCGTGTCTCCGTCCACGACATCGCCCACCCCGAAGACGGCCACATCCTCGTCCATTCCGGCGAAGAGATCACCGAACCCATCGCCGCCGCCATCGAGAACGCCGGCATCGAGGAAGTCGAAATTCGCTCCGTCCTCACCTGCGAATCCAAGCACGGCGTCTGCATGAAGTGCTACGGCCGCAACCTCGCCACCTCCAAGATGGTGCAAAAGGGCGAAGCCGTCGGCGTCATCGCCGCCCAGTCCATCGGTGAACCCGGTACGCAGCTCACCCTCCGCACCTTCCACGCCGGTGGTATCGCCGGTGGTGCCGCTGCCAACGCTACCATCGTCGCCAAAAACGACTGCCGCGTCGAGTTCGACGAACTCCGCACCGTCGACGTGGTCGGCGAAGACGGCACCCCCGGCAAGATCGTCGTCTCCCGTCTCGCCGAAGTGCGCTTCATCAACGAAAACACCGGCATCGTCCTCTCCACGCAAAACGTTCCCTACGGCTCGCAGCTCTTCGTCAGCGAAGGCGAGAGCCTCACCAAGGGCACCCTCGTGGCCAAGTGGGATCCCTTCAATGCCGTCATCGTCACCGAAGTCGGCGGTCGCATCGTCTTCGAAGACGTCAAGGAAGGTAGCACCTACCGCGTCGAAGAAGACGAAGCCACCGGTCTCCGCGAGCGCATCATCATCGAGTCCAAAGAGCGCGGCGTAGTGCCCAGTGCACACATCGTCAACGAAAGCGGCGACACCCTCCGCACCTACAACTTCCCCATCAACGGCCACCTCGTCGTCGAAGACAAGCAGGTGCTCAAGGCGGGTGACATTATCGTCAAGATCCCCCGCGTGGTCGGCTCCGCCGGCGACATCACCGGTGGTCTGCCCCGTGTCACCGAGCTCTTCGAAGCCCGCAACCCCTCCAATCCCGCAGTCGTTTCCGAAATCGACGGCGAAGTCTCCATGGGCGCCATCAAGCGTGGCAACCGCGAAGTCATCGTCACCTCCAAGCTCGGCGAAATCAAAAAGTATCTGGTGCCCCTCTCCAAGCAGATCCTCGTGCAGGAAAACGACTTCGTGCGCGCCGGCACCCCCCTCTCCGACGGTAGCGTCACCCCCGGCGACATCCTCGCCATCCAGGGTCCCACCGCCGTACAGGAATACATCGTCAACGAGGTGCAAGACGTCTACCGCCTCCAAGGTGTAAAGATCAATGACAAGCACTTCGAAGTCATCGTCCGCCAGATGATGCGCAAAGTGCAGATCAACGAGCCCGGCGACACCCGTTTCCTCGAGCAGCAAATCGTCGACAAAAACGATTTCGCCGAAGAGAACGATCGCATCTGGGGCAAGAAGGTCGTGGTCGACGCCGGCGACAGCGAAACCATGAAGAAGGGCATGATCGTCACCGCCCGCAAGCTTCGCGACGAAATCTCGCAGCTCAAGCGCCGTGACCTCCGTCCCGTCGTGGTGCGCGACGCCGTCCCCGCCACCTCCACCCAGATCCTCCAGGGCATCACCCGTGCCGCCCTGCAAACCAAGTCGTTCATGTCTGCCGCCTCCTTCCAGGAAACCACCAAGGTGCTCAACGAGGCCGCCATCTCCGGCAAGACCGACTACCTCGAAGGCATGAAGGAGAACGTCATCTGCGGTCACCTCATCCCCGCCGGCACCGGTCTCCGCGAGTTCAACCGCATCGTAGTTGGCGACAAAGACGACTACAGCGGCGAACCCGAGGAATCCGAAAACGCATAACCCCCTCCGGTAGGCGCACCCCGCGTGCTCGACCTACCGCGAAAACACGACCACACCGCCACGCCCCACCGCGTGGCGGTGTTTTGCGTTTTGGGCTGCACCCAATGTCAATTTACTCCTTCTGTTTCCTATCCGTTTTCTTTCAATATTGACACAATGGCATACTATTTTTCCTCTCAGGTGAAAAAAGCTGCATTTATTTTTGGTCGGAGTAAAAAGTGGTCGTACTTTTGCAAACGAGGAGAGATTGGTTCACATCTCCGTTCAGTTCTGTCTATCTACTTAAAAACTTACATATGAACAAAAAGTTACTCGCACTTCTCTTCGCCGTGCCTGCTTTCTGCGCTGCACAGACGACGTACAAGGTGATGGGCTTTGCGCCAAACTTGGAGCAAGTGGCCGTAGATTCGAAGGACGTTGAAGGTCACGACGTGGCATTGGCCTTTACGCGTACTGGTGGTTGGTATGCCGATGCCAAACCTAACGAAGTTGGGCTGTCGCGAAGCAATCAGACTCAATTCCGTCTAATCAAAACCGGTAAGCCGAACATCTACAAGTTGTACAGCCTCAAGAATAAGAAGTTTGTCGCTTATACTGACGTTAACGGTGGTCCAAACAAAACGACGTTTGTGGATAGCGACGCCGATCCCAAAACAGATTGGCTGATCGTTCCGAATATCGGACAGTTGGGAACTGCTAACAAATTCGACATTTTCCCAGGATCGGTAACTAACCCCCAAGGTGGTACTCAGGCTTGGAATGCCTTCGGTGGAGCTAGTGACAATGCTCGCATCGGCCATTATGCAGCAAATGACGGCGGTTCGTGCTGGAGCTTCGAGATTGCAACACAGGAGCTCAAGTTTTTCGAAAGTTACAGTGCAGCCAACGAGTCGTATTTCATGACGATCCGTGACAATTATGTGCACAAAAACGGAGAAAACTTCACGGCTGACAAAAACTTGCAGTTCGGTGATGATAACTACCGTTTCCAGTTGGTGGGTACGCCCGACAATTTCCGTATCTACAATGCAGCAACCGGTCAGCCCATTGGTACAGAAGTTGGAGCAGGTCTGAATAGTAATGACAAGGAGGATAATAACCGCTATCGTGCGAATAAAGAGAGCTACTTCTCCGCACAAAGCTATGGTGGACGCGTATATGTGAATGAAAAGCGCGGCCAGAATATCTACCTCAATTTCCGCGATGGCTTCCTCTCTACATGGCACCACCAGTATGCATGGACTACCCGTGACCCAGGTTCGCAGATTCTTTTCACAACTGAAGATGGCATCTTGGCAGAAGCCGCTAAGAAACTCGAGAACGAAGTAAAAGCACAGTATCCCGAGGCTAAGTTCGGTGACGGGTTAGGTTTGTATCCGAAAGGAGCTTACGAAGGAATAAAGGCTACGCTCGAACTGTTGAAGAGCGCACAAGACCCGTCGGAAAAAATTCAAGATAAGAAGGCCGCTTTCCAATCTGCGAAAGACTTCTTGGAGATACTCTCCCTCAACCTTCCGAAAGATGGCGATCTTCTCTACATTGCGGCAACTCGCGACAACAATGTGAAGTACTTCACTTCGCAGGTTCATGCCAAAGGAGATGTGGATTATGACCACAAGTCCAGCGAAGGTTTCTTGACCACCAAGGCGACAAAAACTGCTGATGCCGTCTTCCTCTACACACTGAAAGGTAAGAAAGCGACGCTCACGTCGGTTGCCACCGGTCGTCGTGTCGTTTTGGGAGAACGTGCAGAAGACCACGTGTTCTATCCCACCATGGCTGCCGAAGCTGGCGACGGCACGCAATTCCAGGTTTCGTCTCGCGACGGCAAATATACCTTTGATGGAGGAGGTCATTTCCTCGCTTCCGATGCCAACATGGACTATGCCCTCACCTACAACAGCTTTAGCCTCTTTGCCGGCCTTCGTCTCGAACGCGTAGGCACCACGTTGCCCGTACACATCGGCGAGAGTGGCTACGCCAGCTTCTGGTGCCCCTCTGAATACACTGTGCCCGAAGGCGTCACCGCTTTCCGCCTGCACATTGTTGACGGAATGGTCAGACTCACTTCCATCGAAGGCAACGTGCCCAAAAATACCGGAATCATCCTCAAGGGAACGGCCAACACGGATGTGAACCTCACCCTCGTGCCCAACGGCACTACGCCTGCCATCGCCGACAACCTCCTCCAAGGCAGTGCGGAGCCCCAAGCACTCACCACTCCCGTCTATGCGCTCAAGAAAACGGGTCGCCTCGTGAAAGTGACGGGCTACATGCCCGCCTTCAAGGCTTACTTCACCGCAACCGAAAGCCAAGTACGCGAATTGCTCGAACGTGGCCTCACCGGTATCGTGAACGTAGAAGCACAGCAGGAACAAGCTCCGATCTATGATCTCAGCGGTCGCCGTGTGCAAAACACCACGAAGGGACAACTCTACATCACCAACGGTAAGAAATTCATCGCAAAATAAATTCATTATGAAACTCCATTATATCCAACCCCGCATGGAGGTCATTGAGATGGCATCATGCGAAAATCTCTTGCAGATGAGCATCGAGTTGGGGCCGCTCTCCGGTGCCGAAGATGGTACCGGCGATGATGTAGGCACGACTGAGAAGTTCCTCAACCCCATCTGGGGCGGCGATCCCTCGGCCGACGAAAGCGATGCCCTTTCGCCCTGGTAAACGCAAAAAATCCCCCTCACACACCGCGTGAGGAGCGGATCCACATCTTTAAGATCAGCGACGTGTCTATTTTGGACGCGTCGCTGATTCTTTTTGATCGAGAGGGTGGAGAACTACGTACGATGGTAGATCCGGCGGGAGGGCGGAAATAAAGTGGCGTTATGTGGGTATGGACGGGTGTCGACGCATTGCAGAACGAGAGGGCAAGCTCTTCTTCGCTCTTTTCGCGCGGAGCAGCGCAACGCTGCGGCACCCCTTTCGTGTCCACCGCGACCGCGCCACACGCATCTCCGTACCTCGCACGCCATGGGGCGCGACAGTGCAAACAGCCTCCTCCCATTCTTTTGCCGTGCGCGCATTCTTCCTCACCTGCCGCGCGCCGCTCTCGCGCGCGTTCGCGTACGTGCGCGTTACGCGCGCGCGTCAAGCACTTTTCGTTTTTTGCCTTCACTGCTTCACCCCTATGCCGTAAACCGCTGTCCGATAGTCGATTTGGGGTGAAGGCTTTCCCGAAAATGCTTCACCGCGGTGAAGCGTCGATCCCGCCCCCCTCCTTCGGACTGCAATCGGCCGCGCAGAGCCCAACCCACCCGCTTAGGGTGGGGGACGAGAATCACGAAAGGCCCCCTGCAAAATGCCGAAAAGCGGGGGCAACTGCATCATAGTCCCCGACCGCGGTGGTGAAGGCGTGGGTGAAGGGATTTTCAGCAAAGCCTTCACCCCTTACATCCTGAGCAACAGTGCACTTAGGCATGGAGGGTGAAGCGGTGAAGGGAAAAAACGAAAAACAGCGGATGCGCGCGTGCGCGCCCGCGCGTGAGAACCCTTCACTGTCTCCGCCTCTTCACCGTCGCCGACTGCCGCCTGTCGTCGGCGCGCGATCCCCGATGCAGAAAAACACCGTGCCGGCATCCGTTCGCCGAAAGCGAGACAAACGGCTGTGCGCTGCAGTCTGCTGCCATACATTCGCCACGATTCGTCTTGCGGCACCCGACAAAATGTGCGCGGCTGCCACACGATGAATCTCCGTGTTTTTATGAAGTGTACATTGCAAAATGAAGATTTTTCGGCAAAACGTTTGTTCGCTCCGAGAAAGTGATTATATTTGCAGCGTAAAGATGCAACTGCAAAGTGCAGTGGGCAAAAATCAGGAATAAATATCAATTCAAATTCCTATACGCATGAGAAACGTTTACAAATCGCTAATGGTGGTCAGTGCCGGTTTCCTGCTCGGAGCAGGAGTCGTGTGGGCAGATGGTCGCTACTGGACGTACGATGCCTCTGCCGGCGCCACCGCGCCCGAGAATGTGCAGGCCGGACAACCGTATTTCTTGCAAACCGGACGCTCTGAAGCCTCCGGCTCCGCATGGTTCCTTTGGGGCGACCGCTTCAAAAACACCTCCAGCCTCACTTCCGATTTCGTCTACTACTTCGAGGAAGTGCCCGGCGTGACGGCGAAAAACGGCGCCAAAGTTTATTACATCAAACGGCAGAACGGCGATTACCTCGCCCAACCCGGCAATGCGCAGATCTACACCCCTTCGGTGGAACGCGCTTGGAAGGTAGTGGTGCACACGGCCGTCAACCGCGATCCGGAGTACGCCTACAGCCATCCCAACGGCGAAGGTGAAGCACCCACGCAATACAAGGGCATGGATGCCTACATCAACGAGGCGAAGGACAACAATAACTTCGATGATCTGGATCTGGCAGCCGCTTCCTACCTGAACCTTAGCAATGGCTTGACCATCACTTCTGTAGAAGCCAATCAGCCCAACGAACCCACCAGCCCCTTCATGGCGCTGCTCAACTATCCCGGCGACAACACCGCCTCTTACGTTTCGATCGGCACCGACTACAGCCGCAACGTTTGGCTCGTCTATCCCGCCACGAAACAAAGCGCCATCGAGGCCCTCAAGAGCGTGATGCAGGAAACCACCGGCGGACAAACCCTCGAGGATAAAATCAAAAACTACCCGCTCGGCAACGGTGTGGCACAGTATTCCAAGGAGAAGCACGACAAGCTCGTTGCCCTCTGGGACAAGGCCAAGGCCTATGCCGACGGCACAGCGACCGGCACCGATTCCGAAATCGAAGCGGTGGCCGAAGCCATCCTCCCCGCTTACCAGGATTTCGTTTCCACGCCCAACCCGCTCGTACCCGGCTATTACATCATGACGAGCTGGCGTGCCGAAACCGGAAGCGGCTACGACGGCGGTGCACTCTATGACCGCTCGGCCGTGGATCCCGGCGATCGCACCCTCCGCTGGACCCTCAGAGAAAACGACGGTGTGGACTACCGCGAGGCCGATCCCCTCTCTTACAACACCTGCAAAATGGTGTGGGAAGTGGTGGCAGCCAAGGAAAAAGGCCTGTTCTATTTCCGTAACTTCGAGACCGGCAACTACATCGGTACGGCTTCGCAACTTTACCAGTCGATCTCGGTGACCCAAAACCCTGTCAACACCTACAACATTCAGGCGAACCCGAAGATCCCCGGATTCTTCTCCTTCTATTCGCCCGACCTGCCCAAATCCTCGGCCGAATACTCCGGTATCCACACCGAGCGCGCGTTGACCAACGTGGTGCCTTGGGACTGGACCTCCGACGGTTCGTCGTGGCACGTGCGCACCATCAGCGACAGTGAAATTACCAAGTTGCGCCAACTCATGGAGCAACCCCGCCGCAACGCCAAACTCCAGCGACTCGTCGACCAAGCGCAGAATGCACTCGATGCCGGTTATCGCTACATGGCAGTCGACGCTTCGGGTAACAAACTCGAAAACGCTACCTCCGGCACGGTGGAAGCTGTGGACGGACTCGTGCAGACGGCCGACAAGCTGGCTTGCCCGATGGCTGACCCTCAAGAAGGTACGGGAGCTGACCACGAACTCGCTGTCTTGCTCGACAACAATACTTCGACCTACTTCCACACCTCGTGGCACGGTGGCAACGATGCTTGGCTGAAGAACCACTACCTCCAGTTCTCGCTCGACGATGCACAAGACGAACTCCTCCTCAAGTGGGTGAAGCGTCTCAACGGCCAATCGGCCCTCAGCAATGGTGCGCCCGTTCGCGTGGCCTTCTGGGGTACGAACGATGCAGCGAAGCTCGATGTGACCAAAACCACTTCGACGAAGGAAGACGGCACGGAAGTTGTGGACTATGACGCTTGGAAGAAAAACGGTTGGGATTCGCTTACTGTAAGCACCTTCACCTATCCGTATGCACTCCAGCTCAATGCCGACACGAAGATCAACAATGCCGTAGGTACCGTCCACTTCAAGGCGCCCCAGCCTTACAAGTACTACCGCATGGAAGTGTTGACCAACGGTGGCAACAACGCAATGAATAGCGGCAACAAGTTCTTCTACGGTTCTGAATTCCGCGTCTACAAAGGTGCCTTTGACAAGGTGGCTTCGCCCATCGCTTCTGTTCCCGCAGCCGACGTGACGGCACTTGCCGATGCCCTCAAAACGGCCCGTGCCGAAGTGAAGGCTGAAAAGGCAACCGACGCCACGACCGACGCTTTGCAGAAAGTCTACGAAAAGTTCTTGGCCAACTATCCCGATCCCGCCCGCGTGACGGAGCTGATCGCGAAGGCACAGGAAATCGCCACCACCGCCGAGGAGGCCACGGGCGACAACGCCGGACGTCTCGGTTACTACAAGGCCGGTGCCAAAGCCGCGCTGAAGGCGGCTGCCGATGCCGTGAGCCAGAAACTCGCAGGTATCCAGGCCACGCGCCAACCCAACATCGCCGAGGTGAACGAAATGGTGGCACAGATGCAAGCTGCGCTCACCGACATGGACAACGCCCTCCTCACTCCGACCGATGGTGTCTACATGATCCAGAGCGAATCGTCTAACAAGAGCAACAACGGCAAGGTGATTGCCGCCAAGGGCTCTTCGCGTGACAGCTATTGGACCATCCACTTCGAAGGTACCGAACCCGCTGATCCCAATGTGGTCGGTGCAGATGCGGCCTACAAAGAAACGGCCAATCGCAAGTCGCACCTCGAATACTACTGGAAGGTGGAGAAAGTGAATGGTGGCTACACCTTCAAGAACCTCTACACCGGTCTCTACCTGGATCGTGACACCACGAAGAACGGCGCTGCAATGCGCCAGAGCGAAAAACCGAGCACGATTGCTATCGAATATGCTAAGGTGCCGGGTGCATTCAACCTCGTAGTGGGCAACGGCAAAACGACCAATCGTTATGTCAACGCACAACCCGATGCCCGTTCGATGAGTCCTTACATCGTAACCTGGAACGTGGCGAAGGGTGCCGACAACTCGGCCTTCTCGTTCAAGGCTGTTGACGAAAACGAACTCAACGACGTGCTCGCCGACGGTGTCGTTTACGAACTCCAGAGCAAGACGGGATTCCAGATCGTCACCCTGCCGTTCGCTATCAAAGTGCAAGCCAACGACGGCTTCTACAACGTGATCGGTCAGAACGCCGCTACGAAGGATGTAGTGCTCAAGAAGGCTGAGGGCGTGATCCCCGCAGGTCAAGCCGTGATTTACAAACCGGCCAATGGCAACACCGACGACTTCATCAACGTGACCCCCGTGGCTACGGACTACAAGCAACTGAACGCAACGTTCACGCCCGCACAATCTACTGATGGACTGAAGGGTGTGTTCGAAAAGACGGAGCTCGCTGTCGAAAACGGTGTACTCAGTGCCGACCGCACGAAGGTGCTCCTCTCTGAAAAGGGAGATAAGGTGGAAGCCAACACGGGCTACTTCGGTAAGCTCCAACCCACCACCGAAGCCGGCGACCTCGTAATTCCCGCCAACGGTATCGTGA
>ERZ772952.176-NODE-176-length-14323-cov-5.67473_pt1 | contig 14323 bp, 10 predicted proteins | sample MGYA00580686_ERZ772952 | MGnify/ENA primary metagenome ERZ772952 (study PRJEB29015, sample SAMEA2738074) | human oral metagenome | biome: human oral; feature: human-associated habitat; material: saliva | place: China | collected 2213 ... | reverse complement strand
GCGGTCGAGGCCGCGCGCGCCGCGGGCGGCGAGCTGGGCGCTGTGCGCCTGGATTCGGGCGACCTGGTCGCCGAGGCGTTCAAGGTGCGCGGCCAGCTCGACGCGATGGGCGCGACGACCACGAAGATCACGGTGACCTCGGACCTGGACGAGTACGCGATCGCCGCCCTGGGCGCGGCCCCCGTGGACTCCTACGGCGTGGGCACCAAGCTGGTGACGGGCTCGGGCGTGCCGACGGCCGCCCTGGTGTACAAGGTCGTCCAGCGCGAGGACGCCAATGGGGCCATCGTGTCGGTGGCCAAGAAGGCCGAGTCGAAGTCCACGGTCGGCGGGCGCAAGGTCGCCGGCCGAGTCATGGGTGAGGACGGCTACGCGACCGAGGAACTCCTGCTCGTCGGCACGTCCTTCGAGGAGGGCCAAGCTCTGCTGGCCGAGCGCGGTGCCCGCCCGCTGCAGGTCCAGCTGGTCCGCGGCGGCGAGATCGACGCCGAAGCCTGGGGCTCCGAGGCGCTGTCCCGCGCTCAGGAGCACCACCTGCGCGCCCGTAACGAACTGCCCTACCAGGCATGGCGCCTGTCCGAGGGCGAGGCTGCGATCCCGACGCGCTACGAGCAGGTCGACTGACACTCAGCTCTCACCCAACGAAGCGCCGGCCTCGTCCTTCATAGGAGGGACGAGGCCGGAGCTTGTTACGTGTCAGAGGGCCGGGAGCGGCGGACCGCGTCAGTGGCGGCCGACGAACCACTCGCGCAGCAGCGCGATACGGGCTTCGATCTGCTCGGTCGTCGCCTGGGCTACCTCGGGGCCGCCGCAGCGCGAGCGAAGGCGCGAGTGAATGGTCGCGTGGGTTTCTCCGGAGCGGCGCGACCACGTGGAGACCAGGTGCTGGAGCTCCTTGCGCTTAGCGGCACGCAGCTTGTGGGCGGGGATGCCGGCGTTCTCCTCGCGCATCTTCTGCGCGGCGCGGGTCTTCTTCTGCGCGGCGACCTGGTCGGCCTGGCGAGCGCGCAGCAGGGTCGTCACCTGATCGGCGTCCAGCAGGCCCGGAATACCCAGGTATTCCTGCTCTTCCTCGGAACCGACCTCGGCGCCCGCGCCCCACGCGGCTCCGTCGAAGAGAACGCCGTCGAACTCGGCGTCCGCCCCCAGGACCTCGAACTGTGAGAGCAGGTCGGAGGAAGCTTTCTCCTCGCGGTTCGCTGCCGCGACGAGGGCGTCCTCGGGATTCCACATGTCATCTTCGCTGGCCTCGTCGCGCTTGGGGCGATCCAGCGCATGGTCGCGCTCGACCTCCATGCCGCCGGCGAGGGTCAGCAGGGGCACGACGGAGGGAATGAAGACGGTGGCCGTCTCGCCGCGGCGCCGGGCTCGCACGTAGCGGCCGATCGCCTGGGCGAAGAACAGCGGCGTGGAGGCGTTGGTCGCGTAGACACCGACCGCGAGTCGGGGCACGTCGACGCCCTCGGACACCATGCGCACGGCGACCATCCACTTGTCGGTAGAGTCGGCGAACTCGGAAATGCGGTCGGATGCATCCGCGTCGTCGGACAGGACGATCGTGGGAGCCTTGCCGGTGATGAGGCGCAGGTGGCGGGCGTAGGCGCGCGCGTGCTCCTGGTTGGAGGCGATCACGAGGCCGCCCGCGTCGGGCACGGCGCGGCGCACCTCTTCGAGGCGCATGTCGGCGGCTCGCAGGACAGCGGGGATCCACTCGCCCTTGGGGTCCAGCGCAGTGCGCCAGGCCTGCTTCATCATGTCCTTGGTGAGAGGCTCGCCCAGGCGGGCGCTGACCTCGTCACCCGCGCTGGTACGCCAGGCCATTTGCCCCGAGTAGGACATGAACAGGACGGGACGCACGACGCCGTCCTTGAGGGCGTCACCATAGCCGTAGGTGTAGTCGGCACGGGAGCGTCGGATGCCCTCCTCGTCCTCCTCGTAGGTGACGAAGGGGATCGGAGAGGTGTCGGATCGGAAGGGCGTGCCCGTCAGAGCCAGGCGGCGCGTCGCGTCCGTGAAGGCCTCGCGCACGCCGTCGCCCCACGACAGGGAGTCGCCGGCGTGGTGAATCTCGTCGAGGATCACGAGGGTGCGGTAGGCGCGGGTGCGCGCCGCGTGAACGGCCGGGTTGGAGCCGATCTGCGCGTAGGTGACGGCCACGCCGTCGAAGTGCGAGCCGGCAATGCCCTGCGAGTTCGTAAAGTCGGGGTCGATGTGAATACCGAAGCGCGCGGCGCTCGAGGCCCACTGGCCCTTGAGGTGCTCGGTGGGGCACACGACGGTGAGTTTGTCGACGATGCCGCGGGCGATCAGCTCGGTCGCAAGCGTCAGGGCGAAGGTCGTCTTACCTGCGCCCGGGGTCGCGACCGCCAGAAAATCGCGCGGGGAGGCCACCATGTAGCGATCCAAGGCAGCGGCCTGCCAGGCGCGCAGCCTGCCAACGGGTGCGCGCCGGGTCGTCTCGCTCACTTGTCGGAGCCCTTTCCGCCGTCGGAGAAGGGCCAGTTACGCCCGTTCTTTCCCATCGAGTCGCGCAGTTCCTTGCAGGTGGGGCACACCGGGTACTGCGAGGCGTCGCGGGTGGGGATCCACACCTTGCCACACAGAGCGACGACGGGCTGTCCCGTCACCATGGACGAGTTCGCCTTGTCCTTGCGCACGAAGTGGGCGAAGCGATCGCCGTCCCCGCCGGTGCGCTCTTTGCGGGTCTCGGTACGCTCCAGCAGACCGGTCGAAGACGCGGTGGAGGGACCGGAGGGCGCGGAGGGGCCGGTGGGTTCGTCGAGGGCATTACGCATGGGGACCATTGTACGTGCCCGGGGGTGCTTCCAACGGGTGGCACGCGTGCGCCGGGAGCGAAGAAGCGACCCTCACAATAAGGCCCCGACCTCGCGTTGGCGAGGCCGGGGCGCAGCCGGATGGGGAACCTATCTCACAGGTGTTCCTTCTCCCAGACCTCCTTGTAGAAGTCTGCGAGCTCGAGCTTGGAGGCGGCGGCCTCGTCGAGGAGCACCGTGACGTCGGGGTGGTGCTGGAGGATGGACGCGGGCCAACGCTGGGTGACGCCGCCCTCGATCATGGCCTTGACCGCGTCGGCCTTGCCTTCACCCGTGGCGATGAAGATGTGGGCGCGCGAGTCCATGATCGTGCCCAGGCCCTGGGTCACGCAGTGCGTGGGGACCTGGTCGATGTCGCCATCGAAGAAGCGGGCGTTGTCGCGGCGGGTCTGCTCGGTCAGGACGCCCACGTGGGTGCGCGACGCGAGGGTGCCGCCGGGCTCGTTGAAGCCGATGTGGCCGTCCGAGCCGATGCCGAGGACCTGGATGTCGATGCCACCGTCGGCCTTGATGGCCTCGTCGTAGGCGGCAGCGCCGGCCTCGAGGTCATCGCACCAGCCGTCGGGGCCGTGTGCCGCACCCTCGGGCATGTCGACGAGGTCGACGAGGTTGCGGTGGATGAAGTTCGCGTAGCCCTCGTAGTGGTCGCGGGGCAGGCCCACGTACTCGTCGAGGTTGTAGGAGCGAACCTGGGCAAAGGAGATCTGACCGGCCTCGTAGCGGCGCACGAGCTCTGCGTAGAGCTTGAGCGGCGAGGAGCCGGTGGCCAGGCCGAGCACGAAGTTCGGCTTAGCGCGGTACACCTCGAGGATGCGGTCCGCTGCGAGGGATGCGATCTGATCTTCGTCGTTGAAAATTCCAATTCTCATGTGTTTAACCTTACACCGCCTTCATCGATTTGTCAGACGAATTGATGAAGATTTTTCGAAAATGTGTGAGCCACGTTATCCGCGCAGGGCAGCGATGATTCGCTCGACCTCCGCCTGATCGGTTCCCGAGGTTCCGGGGGCGCGCATGTGGACCTCTCGCGCTCCCGAGGCAGCCACGACCTCGGCGACGTTATGAGCGCGCAGGCCGCCCGACACCAAGATGATGATGTCGTCTCCCCCGCGCTTGACGAGGCGGGCGAGGGCGTCCGGCTGAGCAACGGCAGGATCTCCGCCCGTCGTCAGCACGCGGTCATACCCAAGTTCCATGAGGACATCGAGGCCGCGATCCTGATCCACGACCTGATCGAAGCCACGGTGGAAGGTCAGCGGCGCGTCCTCGGCAACGTCCCGCAGGCGCGCGGCCGCGTTCACGTCGATCTGCCCATCTCGGGTAACGACGCCGACGACGAAGCCCAGCCGCACGGGCGCTCCCCGACCGATCGCCGAGAGCGTCACGATATCGGAGGCGATGCGGTCGACCTCCTCGCGCGTATGGACGAAGTCTCCGGGGCGCGGGCGCACGAGCACCTGAACGCCGCCGGCGGGTGCCACCTCGAGGGCGGCGGCCACCTCGTCGAACGCAGGGGTCAGGCCACCGCACGACAGGTCGGTGCAGATCTCGATGCGATCCGCTCCCCCGTCGCGCGCTCGGCGCACGCCCACGGCATCTTCCACGCAAATCTCTACGGTTGTCACGGCTGCCACCTCTCGTAGCACGTCGAGCCACCCACCCGGGCGGCCAGGATCGCGGCACCCCAGCGGCCGCCCGCTCCCCCAAGAGAGGCGCGGACGATCTCGGGAGCGTCGCGGAATGTCAGCATCGATGCGAATTCCGCCCGCAGCGGCGCAAGCAGGTTCTCCCCCGCGTGCGACAGGCCGCCACCGATGATGATTCGCTCGACGTCGACGGTGAGCGTCATGTGGGTGAGCGACAGGGCGAGGGCGCGCACAGCCGTCTCCCACACTTCGGTCGCAACAGGATCCGTGCCGATACCGGCTTCGATAGCCTTCGCACCGATATCCTCGCCGGTCGCCTGCTCGTAGCGCCTCGCGATGCCCTTCGCGGAGGCGTAGACCTCCAGGCAGCCGCGCGATCCACAGCGGCAGGACTCGCCGCCCGGGAAGACGGGCGCGTGCCCAACCTCGCCGGCACTGAACGTCGCGCCGCTCCACAGGTTGTCCCCGAGCATGAGAGCCACGGAGATGCCGGTGCCGATGGGCATCATGAGGAAGGAGGAGGCTCCGCGCCCCGCGCCGAGGAGCCCCTCGGCCAGGCCGGCGGCGCGCCCATCGTGCATGAGGGCGGCGGGAACGCCCGTAGCCTCCTCGACTGCGCGGGCCAGCTGGACGCCGCGCAGCTCGAGGTTCGCCGCGTACACGACGGTCCCCCTCGCCTCATCGACGAGGCCGGGGCAGATCAGGCCGAAGCCGACCAGTCCCGGATAGTCGCTCGCGAGGCGCGCACCGATGCGTCCCACCTGCGTAGCCACAGCCTCGCGGTCGGTCGGCTCGTTTCCCTGGGTAAGGATCGTGCCTGCCTCATCGACGATCATCCACTTGATGGAGGTGCCGCCGATGTCGATGCCCGCGAATACCGGGCCGGGGGAATCCTTGACGGCACTCATGGCAGGACGACCTGTGCATGCAGATCGGGATCTGCCATATCCGGATCGAAGGGGAACATCGGGCGCTCAATCTTGTGGTGACCGAGGCGGATGAGGTCCTGGTCGACGCCGCCGGGGGTCAGCGCCATGAGCCAGCCCTTCTGGGTCTCGTACAGGTCGGGCTCGAGGTAACCGATCTTGACGACGACGACGTCTGCGGTGGTGATGTCCACGCCGAGCAGCTCGAACTGGCTGTACATCGTGTACTGGTTGCGGTTCGTCGTGATGATGAAGCGCAGGCCGCCCGTGCGCAGCAGCGCGGTGTGGCCGCCCATCGGGTCATCGGCGAGGGCCTCGACCGTGGCGTGCACGTGCAGCGGCCCGGGCTCGCGGGTGTCGATGTGTCCGCCGACCTCGAGGTCGACCTCAGCACCGACGCCGGCCTCCCACGCGACGGCGACCGCGGCGGGATCGATGATCGAGGCGTAGACGACGTCGAGCGTGGCCTCCTGGACGGGCTTCCACTTCAGCAGGGCGGCGAGCGCGACCGTGACGTCGTCGGCACCGCCGGCACCCGGGTTGTCGCCGGAGTCGGAGATGAAGAAGGGCTTGGGACCCTCCTCGGCGGCTGCCAGGCACTCCTCCATGGAGGCGACGGGGGCGACAAACTCGAAGCGGTCGTGCACGTCCCAGAAGTACTGGCCGATACGCTCGGCCTGTTCCTTGACGAGGTCCGCGTCGTCGCCCGTGACGACGACCGCACCCTTGCAGCGCGGCTGGTCGGCCCACGCGAAGCCGATCCAGATCGCTGCATCCAGGATGCCGTCCATCTCTTCGATGGGGTCGATCATCTTGTACAGGGACTTGGCGGGTTCGATGCGGGTCGAGGTCTTCTCGCCCGGCAGCAGCACGGGGACGTGGACGAGGGCCTTGACGGGCTTGGGCTGGCCGTTCAGGAGGCGCATGCCCAGGTTGTAGGCGGCGCGACGGCGCGACTCGAGGGCGTCCTCGTGGGGTGCGAGGCGGTAGCAGGTGAGGATGTCGCAGCCGTCGAAGAGGTCCTGGGAGACGTTTCCGTGCAGGTCCATCGAGGCGCTGACCATGGGCTCGGGGCCGATGACACCACGAATAGCGTTGATGAGGTCGCCCTCCGCGTCGTCCATGCCCTCCACGCTCATGGCGCCATGGATGTCGAAGAAGAGGCCGTCGAGGGGGCCCGCGGCCGCGAGGCCTTCGAGGATCTCGGCCTTCCAGGCGTCGTAGGCGCCGCGCTCGACGACGCCGCCGGGCAGGGCGCGCGAGTGCAGGACGGGGATCCACTCGATCTGGGTGGCCCAGTCCTCGTCGCGCCAGTAGAAGCGCTCCATCAGCTGCTCGCCGCGGGTGACGATGAAGTCGTCGGCGGTCGAAATATACGGCGTGAACGTCGAGGATTCAATGTGGATTCCGGCGACCGCAATGCGGGGCTTGGTCATGAGCGATTCTCCTTTGAGATCTTTGAGGGGGTGAGTGTCGAGAGCCCCCAGAGCGCTGCTTCGCGCCCTGATCGAGACGATTCGATCACGAGGTGTTCCATGATCGAGGGGAGGCAGGATTGGTGGAGTGCGGCGCGCACTCCGGCGGTGAAGGCGTCGACGGCGGAGAGTGCTCCACCGACGATGACTCCCTGGGGTGCCAGGAAGGACACGAGGTGGGCGACGCAGTGGCCCAGGAGGGTGCCCGCCTGGCGGATGGCCGTCGCAACTTCGGGGATGCCGTCGCGTGCGGCGGCCAGAAGCTGTGCGTTGTTCTCATAGACGAGGCCGGCTGCGGCCAGGTCTGCTCGGATCGAGTCGGCGGACGCGATCGTCTCGAGGCATCCGATGTTGCCGCACTTGCAGGGGCGGCCCGCGGCGGCCTCGACGGGGATGTGCGAGATATCCCCGGCCAGTCCGCCCTGCCCCACCTGCGGTACGCCGTCGACGAGGTAGGCACCGCCGATGGCGGAGCCAGCCTTGACGTAGATGAGCGTATCGATGGGGGTCACGCCCTGAAGGCGACGCCGGTACACGGATTCACCGATGGCTCCCGCGCGCGCATCGTTTTCGATGAGGGCAGGCAGCCCGCTTTGCTCGGTCACGGCCTCGGCGACGTTAATACCGTCCCATCCGGGCATACGGGCAGGACGGATGACGCGCGACCGCTCCGCGTCCACGGGACCGGGTACCGCCAGGGCGATGCCACCGACCCGCACGCCGGCAGCTTCTTCCTGGCGGGACACCTCGTCCATGACGGCATTGAGCACCGCCTGAGGGCCTTCCGCGATGTCAATAAGGAGGCTCGAGGCCTGCCCGACTCCGCGGGTGGGGTCGGTCAGGGCGACGAGACCGTGGTGGGCTCCCAGCTCGACGAGGGCGAGTGCTCCGGCACCGTCGGAAGTGACGAGGCGGCGTGCGCGCCGCCCGCCCGTGGACACAGAGTGTTCCGCTTCCGCGATGACGCCGGCTTCGACGAGGCGAGACACAGCGGCCGACACCGTTGATGGCGCGAGGCCCGTTTGCTTGACAATCGCAGGCCTGGTGTCCGCTTGACCGGACCCAATCAGCGTCAGGACAGTCTCGTCGACATCATGCGTGGCCATGACACCTCCTCCAAGTAAGTATGCAGTAACTACAACGTTACACCGCGCTCATCGTTGAGAACATGATTAATTATGCCCCACCGAAGAAAGTTCGACACTTCTTTCGCCGAAATATCTTGTTATTTTTTCGTAACATTCCACATTTTGGCCAAAGTGGCAACATTGGCCGACAAACTGTCATATGATGAATGTCATCTGACAGGGTTGTCATCCGTCAGTGTCCCTGATCAACGTTGATTTGGAGCAGTCATGAACCTTAGAAAGAAGCGGTGGATGGTCACCGGCGCGGCCCTCGCAATGGTCGCATCCCTCGGCCTGTCCGCCTGTGGCGGCAGCAGCGGCAGCAGTAGCAGCGGCGGCCAGGCAGCCAACTCGGAAACCGGAAAGAACGAGGTCACGATGGCCTCGCGTACCCCCAACTGGATCTTCCCGATCTCGGCAAAGGGCTACACGCAGGGCGAGAACGGCCAGTTCATCCAGTCGATGTACCGCCCGCTCTTCGCCTACAAGTCCACCTCTGACACCCCCTACAAGATCAACCTCCCCAAGTCCCTGGGAACCGTTCCCGAGGTCTCTGAGGACGGCCTGACCTACACCATCAAGCTGCGCGACGACGCCAAGTGGTCCGACGGCACGCCCGTCACCACCCGCGACGTCGAGTTCTGGTGGAACCTCGTCACCAACAACAAGGACGGATGGGCCTCCTACAAGAAGGGCTTCTTCCCCGACGGTGCCGATCTGAAGATCATCGACGACCACACCTTCTCTATCACCACCGAGACCAAGTTCGCCCCGGCCTGGTTCATTGACAACCAGATCAACAAGGTCGCTTTGCTCCCCCAGCACGCCTGGGACAAGAGCAGCGCCGACGAGGCCGTCTCCGACCTCGACCGCACCCCCGAGGGTGCGCAGGCAGTCTTCGCTTACCTGCAGGGCGAGGCCAAGAACCTGTCCTCCTACGCCACCAACCCGCTGTGGCAGACGGTGAACGGCCCCTGGAAGCTCAAGGAATTCACCCCTGACCAGGGCCTGACGCTCGTCCCCAACGAGAACTACTGGGGCGAGGACAAGCCCAAGATCGACGCGCTGATCTACAAGGCATTCACGGGTGACGACGCCGAGTTCAACTCCGTGCGTTCGGGTGCCATCGACTTCGGCTACATCCCGGCCGCGCAGTACAACCAGCGCAAGGCCGTCGAGGACAAGGGCTACAACGTCTTCCTGTGGCCCGGCAACTCCATCACCTACCTGGCCCTGAACTTTGCTCCCCAGGCCCCCGGCTCGAAGTTCATCAAGCAGAAGTACATCCGCCAGGCGATGCAGCAGCTCATCGACCAGCCGACCCTGTCTGAGAAGATCTGGTCCGGCACCGCTTCCCCGACCTGTGGCCCCGTCCCGATGCCCGCCGAAAAGACCGGCACCACCGAGGGTTGTGCCTACAAGTTCGATCCGGAAGCCGCCAAGAAGCTCCTCGAGGATCACGGCTGGAAGGTCGTGCCCGACGGCGAGACCACCTGCGAGAACCCCGGCACCGGCGCCAACCAGTGTGGCGAGGGCATCGAGGCCGGCGACAAGCTGAGTTTCAAGCTCGTCTCCCAGTCGGGCTTCGTCTCCACGCACCAGATGTTCGAGGAGATCATCTCCCAGTTCGGCAAGCTCGGCATCAAGATCGATATGAACGAGGTCCCCGACTCGGTCGGCGCCTCGCAGGCATGCGACGACGAGACCCCCTGCACCTGGGACATGTCCTTCTTCGGATCCCAGACCTCGTGGGGCTTCCCGATCTACGCCTCCGGCGAGCGCCTCTTCGCCACTGACGCTCCCGTCAACCTCGGCCAGTACTCCAACCCCGAGGCTGACAAGCTCATCGAAGAGTCGACCCGCTCCTCCGAGCCCAACGCTCTCCAGGCATACAACGACTACCTCGCGGAGGACCTCCCCGTTCTGTGGATGCCCAACCCGTACTACCAGATCACCGCGGTGAAGAAGACGCTCGACCTGGGCGAACTCGACGCCACCGGCGACACCTGGCCCGAGGATTGGTCGTGGTCGACCGAAGGTAAGTAAACCTTCGCCTTGACGCCTCACGGGGCAGGCGCCCGCACCCGCACATGCGGGCGCCTGCCCCCTTACTGTGGAGTTCGCAATGATCCAATTCATCCTCAAACGCCTCGGCCAGGCAGTCGTCGTTGTCTTCCTGGTCACCATCATCACCTTCATCCTCCTCCAGTCCCAGCCGGGCGGCGCAGCCCGAGCGGCACTCGGTAAGGATGCGACCCAGGAACAGCTCGCGGCCTTCGACCATGAAAATGGTTACGACAAGCCCATCCTCGAGCAATACAAAATCTACGTCACCAAAATCGCGCACGGCGACTTCGGCTACTCCTACCAGCACAACCAGTCTGTGAATGACCTGCTCGCAGCCCGCCTGCCGCGCACCATCTTCCTCTCCCTGCTCTCCACCATCCTGGCCCTCATCATCGCGGTTCCCCTGGGCGTGTGGCAGGCGGTGAAGAGAAACAAGGCCCCCGACTACATCGTGACGATTGCGTGTCTGCTGGCCTACTCGACGCCGATCTTCTTCGCGGGCCTCCTCCTCATCGTCCTCTTCTCCCAGGTGTGGCCGATCCTGCCCAACGATGCGCCGCAGGGCGAGTCCCTGTCGGTCATGTGGGAGCAGTGGGACCACCTCGTCCTGCCCGTGTGCGCCCTGTCGATCGGCACGATCGCCGCCTACGCGCGCTACGTGCGCTCCTCCATGGTGGATAACCTCAACGAGCAGTACGTGCGTACCGCTCGCGCGAAGGGCCTGTCGGAGTTCCGCGTCGTCTTCGTTCACACGCTGCGCAACGCCATGTTCCCCGTCATCACGATGATCGGCCTGTACATCCCCGCGATGTTCTGTGGTGCCCTGGTCATCGAGACGCTCTTCAACTTCAACGGCATGGGCTACCTGTACTACCAGGCGACCGGCAGGCGCGACTACCCGATTCTCCTCGGCGTCGCCCTGATCGTCTCCTTCGCGACCGTCATCGGCGCGCTCCTGGCAGACTTCCTCTACGCCCTCGCTGATCCCCGTATCCGACTGGCAGGACGTGCCAAATGACCACTGCAACCGCACCCCTCGCCGCGCCGGCCAAGGCGCGCACCGCCCGCAAGTCGACGAAGCTGCAGGGCCTGCAGGTCTTCATGGAGAACAAGCTCGCCGTCTTCGGCGTGTGCATGCTCCTGATTCTGCTGGCGTTCTCGTTCATCGGCCCGATGTTCTACGTGACCGACCAGGTTCACACCGACCTCATGAACTCGGCGCTGCCTCCCTCCTCCGAGCACCCGCTCGGCACGGACATGGTCGGCTACGATCAGCTCGGCCGCCTCATGAAGGGTGGACAGACCTCGATCATCGTCGGCCTGTTCGCCGGCATCTTCGCTACCACGATCGGCACCCTGTACGGCGCGATCGCGGGCTTCGTCGGGGGCTGGATCGACGCGATCATGATGCGCATCGTTGACGCGCTCATGTCCGTGCCCGTCCTGTTCCTCTTCATGCTGATCGCGACGATGATCCCCCCGACGGTCCCCGTCCTGATCATCATCATGTCGGCTCTGTCCTGGCTGGGTACGTCCCGACTGATTCGAGGCGAGGCCCTGTCCCTGCGCACGCGCGAGTACGTTGTCGCGATGCGTGGCATGGGCGGCTCGATGCCCCGAGCGATCCGGACGCACATCGTCCGTAACACGATCGGTACCGTCATCGTCAACGCGACCTTCCAGGTCGCAGACGCCGTCCTCTACGTCGCCTACCTGTCGTTCCTCGGCCTGGGCGCGCAGCCTCCCGCCACCGACTGGGGAGCCATGCTCTCCAACAGCCAGTCGCACGTCTACTCGGGCAACTGGTGGCTGCTCTACCCGCCGGGCGTCCTCATCATCATCCTGGTCCTGTCGTTCAACTTTATCGGCGACGGCCTGCGTGACGCCTTCGAAGTTCGACTGCGCAAGAGGTGAGCACTGAACTATGAACACTCCACTCCTTCAGATCAAAAATCTGCACACCGATATTGAGATCCGCTCCGGCGTGGTTCGCGCCCTCTCGGGCGTCGACCTGCACGTGAACCCGGGCGAGACCCTGGGTATCGTGGGCGAGTCCGGTTCCGGCAAGACCATGACGGCCCTGTCCCTCATGGGTCTGCTCCCCCAGGGCGGCAAGGTCTCCTCCGGCTCGATCATCCTCGACGGCCAGGACCTGACGAAGATGCCGCTGCACCTGAAGCGCAAGATGCGTGGCACCAAGGTCGGCATGATCTTCCAGGATCCGCTGACCTCCCTGAACCCGACTATGAAGATCGGCCTTCAGGTGTGCGAGCCGCTGCGCGTGCACGAGAAGCTCTCGAAGAGGGAAGCCCTCGCACGCGCCGTCGAGATCCTCAAGCGCGTCGGCATGCCTCGTCCCGAGGTAGTCATCAACAACTACCCGCACCAGCTCTCGGGCGGTATGCGTCAGCGCGTCATGATCGCCATGGCCCTCGTGTGCAAGCCGCGCATCCTCATCGCGGACGAGCCGACGACGGCCCTGGACGTGACGACGCAGATGCAGATCCTCGACCTCATCGACGAGCTGCGCGACGAGTACAAGATGGGCGTCATCCTCATCACCCACGACCTGGGTGTCGTGGCCGGTCACACGGACCGTGTCGCCGTCATGTACGCCGGCCGCATCGTCGAGACCGCGCCGACGAAGACTCTCTTCACCGAGCCGAAGCACCGCTACACGAGCTCGCTCATGGCGGCCTTGCCCGAGCGTGCCCTCGCAGCAGGCACCAAGCTCTTCTCAATCCCCGGCGCTCCCCCGTCGCTGACCAACCTGCCGAAGGGATGCCGCTTTGCGGCGCGCTGCCTGTGGGCCACCGACGAGTGCCTCGCCGAATACCCGTCCCTGAGCGGGGACGAAAACCACACATTCTCCTGCTTCCACCCGGTGCAGGAGGGCGACGAGTCCCCCGCGGTCCTCCAGGCCATGATGGATTCCGGCACGGCCGAGGACGCGGTCGACGCCACCCCAGAGATCTCCCAAGAGGTACTCCTCGACGTCAAGGAGGCCTCGCGCGAGTACGAGTCGGCAGGCTCCGGCTTCTTCAAGCGCGACAAGGGTGTCGTTTCCGCCGTCGATCGTGTGTCGATCACGGTCAACAAGGGCGAGACCTACGGCCTCGTCGGCGAGTCCGGCTGCGGCAAGTCCACCGTTGGCCGCCTCATCGCCGGCCTCGAGCGCCCGTCGGGCGGTGCCATCGAACTCGATGGACGCGACCTGGCCACGCTCAAGGGACGCGACGCTGTGCGCATCCACCGCGACGTGCAGATGATGTTCCAGGACTCCTACGCGGCAATGGACCCGCGCATGCGCATCGACCAGATCCTGGCCGAGCCCATGAGCATCCAGAAGACCGGCAACGCTCGCCAGATCGCCGAGCGCATCATGGAGATCCTCGAGCAGGTGGGCCTGACCGAGGAGATCCTGGACCGCTACCCGCACGAGTTCTCGGGCGGACAGCTCCAGCGTATCGGCTTCGCCCGTTCGCTGACCCTAGCCCCCGACCTGATCGTGGCGGACGAGCCCGTCTCCGCGCTCGATGTCTCCGTCCAGGCGCAGGTCCTCAACCTCATGAAAGACCTGCAACAGGAGCTGGGCCTGTCCTACCTGTTCATCAGCCACGACCTGGCGGTCGTTCAGTACATGGCCGATCGCATCGGCGTTATGTACCTGGGCCGCATCGTCGAGGAGGGCCCCGCTTCCGAGGTCGTCAAGAACCCGAAGCACCCCTACACGAAGGCACTCATCGACTCGATCCCCGTTCCGGACCCCGAGTTCGTGCACGATGAGAGCGCTATCAAGCTCACCGGCGAGCCGCCGAGCGCCGTCAACCCGCCCAAGGGTTGCCGCTTCCGCCCGCGCTGCCCGTTCGCTGGCGAGGAGTGCAAGGTGCAGCCCATGCTCACGGACGAGACGCACCGCGTGGCGTGCCACCACCCGCTCCTGACGCTGAGCGTCAAGGAAGAGGTGAACGCCTAACATACACGTTCATGCGAACTCCATGCGTTGCCCCCGGCCCGCTGATGCGAGCCGGGGGCAACGTTATGCATGACACGATGACGCAGGCTGCCATGCGCGCCTGAAGGGCGCAGGGCTGCGTCGCCCTCCTGATGCCCGACGCTGCCCCATCGGTAACAAGCGTCGTCGCGGAGCTGGCCATTCGTGACCTCCCCCGTCATTGCTGGCGACGCCCTAACGCCGTTTATCGGCACCCCGCCAGGCAGCACTGCACCAGTGAGGGAGCATTGCAC
>ERZ772952.172-NODE-172-length-14423-cov-3.69369_pt1 | contig 14423 bp, 12 predicted proteins | sample MGYA00580686_ERZ772952 | MGnify/ENA primary metagenome ERZ772952 (study PRJEB29015, sample SAMEA2738074) | human oral metagenome | biome: human oral; feature: human-associated habitat; material: saliva | place: China | collected 2213 ... | reverse complement strand
GTGCAAGCGCGCACTGATGCGCGCCCGTCGCGTGTCGCGATCGATCGACAAACCGATGTTGAACGCCTTCATCACCGGAAAATCACGGCGTCCGGCTTCGCGCTCGAGGTTGTAGGTTTCGATTTCTATGGCCCGGATTGCTCGCTTACACGAATCCACGTCGGTGGTGTTGTGCAGCACCGCACCCGAACGGGCTTTCAGCGCAGCCAATTCGGCCGTCAGTTCCGCCAGCGTCCGTCCCTCGAGCGAGGCACGAAGCGCCGGATTCTGCGGAACGTGGCTGATGTTGTAATTGCGCACGACACTCTCCACGTACAAGCCCGTGCCGCCACACACCACCGTGCGCTTTCCGCGGCGGCCGATATCCTCAAAGGCTTCGAGGAAATCGTGTTGATAGCGATAGAGGTTGTATTTCGTACCGGGTTCGACAATGTCGATCAAATGGTAGGGCACCCGTCGCCCCGCGATGCAATAATCGTCGAGGTCCTTACCCGTGCCGAGATCCATGCTCCGATACACTTGACGCGAATCTGCGCTGATGATCTCCGCATCGATGCGATCGGCCAAAGCCACGGCAAACGAAGTTTTGCCGCAGGCCGTGGGTCCCACCACCGTCACGAAGTCGAAATCCGAAAGAGAGGGAAGTGCTGACATGAATGTGTGTTGTACGAATTGAAACTGCGACCGCTTAGACAGTGGGCTCGTCGAGTGCCTGACGAAGGTCGGCAATGAGATCGTCGGTGGCTTCGATGCCGAGGCTCAAACGCATCAGATCGGGAGCGATGCCGGCCGCGCGGAGCTGCTCATCGCTCAACTGGCGATGCGTGTGACTGGCGGGGTGCAAAATGCAGCTCTTCGCGTCGGCCACGTGCGTCACAATGCTGATCAGGCGGAGCCGATCCATGAAACGAACGGCCTCTTCGCGCGTGCCTTTCAGGCCGAAGGCCAGCACACCGCAACCGCCGTTGGGTAGGTACTTCTTGGCCAATGCCGCATCCACACCGTCGGGATCGTCGGCATAGTGCACCCAGGCCACGCGCGGGTGGGCCTTGAGGAAAGCAGCCACTGCGTGGGCGTTCTCCACGTGACGACGCATGCGCAAGTGGAGTGTCTCCAAACCGTTGTTGAGCAAGAAGGCGTTTTGCGGACTCTGGCAGCTGCCCAAGTCGCGCATGAGCTGTGCGGTGGCCTTCACGATGTAGCCCGCCGCGCCAAAGGCTTGAGCATAGATGAGTCCGTGGTAGCTCTCATCGGGGGTGCAAAGTCCGGGGAACTTGTCTGCATGCGCCATCCAGTCGAAGTGGCCGCTGTCGACAATGCAACCGCCCACGGCCGTTGCCTGTCCGTCCATGTATTTGGTGGTGGAATGCACCACGATGTCGGCTCCCCACTCGAAGGGGCGGCAGTTGACCGGGGTGGCAAAGGTGTTGTCGATCACCAAAGGCACGCCCTGCTCGTGCGCCACGCGGGCGAAGCGCTCGATGTCGCACACGCGACCGCCGGGGTTGGAGATCGTTTCGCTGAACACAAGCTTCGTGTTGGGGCGGAAGGCAGCGCGCAATTCTTCGTCGCTCGCATCCAGATCGACGAGCGTGCAGTCGATGCCCATTTTCTTCATCGTCACCACAAAGAGGTTGAACGTGCCGCCGTAGATGCCGTTGGTGGCAATGAAATGTCCGCCGGCCTCACAGATGTTGAACACCGCATAGAAGCTCGCTGCCTGACCGCTCGAAGTGAGCATGCCGGCCACACCGCCTTCGAGCGTGGTGATCTTGGCAGCGGCCGAATCGCAGGTGGGGTTCTGCAAGCGCGAATAGAAATAACCCGACTCCTTCAAGTCGAAAAGGCGGCCCATCTGTTCGGTGCTTTCATATTTGAACGTGGTGCTCTGATAAATAGGCAATTGACGCGGTTCGCCGTTCTTGGGCGTCCAGCCCGCTTGCACGCACTGCGTGTCGATCGATAGTTTGTTTTGTTCCATGTGAAATGTGTTGTGATAAGTGCAAAACAAAAATACATCATTCGCAGCGAATGAAGCTGCGTTGGCGAGAGGAAAATCGCAGAGGTAAAGAAAATCTGCTTTTTTTCGAGCGAAAATTTGGTCACTACAAAAAAATGCCCTACTTTTGCACTCGCAAACGAGGAACAACTCACAAGTTCACTCGGCGAGGTAGCTCAGCTGGTTAGAGCGCAGGATTCATAATCCTGAGGTCCCGGGTTCAATCCCCGGCCTCGCTACTCCAAGAAGGATCGATTCTCACGAATCGATCCTTCTTCTTTTCTGCCTCCTCCCCGTGCTTCGTTTCGTCTGCGGTCGCCGCACCGACATTTCATCCGCGACAGCACGCAACTCTCGGCACCACCGAATTGCCACGCGCGCGGTGTTTGCACAACGCACGCCTCAGCGGCACGCACACCGAATGGCTTCTCTTGTCCCCACGCGAACGCGCACGCATCTTCCCGCCTCGCACGAAAAAACACCCTCTTTCTTTCCTTTCCTCCCATGATTCTCGGCGCGCACCCCGTCTCTCGTTTTCAGCACCGCATCGCGCACTCACGCGTACGCGCGCGCATCACGCGCACCTCAGTCAGTTTCAGAAAAAAAACTTCACCCCTTCACCCACCTTGCATATTTCACTATCTCACAGCGAATTACGTGTGAAGGCTTTGGTGTTTTTTCCTTCACCCCACTCGTCCCGTGACTTCACCCCGAAAGTAAAGAATTTTCGTCGCGGGTTTTCGCACAAAACAGGCACCAATCGAGAAGAAACCGGGGGGAGCAAAACGGTGAAAGCAAAGGTGAAGGAAAAAAGCAAAAGCCTTCACCCCTAAACAACAGTCGGTCAACGTTTTGCGGCCGGTCGGTGAAGAGGTGAAGGCTTTTTTCGAAAACTGCCTGACGTGCGCGCGTACGCGAGCGCGAGAAAACGGGCTCTCGATGGTGTACAATCTACAGCTCGTGCAGCGCACGCAGCAAACGCCGTTCGCCGCGATAGGGTTGCCACAACATCCAGATCAACAACAGGGCAGCCGGCACATCGAAGGCCAGTTGCTCCGGCGCATACATGGGCAATGCCGCACCATAGAGCACTGTTGCGGCCCAACGCGTGCAGCCGTTAGCCGTCCAGAGCGTGTGCAGTGCCGGCGCGAAAGCCAACAAGCGACCCACCACGTAGAACAACGCCGCAACCAGCGCCACTGCGGTCATGACTTTGTTCCAACGCTCGCGCGGCGAAACGTAGACCGCCGTGTGGGCAGTGCGTTGCAGCACCACAGCCCGCTCTTTGCGACGCGTGTGCAACGTTTCCCAGTCGGGCATCACCTGGCGCACGACACTTGCGGGGTGCATCTCGACTGCCACGCGCCGGGCATCGGCGCGCGCCGCCAACAGCGCACAGGCGCCGAAGGGCAAATCGAGACTGCCGGCGAAACCACCGCTTTGCAAAAACCATTCGCGGCGGAAAGCCACGTGAGCTCCGTCGGCCGCCGCGGCATGGCCGGCGAGCACAGAGCGCGCACTCCGCGCCCAGTCCCACGCGCGGAGACGATTGGCTTCGGGCACGGCCGACGCATCTTCGTGTTCATAGTTGGCGTAGCCCATCACCACATCGTTCTCGTCGGTGAAGTGGGTGGCAAGATGCTGCAACCATTCGTCGCTCGTCGGACGGCTGTCGGGTTCCACCACGACCACCCACGGCGCACGGGCGGCACGGACGCCGAGGGCCACGGCCACCTTGTGGGCATCGACGTTGCGCCGACGACTCTCGGGGACGAAGGTGTAGCGCAAATGGCCGTGCTGCGCCTGAAAACGCGTCACGACGTCGACCACTGCTCCGTCTTCGCCGGCGGCATTGGCTACCACCACCTCATAAGGACCGAAACGCTGCATCAAAAACAGCGGGAGGTGCCGACTGAGGGTTTCGGCTTCGTTTTGCACCGGCAGAATGATGGACACCAGTGGATCTAAGGGCGCGGCGGCGGTGCCCACCACCCCACCCTCGACGGGAGGCGCGGGCAGCACGCGGGCCGACTGTGCGTCGGCACAAGCGATGACCGCTTTGAAGGCGGTGGCGCGAAAATAGACGTTGAGCCCCACGGACAGGAGGAGCAGAAAGAGAGGGAGGACAATGAAAAGTATTTCTATCATAAGTTGTTCCGGATCGGTAGACGAACTACTCAAAATTCAACTGCGGCGCCGAAACTCGGCACAGGTCACGGCGGTGGCCACGGCCACGTTCAGGCTTTCGCTGGTGGGGCGATCGGGGGGGAAGCTCGGAATGAGCAAACGATGGCTCACCCGCTCGCGGACGGCAGCCGAAAGGCCGTTGCCCTCGTTGCCCATCACAATGATGCCGTGCGGCGTCAGCTCGCTATCATAGAGGTTGTCGCCATCGAGCAAGGTGCCGTAGATCGGCGTGCCGGCAGGGAGCGCATCGAGCCAGGCGGGCAAATCGGTGTAGTGCACCCCGACGCGCCCCAAAGCGCCCATGGTGGATTGCACCGTTTTGGGGGCGAACACATCGGCTGTGTCGTGCGAACAGATCACGTGCTCGATGCCCCACCAGTCGGCAATGCGAACGATAGTGCCCACGTTGCCCGGATCTTGCACCCCGTCGAGGGCTAAGCAAAGACTCCGACCGGCCACGGGGAGCAAACTTTGCACGGCCACCGGCTGCGGCTTTTCGAACACAGCCAGCACGCCTTGCGGCGCTCGTTGCAACGACACACGCGCCAATTCCTCGGCGGTGACTTCGACCCGTTCGGCCACGGCATTCGCCTCGGAGGGCACTTTGCTCAACACGGCCGGTTCGCCCACCAAGAGACGACAACGAAAGTGGGCCAGCAGTTCGGTCACCAGTTTGGGACCTTCGGCCAGAAAAAGTCCTTCGGCATCGCGATTTTTCTTGCGATCGAGGCTGCGAATGAGTTTTTGTTTGTTTTTGCTGAGCATGGGATGACGGCGCGTGCCGAGAGAAAACGTAGCGCGAAAGTACGACCTTTTTTCCGAAATGCCTATCTTTGCAGTCTAAAATAGCCTCTCGTGAAGTCCCTCCACAACTTTCTGTTCACGCTACTGCTCATCCCGTTACTGACGGGGTGCTCGGCCGTGCGCTTTGTTCCGAAGGGGCGATCGATGCTCACGCGCGTACACCTCACGAGCAACAATCCGCAGGTGGCCGCCGCCGACGAAACTACGTGCGACAGGAAGCCAACTCGCGCTGGCTCAGCACGCTCAAGGTGCCGCTCGGCATCTACTGTCTGTCGGGAACCAACGAACGCAATGTGCTCAACCGCATCGTGCACCGCATCGGCGAGGCACCGGTGGTCTACAACGACACGCTGACCGGCTACTCGATGGCAGCACTGCGCATGGCCTTGCAGAGCAAAGGCTATTTGCAAGCGCGCGTCGACACCACATTGACACAAAAAGGGCGGCGGGTCGCGCTGACCTACCGCCTCTTGCCGGGCAATCGCTCGTATGTGCACGAACTGCGGAGAGAATTTGACAACGACACCGTGCGGAGACTCATCATGGCCGATTCGTCGAATTCGAAACTCTACAAAGGCATGCCGCTCGACCTTGCGCTACTCGGCGAGGAACGCACGCGCATCGTGCACCGACTGCAAAACAACGGCTATATGAATGCCAACAATGAGTATGTGAGTTTTGTGGCCGATACCCTCCCCTTGAGTCAGGCGGTGCGACTCACCCTGCGCGTGCAGGCGCCGAGGGGGGTGGATCGACGGATGGCCTACCAGGTCTATCGCATCGGCCGCGTTTCGCTCACCGAACTCAACACCGAGGAGGCACCGACCGATAGTTCGTTCTACCGCAACATCACGTTCGAGGCCGCCGGACACACGCGCATCAACCGGCACACTTACGTGCGCAACCTCTTTGTCTTGCCGGATAGTCTTTATCGCGACCTCGCCACACAATACACTTACCAAAACCTCAATGCGCTGGCAGCGGTGAACTACTCGAACATCCACTACGCCCAACCGACTCCCGGCGATTCGACCGTGAATGTGCATCTGCTGGTGCAACTCAACAAGCCGAACGGCATCAGTTTCGACCTCGAAGGGACGAACACGGCCGGGGATTTCGGAGGAGCGGCGACCTTCACCTATACCCAACGCAATCTCTTCCGCGGCGCGGAGAGTTTCTTCCTCAAATTTCGCGGAGCTTACGAGGCCATCCGCCGATTGGAGGGGTATCGCAACCAGAATTACACGGAATACGGGGTCGAAGCGACGCTGCGCTTCCCCACACTTCCGGTCTCACCGGGCGAACGCAATTTGCGCACCTACAAGGGGAGCACAGACTTTTCGGTGATGTACAATTCGCAAAACCGACCGGAATTTTACCGCCGGGTGTTGACGGGCACATGGAGTGTGGACTGGAATCGCCATGCGCGCCCCAATCTGCGCCATCACCTAGACATTGTGTCGCTGAACTACGTGTTCATGCCGTGGATTTCCGACACCTTCCGCCGCACCTACCTCGAAGGCGACAACCCCCGCTATGCCGTGCTCCGCTATTCGTACGAGAATATCTTCATCATGCGGGCGGCCTATGGATTTGTCTACAATTCTTTGCGCACTCCGGGATCGGCCAACCTCTATCGCACCAACGGCTACCAAATTCGCGCCGGCGTGGAAACGGCCGGTAACCTCCTCTACGGCATCTCAAAGATGCTGCGCATGCACAAAACGGCCGACGGAAGTTACGCGATCTTCAGCATCCCTTATTCGCAATATGTGAAGTTCGATGTGGACTTCTCGAAAAGTGTGCGGCTCTCGGAAAACAACTCGCTGGCGTGGCATGCGGCATTTGGGCTCGCCATTCCATTCGGCAATTCGAAGGTGATCCCCTACGAAAAGCGCTACTTCTCGGGAGGCGCCAATTCGGTGCGCGGGTGGAACGTGCGACAACTCGGTCCCGGACGCTACGCGCAGAAGGACGGGAATATCGACTTCATCAACCAAACCGGCAATCTGAAGATCGACCTCTCGATGGAATATCGCAGTTCGCTCTTCTGGAAATTTGAAGGGGCGGCCTTCGTCGACGCCGGCAATGTGTGGACCACCCGCGGCAAAACGGGACCCGACGGCGGACAATTTCGCTTCGACTCCTGTCTGCGCGAAATGGCCGTCGCCTACGGATTGGGCTTGCGCCTGAATCTCAACTACTTCATCGTGCGTTTTGACGGCGGAATGAAGGCCATCGATCCCGCAGTGCCTTCCGGTGCACTGCACTACCCCATTTTCCACCCCAATCTCTCGCGCGACTTCACCCTCCACTTCGCCGTGGGTTTGCCTTTCTGAGGTTCCGCGGTTCACTTCTCCTTTCTGACTCCTTCTTTCCATGCAATTTATCTGTTTCGGCAGCGGCAGCTCCGGCAATTGTTACTATCTCGAATCGCGTGGCGAAGCCATTCTCATCGACTTGGGCATCGGCATTCGCGCCTTCAAAAAACACATGCGCGACTACGGACTGACGATGCCTAAAATCAAAGCCATCATCGTCACCCACGACCACACGGACCACATCAAAGCCGTGGGGCCGCTCTCCATTGAATTCCGCATCCCCGTCTATGCTTCGATGCCCGTGCACGAGGGAATCGTGCGCAATCGCTTCATGACGAAAAAGATCCCCGAGGACTTGCAACGCTGCACGGTGCTCAACACGCCGTTCGAGGTGGGGAATTTCCGCATCACGCCGTTTGCCGTTCCTCACGACGCGACGGACAACAACGGCTACTTCATCGAACTCATCGAACCGGAAGAAACCAACGCCACCGACCTCTTTGCGCCGCAAGGAGGCGACGGCCGTCCCACCTTCTGCCTCATCACCGACGCGGGGCAGTTCACAGATACGATGGTGCCCTATGTGCAGCGCGCCCGCTACCTTGTGATCGAGGCCAACTACGACCGCGAGCTGCTCGACAACGGCCCCTATCCGCTCTACTTGCGCAAACGCATCTCCGGCGGACGCGGACACATGGACAACCGCCTCACGGCCGAAGCCTTGAAACAGCACCTCACGCCCGAGACACGCCGCGTGTGGCTCTGCCACCTGAGTGCCGAAAACAACAATCCCGAAACGGCGCGCCGCACCGTGGCTGAAGCCATCGATGCCCTCCCCTTTGCCGAGCACCCTCGCCTCGACGTCCTCCGCAGGACCGTCCCCAGCGGATTGGAACGACTCATCTGAACCGCATCAACTCCGATAAAATCACTAATAAAAAAAGATTGTGAGAGCACAAAAGAAGATCAACAGCAAACCCCAAAAAATAAAAACTCAAACACCAATAGCAGAGTCCTCCAAAAGAATGATTTAACTTTGCATTCACTGGATTACTCTACAAAGACAAAAGGCAATGACGCAAGACGAAAGAACACTCTGGCAGGTCGTAAAGGGATACTTTAATGCTCTTCCCGATAAGGAAAGCGAGGCAGAGACAATCAGCCAGATCAGTAGTGGGGTCAGATTTCACGGTTCGAACCTTTGGGTATTAATCTTTGCCATCTTTATTGCCTCATTGGGATTGAACCTCAATTCCACCGCAGTAATTATCGGTGCCATGCTTATTTCTCCGCTCATGGGTCCGATTATCGGCATGGGGTTGGCTGTAGGGATCAATGATTTTGAATTGCTCAAGCGGTCTATCAAAAACTATTTGGTTGCTACCGTCATCAGTGTGATAACGGCAACCATCTACTTTGTCATCACGCCACTTAATGAGGCACAGTCCGAGTTGTTAGCGCGCACTTCACCTTCGTTGTATGATGTGCTCGTGGCTATTTTCGGTGGTGCTGCCGGTATTCTTGCCATAGGCACCAAGGCCAAGGGAAACGTAATACCGGGGGTAGCCATCGCTACGGCACTAATGCCCCCACTATGCACAGCCGGGTATGGTTTGGCTGTTGTAGATTTTTCATTCTTTTTCGGAGCGTTCTATCTTTATTTTATCAACACTGTTTTCATAGCCCTTTCTACTTTTGTCGGGGTTAGAATGTTACGGTTCAAGCCGAAGACATTTGCTGATACCCAACGACTAAAAAAAGTAAAGAAATATATTATTGTAATTGCAATCACAACTATGTTGCCAGCTATCTATATGACGATACAGATTATTCGAATGAGTATGCGAGATAGCAATACGCAGCAATTCATTAAGAATGAACTCACCTTTAAAGGCACGCAGCTACTCTCCTTCAGTCGCAACGACGACAAGAAGACCATAAGTGTCGTGGCTATAGGAAAATCCATTGAGAAAAATGCCATTGACAAGGCAAACCTTAAGCTGAAGAACTATCATCTTTCAGGGTATCGTCTGAATGTTATTCAGGGATACCAATCTGACAGTCTCCCGTTGCTTGAAGGGCAAACGATGCCACAGGCATCAAAAGCAATCCAGCAGCAGCAGCTAATAGAACAAACAGCGCAACTGAACACAGTGAGCAAACAGTTACAAGAATATACCGCTTGTGAGAATCTGGGGAAAGAGATTTCCCAAGAGGTGAAAGCTGTCTGCCCTAAGGTGAGAAGAATAAGTCTTTCGCAAGCGTTAGAAGCCAGCACCGATACTTCGACAACACTCCGTTACACGATAGCCGTTGCCGGCTGCAACAATCCTTTGACTGATGCTGAACGCACACAACTCCAACGGTGGTTGAAAGTGAGGTCGAAAGCAGACAGTTTGCGACTCATCACCACACAATAATTATCTGTGTCGGTTTTCTATCTTTCCGTCTACGCTGTCTCATCCGATTTAAGATAGATAATCACCCCCAATGTGTACTTGCATATTATTTGTTTAACTACCGCTTTCAATATCAAGGCAGGTGTGGATTTAAAACAGCCTTTATACGCAGTGTTGCTTATACCAGGTTGTTTTGTCCCTGTGCGTTTGGTTTGCGCTTTTTTAAAACGAACGAACGCTGCACGAACCTCTGTCCAGCCTGACGTTCACAAAAGCACTTACATTTATTGTCAACATCCTCTACTTTCCCGCTCGACATGAGGCAGTCGTACCATGCAAGAATGCCGGCTCTGTAAGCCATGATTGTGACGGCCATTTTCATCAGCTGCGGCCCTTTGCTCTCCTGCGCCTGTTTCCCTCAATCGAGCATGACCTTTTCGGCTGCTTGTTTATTGGGCTGCATCCATATCTCTCTGAGTTGCTCTTTGAGGTAGGGTAGGCCTGTGAGATGGGTTTGTTCATATCCAAGGCATTGTTAAGCCTTGTCCGATATTGCTCGTCGAATATTTCCGCTCCATTGCGCAGCAGCAGATAACGTGTGCCTTTCAAGACTTTGCCCTTGTTGATGTCTTTTTCCATGGTGTATTGCGCCCTACAGATCTCGTCCAACTTCTCATTCATGAGTTTGACCACATCCTAAAAACACATCATTCCAAATGTCGGATGAGCCGTTTTTTTGTATGGTTTATCTTGCAATACGTGAGGGGGATACGCCCTTTTTGACAATGATGTCGAAAGAAATTATATTACAAAGCGAATTAAAGTGACATATTATGCGACATAAGAAGATTTTTATTGGGCTGGCATTTCTCTGTCTCATAGTGATGGGCGCCACCTTTCACTTTAGAAGGGATATTGTTGTTGCTCCAATAAGGTGCGAAACTTTGGAGGCTGATACAACTTTCTCGGCTTCAAGAATAAAATCAGTATACCACATAGTATTGGTAGATAATGCTCCGTATCTGGAACAAAATATAAGGCAATGCTTAGAGAGGTATTTTTGGAAAAATGTGTGTCTGGATTCTTTAAACCGATATGAATCCTATCAGATTAGTTTTTATAGAAAAACCAGATATTTGACTCTAGACTTTAAAGAAGGGAGTCAATATAATCCTGTATATAGCTATTGGGATAATACAATGGATTGGAGAAATCACTATGAGGATAGATTAGGTAAAATAATATTAGACAAACGCCAAGATGGAAGTGTTTGCTATTTTGTCATTATCTATGATTCTGGTTGGGGCATACGTACATTCGTGGACACTTCAAAATCTGAAATGTATATTGAAGATTGTAGGGATGTCGCAAGTCTTTATAGATTAAGGATGAGAGAGCTTAGAGTAAGACTTTGATCATGAAATATAGAAGTATAATTGCCCCTTTCCCCCTAAATAAGAGATATAGATAGAAACTCAGTTTTGAAAAACTGAAATCAGAGCTCGATCAAAGAAAAGTGTAATTTTTCGCTTGTTGACTGACTCTACGCGCGCGCATATACGCGCGCGTCAGGTGTTTTTCATTTTTTTCCTTCACTTCTTCACCTGATGGGCGCAAATGATTGGGCTACAGCGCTTTGCGGGTGAAGGTTTCGGTGAAACTCCTTCACCCTCCGGTGAAGATAGAGGAAATGCAAAAGCCTTCACCCCTAACGAGCAGTTGCTCAGCAGGTTGCAGGTGATGGGTGAAGGCAAAAAAGGGGAAACTTGCTGAGTGCGCAAGGCGCGGGTGCGCGTCCCCCCGCGCGTGCGTCATGCGCGAGAGCGCACCAGCTGAGGGCCGGCGACGAATGTGCGAAGCGAGGAGAGAAGGAAACGAAAAGGAGGAGGGCGATGAGAAAAACAAGGAACAGTTCGAAAAAAAGTCCCCGTGTTTTTGTTTTTCCGTTCGCGAGATCGAAAAATAAAAACATTTCTCGTCGAAAATCACGACAGTTCGAAACAAAAGACTTATCTTTGCGCTCGATAAAACACAACCTTTCCCCTTTCCCGTCGCTCTGCGGCGTCCACATAGCGTCATATTCCGTGGACTACTTTCCTGTGGATCAGCGCAAATGCTCTTTGACTTGATGAAAAAATCCCGACACACCGCAATGGGTGCATCGGGACGATAGGGCTGTTGAGACATTTCGCTCAGCGACGCATGGTCTCGAAAAACAATTCGGGCAATTGCGTGAGGCTTTTCGGATCGACGTAGCTCTCGATGTGGCGCTTGCGCTTCTCTTCCAGGATCTCGTCGACGGCTATGAGAATGCCGGTTTCTTCGACGTTGCCAAATGTGTCGTTGATGGCCGTGCCGAACACCCGCATGGTGGGCGAAAGGCTCATGTAGGCGCTCACGAGCGGCGGGATGTTGAAGCCACGTTGGCGCACGGCACGGTTGAGAATCTTGTAGTCGGCGCGGAAATCGTCTTCGACGAAGAGCTCGCGAAGCTTTTCTTCGGGCGTTTCGAGCAGTACGGGGTCGGCCACTGTGATGAGTCCGTCGCGGTCGCCGAAATGGCGCTTGAGAAAATAGAGTATCATGTCGCGCGCCTCACGGTCGAAGCTTGGATACATGGTCATTTTCCCGAAGAAGTATTTCAAATCGGGGATCATCACCGTGAGGGCGCCCAGGCCGTCCCAAAGATTGTCGAGGGCATAGAGACTCTTGGAGAGATTGTTGGTGCTCTGGTACTCGAGGGTGACGAACGAGCGGCCGAGCTCTACGGTCTGCGGGAGGAAATTCTCGATGAAATTATCGGAGAAATGAAACATGTGGCCGGTGGCCAGGTAGGGTTGTCCGTCGGGGCAGAACGTGATGTCAGAAGCCGGCAGAAAGCGATAGCCGCCCAAGATTTCACAGGCGTCAGGATTCCACACCACCAGCTGATAGTAGGGTTTCTCGCACGTGTCGAATTCGTCGAGGTCAAGGGCTTTTCCGGTACCGCCGCCGGCGGCGCGAAAGGCGATTTCGCGCAAACGACCGATTTCGCGCATCACGTGCGGGGCATTGTGGTGCGTGATGATGTAGATCTCGTTGCCGGCCTTGTTGGTCTTGCGGAGCTGACGTTCGGGGGTGAGCTCTTGCAACAGGAGGTCGCGAGATACCGGGGCGATGATTTCTTCCATTGTCGAGAATTTATGAGGGGACTCCACGCTCCGGCGCGGCGGCGGAGTCTGAAGTACGGATGTGAGTGGGACAGCCCCGATCAATTGGGGAGGCGATAGACCAGTTCGCGCACGTGGGCTGCCCATGCGATGGGGCTACGCGCCGACGTGAACTCCTGCCACGGTATGGGCTGACCGATGACAACGCGAAAATGGCCACCACGATGGCGATAGAGTTCGTCCACAAGGTAGAGCATGGCGAGATTGAAGCGGATGCCGAGGCGCTTGCTCCATGTGGCGAGGCGATAGAACCGATCAGAATTGCGACCCTCGAAATAAATGGGCACAATGTCGCGATGCGATTCCACACTCTTCGTGACAAAGGTTTTGGCCCACGGAATGTCTTGGATCTTTCCGTCGATGCGACGCGAACAGAGACCGGCGGGGAATAGGATGATGTGCTTGTCGCCGGCGAAAGCGGCACTGACGCGCTGCGAGAGTTCGCGCCCTTCGCGACCGGTCTTGTTGATGGGCACGATGAGCGGTGCGATTCCGGAGAGGTTCATCAAGAGGTCGTTGGCCAGATAGCACACACGCTCGTTGTAATGCCGGCCGAGGATGGCACCAAGCACCACACCGTCGGCGCCGCCGAGGGGGTGGTTGGAGACGAAGGTGAAACGGCGGCCGTCGGCATCTGAGGGGAGATGTTCCTTCCCCACCACTTCGATGTGCAAACCGAGGTGGCTGATGCAATCTTCCAACCACTGCACGCCTTGCTTTTCGCCTTCTTGGACAATGAACTCATTGAGCCAATCTTGGTGGACGATGTTTTTGAGATAGCGTACCACGAAGTTCGGCACATAACGAGCCTTGGTGCCCATTTTGTCGGAAAGGATGCGATCGATGTCTATGAGAAAGGGTTGCGCCATTGGATCCTGCTTGTGAGAGTGCATCGGCGACTCGCGTCTCGCAGTGAATTGCGCCGCCGAGCTGCCGATTGCTCCTGCAAAATTAAATATAAATGCCAACATACAAGCGCGACAATCACGGTTTTCTAAGGGTGTGGGGACGAAAAATGGAGAATAGACACAAAAAGAATAAAGCACCAACCGAGGTTGATGCTTTATTTAGTTGCGGAGGTCCGACTCGAACGGGCGACCTCCAGGTTATGAGCCTGGCGAGCTACCAACTGCTCCACTCCGCGATCATTTCAATCAGGCTTTCTTCCCGATTGCGATGCAAAGGTAGGCACTTTTTCGTTCACCACCAAGACTTGGGCGAAAAAAAGTGGAAGAAAATTGCAATTACCACAATTCTGCAACACCAATATTACAGAAACACATCAAAAACGCCAATTTCCGCTATCGAACGGCGGTTGTTCCGTTCAGAGAAACTCGGGCAAACGGAACAAGCGGGTGCCGTTGGAGCCTTTGATGAGGATCAAATGATCGGAAACCGGGTGGCTGAGCAATTCGTTCTCCACGGCTTCGACGTTGGCGAAGGTGCGCACTTTGACAGCCGGGGGCAGGGCCAGGGCCGAAGCTGCTGCGGTGAAGCATTCGCC
>ERZ772952.166-NODE-166-length-14821-cov-5.67764_pt1 | contig 14821 bp, 9 predicted proteins | sample MGYA00580686_ERZ772952 | MGnify/ENA primary metagenome ERZ772952 (study PRJEB29015, sample SAMEA2738074) | human oral metagenome | biome: human oral; feature: human-associated habitat; material: saliva | place: China | collected 2213 ... | reverse complement strand
TGCGGATTGTGGCTATGATTGTCAGGAACGGATTTCCTTTGACTCGGCAGTCACAGCTACACTCGTCGCTTTGCAAGGTATGTGGTCGATCTATTAAAGGGGATTCCCTCAAAGACACAGCCCAACTTATGGGTGTGTCGTGGGACACGATCAAAGAGATTCACACTCATCATCTTGAGGGAGTAGACAGCATCGGCATAGATGAGTTTGTCGTCCGAAAAGGGCACGTGTACAAGACCATTGTCGTTGACCTCAAGAGCGGTCGGATTCTCCATGTGGGTCAGGGCAAGGTAGCCGATTTGGAAAAGGGTCAGAAGGAAGAAGCTCGACATCAAGTATATCGCCACCGATTTCTCTGCCGCTTTCATCTCCTCCGTACTTGAAAACTGCCCGAACGCCGTGTATGTCTTCGACCATTTTCATGTAGTCAAACTGATGAATGAGAAGTTGGACGAGATACGCAGGACACAATATAACATGGAAAAGGACATCAACAAGCGCAAAGTCTTGAAGGGGACACGCTACCTGCGGACATCTTCGACAAGTAGTACAAAACAAGACTTGACAACGCCTTAGACATGAACAAACCGCTTTCACAGCCCTACTACCTCAAAGAGCAACTCAGAGAGATATGGATGCAGCCCAATAAGCAAGCAGCCGAAAAGGTCATGCTCGATTGGGTAAAACAGGCGCAGGAGAGCAAGGTGCCCAAGCCGGCGCGCAGCAAAACGGCAAGGAAGATATCCAAGATGCTGACTTCGAAGAAGTGAAGTAAAAAAGATTTCCTTAGATCATCGTGCGCCGGACTCGCAGACAACGAGTTCGGCGCATTTTTTTTTGCTCCGGAGATCGAACTTCTGCCGACCATTCGGTTGGTCTCCACCTCAAGACTTGCATTTCAAGCCACGAGTCCGGTCCAATCCCTCCTCTTTTACTTTCGCTTTCGCCCAAACCACCGTCCGCCCCCCGCAAAATCGCCACTGGCACGGTGGCATCACAAAAAATCCCCTCACCTTGGTGTCAAGGTGGGGGGATTTTTTCGTGGAATGCTCCCTTTTCCTCTCGCAAAAGACGGAGAGCGAAGCAAAATACGGAATCAGAAAGTTAAAAACCAACATGAGAAATGCAGTTAATACCCACCCTTGTGCATACCTATGCGAATAAGAGGAGAAAAATACCCACATTTTGGTATTGAGCAGGTGCTTAGCACTTGATAACTTTGCAGTCGAAAATTAAAATCGGTAGTCGAAAGCTCAAAATCGGTAGTGGAAAACCGAAAACCGGCGTCGAAAAACTAAAAACATTTGTCGAGCACAAGCAAACCGCTTGCTGCATACTGAAACACCGCGATCGGAGACCGAACGAAGGCGCACACCGCTCCGAGCCCACACGAGAAAAGGCCGAGACGAGCCGCTCTCAGTTCTCGCTCCCCAAGCCCAGCACCGAACGTGGCAGCCGTAAAATGCAAGGCCCGCAGCAAGCCGTGGTGCGACACCCCCAAACGAAAGCTCCCCCGAGAGGAGGAGACGTTTCGACGCAAGAAATGCCAACATCCCATATGAAGAAAACAACAAGATCCGCATCCTCCCGTCAGCGCCTGGCTCAATGGGCGCTCTTCGCGGCGCTGGGTGCGCCGGGGCTCGCGCAGGCTGCGCCGTCCTTCGGCACCGTGCGCCTGCCGGCTCCCGCAGCGCACGTTTCGGACGGCCCCCGCGCGGCGACACTCCGCAACGGTACCCTGTCGGCCGCCCACCATTCCGAAACCGCGGCCGACCAAGCGGCGCCCCTTTGCCCCCCCGTCACAGCCGCAGCACACAGCGGCACACAACTTCCCACGAGCACACCGGAAAACAGTCCCCGCGCGGCCACCCGTCCCCCCATTCCCTCACCGAACGCCCCCCTTCTGCCCGCCGATGCACCGTCGAAGGCACAGACTGTGCTGCATTTCACCGTCACGCGGCAGGAAACGCACGAAACCCTCATCGGCGCCGCCGTGCGCTGCGAGGGAGTACTCGCCGTCACCGACAACAAAGGGCAATGCACCATCCGTTTGAAAAACAACCCCGGCCGTGTGCGCGTCGAAGTCACCTACATCGGTTGCCACAAACTCGTGCGCACGCTCCCCGTTCCCGCCGACGGCCGCATCGACCTCGCCTTGAAAGACGCCAGTCAGGAGATGCAAAGCGCCATCGTCACCACCCAGCGCAAACACACCTCCGTGTTGCAGCAATCGGCCGCCGTGAAAACGGCCGACATCGAGAAGGGCGGCGCCATGTCGCTGGCCAAATTGCTCGAAACCATCCCCGGTGTCAGCTCCATCAGCACGGGCGGCACGATCGCCAAGCCCGTGATTCAGGGCATGCACTCGAGTCGCATCCTGCTCATGAACAACGGTGTGCGCCTCGAAAGCCAAAGTTGGGGTGCCGACCACGCGCCCGAGGTCGACTACACGGGCTCGAGCATGGTCGAAGTCGTGAAGGGCGCCGAGTGCATCCGCTACGGTTTCGGCGCCATGGGCGGTGTGGTGCTCCTCAACGACGCGCCCCTGCCCTACGACAGCACGCGTTTCCACGTGAAAGGCTCGGTCAATATGGGCTACGACACCAATGCGCGCGGCGTATCAGGCAGCGGCACCCTCGAAGCGGGCTACAAACGCTGGGGCGCACGCGTGCACGGCAACTACACCAAAGGGGGCGACTACCGCACGGCCGACTATATTCTGAACAACACGGGCTACAACAACATCGCCCTCTCGGCCATGCTGGGCTATCAGGATCGCAACATCACCGCCACCTTGCTTTCGAGCATCTACTACCAGCGCAGCGGCATCTACTACGGGTCGAAAATCTCCGATCTCGACCAACTCATGAAGCGCTTCGAGGCCGGTCGCCCCGATCCCACCACCCTGCGCCCCTTCTCCTACGACATCCAGCCCCCCTTCCAGCAGTCGCAGCACTTCACCGTGAAGGGCGAACTCAAATGGCGCATCAATCCCGACCACCGGCTCGACTTCGTGGCCTCGTTCCAGGAAAATCTGCGCCAAGAATTCGAGAACCGCAAGAAACAGCAGTGGAGTTGGATTCCGATGCAAGACCTGATACTCAAGACGTTCAAGTTCGATGCCACTTGGAACGCCCAATGGCACCTTTGGAACATGACCACCGAGGCCGGACTGGCCAACACCTACCAGGAGAATTTCAACTATCCCGGCACGAAACAGCCGGCCTTTGTGCCCAACTTCGCCGCGCTCTCCATGGGCGGTTTCGCCCTGCACAAAGCTACCTTCGGCCGTTTGCAAGCCGCCCTCGGCCTGCGCTACGACTTCCGCGTGATGTCGGTCAACGGCTACACGAGTTTGAGCAACTACACGTACTACGACGATTTCAAACTCTACAGCAATTTCACCTCCTCGCTCGCCGCGCACTACCAAATCAGCGAACAGTGGGACGCTCGCGCCAACGTGGGTTGGTCGTGGCGGCCACCCGACATCAACGAGCTCTACGCCATCGGGCTGCAAGAAGGCTCCTACTGGGTGGTGGGCAACCGCCATCTGGAGAGCGAACGCGGCTACAAGGCAGTGCTCGGCACGAAGTGGCGCAACAGTCGCTTCTCCGTCGAACCGAGCGTGTTCTACCAGCGCATCGACAGCTACATCTACGACCACATCGGCGAAGGCAAAGACCGCTTCCACAACCACCCGAGCGGCAAATACCCCAAATTCATCTACGACCAAGACGACGTGCGCCTCTACGGCGGCGACATCGAAGCCACCTACAAGCCCATCGAGCCGCTCACTCTCGTGGCGAAAGCCGAATGGATCTTCGGTCGCAACCTCACGCGCAGCGGCTGGTTGCCCTTCATGCCCTCCGATCGCTACGGCCTCTCGGCCACCTACAGTAAGACGCTGGGCCGCCGCAAGCAATATGTGGCCACGGCCTCGCTCTCGGGCATCTATGTGGCGAAGCAAACGCGCTTCGACCCGGACAAAGACCTCGTGCCCGATTCGCCCCCGGCCTATTTTCTGCTCAATGGCACGCTCGACTTCGCCATTCATCTCCCGCATCGGCGCGAAGTGAAGTTCATGCTCGTGGGCGACAACGTGCTCAACGCTTTATACAAGGAGTACACCGACCGCTTCCGCTACTATGCCCACGAGCGGGGCGCCAATTTCTCGCTGCGCACCCTCTTGCGGTTCTGATGCCTTCGGGCTGCGGCGGTACGTCTCGCTCCGCGGCGGCAAAAGCAGCGCGTTTCCGCAGCAAAACCTCGCGTTTTTGGCTGCGCACTGCGCACTTTTTCTCCACCGTGGCGCGCTTTCGGCCGCAGTCGCGCCGCCACTCGGCGTGCAGCACGAAGCGCCGCCTCACCGGCCGCAAGGCCCGCTCCTCCCCAACGATTCTCCACAATGAAACACCCCTATCTTTCCCTCCTCTGCACCGGTTGTCTGGCACTCGCCACGCTCTTGAGCTGTTCAGACAACCAAGTGGACGACTTCTTCAAGAAGGTCGTCAAAGCGCCTCCCTCGTCGATCGAACGCGACGTGAAAGGGCACGACCAGATCTACGCCGTGCACGCCATTCTCCGCCTGGGTCATGCCGGCGGCACCATCGACGTCGGGCCCAACGGCGAAGAAGAACTGGCCGTCTATCGCACCTACCACACCGTGGCCGACAGCCTTTCGCTGCCCGTGATGCAAGAAATCGACATCGCCAAGGACGATGAAGGCCAAATGACCGTGACCACCGCCCGCAACCACTTCGATGTGGTGGCCTCAGACAGCCTCGTCTACGGGCTCGAACTGCGCTATTACGACCAAAACGGCCTGCTCATCAACCACCAATTCTCGAGCTACCACTACAAAACCGACAAGAACGGCAACCACGTGCCCGACGAAATCAGCAGTGCGCTCCAAATGCACCAACACTTCTTCGGCATCGGGCACAGCAGTCTCGACCAGCATGCCACCGTGGCGGCGGGGCAGGCGCCCATTGTCGAGCAGGGTGTGCAACAAGCCTACCCGCGCACGCTCGAGGCCACGCCGCACTACATCGACCGCTACACCTTCCGCGAGCGCAACGGCCAACCGGTGCCCGCCACCAAGCTCTCTTCGAGCAACGTCTACGCAGCGCCGCACTTCACGCTGGGCGAAAATGCCGTGGCCTACGACCCCGATTTGGCCTGGCGCGCCATTGAGCGCACCGGTCGGCCCGAAGCGCTGCAACCCATCGCCACCCCGCACGGCGAAATGCAACTGTTTCAAACCATCGAGGGCACAAAGCTCAACCAACTGGCACCCGAGCTCTTCAGCTACGAATATCGCGACACCGATCCCGTAGAGGAAGAAGTGGGCAAGCTCTTTGTCGAGAGCTACAACGACGACTATGTCGACCCCAACACCAACAGTCCGCGCCAACGCTACAGCCACACGGTGGCCCTCCTGCGGCAGGAGCGCAGTCTCGACCAGGGTTCGCCCCTCGACCGCCTGGGCTTCAAAGGCATCTTGCGCTTCCACCGGAAAAATGTGCAGTTTGCCTTGCAAGTGCGCATTTGCAACATCCTCAACCATGGCTTTCAGCAGGCCGGAGCCGGCAGCACGGCCGTGGAGAAGCCCGCCAAATACACCAACGTGGAGAACCTCTCGAAGGGCTACTTGTGGGAATTCAATGAGATTCAGCCCGGTTGGGACAACTTCGACATCGACTATCCGCTGCCCGTGCGCGTCATTGCCGACACGCGCGACGGGGAAGCGCAGTGCGTGGCCGACATTCGCCGCTTCTATCCCCAAGCCGGCGCAGCCAACCTCTGGCGCATGCTCTCGCAGCCCGAAAGTTATTTCTCCGCATCACGATTCAGACAAAGCACCGTACTATTCTAATGAAAAAGAACCTCCTCTTTTCCGCCTGCCTCTTGGCCGTCGGAAGCCTCTTCACCTCGTGCGACGACTTTGTTTTCGGCAATGTCCACGTCAACTACGAGGACAACCCGCTCGAGAGTAAGCCCATCGCCCACTCGGGCGCCGACCACTATGTGGACAGTCTGAGCAAGATCAAGACATCTGCCCCCATGGTCAACCCCGACCCTCACGGGGCGTTCAACAATTGGGCCACGTGTTTGGCCATGTTCAAGGAGGGCCACTCGCACGGCGACGGCAAGATGCACGGCAATTTCGTCTATCGCAACGCGCCTTGGAAGCAAGAAGAGTTTGCCATCATCCGCAACAACACCGGCGCGTGGCCGGAAGTCGAAATCCAACGCACCTCGACCGTGACGCATCTCGAGGCCGCCGACGGCAAACAGGGCCCGGACTACATCCGCATCATCGGCGGACGCTTGAAGCGCTGGGGCTTGTGCCTCTACTTCTTCGACAAGGAGGGGCGACTCATGAACGACGAGATTTTGAAACACTCCGACGAGTATCAGATTTTCTTCACGGTGAGCGATCTTGACGACAAGGGACGGCCCTACACTGTGCTCGACACGCGCGGCACGTGGCACAATCCCGCCGACAGCTACACGAGTCAGCAAGAAGGCACCATTGATCCCACGCCGGTGCCCTCGCCCACCTTCGCGGCGGCCACGACTTGGAAACAACGGGCCGACCTCACGCCGAAAGTGTTCGAATATACCTATCGCGACACGTGGACGCACGGGGTGATGGGCGACGGGGCACGCGAACTTTTCAACCAACGACTGCTCCCGCCGCTCGACAAATCGGCCGTGGACTACGCCGTGGCGCCCTACGACCAAGACCGTGTGGGGCTGAAAGGGCACTTCAATTTCGACATCGAGGCCGACGAAACCGACAAGGGCCACGAACTTTGGCCGCTACTCATCCGACGCCGCCCCGATTACGTCACGGGAGCGCCCGGTCGCTACACGCGTCCCACCTATCTCCTGCCGAAGTTCTACCTCTCGGTGCGCGTGATGAAATGCCCCAAAGGCAAGAAGGCGCTCATTCCCCGCGAGGAATACCTGCAACGCCACTCCACCTATCGCTTCATCAGCGACCGCATCTGCGCCGAGGCCTGGAATCCCGACGAAGCCAAGGACTACGGGCAAGACTCGGAGTGGAAGGAGGTGCTGCGCTTCAACATTCCGCTCAAAATCTACTGCAGTAGCTTCGACACCGACCCCACAGAGGTCGATCCCAACGACCCGCTCTACTTCTTCATGGGGCGCGAAATCGGACTCACCCCCGAGGAGGCGCTCGAAGCGGCCCAGAACGTGCAGACGCACGGCATCGGCGGCGGTTCGGGCTACGGCAATTGGTTTCTCTGACCCCGCCGCTTTCTCGCGCCTCGCGCCTGCTGCCGGTCACTCGGCCGTGGTGAACGGCCCGCCCGCTCGGTTTCCGCTCTGCCGCGCACGGCGGCTCGGCGGCTTCCCTGCGGTGGAGGCCGAAGTGCCGGAGCACAACAGCAAGGGCGACGAACTTCGTCGAAGCGCCGCCCATTTTTCCTTCATCTGACTTATATTTATCGCAATGAACAAGATTTTTTCCTTCCTCATCGCCGCCGTAGCGCTGACCCTCGGCAGCTGTGCCCGCGAAACGGGCGTGACCAACGTCACAACCTCAGAGTCGAAGATCGACCACCTCATTATTAAGGAGGTGTTCTACGCCGGCCACGCCATCAAGCGCGACCTTTCGGCCTACAAGATGCCCAGTACCTACACGCGTAACTACGACGACCAGTATATTACGATCTACAATCCCACGCAAAAGACGCTCTATCTCGACAGCCTCGCGCTGGTGACGAACCAAGTCGACCCGCGTGTCATCTTGGAATTCGCCCCCGGCGACAACTTCATCGGCCAATATTATGGTGGCAACAGCGTGATGTACTTCCCAGGCAGCGGAACGGACCATCCGGTCAAGCCGGGACAGACCATCGTGGTGGCCAAGCGTGCCATCGACCACGCGCAGGCTTTTGTCAAGAGCATCGAAGCCGAGGGCGAAACGGTCAAGGGCTACGAGGGCTACGACCAATTGCTCGACCTGAGCAAGGCCGATTTCGAATGGGATGCCGCGAACGATGCGGACAACAATGCCGCGGTGCCCGATCTTCTGCCCATCAGTTCCGACCGCGCCTTCAGCACCATCGCCGAAGCCGTGGGCATTGCACTGGTTCGCCTGCCGTGGTCGCCCGCGGCCTTCAAGGAGGCGGCGCAACGTGCGGAAGCGGGCGGCCCGAAAGCCAAGGGCAACACGGTGGTGCACTACGTGAATGTGACAAATACGCACTTCGGTGACTTCCTGGTGGTGGAGATTCCCTTCGACAAGGTGATCGATTGCCTGACCATCTGCCCGCGCAAGCGTTTCCAGATGCGGCCTTCTAAGCTCGACAAGGGCTTCCTCGGCGTTTCGGAGGACGATTTCTCGACTTTCAAGATCACAAGCAGCGAAATTCTCAAGGTGATGGGGCTCTCGCTCCAACGCAAATTCGACGGTAAAGGCTTCGTGGACACCGACAACACGACGACCGACTTCGAAGTAAAGCCGGCTTCGCTCTCGCGCAAGGCCGCTACGCCCGAAAAGCCCGCTGCGAAGCCCGCGCAATAAGGCGAGTCCGGCTCTAATCCACTGCATTTTGTCAAGCGCCGAGGGAGTTGCTCACTCCCTCGGCGCTTTCATTTGTCTGCAGGGCCCGTCCGTTGGGAAAACACAGCCGCTTCTCAGCTTCGGAGCGCCTGCGGTGTCTCGCCTTCGGCCAACTTTGCTCACGACTTCACCCGATCTGCACGGCGGGAGCGTCCTTCTGCTCGCCGTCTTCGCACTCCACTGCACAAAAAGAGGGCGCTCCACGATGATGTGGAGCGCCCTCGCGCGTTATCGTTGTGCGACTGCGTCGCGAAGTGGGCTTTTAGGCCTCAACTTTCGACCAGTCTTGTTGGCTCATGCGCACGTAACTTTGGTAGCGACGCTTGGCGTTCTCTTCGCAAGCCTGGAAGAGTTCGGCAGCCTGTGCGGGGAACTGCTTTTTGAGTGCCTGGAAGCGCACTTCGCCCGTGAGGAAGTCTTGGAAATCCTCCCACTTCGGCGCCTTGCTGTCGAGCAGGAAGGGGTTTTTGCCCTGTTCTTCGAGCTCGGGGTTGTAGCGCCAGAGGTGCCAGTAGCCACATTTCACGGCCAGTTCCTCTTCGTGCTGCGATTTGCCCATGCCGGCTTTCAAACCGTGGGCGATACAGGGCGAATAGGCCACGATGAGCGAAGGTCCGGGGTAGGCTTCTGCCTCGCGGATGGCCTTGAGCGTCTGGTTGTGGTCGGCGCCCATGGCGATTTGCGCCACGTAAACGTAACCATAAGTGGTGGCGATGAGGCCGAGGTCCTTTTTGCGGATGCGCTTACCGCTGGCGGCAAACTTGGCCACGGCGCCGGTAGGCGTTGCCTTGGAGGACTGACCGCCGGTGTTGGAGTAAACTTCGGTATCGAGGACGAGAATGTTCACGTCTTCACCGCTGGCGATCACGTGGTCCAGTCCGCCGTAGCCAATGTCGTAGGCTGCGCCGTCACCACCGATGATCCACTGCGAACGCTTGGTGAGATAGTGGCTGAGTTCGTCGAGTTGTGCACAAACCGGGCAACCTTCGGCCTTACCGGCCTGGATGAGGGGTTTGAGACGCGCGGCGGCAGCCTTGCTCTCGGCCGCTTTGTCCTTGCCGTCGAGCCATTGCTGTGCGGCCTCCTTGAATTCTGCGCTCACATGCTCATCGTCGAGGCAACGCGTGAGGATTTCGGTGATGCGGGTGCGCATTTTCTTGTTGGCCAAGGCCATACCGAGTCCGTATTCGCAGAAGTCTTCGAAAAGCGAGTTGGCCCATGCCGGTCCGTGCCCTTCTTCGTTGGTGGTGTAGGGGGTGGAGGGGATGGAAGCGGAGTAGATGGAGGAGCAGCCCGTGGCGTTGGCCACCATCTCGCGGTCGCCGAAGAGCTGGCTGACGAGTTTCACATAGGGTGTCTCGCCGCAGCCGGCACATGCGCCGGAGAATTCGAAGAGCGTGGGGGCAAACTGCGAGTTCTTGGGGTTGGCGTTGATGTCGAGCAGGTGATGTTTGCTCTTGACGTTGTTAATGAGGTAATCCCAGTGGGCGGCTTCGTCGCGTTCCTTTTCGAGGGTGGACATGGCGAGGGCTTTTCCGGTTTTGGGCTTGCCGGGGCACACGTCAACGCAGTTGGCGCAACCGGTGCAGTCGAGTACGCTCACCTGGATGCGGAAGTTCATGCCCTTCATGGCGGCGGGTGCCTTCATTTCGATGGCGGGCGCGTCGAAACCGGCCTTTTCGTCGGCGTCGAGCACGAAGGGACGGATGCAACCGTGGGGGCAAACGTAGGCGCACTTGTTACACTGGATGCAGTTCTCCAGATCCCAAGTGGGCACGAACGTGGCGACGCCGCGCTTCTCGTAGGCAGCGGTACCTTGGTGCCAGGTACCGTCTTCGAGTCCCTTGAAAGCGCTGACGGGGAGGTCGTTTCCGACCTGTGCATTGATGACGCGCACGAGATCTTTGACGAAAGCGGGTGCTCCGTCGTCGACGGCCTTGTCATCTTCGAGCGAAGCCCATGCGGGATCGACGGTGAACTGGTGATACTCGCCTCCGCGATCGACGGCAGCGTAGTTTTTCTCCACCACGTCCTGGCCTTTCTTGCCGTAGGTCTTTTCGATGAAGTGCTTCATCTCCTCTACGGCCTTGTCAACGGGGATCACGCCGGTGATGCGGAAGAAGGCGCTCTGCAAAATGGTGTTGGTGCGGTTGCCCAATCCGATTTCGGCAGCGATTTTCGTGGCGTTGATCACATAGACCGTGATGTTTTTCTGTGCCAAGATGCGCTTGATCTTGTTGGGCATGTTGCGGGTGAGCGCCTCGTCGTCCCAAACGGTGTTGAGCAGGAAGGTGCCTCCGGGCTGAATGCCGCGCAGCACGTCGTACATGTGCATGTAGCTCTGCACGTGGCAAGCCACGAAGTTGGGGGTGTTCACCAGATAGGTGGAACGAATGGGGTGATCGCCGAAACGCAAGTGCGAGCAAGTGAAGCCGCCCGACTTCTTCGAGTCGTAAGAGAAGTAAGCTTGGCAATACTTGTCGGTGGTTTCGCCGATGATCTTGATGGAGTTTTTGTTGGCTCCCACCGTACCGTCGGCTCCGAGTCCGTAGAATTTGGCCTGGAACATGCCCTCTCCGCCGAGGCTGATTTCCTCTTTCGGGGGGAGAGACGTGAAGGTCACATCGTCGACAATACCGATGGTGAAGTGGTCCTTGGGTTCGTTGAGCGCGAGGTTCTCATAGACCGACATGATTTGTGCCGGCGTGGTGTCGTTGGATCCGAGTCCGTAGCGTCCGCCCACGATGAGGGGGGCATTTTCACGGCCGTAGTAGGCATCCTTGACGTCGAGATAGAGGGGTTCTCCGCTGGCCCCGGGTTCTTTGGTGCGGTCGAGCACGGCAATGCGCGTGGCCGTGGCGGGCACAGCGGCGAGGAGGTGCTTGACCGAGAAGGGGCGATAGAGGTGAACGCAGACCATGCCGACCTTTTCTCCCTTTTCGCGGAGGTAGTCGATGGCTTCGCGAGCAGCTTCGGAGGCCGAACCCATGAGAATGATCACGCGGTCGGCTTCGGGATCGCCGTAGTAGTTGAACAGGCCGTATTCGCGACCGGTGATGCGGCTGATTTCCTTCATGTACTCCTCCACCGCTTCGGGCACTGCCTCATAGAAGGGGTTGGATGCCTCGCGGTGTGCGAAGAAGGTTTCGGGGTTTTCGGCCGTGCCTCGTGCCACGGGATGCTCGGGCGTGAGGGCACGTTCGCGGAATTCGCTCAGTGCTTTGCGGTCCACCAGCGGGCTGAGGTCTTCGGTGTCGAGGCATTCGATCTTCTGGATCTCGTGCGAGGTGCGGAAACCGTCGAAGAAGTTGATGAACGGCACGCGGGTCTTGATGGAAGCCAAGTGGGCCACACCGGCCAGGTCCATCACTTCCTGCACCGAACCTTCGGAGAGCATGGCGAAGCCGGTTTGGCGTGCCGACATAACGTCTTGGTGGTCGCCGAAGATGCTCAGGGCATGGCTGGCAATGGCGCGTGCCGAAACGTGGAACACGCAGGGGAGGAGTTCGCCGGCGATCTTGTACATGTTGGGAATCATGAGCAAGAGGCCCTGCGATGCGGTGAAAGTGGTGGTCAGTGCGCCGGCTTGGAGCGAACCGTGCACAGCGCCGGCTGCGCCCCCCTCGCTTTGCATTTCCTGCACGAGGACAGTTTCGCCGAACATGTTTTTGCGGCCTTGCGCCGACCAGTCGTCGACGTATTCTGCCATCGTAGACGAGGGCGTGATGGGGTAAATGGCGGCCACTTCGCTGAACATGTAGGCGATGTGGGCAGCAGCCTGGTTGCCATCACAAGTAATGAATTTCTTAGCCATACTTCTATGGTGTTATGATTGTTATGTTATGATGTCCTTGTGGGCGGAAGGTTCCGCCTGAGCCGGCGTGCCATGCCGGAAGCCGCTGCTGCCCGTTGTGCACACGGGGGTGGAGCGTGGTCGGTCACCATGAATGGAGATGAACGAGCGGTCCTCTCGGACCTTGCACCGGAGCCCTGCGTCTGTGAGCGCGGGCGTCCGTAGGGCAAAGGTAATATTTCTTTTCTGACAGACCAAGTGCGTATTTCCGAAACTTCGCACCCGATAGGCTTTTGTGGTGCGAAAATAACGCTTTTTGCACCTCGGCGCGTTTTCTCGTCCCGCTTTTCGGCGCCCTCCGCCCTCCGCTGCCGAAACATCCCCTTCGCGCAGAGCAAAATCCCGCGTTTTGGCACAAAAGCGCCCCGTATTCAACAAAAATAGCCCTATTTTTCACTTCCCCTCGGCGCCCTGCAAAACCTTTCATTCACGCGCGCGATCCTATATAATGGTGATTTCTTCGACCGACGGGCCATATTTTTTAGTCAATTCCTTTGCATTCTCAATATTCTTTGTATTTTTGCCGAAAGCATGAGCCGTTCGCCGCTCACGAAGCGGACAAAAGTAACCCCGCGGCCGCTCGCCCCGCAAAATCGCAAAGCCGGTGCGCATGCACTCCGCCCACACGGAGAGAACAAGGAGAGAAGATCCCAAGCCCTCCCCCCTCGGCAGTGCAAGAGGGTGCACAAGTCCTTTCTTTCCATCGCACCGATCGGAAACGACACACGCGCTCCACAGTCGCGCCCCGGCGTATCGCCCCAATTCCTGACAGAACGCGAGCTGCCTTGCACACCCGCCGGAGGAAAGCCCTTTATCGTCCTTTCCGACTCCCCACGCCGAGACAGACCTTCACCCCAACACCCAGAAACTCCAAATGCACACCACACTTCAGCCTCCCAACATCACCCTGCCCGAAGAGGCGCTGCAAAAGCTCTACGCCAAGGCGCTCCGCAACGGGATGTCGCTAAAAACCTACATCGAAGGTTTGCTGATCGAGGAGGCCAACGCGCCGTCCTTCGCCCGACGCGTGTCGCCCTCTGCCGATGCCTGGTTTGACCATCCGCAAAACATCGCCGCGGTGCGCCGCGGTTTGCAGCAACAGGCTGCCGGCTTGGCACAAACTTTTTCGATCGAAGAAATCAAACGATTGGCCGACCTGTGAACTACGATCTGCAGCTGCTCCCGGAAGCCATCGAAGATCTCGCCTATTGGAAACGATCGGGACAGAAAAAAGTATTGAAGAAAATCGTGGCACTGCTCGAAGAACTCAAAGTGCACCCCCAAACCGGCACCGGCAAACCCGAAGCCCTCAAAGGCGACTTCGCCGGTTTGTGGAGCAGACGCATTGACAAAGGAGCCCGACTCATCTATTCCATCTACGAAGAGACCGTTTGTGTCTACGTGCTCTCCATGCGAGGGCATTATGGCGACAAATAATGCGCTCACCTCGCGCCCTGCGCGGGAAAGCAGCAAAAAAACAGAAGAGGCACGGCAGTGCGCCACGACTTCACCGACACGCACAGCGTTCCACGGCCGCCCATTCTCGCAAAATCGCCCACCCCAAAATCTTCAGCCCCCGAGTGAAACCATTATTTCCGAGAGCTCACACAAAGCGCCCCGTCACTCCACAAAGGCTCAGCGCCATCCCCCCACAACACCTCATCACCTCAAACTCTACCCCACTATGACGCACCCCACTCCCCGCCAGCTGCTCCGCCTGCTCGGCGTGCTGTTCGTTTTCCTCTTCGCCCTGCTGCCCCTCGCGGCGCAGCAGGGTAAGGACTTCGAGGACTACAACGTGCAACGCGGCTTCGAAATGCTGCAAAACGACGAAGATCTCGACGAAGCGCTCAAGCAATTCCAAACCGCACTCGAAAAGAACCCGCGCAACGGCTATGCCCATTTCTTCATTGGCCTCATCCGCCTCAACAACAACGAAAACGGCAACGCCCTCTCCGCTTTCGATCTGGCCGTCAAGCATTTGCCTAAGAAAGACAAGGTAATGCTTGCCCTTGTGCAATCCAAACGCGCGCTCGTCCACTTGGAACTCACTGACACCACGGCCGCACTCGCCGATCTCGGCACAGCCATCCGCCTTGCGCCCAACGACAAAATCTATTACCAACAGCGCGGCGATCTCTACTACGAGATGAGTCGCTACGACCTCTCCGACCGCGACTACGAGCAGATGCAAAAACTCGACAAAGGTGATATCTATTCCTATATGGGGCTGGGACGCAATGCGGTGGCGCGCAAAGACTACGACCGCGCCATCGCGCTCTACGACCACGTCGTGCAACTCGCTCCCGAAGACGACTCGGGCTATTCCTTCCGCGCCGAGGCCTACTTGTGCGCCATGAATATCCGCG
>ERZ772952.165-NODE-165-length-14868-cov-3.33923_pt1 | contig 14868 bp, 11 predicted proteins | sample MGYA00580686_ERZ772952 | MGnify/ENA primary metagenome ERZ772952 (study PRJEB29015, sample SAMEA2738074) | human oral metagenome | biome: human oral; feature: human-associated habitat; material: saliva | place: China | collected 2213 ... | reverse complement strand
ATTCCTCAAAACTGCCGTTCGGAATGATGTTTTGCCCCACTTGTGCGGCGAGTGTCGTGGGCAAGAGGGCGAAGAGCCCGAAAAGTAAACGTGAATAGGTAGAAGTCATCGTCGTTTGAGTCGTTAGTTGCGGCGCACCACGTCCGCGATGCGGAGTCCATAGCGTTGGCCGATGATTTTTGCCGTTGCGCGCAGCGATCCCGGCGTATTTTCGTCGCCGAGCAGGCGCTGTTTATCCCAAAGTCCGTTGCCGGCGGTGAGTTGTGCGAGGAGTTGCGCCGTTTCGTCGTAGGTGAAGTGCGGCTGTCCGTCAGCTTTGCGAGTGAATTGCAGGGCATACACCGCCCCCAAGGCCTGAGACACAAAGGGCAGCGCATTTTGCACGTCCTCTTCAAGATTGGCCGTTGTGCGCTCTCCCGCCAAGAGGTACATCGCATGCACAGCTACCACTTTCGAGAGTTCGCTTCGGATGATGCGCAACGCTTCGCGGGCATCTTCGTAGCGATATTCCGTCAGTGCTTGTCGTCCGCGGGCAAACGCATTGTAAAGCGCAATGCGACTGCCGCGCAGCACGGGCAGTGCGGCCGTTTCGGCGTAGGGCTTCCAGTATTGGTAGTAGCCGTAAGCCAAATCCCAGTGGTGTTCGAGCGCCGTGTAGTTGCGTCCCGGGAGCAACACACCGTTTTCGTGGGCGCTGCGCAGGGTCGTGTCGTTCAGCAAGCCCTCGTCGAGGTGTGTGTTGAGCACTTTGTCGAGATAGAGCGCACCGCGCACCATCTCCGGGAAGAGTTCGGCCACCACGACGCCGCGTTCGTCGGCAAAAGCCACATTGACATCGCCGATGTGCGCCCCCACGAAGCCAGAGGTGCCTACGGTGGCGCGGCGGTTGCGCGTCACGCTCGGCGAAGGTTGTCCCAGTCCGCTCAGACGCGCCGTGGCAGAAAAAATCTGCTCCATATCTCTCAACACCTTTGCGCTGTCGTTGCGGTGAAGCGGCGAAGCAGCGATGGCCTGCCGCGGGGCAAGTCCGAATTCGCCCTCGTCGAAATATTGTTGCACGCGCAGTCGGTTGGCGGCATACATCACATTGGCGCCGCGCAAGTAGCTTTCATAGATGTGGTCGAGCGGTTCGCTCAGCAGGTTGCACTCCAAATAGTCGACACTGCTCGTGCCGTTGCGCTTGAAGGCGTAGCTCGGATCGGGATAAGGCGGCAGCACATAGGCCGACTCCACCGTTTCGCCTTCTCGGCTGTCGCAGGCCGTGAGCACCGGCGCGCAGCAAATGGCCGCCAGGGCGATGGGAAAGAACATTCTCATGAGCGATTGACGAATTTAGGGGAGAATGATGTAGGCACAATAAGGATGTTTGATCTTGTCGATGCCCTCTTCGTTTTGAAATTCGTGGGCGGTGAGCGGTTTCACCACGGTGAATCCGTCTTCAGACACAGCCGAGATGGTGGCTTTGATCGACGAACCACGCGGTCCCACGCCGTTCACGCACAGATACATCGGTTGTCCCGATCGGGCCTCAAACGTCACCGTGTGCGGTTGTCCGTTTTTGAGCAAAGTCTGTGCGGTGCTGTCGCGGCGGTTGGAAGTGAGCGTCTGCAAGCGGCGGTCGGCGTCGACGTAGCGCACCACATAGCGCGACTGAATGTCGGTGTCGGCCACCGCAGCGCCCAAGATGTCAACTTCGCCGAACGAGCAAGTCAGCGTAACGCGGTAGGTGCGCACATCGCGGTCGATGTTCACGCCCGGATACACGAAGGCACTCACCGGCGCGTCGGGATCGCCGAGTCGCACGTCTTGGTCTTCGTAGGAAATGCGTGGGCGTTCCGGCCCCTTGAAGGGGAAGAGCTGATCATAGTCCTCGCGCGGCGCGTCGTCATACGTGCGTGTGCAGCCCATCGCCAGGAAAGCAAGTGCACCTATATATAATGTGTAGTGGCGTCTCATAAAGAAGAAGTGGAAAGAGAGAAAAACAGGGCGAACGTCCGCCGGTCAGCGCGCGCCCTCGTCGTAGATTTCGGCTTTGATGCCCGTGCTGATGCCTTCGGGGTGCAGATGTTTGCTCACATAGCGCGTGCTGCGCAGCAACGTGTCGTAGACCTGCACGAGTTCCGCCTCGAAGCGGTTGCCTTTGCGCTCGAAATCATAGAACTGTTTCGCCGCGTCGAAGCGCAGCCCCGCGCGGAAGGTCAGTCCCTGTTCGGTGCCGGTGTAGCCTGAACCCAGGCCGGTGATCTCTTTGGGCGGATAGTCGGGAATGGGATTGCGCTTGCGGGCGAAGACAAACAGGTAGTAGCGTTTATCCCGAATCTCGCGGAGCAGCGATTGGTTGGTTTCCACCGGCCGTTTCACGAAATAGTCGCTCTGAAAGAAGGTGCGTCCGCCACGATAGATGCGCAGTTGCGGATTGACCATGCGCTCGAAGGCCAGGCGGTTGTCCACCGCCTTTTGCACCACGCCCGTCGTTTCGTCGGGGGCGGAGAGTCGCGTCATGCGGATGTATTCTCTTGCCGGCAACAAGTGGTTGCCCGACCGAAACATCAGTTGCCCATCGGGATCTTTTCCCATATAGAGCCAGTCCGATGCCCCTTCAAATCGGTCGTTGGCTAGGCGGTGCACATAAGTGTAGGTGGCGAAACTCAGCTGCGCGAAGCTGTTGCGATTCACGGTGTATTGGCTCACGATGGGGCGGGCCGCCGTTTCTTCGTCGAAGTCGGCGCGCGTTTCCACCGTGTTGTCGTCGGCAAAACGCATCGTGAAACAATGGCCACCGTAGCCGTAACTGCCGCGCAAAGCCGTTTGGTTGATGGCTTCGTCGGGGTTGCTGTAGAGGAGCGAGTCGGTTTTCGGAAAATAGACGACGCGCCAACCGTAGGGCGCTGCGATGAGTTCGCGGCGCAAGTCCTCGACGGCGTTTTGGCTGCGTTGCGTCGGCGTTTGGTCGAAAGTGGTCTGCTCGTTGTTGCAGGCGGTCAGCGCATGCGTGCCGACCAAGAGCGCAAGGGCGAGCACCGCGAGGCCGAAACCGCGCAATCGGGGCCGGCGCAGCGGGCGGAGAGGGAGAAAAGAGGACTTAGTCATGTGACCGGTGTTGTTGTACGTATGAATGTAGGCGGCGCACCGTCTTGGCTTGCAGGCGCCGCAAGTCGAGGTTCCACACTTGGCGCACGTATTGGTCCACCAGTTCCTGTTTGGCGGTGAGTTCGCGATAGGCCTGTTTGGCTTCCTCGGCATAGCGCGCGTTGACTTCCGGATCGATGTCCGTGTCGGGCGTTGCCGCCTCGGTCAGTGCAGCCTGCACTTGGGCCGGTGTGGCACAAAGTGTGGCACTGAGCATTTCGGCAAAGTCGTCTTCGGCCGAAATCATGCCGTGCATCGTCAGGCAACCGCGCTTGTTGGCCCAGCTGTCGAGCCCGAATTGTTGTTGCGGTGTGGTGGTGTAGCTCCAGGGCGCCACGAGAGCAGCCGTGGTGTGCGTGTAGCGTTGCGCGCTGATGCGCCCGAAAGCGTCACGATCGTAGGGCAACACGGCCGTGAGATGCTTGCAGAGTTGGTGCAACCCGCTGCGTGCCAGTGCATAGACCTGACCTTCGTCGCCGGGCGAGAAGGCATTGACGTTGAAGAGCGCCATTTCGGCGGTCGAACCGGCTGAAGGCAGATACAAACGCGCCATGCCGTTTTCGTCGCGAAACGTTCCGCCGTAGAGTTGCAGGCGCAGCGGCGCGCGGCCGAGCAAGAGATTGGGACGATCGAGCCCGTCGGCAGCAAAACTTTCGAGACAGAGGCGGCGAAAGGCTTCGAGCACCGGGCGCACCTGTTCGAGGCGTGGCGGATAGATGCGGTCGGTCGTAGCGCCGGCGTGATTTTCCTGCCGATAGATCACTTCGATGCCATAGGGCCTTGTGATGCTATCGCGAATCCAGCGGTCCAACTCGCTGTCACTGCGGTGTTCGCTGCCGGCGTCCACCACGCTGTGGGGCGAAAGTCGTTCGTCACTGCAACCGCTCAGCGCGGTGGCGACGAGCAAGAGGATACATGCGGCATTCAATCCGCGGGGAGAGAGAGAGTACATGGGCGATTAGCGTTGGGGAGCATTGCGCTCGCGGGGATTCGGACGGAGACCGCGCTCGATGGCCTGTGCCGGGATTTGCAAGATCTTGCGCGGGTCTTCTTTTTCGAGCGGGAAGTAGTAGCGACTCTTCGAACTGCGCCGCACACTGAGGTGGAAACGGCGAATGTCGAACCACCGCAGCCCTTCTTCGAAGAACTCTTTGCGGCGAAAGTCGAGAATGGTTTTGACCAGCGCGAGCTGTTTGAGCGTCAGCCCGTAGGTGGGCGAAATGACGTTGTAGTTGGCGCGGTCGGTTGTGGTGTAGACGCTGCGCTCCACGGCCGGCATGAAACCGAACTTCCCCTGCAAGTATTCGCTCAGGTCGTCGATGGCGCGGTTGTAGTCCTTGCGCATCGCGTGCGCCTCCATGCGGTTGAGCAGCACCTCGTCGACAGTGAGCAGCACATTGGTGACATAGAGTTCGCGCGGCTTTGACCCCGTGCTCTCGCTGCTCGAGATTTCGTCGAATTTCGCCATGTAGAACCCTTCTTTCACCGGCGAGGGCGAGGAAGTGAAGAGGTAGTGGCCGACGAAGTTCATCTTTTCGTAGTCGCCACCCCCTTCGATGCCTTTCTTGGCGAACACCTCGTCGACCACCCCCCACGTGGCACCGAATTTATCGGAGCCAGTCGCGATTCGGTGGTGGTGAGGAGCAGGTTGGCCGGTTCGTCCGTGGCATTGTAGAGGCGGTGCAGGCCGGGATGATCAAACTCGAGGGCATCGGCATATTTGTTCCAACGCCGCAAGTTTTTCTTCGCGTCGCCGCCCAACACATAGTCGGCATAGGCCACCACCTGGTCCCAATCGCCTTTGTGGAGGTAGAAACGCGTGGCGAAGGCGTAGGCGGCGCGCTTGTTGAAGTGGAACTTCGGGTGGGCATAGTAGTGATCGTCCACCAAGGTGATGCCGCGTTTCAAGTCGGCCTCGATTTTGTCGTAGACCTCGCGCACAGTGCCGCGCCGATAGTCCACGATGGCGTGCTTCTCGGGCTCTTCCACATAGGGGATGCCCGGGCTTTGCGGATCGTTGCCATAGGGCGCCGCCCAAATGTTGACGAGCATGAAGTGGAGATAGGCGCGGAGCAGGAAGGCCTCACCGTAGAGAGCTTTGACACGCGGCGTTTTGGGGTAGCGCGCCAGGAGTTCGAGCGCCTTGTTGGCCTGGGCTATGCCTTTGTAGCAGGCATTCCAGTAGTTGAGGGGCGTGTCGAGATCGTCTTGGTCGTAGTCCTCCCAAAAGTACATGGCCTCGTTGAGTTGCGTGTGCTGTCCGTTGGGACGCTCGGCCACATTGTCCGTGCGCGGCTCGAGAAAGGGGATGTAGGAGGCTTCGGGATAGGCGCCGGTGAGGAGCTCGGCGATTTTAGCTTCGGAGTCGATGTGTACGTTCAGCTCCGAATCGGGACTTACGTCGAGGAAGTCGTTGCACGCCGTGAAGCAGGTGGCACTGCAAAGGGCGAGGGCGAGCGCCAAGCCCCCGTGTCGGAGGCGAGCGAAGGGGGAAGGCAGGGCGCAGTGGACGGCGGCCGGAGAAAACTCCGCGCCTTTGGCGCAAAACCTTCGCGTTATGGAGCGAAACAAGGGCGTTTTTTTCGGAAACATGGGGTCAAAATCCGAGATTGAGGGTGAGCGTGATTTGTCGCGGGGTGGGGAGTGCCACGCCGCCCGAGCGATAATATTCGGGATCCTGCCCGTGCAACCGGTGGTCGGCGTAGAGGAGCAGCGGGTTGGTGACATTCAGGCGCAGAGAAGCCGACGTGAGGGGCAGGTGCTTGAGGCGTTGAGCCGGCAGCGCGTAGGCCACCGCCACATTCTTCAGGCGCACGAAACTGCCGTCGGCCACCATGAGCTGCGAATAGTTGTAGGTGTTGTAGGCGCGCTCGATGTTTTCGCGTCCCACCTTGTCGATCAGTGCCTGCGAGGGGAGGGTGGGCACGTCGGTGCGCAGTTCGTCGCCGGGATTGAGCCAGCGGTCGTAGTAGCGCTTGGAGAAGACGTTGAGATCGGCGAAGGCCGGGTCGAAAGTGGGGTTGAGGCGCAATTTATTCCCCGCTTGCATGGTCACGAAGAACGAGAATTCCCACGGCCCGAGATGGAATACGTTGGAGAGTCCGCCGGTGTAGCGCGGTTCCACGGGGCCGTGATAGATGAGATAGGTCTTGGCATACTGCGTGTCGAGGAAATCGGCGCCTGCAATGTGGGCATAGTCACCGGCCCCGAGGGGATAGCGGCCAAAGTCGAAGGTGGGCAAACCATTCACGTCCAAACCGTTGAAATTGTAGGAGAAAAGCGAGCCGCGCGGGAAACCTACGACGTTGCCTCGCCCGCGTCCGGCCACCATGTCGAGGGCGGTGGGGGTATTGAGGAGGCGCGTCACCTTTTGGTCCATGGCGCTGAGCGTAAGTGTGGTGCTCCACGAGAAACGCTCGGTCTTGATGTTGAGTGTGCTGACGCCAATTTCGGCACCCACGGTGCGCAGATCGCCAAAGTTGGCGTATTTGTAATACTGTCCGCCCACGCCCGACGTGAGGATGCGGTCAATGAGGTCGTAGCTGTTGCGTCGGTAGAGATCCACGGTGGCGCTGACTCGGTTGTTCCACAGCCCTAGCTCCAAGCCTACATTCCACTCGTACATCTTCTCCCATGTGAGATCGCGGTTCTCGAGATGGCGGATGTCAATCTTGTTTTCTCGATCGCCGAGGCGGTGTCTCTGCACAATGCCGCTTTGGTAGACCGCAGAAGCGTTGATGGCCTCCTCATTCATCTTGGCTGTGAGCCCATAGCTGAGGCGTACGGCGAGTTTCGAGACGTTGCGAAACGGACGCATGAAGGTTTCGCGGTCGATGTTCCATTTCGCACCGACGTTCCAGGTGGGCAGCCACAGCGTGCCGGCTTCGCGTCCTGCGGTGTTGGCACTTTCGTAGTTGAGCACGGCGTTCACGACGTAACGGCCCGCAAATCCGTAGGTGCCGTTGAGCGAAAACGTGAGCCCGCGGTCGTTGCGCTCACGCAAAGCGAAGTAGCTGTTGCCTTCTTCGGCGAGTTTGCGGAAAATGAGCGGGGAGGTATAGACCTGATTGCTGCGATCATACTGTATGCCATAGCCACTGAAGGGCGTGTTGGTGCGGTGGGCGGTGCGCAACTCAGCGAAGGCGAAGGCTTTGAAGTCGTGTTCGCCGTGACGGAAATCGTAGTCGGCGGCCAAACGTGCGAGCCAGCTGCTGAGCGAGGCCTCGTTGTTGTCGAGCAGTCCGCCTTGGGGAATGCCGATTTGGGGTTGCAACTCGGGATGGTCCTTGTCGTGCACCAAATAGACGTTCTCTTTGGCCACAAGTGGGGTTTCGTTGGCACGAAAAGCCTGAATGAGATTGCTGCTCTCGGTGACTTTGTGCGTAGAGGAGGTGTGCGCACGCCGAGCGGCCACAAGGGCTTTGAGCGAAAGGCCTTCGCGCAGCTGATAGGTGGCTTCTCCCTGCAGTTTGAAGTCGATTACCTCAAGATCCAGGGTGTTGTTGGCATACTCGTTGAGGATATTGAAGGGCGCCCAGTTGTTGCGATAGAAGGAAAGTCGGCCGTTTGCGTCGTAAGGCGAGAGCGTGCGGCTCGTTCCCAGGGCATACGAGAAGGGATTGAGGTCAAAATCGCGCTCAAATACGCCCTGCGCATGGTTTTTGCGCTGCGGCAAGGTGCCGGGGGCGGACTGTGAGCGCAAACTGCCCTGTGCGGAGAGCGTAGCCGTGAGGCGCGGCGAGACAAAGAAGGTGTTTTTGAGATTGGCCGTGAGGCGATCGACCTTTTCGGGGAGCGTCCAGCCGCCATCGTGGAGAAAACCGACAGAAGCGTAGGTGGCGGTGTTTTTTCCCCCGCCCGACAGCGACAACGTGTGCTGGGTCGTGGGCGAAAGCGTGAAGAGCAGGTCAAACCAATCGGTGTTGGCATATTCTGCGCGGCGCAAAAAGTCGCGACGTGCCGCGTCGGTGTTTTCCAGTCCGAAGGTGCCGGTCGACGGGTCGTAGGTATTGGCCGCTTTATAGTATTGGTGGAACACGCCCCCCCGTCGGCCGTAGAGCGCACTCCCGGCGTTGAAATATCCCTTGTCCTCCATCTCGCGATACAGGGACATGGTCTCTTGCGAATTGAGCAAATCGAAATCGGCATACCGAGGTTTGAACCGAACCGTGTTCTCTGTGCTGTAATTCACGGAGAGGGGCGTGTCGCGTCGGCCGTTTTTGGTCGTTACGACGATGACGCCATTCAGCGCGCGGGCACCGTAGACGGAAGTCGCGCTGGCATCTTTCAAAACTTGGATGTCTTGGATGTCAGACGGGTTCAAACCGGCGATGGCCGAGCCGACTAGCGTGACGGCATCCCCGGAAGCGAGCTGATCGAGGGAGAGATGCACGAGATCTTCGTACACCGCGCCGTCAATCACCCAAAGCGGTTGTACATTCCCCAGGATCGAGGCGCCGCCACGGATGTTAATGCGCGGTGCCGCCCCGAAAGTGCCCGAAATGTTCTGGATGTTGAGGCCGGGGACGCGGCCTTCGAGCATGCGGCTCACGTCGGTGAGGCCTTCGAGGCGCACATCACTCATTTTCACGGCCGAGGCCGCGCCGGTATAGATGCGGTTTTTCACCTTTTGATAGCCGGTGACCACCACTTCGTCGAGGCTGTGCGTGTCTTCTTCGAGGCGGATGCGCAGCGAGTCCGTGCCGGCGATGCGCACACGGCGGGTGAGCATGCCCAGGTGGGAGACGAGTAGCGTTTTGCCCACGGGGCGTGTAGAAACCCGGAGGGAAAATCGCCCTTCGTCGTCGGTAAGGGTGTGTAGCGGGGAGTTGACGAGTTGCACATGGGCGCCGGCCAACGGAAGCCCGCTCATGTCGGTCACAATTCCCGACACCGCGGCCGCAGTCTGGGCGGTGGCCGTGCTCACCCCCCAAGTTGCGCAGCAAATTAGGGAACAAACGGCCGAAAGTGGGAAGGTAGAAGTCAGTTGAGGCATGATGTTAGGGCTTACCAGTTCAAGATGGCTCCGCAATAGAGCCCGAAAGGATGACCGACGCGCAGACCCGCCGGATGACGCGCGGCGAGATAGCGCGCATTGGTGAGGTTGATGGCGTTCAACGTGAGCGTCACGCGGCGATTGAGGCGGGCTTTGGCCGAAGCGTCGACGATGAAATGCGAGGGAATGGTCTCACTTTTGGGCATGACCCCCTGTCCCGGTACGGTACGCATGGCGCCGTTGTAGCGCAGCCCCACGTTGAGTTCCCAACCGCGGTATTCCGCACCGATTTGTGCGTTGGCCGCGTGACGGAAGATGTAGGGAATCTCGTCGCCCACGTGGACTTCGCCCCACGCTGCGCTCGAAAACGCGTTGAGCATCTCGGTGTGTGTGAAAGTATAGGTGAGTTGGAGCGGAAAGTTCACGCGGCCGATGTGGGGTTGGGCTTGTGCCAGCAGTTCCACGCCACCCACGCGCGCCTTGCCCACATTGAATTGTTCCAAGGTGCCTTGTCCGCCGCCGGCAAGGAGGTCACTGCCGAGCATGTTGCGGTAGGCGTTGAAGAATCCGATAGCTTCGATTTTCAGAAAGCGCGAATTCCATCGAGCTCCGCCTTCGAAGTTGGTACTGTTCTCGGCTTTCTGATAGAGGGTGGCACTCGGCGGCGCAAAACCGCGGTGCACACCGCCCAAGAGGGAGAGTTGCGACGTGAGCTTCACGTTGAATCCCAAACCCGGCAACCAAGCACGGGCGTGGTTGGGCGTTTCGATGCGAATCTTCCCGCTGCGTCGCGGGTCGGCCGCGGTGAAGTTGCGTTTCAAGAGGCTCACGTCTTCATAGCGTGCGCCGGCAGTGAAAGTCCACGCGCCTTTCGCCCATTTGGTCAGCACATAGCCCGACCAAGCGTGGGCTTCCGTGATGAGGTTGGCGTTGCTGCCCGGCAACCCCGGGAGGAAGAACTGCATGCGCCCGTTGTGCATGGAGTAGCCGTCGTCTTGTTGGAAACGATCTTCGTCGTCGATGTGATAGCGTAGGCCAATCTCAGCGGTGAGCCAACCTCCGAGCACGTCGCCCCGCCATTCGCCTTTGGTCTGGATGCCTCGAGAATGATAGACGCGGTGGTTGGCGCGGAGCATCAGCGCTTCGCCGGAAAAATCGCGTGCGCCGGTGAGAATGTCGAAATACGCGCGATTCACCTCGGGATCAGCCAGCACGTCGGCAATGGTTCTGCGCTCGGCCTTCGTCACTCCGTCGCGCACTTCGTTGAGTTTATACCAGTTGCGGAAGAAGTAATGATAGTAAGCCTGCGTGGTGATGTTCCAACGATAGCCCCCATTCATCACGTGGGTGGCTGCCCACTGCCAATGGCGCGTGACAAGACGGTCGCGCTGCGCACCGGCATAGCGAAAGTAGGGATTGCGGGCAAAATCCTCTTCGGAGAGTCCGAGGTAGGTCTCGTCGGAATGTTCGTCGGCATAGCCCGCTTTGAGTTCCAAGCGTTGATTGATGCCGGAGTCGAAGGCCGTTTTCACCAAGAATTTGCCCGAAACGTCGTTGCGTCGGAAGCCTTCGCGCTCATCGGGGCTGCCTTTGCGGAAACCTTTCGAACGGAAGTGCAGATATTCGAGCACAAAGCCTGTGTGCTTCCAGCTATTGCCCACCATGGCGTAGGATTTGAACGTGTCGAAGCTGCCGTAGGACGTATTGAGACGGGCAGTGAAACGATTCGGCACCGTTGTGGAGACGAGGTTCACCGCCCCGCCCGTGGTGAAGGGGCCATATTGCACTTGGCTGCTGCCTTTGAGCACCTCCACGGCCTGCATGCGTGCGATGTTGGGGAAGTAGTAGGCGGCCGGTGCGGCGTAAGGTGCGGGCGCAATGAGCATCCCGTCTTCCATGAGGGAGATGCGTTCGCTGCGCTCGGCGTTTGTGCCGCGCAAACTGATGTTGGGACGCAAACCGAATCCGTCTTCTTCGTAGACATTGACGCCCGGCACACTTTTGAGCAGGCGATTGATGTCGGTGTAGCCCATGCGCTGTATTTCCTGCGGCGAGATGTAGTAGGCCGACCCCGTGCGGTTGCGGGCTTCAAACTTACTGCCGAGCATTTGCCCGGTGCTGACGACCACTTCAGAGACTTTGACGTCTCGCCGCGTGGAGTCTTTGCCGGTGGAATCGGGGGGCGTGAGGACAGTTTCCGCGGGCGTGTGCTGGCACGAGCCCCGGGAGAAGGAGTCCGAAAAAGTAGGTATCTCGCATAGAAAAGGGGTGCGCACAGCGCACTTCATTGCATATTTACAGAGAGAAGTTTTTGAAATGCGAAATTAAATACAATATCGTCCGCGGACAATCACTACATGTGGGTATTCTTGGTTTTGAATTTTCGAATTGTTGTGAGGATTTGCGCGGTGGATGTGTTTTGTTGTAGAGTGGGGGATGAAAGCTGTAAGAATGTAAACGAAATGTCCTCGCCGATAATTTGCCCGCAGACGAAAAAGGGAGAAAGCAGCGAAGTTTTTGCATAAAACCGGAACTCGATGTTTCCCCTCCTCGCACAAGTTCAGTATGCACCGGGGATACGCCGCGCGTCTGCGTAGGAAAAGACGAGAAACTGCGGAGTAATCGGGAAAAAGCCTCCGTGTTTTCCCCGATTGCTCCACGTTTTTCGGAATTATCACGCGGCTTTTCTGAGAAACGTCCCTTTATACGGCCGGAAGACGGGCAACGCAGGCCGGAAGTCGGGAAAAAAGGGAAATACTGCGCAGACTGCGCGACGAACTGCCCCCGGTGCATCTGAACAAACCCGCAGGGAAGAACAAGAAAAAAGCAAAGCCCGCGCAGTGGCAGGCTTTGCTTTGAAAAAGAAGAGGGGAAGTTGCTCGATCGGGATCGGAGAGAGCGCACGGCTAACGCAGCTGTGCCGTTTCAAAACGGGTGCTGGGAGGTTCGACCCGGGCGTGTGAGGGCGCCGAATGCGGAAGACGCCGGGCAACAAGGGGAGATGCTCAGCAGACCGACCGAGGAACAGAAAAACGAGGGGAGGGCGGCGCGACTAGTTGCCTGACGCTCTGCGGAAACGGGAGCAGAGCACTTCGCCCACCTTGTAGACGTAGCGCAGACAAAGGAGGGGGAAGGAAGAAAACACGTGGTGTTGTCGCAAAGCGCGGCGGTGGTCGCGGAGGATGGCCAAGTGACTGCGCCAACCGGAGGTGGAGAGGCCGCCGGTGCGCATGGTTACGAAATCGGCGGGCACGTAGACCGTGCGAATCTTGTGAACAAAGATGAGGCGCAGCAGTTGTTCGAAGTCTGCCGCCACTTTGTAGTTGAGATCAAAGGTGCCAAATTGGGTGTAGCACGCGCGACGACAATAGAAAGAGGGGTGTGCGGGCATGAAGCCCAGGCGCATCATCCACGGACGGAAGGGGCGCGAGCTGTAGTAGCGCGTCATGGTGTGGAGATCGGTAGGGGATACGTAGTGCACATCGCCGTAGCAAGCATCGATCTGCGGGTCGGCGAGTGCATCGGCCACGCGAGCGAGGACGCGCTCGTCAGTGTAGAAGTCGTCGCTGTTGAGAATGCCCACCACCTCGCCCGTGGCGCGGGCAATGCCTTTGTTCATGGCGTCGTAGAGTCCGCGGTCGGGTTCGCTGAACCAGCGGAGGCGCTCGCCGAATCGGGGGGCAAATTCGCGAATGATGTCGGCTGTGTTGTCGGTGGATCCGCCGTCGGCTACGATAAGCTCGAAGTCTGTGTGCGTTTGAGCCAGGAGAGAGCGGAGAGTGTCGGAGAGTGTGGTGCCACTGTTGAAGGTAGCGGTGACAATGGAGATTTTCATGGGCGCGGTGCGGAGGCGTTACGCCGACAGAGGCGAGCGATGAGAGGGAAGAGGACGTCGAGGCGGAATTTGATCTTTGCGCGTAGCGAATAGGGGCTCTTTCGCGCTGTGCACGAGGCGTTGTCCCCGTGGCGGCGGAAGAGGATGAGCGGTTCGTGGAGAAACTCGACGCGACCGGTGAAGGCCGCCACGTTGCCTATCCAGATGTCGTGCATCGGCGTGCAGGCGGGGAAGGGAAGTGCGCGTTGTAGCACGCGGCGTGTGAAGGCCATGCAGCAACCGAGGTAGAAATTGCGCACCAGTAGGTTGTACCACCGGCTTTCGTGCAGCTGCACATGCGCGAAGAAGGAAGGGGCGGTGACGTGCAGCGCTTGATCGGTGACGCGACAGTCGCTCACCACGCAATCTGCTTCGCCTTTCAGCGCAGCAAGCATGCGTTGCACTTTGCCTTCGAGCCAAACGTCGTCTTGGTCGGAGAGAAAAATGTACTCGCCCCGTGCTTGTCGGAGCGCATGTTCGAAATTGTCGATGGGAGATCCGGTTTGCGGCCCCGGAACAATGTGTATAATGGGATTGTCGAAGGCGCGCACCACATCCAACGTCGCGTCGGTGGAGCCGTCGTCGGAAACGATGACTTCGTCGTCGGGACCTAATTGCGAGAGGATGGAACTCAATTGCTCGTGGAGTGTGGCGGCACCGTTGTAGGTGGCAATGCAGACAGAGATCATGGGGTGAAAGGGGAAGTGCGGTCGTACCGCTTGAGCGAAACGTGCGAAGAGGTTCGCATAAGAGACAGAATGACTTGCAGAAACAGGGACATTGCTGCGAAGTTAATAACTTTTGTGAGCGTATGCAAGCACGGGACGTGATTTTATCGGCACGATCGTGTAGCGTGTCTAGGGTGATGAGCCTTGACAGCCATAGGTAGGAGGCTGGCAGTGAGGAGTAGCGGAGCTGCAAGCGAAAGTACAAGGAAAGTTGGGAAGCTGTGATGGAAAGCTGGAAGAAAATGACTATTTTTGCATCTGTCCGTGACCTTCGCTTCCTTGGTAGCAAGGTGAAGTGTGACTTGATATTTCTGATCTCCCAATAGTCTTACGTATGTCCCAACAAATGCCCCGCGTGGAAGTCTTAATGTCTACTTACAACGCCATGAAGTTCGGCACAGAGCAGTTGAAGTCGATCCTGAATCAGGAAGGAGTCGAAGTGCAGTTGCGTGTGCGTGATGACGGATCGACCGATGGAACGCAGACTTGGCTTGAGTCGGAAGCGGGAAAAGGTCATTTAGTGTGGGATCAGGGGGAGAATTTGAAGCCTGCACGCAGTTTCATGGAGTTATTGGCCAACGCTGACGAGGGCGTGGCTTACTATGCATTTGCTGACCAAGATGATATTTGGTTGGCAGACAAGCTTCAGACGGCGGTCGCACAATTGGACGACAATGGGCCGGCACTCTATTTTTCGCGCACGCAGCCGGTCGACGAGCGTCTAGAACTTTTACCCGCATCTTGCATCGCGCCGCGCCTCACTTTCGGCGAAGCACTCATGTGCCATTTGGCCACCGGCCACACCATGGTGATGAATGCAGCGCTGCGGCGCTTAATTCTGCAATATCGCCCGGATTTTTTGCCGATGCATGACATGTGGATTTATTTGGTGGCGCAGGCTGTGGGGGCAAAGGTATATTATGATGCGACCTCTCATGTGCATTATCGTCAGCACGCGGATAATGTGTTGGGTGCGCGCGAATCGAGCTTTGCGCGATGGCGCCGTCGCTGGGCCGAATGGCGTGAGGGGCGACAAGAGTTTTCGCGATTGGCGGAAGAAGTGCGTAAGGGGTATTTCGAGAGAATGCCTGAAAACAACCGACGTCTCCTTACTCTGTTCCTTGAAGCGAAGCATAGTTGTT
>ERZ772952.161-NODE-161-length-15049-cov-28.2367_pt1 | contig 15049 bp, 11 predicted proteins | sample MGYA00580686_ERZ772952 | MGnify/ENA primary metagenome ERZ772952 (study PRJEB29015, sample SAMEA2738074) | human oral metagenome | biome: human oral; feature: human-associated habitat; material: saliva | place: China | collected 2213 ... | reverse complement strand
CGGTCCACGAGGAGGTGCGCACCACCTGGCGTTCGACCTTCGCCCGCCTGGATGACGTGCTCGCCGCCCGTGCACGCGGAGAGCTCTAAAACCCGCCGCGCAGCACTCGCCGCCGCGCCAGCTGCTTGAGATAGCTTTGAAATACGCAAGCGCCGCGTTGACGAATCATTCGTCAACGCGGCGCTTGTGTTTAAGACCTGTGCCTGTGGAGTGTGAGCCGTGAACTAGTTGGTCAGCTTCACGGTAATGACGGTGCTACCACCATCCAGGGACACGCACTCGGGGGTCGCACGATCCGCGCCGTCACCCGGCTTCCAGTAGCAGCGCGCCGACATGACGGTACGCTCACCATTCGCCTTATCGGTCACCTCGGCGGGGTTCTGCACCACAAACTGGCGGATCAGCTCACGCGCAAACAGGCAATCCACCGCACCGGAGGCCACCTGAACCGTAGCGTTGTGCTTCAGGTAGCCGGTAGCGTCCATGCTGCCGCAGCTACCGCCCGCAGACTGAACATCCGAGCTGGACAGGCTCGCGGTGCTCGACGCCTTCGCCACAGCGCTCGCCGAGGTATTCGCCTTAGCCGATGCGGAGGCGCTCGCCGCCGCGCTCGCCTGCACGGTCGCCGTGGGGCTTGCGGTGGTGATGGTTCCGGGGCTCACAGTAGCAGCCGCGGTGGGGGTGTGCACAGTACCGGCAGTCGGGGTGCTTTCAGTGACCGTTACGGTGCGGGTGGGGCTGGCGCTTGCCTTCGCGCTCGTAGCGCTCGGGCTGGGGGTTGCGGTGGCGCTCGGGGAGGCGGCGGTAGTGGCGCCTCCGGAGCATGCCGACAGCGCCAGCAGGAGCGTAGCGCCCAATGCTACGGGGCTATAGCGCTTCGCGGTGCCGAGCGTAGTAGAACGAGCCTGGGTAGAAGTCTGGGTAGAGTGCTTCTGTGCCGGATGCATGGTGACCTTTCTGCGTCATCGGTTCGGGTTCCTAACCAGTATTCTAAAGACGCTACCTGTGAGCTAGCTATACGGCATCTTAGGACCCTGCAGGGTGACCCCTCCTCTAGAGCGCTTAGCCTTCGTGCCTGCCACGCACCAGAATAGTGTGCCCGTTTCCGTCATGGCAGCTTATCGAGCTATTCTCAATCTCGCCGAAACAGGTCAGCTGATGACCCTCAGCTGCGGGCACAGTCACCACATCCCAGGTGTGCATCATCTTCGTGTTTGCGGTGGTGGTTTCCGCGTGCAGAGCCGAGGACTCATTCACAGTATTCACCTCGCTAGCGCCGGTCAGGAAGTTCATGCGAGTCACCTCCACCGGACCGGCAAAAGTACGACCGACCGCACCGTTACCGTCACCGGTCTGCTCACCGGTGCGGCGCTCGCACACCAGGGTTCCATCCGCGGGGTTCAGCTCGCAGAGGGTGCGCTCGTCATCGCTCTTGAAACGGTAATAGCCGGCACCGGAATCGTAGTAGGAGGGCTCCATGAGGAAGGGAATCGGGGGAGCATCCGGGTTTTCCAGACGAGCCACAAAGGCGACATCCTCACCGATAGTGCACTCGGGGGCGCCGCGATCCTCGCGACGGTTCTCAGCCATCGCGTACTGCGGGTTCCAGTAGCAGGTGGCGTCCTGAACCTTCGCAACCTGGTGCTCGGTCAGGTTGTCGTCGGCACGCGGGGTGGTGACGTATTCGGTCAGCACGTCCAGGGCGTGGGCGCAGTCCACGGTACCGCGCAGCACCATGATTTCCGCACCGGTCTTCAGGTAGCCCTTGCGTCCGATGTGTCCGCAGCGCTCGCCGGCGGAGGCGCGTTCAACCTCCACCTTTTCGGGCGCGCGGGGAGTCTCAGCGGCGGTAGGGTTCGCGGCAGAGGTTGCCTTCGCTTCAGCGGGTGCGGAGGATTCGGATGCCTTCGCCTCGGCACTCTCAGCGGGGGCTGACACCCGAGTCTCGGTGACGGTCGGTTCGGTCTTCTTCGTCGGTGACGCGGTAGAGGAAGGGAGCGGGTACTGCGAGTGGTTAGCCGTGTTGGAGGGGCTGGGGGTCGACGAAGAGTTCTCGCTCTTAGAACCGCCAAAGCAGCCGGTCAGGGCAAGGAGCAGGGCGGCGGCGCATCCGGTGACGCGCATCGTGCGGCGACCCCAGCCGACGGGGTCTGCCTGAGCGTGGTGAAACGACATTGTTATCTCCTGGAGATGAACCTTTTGCACCCTTTGCAGAAGGTATTTAAAGCATACGCTTAACCCCGTTCAATGCCGTTTTATTACGGCGGAGCGCCCCCTACTTCTGCGGCAGGTAGGGGCTCAACAGTTCACGCTGCTCGGGGGTCAGTCGAGTCAGTCGCCCCGCAATGGAGTCCCAGAACGCCAGCACGGTAAAAGCGCGCACGCATTCACGGCCGTCCACCGGGGAGAGAATCGAGTAGCCAATACGCACGGATGCGGCGCTGACCTTCTCCACGCTCAAGCGCACCGGCACGGGCTCGCCGGTGTAGGGCAGCTGAGCCAGGTAGCGGATGCCGTGCTCGGCAATGAGTGCCTGTACGCCCTCGGCAACCAGGTCGAAAAGCGGAATCGGAGGCTGCGGTGCCACGGTAGGCTTCTGCCCGGAGGAGGGCGGCGGGCCGAAGAGCGCCACGCGGGCTTCTTCCATGACCGAGAGGATGGCAACGTTGTTGACGTGCCCGTAGGCGTCCATATCGCCCCAGCGGGCGGGTACGTGCACCAGCAGTTCGGTGGTACCGGCTTCAGAGGCGGAGGTCTTTTCAGAGGTCTTTTCGGGAGTCTTTTCAGGGGTGTCTTCGCGGTTCTTTTCGTGGCTTTGCATGGTTTAACTCTACTCCCCTGCTGCTTTGAGGAGGCTATTCGTACGAATCCGCAAGGTACCGCAAATGAATCAGCTGATGATGATTCGGGGGCTAGAAATATATTTGGTAGTTAAAGCGATGAGGCTCGAAAGCTACGATGCTTTCGAGCCTCATCCAACACACAGACATTTGAACGCATACAAGATCATACGGTTCACTGTCTATGATAGACCCGCCCTGAGGACCAACGGTATTTTTACGGTTTTATTACGGGGAATTCCAGAAATTTTCCGTATTTTTCGTTTATTACCTTCTTGGAGTCTCTGCAGACCCCAACACGGCCCTCCGAGGAGCTACAGAACCTTAACGGCCCAGCTTTGCCGCGGTCTCCAGGGCATGATCAGCGTCGTACTTCATAGCGTCGTACTCGGCAGTTGCCTGCTGAGCCTCCACGAAGGTCTGCTCATCAATCACGTGAGTGTGGCGAATACGAGCGAAGTACAGCAGGCTCAGCACCACAAAGTAGCCCACGCCCACAATCGCCGGAACCATGGAACCGCGCACCATGAAGAGCGCAACCCACACCGCGAAGAGCAGCAGAACGCCGAGCGCCGCGGTAAACTGGCCACCCCACAGGCGGAAACCGCCCGTTGCCGGCTCAACACGCTTGTACACGATGTAGGCGAACAGAATCAGAACCCACACGGTCAACGCGCACACCATAATCACGAAAATCATGGAGAGGAACGCTTCCTTCGGGCTGTACAGGGCCAGCAGAATAGCAATCACCATGCCGCTGGTCGACAGCCATACCGCACGAGCCGGAACGCCAGCGCGGTTCACCTGAGCCAGCTGGCGAGGCGCCATGCCGTCAGCCGCCAGGGAGTGCAGCAGACGCGCACCCGCGTACAGGTTCGCGTTCGCACTCGACAGCGCCGCAATCAGCACCACAAAGTTCACGAAGTGCGCCACGCCGTGCACACCCAGCTGCTCAAAGACCAGAACGAACGGGGAAGCGTCCACCGCATCGCCCAGACCAGAGGCTGAACGCCACGGAATAACAGCCACAACAATCAGAACGGCCAGCACGTAGAAGGTCGCCAGGCGAATCATCATCGCCTTCGCCGAGGAACGCACCGAACGGGAGGGGTCCTTCGCCTCCGCAGCAGAGATCGAGATCATCTCAATACCACCGAAAGAGAACATCACAACAGCCAACGACAGCCACACAGACTGCGGGCCGTTGGGCATGAAACCGCCGTCGTTGAAGAGGTTTGCGGTACCCACCGCAGCGTGGCCGGGCAGGCCGAAGAAAATCAGGCACAGGCCCACCAGCAGGAAGGCAACAATCGAAATGACCTTAATCGAAGACAGGAAGAACTCCAGCATCCCGAAAGACTTCACGCTGGTCAGGTTCAGCACAATCAGCGCCACACCAAACACGGCGATACCGACCCACAGGGGCAGCTGCGGCCACCAATAATTCAGGTAGGTCGCCACCGATACCAGCTCAACACCGGCAATCAGAACAGTCGCCGTCCAGTAGGCGATGCGAGTCAAAAAGCCCGCGAAGGGGCCCAGGTAGCGGGTAGCAATAGTACCGAAACCGCCACGGACAGGGTAGCGAACCGCCATTTCACCGGTTGCCGCACCAATCACCGAAGCGAGCGCAGAACCAATAGCGTAGGTGAGAATGACCGCGGGACCAGCCATCGCGATGGCGGTGCCCGAACCCAAGAAGAGGCCCGTACCGAGCGCGGAACCCATCACGATCATGGTCATCTGTCCGTGGGACAGAGAACGCTTCAGGGTGCGCGATCCGGCGGTCCCCGCTGCAGTGTGGCTGCGGGTATCGTCGTTGTGGGACACGAAGGTGCCTTCCGTCAGTACGCCTTAGGGGCGTGGATGTGCAATGTGTGCTCGCACCCGGCTTCTGCGGCTTCTAGCCTCATTGACGGGTACGAATAGTTAACTATTCTACGGGCACACTCACATCGCTCAGAACGGCGCCGTCTAGGGCACAAAAGCGAAAGGCACCGAACGGGGGTGCTCCCCCATCCGGTGCCTTTTATGTTTTAGCCTCGCGAGGCTTTCACGCTATTTAGTGCTGTGCCGCGTTGGTGTTCTCGTCGGCGTGCATAGCGTCCAGGTCGGGGCGCTCATAGCCGCCCTGAACCTTCGAGGAGATGGCGTAGCCAATAGAAATCAGCACGAAGAAGACGATGCCGACCATAATGGATTCCTGAACACCCGAGCCGGGCAGCATGAACATTGCCGCCAGGGTCGCCAGGACACCCGCCAGGGCCAGGCCTGCGGTGACGCGGCCACCCAGCACGGTGAAGGAGGAGGCGTCCTTCTGGTCCTTCTTGTACGCCTGGTAGGTCAGCAGAATCATGACCCACACGATCAGGATGCACAGGGTCACCAGCGCCATGAGCAGGGCAAAGATGTCGCCAATCTTGGCAACAGCCATCACGGTCGCCACGACGACGCCGGTGAAGGAGATGAGCAGAGCCACGACCGGCACGCCGCGCGAGGAGGTGCGGGCAGCCACTGCGGGAGCCATGCGGTCAGAGCCCAGGGCGTGCAGCAGGCGGGTTGCCGCGTACAGGGAGGCGTTAGCACCGGAGAGCGCAGCAACGAGCACCACGAAGTTCATGATGTCCGCGGCGAAGGGGATGCCCAGTTCAGAGAAGACGAGCACGAACGGCGACTCGGTCAGCTCCGAGTTCTGCGCGGCGGTCTGCCAGGGCACCAGGCACAGAATAATTGCCATGGACACCACGTAGAAGGTGGACAGGCGCCAAATCATTGCCTTCACGCTGGCTGCCACCGAGCGTGCCGGGTCTTTCGCCTCCGCTGCGGAGAGGGAAATCATTTCCACACCGCCGAAGGAGAACATGACAACAGCCATCGAAATCCAGATGGATGCCGGGCCGTTGGGCAGGAAGCCGCCGTCGTTCACGAGGTTTGCGGTACCCGCCGCGGCATGGCCGGGCAGGCCCACGAACACCAGCAATGCACCAATCACCATGAACACGATGACGGCAGAAACCTTAATCGAAGAGAGCATGAACTCCAGAGCGCCGAAGGACTTCACGCTCACCAGGTTCAGCACCAGAATAATCGCGCCGAAGAGAGCAACGAACACAGCCAGGGGAACGTCCGGGAACCAGTACGCCATGTAGTGGCCAACCGCCACCAGCTCAGCACCGGCCAGCGGCACGGTGCATGCCCAATACGCCCAGCGAGTCAGGTAGCCGCTAAAGGGGTTCAGGTATCGGCTCGCAATGGTGCCGAAACCGCCCTGGACGGGGTGACGCACGGACATTTCGCCCGCGCAAGCGGCAATGATTGCCGCAATCATCGCACCAATAGCGTAAGAGATGATTGCGCCGGGGCCCGCAATTTTAATGGCGGAGGAGGAGCCCAGGAACAGGCCCGTACCCAGCGCCAAGCCCATCGCAATCATGGTCAACTGGCCGTGGGAGAGGGAACGATTCAGCGAGTCGTTCTTCGACTGCTCGGGGGTGTTCCCCTGCAGTTTAGACATAACGTATCTCTTTCTTAGACATGCTGTGTGTTGAACAAAGCTGAAATGGCAATGCCGCCCAGGCGTTAGGCCGGGCGGCTGTGCACATCAGCTGTAAGGAGGTTAGCTTACGCCACGTACTCGAGTTCGTGACGCTTGAACCAACCAATAATCGGGTAGCTGATCGGCATGAGGAGCACCTCGACCAGGCACTTGTAGATATAGCCGATCAGTACGTAGTTGATGAATGCTTCAATGGTGGCGATGCCGAGCACCGGTGCCGCAATGGAGCAGAAGATGACGGTATCGAGCAGCTCACCAACCAGGGTGGAGACAATCATGCGCAGCCACAGGAAACGGCCCTTGCTTGCCTTCTTCATTGCCACCATGACCCATGCGTTCAGGGTCTGACCGAAGAGGTAACCGAGCAGGGAGCCCACAAAAATCTGCCAGACCGGGCCGAGAACCTGCGCGAATGCCTCCTGGCCGGTGTAGAAGCTCGCAGCGGGCAGGTGCACAATCAGCAGGAAGCACAGGGCGGCAAAAGCGGCCGAGGCGAAGGACGCCACAATGGCGCGGCGGGCACGCTTGAAGCCGTACACCTCAGAAAGAAGGTCGCCAATCACGTAGGCGAGCGGGAAAAGGAAGAAACCACCGTCGGTGACAATGGTCGAGCCAATCAGGGGCAGTTCGAAGGGTAGCGGACCGAACTCCACGCCCTTGGTTGCGCCGATATTCGAAATGATCAGGATGACGCAGGATGCGCCCAGCAGCAGATCAAAGTAGCCGCGGCGACCGGCCCAGGGCACCTTGACGGTGCTCGTCTGAGCCTTAGATTCGCTAACGGGTTTAGCCATTACTTTCCCCAAGTCTTTCTTCATGCGATGTGTTTCTTCACGTCAGGTACGAGCCCTCACGCGTGGTGGTGAGCCTGCAATGCAGGGCAGGGTTCACCGGCTCGTCTGCCACCCGAGCCTATCTAATAGTACCTATATGCCGTGGCGGCGGCAGGTTTACGGGCTTCGTTCAAGAGTGTGGACGCTTTATGCACCCGGCTACCCGGTGTGGGTGCCTGCGGAACCGCCTTATCCCCGCGGCGGCAGAACCCCCGCACCTACAATGGAGGTATGAAGAGTCTGAGCCGCAGAGTTCACCGCAGCGGAGTTCACCGTACCGGGCAGGTGGCGTCCCCGCTGGAGGCGGGGCGTACTTTACGCGCCTCGGTGCAGCGCTCGGTGCGCCGCTCGGTTCGTGGCTCTCTACGGCGAGCGCGGAGGCGGCGGTACCGTAACCAGCGGCGGCTGAGCGCGCATATTCCGCGTCTGCATCCGCTGTTTACCTATACAGCGCAGGTTGTGCGTACCGGTCTTTCTCTGCTGGAGCCGATGCTTCTGGCGTCCTCTGAGTTGCTCGGCTACCGGTCGTTTACGCATCGCGGACGCAATATCTACTACCGGGTCGATAACCTGCATCTTTTGTCCGAGTCTGAGTCAGCGCCCGGTGTGCTGTTCTATTTTGATGGCGACCACCTCTCCCGTGTGGGTAGCCGCCTATTGCGCCGCACCTCTCCCCTGCGTACCGAGTTGGCGCAGGTGGCGGCTGAGTTCAATATGCTGTCGGTGCCGGTGCTGTCGCCGGGTAGCCTGCGGGAGCCCCACCTGACGGATGCCGGCTCCTATGCGCCTCCGCTGACCTATAACTGGTGGGTTCGTGCCCGCTCAAACGGCAGGATGGTTCGTGCCCTGATTGAGAAGATTGCCCTGGCGTACGGGGTGGATACGAGCCGCGTCTGGCTTGCGGGCTATTCGGGTGGCGCGGAGTTCCTCAGCTACGAGCTGCTGTCGCACGATATTGAATGGATCCGTGGAGGCGGCGCGACCTTCATCGGTGGCGGCGGTGCCGACGGTGTGCCGGAACGGGTGCGTGAGCGGGCGGCGCTGAATCCTTCCTCGCATGAGCGTCTGTTGATGAGTTGGCATGTGGGCGTGTTGGATGGGCGTTCGCCGTCGGGTCGTCGGCGCATGGCGACCAGCGCGGAGGGTAGCTGGTCGGCGCGTATTGCGGTGCAGGAAGGTAGTGCTTTCTACGAGGGTTTAGGGGCGCGGACTTTGTTGCAGGTGACTCCGGGGCGCGGTCATACGGGGTATCCGATTGCGTCGTTAGTGGGTGCTGATTTGGCGGCGGCGACTCGTTTGGGCTTCTTGTAGGGGGCGGTTATTTCGTCACAAACGTGAAAATTCGCATGGATTGGGCAAATTTCTTGGTGACACATTCGATAAATTCGTCATTTGCTGACGATCTGGGGTAGAGTGTCACTATGCCTCGTATTTCTGCAGCAACCAACGCCGCCCAGCGCGAGAACACCAAGCGTGCCATTCTCAACTCCTTCGGCGAGATCCTCTACACCCGCGGCCTGCCCGGCCTGACCATGACCGACGTCGCCAAGAACGCCGGCATCGGCCGCACCGCGGTCTACAACTACTTCGCCGACATGGGCGAACTGCTGGTCGCCTACGCCCTGGACGAGACCGAACGCTTCCTCAACGAACTGCGCGCCGGCCTGGAGGGCATCGAAAACCCGATTGACCAGCTCGCGGTCTACATTCGCCTGCAGATCAACGATTTGGCGCGCCGCCACCTGCCTCCGGGCCCGGCAATGCGCTCTATGCTTTCCCCCGAGTCCTACGCGAAGCTCGGCAAGCACGTGCACGAACTGCAGATGGTGCTGGCTCATATTCTTTCTGCCGCCATTGCTGAGAACTACATTCCGAAGAACGATATTCGCGAACTGGCGATGCTCGTGCACGGCTCCCTCTCCTCAAGTGCGGGTCGCGCCGAGGACGCACCGGATGAGGAGACTCGCGAACGCCAGATTCTGAATACTATCCGTTTTATTCAGATGGGCCTGGGCGCGCGTTTTGACGCCGAAGGCAACCCTGTTCGCCTGGACTCCGAGGAGTCTCTGCCGGAGCAGTCGCCCGTGCAGGAGGCGAACCTGAAGGTCGCTTCCTAAGGGTTGAGCGGGCTGAATAGCTACATGTAATGCCGCGGACCTGATGCTTCTTTGCATCGGTCCGCGGTATTTTCTGTATTCGGGTAGGTTTTTACGCGGTTAGGTTTTTAGGTGCCAGGCAGCAGTGCCGGGGAGATGGAGTCCAGGTCCAGTACGCGCGCGTACATGACGGCGCGGCGGTGCAGGGCGTTACGCAGTGCACGGTGCACGCCGTCTTCGAGGTAGAGTTCGCCACCCCATTTGACCACGTGCGGGAAGAGGTCGCCGTAGAAGGTGGAGTCTTCGGCGAGTAGGGTCTCGAGGTTGAGGGTTTTTTGGGTGGTGATGAGGGTGTCGAGGCGTACCTGCTGCGGCGGGATTCCTCCCCAGTCGGCGTGGGTCATGCCGTGCTGGGGGTAGGGGCGGCTGTCGCCTACTTTTTTGAAGATCATGGTGGTGCTTTCTGCAGGTCTGGGGCGCCCCGGCGGCGCGTGGAACCGTGGGGTTTCTGAAGAAATAGTACCAAGGGGCATAAAAAATCCCCGGTCTTAGAATCTAAGACCGGGGATCGGTGGCGGAGGATGGGGGATTTGAACCCCCGAGGGCTGTTAACCCAACACGCGTTCCAGGCGTGCGCCATAGGCCGCTAGGCGAATCCTCCAGCTATGTTTTCTACGCATTGCGTAGGCAACGAATAAAACTTTACTACGCTTTTGTGAAGCATGCAAGTCCCGAATAGGAAAAGTAACAGAAAGCACATTTGTGGGTGCTTGTGCCCTTGTTTTTGGGCATGAAAAAACCTCCTACGCAACCGCTGAAACCCAGGATTCCGAGCGAGCGAACTGAGGCGCAGGATTCCGAGCGCGCGAGGCAATAAATCCTGCGTCGAAGCCGCCGAGCCCTAACGAGGCGGAATCCTGGGTTGAAGCCGTCGAACGACAGTGAGACGGATATGACGGGTGCGAACCACCCGGACACCTGATTTTGGGCATAGAAAAACCCCTTACGCACCCGTCATAGCTCGAATACCCTTGCTACCTTCCGGTCCTGGGGGAGTTTTCCAAGATAACGCCACGTAAGAGGCAAGAACCAGTGTACCGGATTTTTGGGTTCTTGGGAATTCGGCGCGTCCGCGGTATTTCTGTGAGCGTACATGCTGCCGGGGTGAGCGTCCGGGTGGCGGTGTTGTGGGCGGTGTTGTGGTGGGGTGCTGTAGCAGCGTGTTCGCCGGTGACTATCGGCCACTCGGGCCGGGGGTAAAGCGTCTAAAATGGTAGGGATTGTCCTATCCGCACCCCGAGTTGAAGAGGTTGCCGTGAGCACTGCCCTTTATCGTCGTTATCGCCCCGAGACCTTTGCTGAGGTTATCGGGCAGGAGCACGTGACCGAACCTCTCATGGTCGCCTTGGAGAAGAACCGTGTGAATCACGCGTACCTGTTTTCGGGTCCGCGTGGTTGCGGTAAGACCACGTCGGCGCGCATTTTGGCGCGTTGCTTGAACTGTGCGCAGGGTCCGACCCCTACTCCGTGTGGTGTGTGCGATTCGTGCCGTGAGCTGTCGCGTGATGGTGGCGGTTCCCTTGACGTGATTGAGATGGACGCGGCGAGCCACGGCGGCGTGGATCATGCCCGTGACTTGCGTGAGCGTGCTACTTTGGCGCCGGTGCGTGACCGTTACAAGATCTTCATTATTGATGAGGCGCATATGGTGACCCGTGAGGGTTTCAATGCGCTGCTGAAGATTGTGGAGGAGCCGCCGGAGCACGTGAAGTTTATCTTCGCGACGACTGAGCCGAATAAGGTTCTGGGTACGATTCGTTCGCGTACTCACCATTACCCGTTCCGTCTGGTTCCGCCGGAGGTTCTTCTGCCGTTCCTGCAGGGTCTGTGTGATCAGGAGCAGGTGGCTGTGGAGCCGGGTGTGCTGCAGCTGGTGATTCGTGCTGGTGGCGGTTCGGTGCGTGATTCGCTGTCGATTCTTGATCAGCTGATGGCTGGTGCGTCTTCGCAGAACGGTATTGAGTATGACCGTGCGGTGGCGCTGCTGGGTTATACCCACGCGCAGCTTCTGGATGAGGTCATTGAGGCGTTAGGCGCGAAGGATGCGCCGACTCTCTTTGGTACGGTGTCTCGCGTGGTGGCGACCGGTCAGGACCCTCGCCGTTTTGTGGAGGATCTGCTGGAGCGTCTGCGTGATTTGATTGTGGTGAAGGCTGTTCCGCAGGCTGCCGGCCAGATTTTGCAGGGTGTTCCGCAGGATCAGTTGGAGCGTTTGGCTCAGCAGGCTCAGGCTCTGGGTGAGCGTGAGCTGACGGTTGCTGCGGGTACGGCGAATGAGACTCTGAATGGCATGACGGGTGCGGCGAATCCGCAGCTTCAGTTGGAATTGCTGTGTGCTCGTCTGCTTCTGCCTGCGGTGGAGGGTTCTGCCGGTGGCGCTGAGGTGGCGGCGTTGGCTTCTCGCTTGCAGGTGCTGGAGCGTCGCGTGGCTTCTGGTGCTACTGGTTCGGTTCCTGCTGGTTCTGGTCCGGTGCAGGGTGGCATGTCTGCTGCTCGTGCGGCGGGTATGGCGGCGGCTGGCCTGATGCCTAAGACTCAGGCTCCTAATGCTTCTAGCGCCCCGGTTCAGGAAGCAGTGCAGGAGGCGACTCAGCCCGCGCAGCAGCCTACTTCTCAGCAGGCAGCCCCTCAGCAAGCAGCTCCCCAGCAGGCTAGCGCGGGTGCTCCCCCGCTGGCGGGCGCGCCCCTTAGCACTGCGCCCCTTAGCGGTGCACCTCTAGCACCGACCGCGCAGGCCCCCGCTACTCCGGCTGGTGCTCCCCTGGCTGGTGCTCCCCTGGCGGGTAACACCCCGGCGGCACCTCATGCTCCGGAGGCGCCGAATACCCCGGCTGCTCCTGCAACTGATGCCGCTGCGGCAGGTACCCCCTCCGCGCCTTTGAAGCTTAACCCGAACGATCCGCTGGCGGCGGTTCAGGGTAATTGGCGTGCCATCCTTAACCGAATGAGCGTTCCGGGTGCGGCGGAGCAGCTGATGAAGGTGCGTCCCGCCCGCATGGACGGCGCGACCCTGTACGTGAGCGCCGATATTGCGACCCTACGCGCGGTCAAGGGTTTTGTGCCCGAGCTGACCGCCCGCGTGAGTGAGTTCCTGCGCCGTCAGGTGACCATTCACGCTCAGGTGGCGAAGCCCGGTGAACAGACCAAGCCTGCCCCTGCAGCTCAGCCCGCAGCGTCCAGTGCTCCCGCAGCGCAGCCTGCAGTTCCGGCGGCTGTTGCCCCGCAGGCGCCTCAGCAGCCCGTTCAGCAGACTCCCCCGCAGCCCGCTCAGCCGGCGCCGCTGGCTGATGGTCCGCGCGGCGGTGAGGATGCGTGGCGTCGCCACGGTCAGCCGCTGACCGGCGCAAACACCCCCGAGTCCACGAGCGTGGATGCGCCCCTGGGTGCGTGGGAGGTTGCCCCGATTCCGCAGAGCGCCCCCGAGGAGGCACCTCAGCAGACTGCCCCAGTTGCCCCGGTTGCCCTGCAGGCACCGGTTGGTCCGCTTGCGCCTGAGCCCCCGCTTCCTCAGCAGGTGCCAACTAGTCCGGCGGGCGGTTTTGGCGAGCGTGATTCCTTTGCTGCCTCCGGTAGTGGAGTTCCGCAGCAGGAGAGCGCTGCTGAATCCCAGCAAGCACAGGAGCCCCCTCACGTGGAGGAACCTCCGTATGAGGAGGAGCCCCCTTTTGAGGATGAGCCTCCCTACGCTGAACCGGTTGAGGCACCCGCAATGCCCGCAGCACCCGCAATGCCTGCTGAACCTGTAGCACCGGCTGGTCCGCTCGCTACTCCGGTTGCCCCGGCAGGCCCCCTGGCGGCGGGTCCGTTGGCGGCTTCCCCGCAGGCAGCACCGCAGGATTCGGCACACCCGGTTGAACCTGCTGGTCCGTTGGCTGAGGCACCGCAGGCAGTTGTGGCTGATAATGCTCCGGCAAGCGATGAGAAGCCCGCAACGCCGGCTTCTAACGCACCTACCGCGCCGGCTCCTAGCGCACCGGCGGCACCGGCTTGCCAGGCACGCGCCGCATCCGATGAAGACTACGTCTCTGAGGATGATGAGAAGGTCGAAAACAGCACCTTCATCGGTCTGCGCGCTATCGAAAAAATTATTGGTGGCACCGTCATCGACGAACGCCCCCTGCACCAGCCCTAACCCGGGGTCGTAGGTGCCGCGCCCGCCATCACACCGATGGCGGGCGCACTTATTCCAGCCGCATACTCGCTACGCGAAACGCCCCTAAACTGTCAGGGGTTGGGTGCATACTCATAACGTCGCCCAAGAACAGCACACCAGCACAACACATCAGCACAACACACCGCATTTGTAAGGAGAAGCCATGTACGAGGGAGCAGTTCAAAACCTCATTGACGAGCTCGGCCGCCTGCCGGGTGTGGGCCCCAAGTCGGCTCAGCGCATCGCTTTTCACATTCTGAATGCGGATGCGGCAGATATGGCGCGCCTAGCCAACGCCATTTCCACGGTGAAGACCAGCGTGAGCTTCTGCGAGGAGTGCGGTAACGTCTCCGAGACGAAGCTGTGCACGATCTGCCGTGATGAGCGCCGCGACCCGTCCGTGCTGTGTGTGGTCGAGGAGTCGAAGGATGTGGTGGCGATTGAGCGCACCCGTTCCTTTACCGGCCGCTACCACGTGCTCGGTGGCGCCATTAACCCGCTGGCTGGTGTGGGCCCGGAGCAGCTGCGTATTCGTGAGCTGGTGTCCCGCCTGGCGGATGAGCGCATCCAGGAGATTATTCTGGCGATGGACCCGAACCTTGAGGGTGAGGCGACCGCAACCTACCTCTCGCGCATGCTCGTGCCGCTGGGTGTGCGCCTGTCGCGCCTGGCCTCGGGCCTGCCGGTGGGCGGCGATCTGGAGTATGCCGACGAAATCACCCTGGGTCGCGCGCTGGAGGGTCGCCGCGTGATCAGCGAGGGCACCGCCGCGGTTCACACCGCCGCCGAGGATTTTGAGCGGGCTAACCGCGAGGAAGAACAGGAGCGCGAGCAGGCCGCCGCGGTGCGTGCCGAGGAGGCGAAGCAGAGCCGCCGCCGCTGGAATTCGAGCATGTTTGATGACCTGGATTCTGAGGATTCTGCCGTTTCCGCCCCGGCGACGCCCGCCACTGAGGGTGTGCAGGGCACGGTAGATGAGCAACTGATTGAGCAGGTCCTCCAGGAGGCTGAGGAATCAGGCGACAAGGAATCCGGCGCTGAGGGCTCACCCGCCGATTCTGCCGATGCTGAAACCGTCGCAGAATCCGCCCCTGACCTGGGCGAAGACTCCGTTGAGGAGGCTCCTGCGAGCGCCGCCTCCGAACCCACTGAGGCACCCGCAACCGAGCAGGCGGAGGATGCTCCGGAGGTGTTCCGCACCCCCGATTACGAGGAGAAGATCCGCTCGATTCAGAACGCCCCGTTGCGCACCCCGAAGCCGGATGTTCCGCCGTTGCCGGGTGTCACGTACGTGAACCCGTGGACCTAAAAACTGGCCCTCTCAGGCGTGCTGCACCCGCCTCCGCGCCCCGCATCACCGCCCCGTAATACTACGTAATATTTCACGGGGCAATACATACGGGTGCACAGTTAGCCGCTTGTACTGAACGCCGTCTACTATAAATGAGGAGCCGGCGTCTGCCGGCAGCACACAAGTAACTGACCTGGAGATATCAATGAGCCTGATCGTC
>ERZ772952.156-NODE-156-length-15162-cov-5.22844_pt1 | contig 15162 bp, 8 predicted proteins | sample MGYA00580686_ERZ772952 | MGnify/ENA primary metagenome ERZ772952 (study PRJEB29015, sample SAMEA2738074) | human oral metagenome | biome: human oral; feature: human-associated habitat; material: saliva | place: China | collected 2213 ... | reverse complement strand
GCGCTACGTGGAGGCCTTTCTCGAGTCGAGCCCCGACGGCGAGGTCACGATGCTCTGGCAGGGCGGGGAACCGACCCTGCGAGGCCTCGGATTCTTCGAGCGGCTCATGGAACTGTGCGATCACTATCGACGCCCAACCCAACGCGTGCGCCATGCCCTCCAGACGAACGGCACGCTGGTCACCGACGAATGGGCGCGCTTTTTCGCGGACCACAACTTCCTCGTGGGTGTGTCCATCGACGGGCCCGCTCCCCTGCACGACGCCTACCGACTCAACCGCGGAGGGCGCGGCACGCACGCGATGGTTGTGCACGGCTGGGAGGCACTCGCCCGCGCGGGCGTAGAGACGAACATCCTGTGCACGGTCAACGCCGCGAACGAGGACCACGGGGAGCAGGTGTACCGCTACTTCCGCGACGATCTGGGGGCCCGGTACCTGCAGTTCATCCCGATCGTGGAGCGCGTGCGCGCATCCGACCTGGCTCAGGCCGAACGCGGCTGGCGCTCCGGAACCTCTGCGCTCCTGTATCGCCAGGACGGGGACTGCGTGACCAGCCGTTCCACCTCCCCCGCCTCCTACGGGCGCTTCCTGTGCGAGGTGTTCGACCAGTGGCTGGCCGCAGACGTGGGCGAGGTCTTCATCCAGGACGTGGATTCGACCCTGTCGGCCATGTTCGGGTCGGCCACGGTGTGCGTGCACGCGCCCCAGTGCGGGGCGAACATGGCGATGGAGTTCAACGGCGACGTGTACGCCTGTGATCACTGGGTGGAGCCGGACTGGCTGGTCGGCTCGATCAACTCCTCGTCCTTCGCGCAGCTGGCGACCTCGGACAAGATGCGTTCCTTCGCTCGCCTCAAACCCGACCTGGACGAGCAGTGCCGCTCGTGCCCGCACCTGCGGCTATGCTGGGGCGGGTGCCCGAAAGATCGTTTCGTGCGCCGGGGCGATGGGGTGCACAACTACCTGTGCGAGGGATACCGGGCGTTCTACGAGCACGCCACCCCGGCCCTGCGCGCGATGGGCATGCTGATCGCGGCGGGCAGGCCGGCCTCGGACATCATGGACCCCGCGGTTTCATCCACACTCGGGCTACCTCTCACCACGTCTATTCGGAAATGACCAATGATTGTTGAAGCGCTTCTCATCGGCGCATTCGTCGGCATCGTCGTCGGCTCTCTCGGCGCGGGAGGCGGCATCTTGTCCGTGCCGATCCTCGTCTACATTCTTGGGCAGGATCCCCACCAGGCCACGGGCCTGTCCCTCATCATCGTGGGGCTGACGGCCGCAGTCTCGCTGGCGACGCGCGCTCGCAGCGGGAACGTCGCGTGGCGCGAGGGCACTCTCTTCGCGCTAGCTGGCCTCGTGGGCACGTGGGCGGGTTCGACGCTCGGCCCGCTCGTCCCGGCGCGCGCCCTCATGCTCTCCTTCTGCGCTCTCCTGGCGGCGGTCGCGGTCTTCATGGTGCGCTCGGGGCTGCGACCACCAGCTTCGTCTTCGCCGAACGAGGCCGGTGCAGCCTACGGCGACGAGGGATCCTGGACGCTCGCAACCGTGTGCCGCGTCATCGCTCTGGCGACGCTGACGGGTTTCCTCACGGGATTCTTCGGCGTCGGCGGAGGCTTCGCGATCGTGCCCGCGCTACACCTGGCGCTGCGCTACCCGATGAAGCGGGCATCGGCGACGTCCCTGCTGGTCATGGTGATCACCGCCGCCTTCGGATTGGCTTCGCGCACGATCGCGGGGACCCTGGCGATCACCGCCGAGGCCGGGGCCATGGTCGCGCTGTTCACCGCGGCGTCCATGGGGGGCGGCATCGTGGGAGCAAGGCTCACCAAGAGAGTGTCGAACCGGGTTCTAGGTCTAGTTTTTGCGGCGCTCCTCGTGTGCGTGGCCGCCTCGACGCTGGTGGCGACGCTCGCGTAAAGGGCGCGCGAGACGGATAGTGTCTCGCGCGCCCTCATCGCTCAGCTGGCGGTCGTTCCCTCCTCCTGGGTGGAGGTGTCCGCACTGCCCTGGCTTCCAGGCTTGCTGCCGGGGCCTCGGCCACCCTCCGGAGGGCGGCCCGGGCGGGTGCTGTCAGTGTCTCCCTGCTGCGAGCCCGGGCCCTGCTGCTGGCCGTTATCCGGCGCCTGCTGTCCACCGGGACCCCGTTGGCCGTTGCCGGGGCCTTGCTGGCGCCCACCCGGCCCCTGCTGCTGGCCGTCATCCGAATCCTGCTGGCCGCCGGGGCCGACATCACCGTCTTCGTCCCCATAGCCCTGGTCGTTGTAGCCGTCCTCGTAGCCCTGCTCGTAGAAGTCCTGACCATCACCCACGACGGCCGCATGAGTGATGATGCCCGCGCCGAAACCGACGGAGAGGATTGCGGCTGCGGCACCGGCGATAGCCGCGCGCTTGCCCCACGAGGTCTTCGTCGATGCGGGCCTGGCCGCAGCGGGGCCAGCCGCCACGGCCTCGTCGCCTGCCTGATCCTCGGCAGCAGACCCCGCAACAGACTCCAGGGGCGTGCCGGCGAACGCATTGCCGCTTTCCTCCTGGGCGATGGGAGGCATCTGCGCCGTCTGGGCCTGGGACACGTGCGTGGGCAGGACTTCGGTCTGCTCCGCCGCATGCCCACCGGACTGGGGCAGGATCGAGGTGCGTTCGCCCTCACCCGCCAGGTTCTTGTTGTCGTCCGCCATGGGGACGCTCCTTTCTGCTGATGTGTGCATCATTGCTTCGCAGATTAGGGACGATAATTGAGCGGACGTTATGGCGAAACTGTGAAAACACTATGAAATAACAGGTGTCGCACATCACCTTTTGGAGCTTGATTAATTTGTCAGCTGACAGCGGTGCTACTCGCCGGTGACCTTCCTGGCCACGAGGGTGTTCGTCGCCTGAGCAACAGGGCGCACGATCATCGAGTCGATGTTGACGTGCGAGGGGCGCTCCAGAGTCCACACGATCGCCTCGGCAACATCCTCGGCAACAAGGGGGTGAGCGACGCCCTCGTACACGCGGTCCGCGGCCTCCTGAGAGCCGAGCCGGTTGAGCGAAAACTCCTCGGTGCGCACCATGCCGGGCGCGATCTCGATGATGCGCACGGGCTCGCCCACCAGCTCCTGACGCAGCGTGTTCGCGATGATGCGCTCGGCGTGCTTGGCGGCCACGTAGCCGCCGCCACCCGGATACGTGTCATGAGCCGCGGTCGAGGTGAGGAAGACGAGGTCTCCCCCGCGCTCGCGCATCCCCGGCAGGAACGCACGCGAGCAGTGCAGGGCGGTCAGCACGTTACGCTCGAACATCGCGCTCCACCTGGCGGGATCCCCCTCGGCGACCCGGTCCACGCCGATCGCTCCCCCGGCGTTATTGACGACCGCGTCCACGGGGCCACCCTCCAGGACATGGGCGGCCATCTCCTTCACCTGCGACTCATCGGTGAGGTCGGCCGCCCAGTATTCGCAGCCGATCTGCTCGGCGAGAGCCTCGAGGCGCTCGCGGCGCCTGGCCACGGCGACGACCCTCCACCCCCGCTTCGCGAGCAGGCGGGCGGTAGCCTCCCCGATTCCGGTGGAGGCTCCAGTGACGACGACGCGACGAGAAATGCTCATAAGCAAACAGTAATATCCCCGGGTACGCACCGTCGTGCGCGCCCGGGGATACTCGCTGATGTCTCAGCCGTTGGGCAGGCCGTAGGCCTTGTGGATCAGCCAGATCGGGTGGACGACGTTCGCGCCCGTGGCCGTGCGCAGCTGCCAGCGGCACGTCTCCGTGTCACAGGCGGCCAGCTCGGCGTTGACCTGCTTGATGAAGTCGAAGACCGGGGCGCCCACGGCCTGGGCGATCGCGTACTTCTCCTTCTTCATGCCGTAGGTGCCCGCGATGCCGCAGCAGGGCTGCTCGGAATCCTTGACGGTCACGCCCGGGATCAGGCTCATGAGTTCGATCGCCGGCTTGCCCAGCCCCTGGGACTTGACCTGGCAGGGAGCGTGGTACGGGATGGTGACGTCGATGCGCTGGAAGTTTGTGTCCAGTTCGCCCTTGTCGTACAGGTGCAGCAGGAACTCGCTGATATCCCACGTACGGCTACCCACATCCCTCAGCTCCGGGGTGTCCATCTCGAGGATCTCGTGAGCCTCGTGGCGCAGCATGCCGCCGCACGAGCCCGACGCGGAGATGATCGGGGCGTCACGGTTGACGCTGCGCAGGTCGTTAGTCAGCTTGGAGACGTACTTGCGCGCATCGTCGTACAGACCGTTGGACTGCAGGGCCAGGCCGCAGCAGCCGTGCTTAGGCACCAGGACCTCGTATCCCAGGTGCTCGAGCACCATGACCGAGTGGATCGAGGTCTCGACCTCGAAGTACTGGCCGGCGCATCCGTGGAAGAAGATCACCTGGCCGCGCGTGCCGGAGTTCGGCAGCGGCGTGTGCTTCTTGAACCAGGACTCGAAGGTGCGTCCGTAGGCGCGCGGCATGGGGGCCGAGCGGTGCACGCCGATGACGGCCTCCATCGCCAGGCGAATCGGCTTAACGTCGAGGGCCCAGTTCGCGATAGGGGCGACCGGGGTCATCATAGTGCCGATCAGGGAGGTGCGACCGATGAGGCGGTCGCGCAGCGGAATACCGTGCGCTTCCTTCATGGCGGTGCGGCGGTGGTGGATGATCTCGGTGACCTTCACCCCCTGGGGGCACACGAGCGAGCATGTGCCGCACGAGGAGCAGTAGTCGATGGACTTGTCCACCATCTGCCCGCCCTTGCGGAAGCGCTCGGCCTGTGGACCGGAGTACTTGGGGCCGGCGAACAGGTCGGTGACGCGCATGACCGGGCACTGGGTCTCGCAGATCGTGCACTTGACGCACGAGTCGAGGCTCGCGCGCAGGGCGGCGTCACCGCTCAGGGCGAAGACGTCCTCTTCCTCCACGCCCGGTCCCATCAGCGTTGACATTTCCAGGGTCATTTCAGTTCCTCCACGATCGAGTCGACGGCCGCGAGCGCGCTGGCCAGCGCGATTCCTTCGCCGCTCTTTTCGCGCCAGCGGGTGGCGCCGGCCAGGTTGCCTCCGGCCGCGTACAGGTTGGGGCACACGGGCGTGCCTTCCTCGTTCAGGACGCGCATGTTGTCGTCAACGGCGAGTCCGGAGAGGAAGAGGGGCTGATCTTCGCCCCAGAAGTCGGCGTGCAGGAGCTGTCCGGAGGCCCCCATGACGGGCAGCCCGCAGATGGTTTCGCGCACGGTGCCGTAGGAGTCCATGTCGAGGGCTCCGGATTCGAAGCCTCCGGCGGCCAGGATCAGGGAACGCGTTTCCACGATGGTGGAGCGTCCCGCGCTGGCGTACTCGACGGCGCGCACGCCTCCGTCGCTCGTGTGCACGGCCTTGATCGGGGATCCGAGGACGACGCGGCACTTCGAGGAGGCGATGCGGGTGAGCAGGGCGTTCAGGCGCATGCCGGGCACCGACGGGGGCTGGATCGGGATCTCGAAGACGGGGTGGCCGAGCTTGTCCGCCAGGTCGCGCCACGCGTTCGGGTCGTCGAGGCCGAGGACGGCGGGCAGGCCGACGACTTCACCGTCTTCCAGGAGGGGGCGGATCTGGTCTGCCAGGCGCGCGCGGTTCTCCTCGCGGTCGAGGCTGCGCGCGTGGTTGGTGCCGGTCGAGTCGACCTCACCGTCGCGCACGACGTAGTCGACAGACAGGGCGCGCGCCTTGATCGGGGCGCCGTCGGGCCCGGTTTGGCGCGTCAGGTTTTCGGCGACGAGGCCGGGGTAGAAGTCCTTGAAACGGGTCAGTCCCACGATGGCGTAGCGAGCGCCCGCCTGGGGGATGCCGGCCTCCATGGAGGGCGGAATCAGGCAGGTGGGGCGCAGCGCGCCAACGCCGGTGGGGATGCGCACGTTGCGCGTCTCGTCGCCGATGAGGACGTCCGCGCCGACGAGGTCACGCAGCCACGCGACGGACGCGCCGACGAACTCGGGGGTGACGTGGCTGTAGGGGTGAGTGGGGCGGGAGGCCACGTGGGCTTCCAGAGCCGCAAGGGGCGCCTCGACCGGCTCGGGGCGATAGCCGAGGATATCGACCGTGCCCGTGCCAAGCTGGATTCCGCCTACGCCCTTCGTGACGAGCGTGACGCTCAGTCCCGCGTCGGCTGCCTTGATTGCTGCGGCCAGGCCTGCCAGGCCAGCGCCGATAACGACGACGTCCCTCATCGAACAACCTCCTCGCTGGGAGCGGGCAAGTGCTCGACGTCGAGCGTGCCCTCGTGAATCCAGGCATCCAGTGCGGCCTGCCTGGCTTGCTTGCCGAACATAATGGGCCACAGGCCGATCCAGCGGTTCTTCAGGAAGAGACGCAGGAGGGAGTTGGCGCGCATCGAGTCGATGTCACCGCGCTCGTGGGCAATGCCCGCGGCGCGCTGGGAGCAGAAACCGCCCTGGCAGGGACCCATGCCCAGGCGCATCTGGCGACGCACGTCGTCGAGCTGGCCCTTGGGCAGGGTATCCATGACGTTTTCGAGCATGGCTCGCGTGGCCATCTCACACTCGCAGATGATCTGCTCGTGGGAGGGGGATTCGTTGCGCGATTCGACGTTGTCGAGGCGGTGGCCGATCGTGTACAGGCGCTCTTCCTTGGCGGGAGGAACGGCCTCGTCGGCGGTCTTGCAGGCGCGCTGCTCGCCCATCTCCTCGCACATGATGTCGACGATGCGCTCGGCCATCAGGCGGTAGGTGGTGAGCTTGCCGCCCGCGATGGTGAGCATGCCGTAGACGCCGTCGCGCGTGTTGTGGTCGATGATGCTCATGCCGCGCGCCATGTGGCGCGTGTCGGTCGCGGACACGCGCGAGTCCTTGACGAGGGGGCGCGCGCCGGCCCAGGCGTGCACGGCACGGGACTTGCGGAAGCCAGGGATCATGGCCTCGCCAGAGTCGAGCATCTGCTGGACCTGGTCGGCGGGGATCGACAGGCGATCCGGGTCGTCGGCCTTGAGGTCGGTCGTGCCGATGATGCACACGGTGTGGTCGGGCACGAGGATGTCACCGTCTGCGGGCCACACGCAGCGGTTAATGACCGACTGGCTCAGTCGGTGGTTCATGGCGATCATGATGCCGGCACCCGGGACGACGTCGACGCCGTGGCAATCCGCCATGGCGGCAATCTGTCCGGCCCACGGGCCGCCGCAGTTGAGGACGAAGCCGCATTCGATGCGCACGTCCTCGCCGCCACGCTCATCGTGGACGACGACGGCGCTGATGCGATCTCCCTCGCGTTCGATGGAGGTGACGCGGTGGTAGGTGAGGACCTGCGCCCCGTACGCCTGTGCGGAACGGATCGCTCCCCAGGTCATCTGCCAACCATCGACCGTTCCGTCCTGGACCTCGAAGGCGCGCTTGATGCGCGGGTCCAGGCGGGGTTCGCGACGCAGCGCCTCGGCGATGGAGATTTCGGCGGCGGGCACCTTTGCAGCCGCTGCGCGGGCCAGGAACTGGTCCGCGTACTCTTCATCGTCCTGGGCGGTCACGACGAAGAGGCCTCCGGTGGCCTCGATGGCGTTGGCATTGATGCGCTTGACGATCTCGTTTTCTTCGGCACACTCGGTGGCCGACTCAGGATCGGACGCAATGTAGCGGCCGCCCGAGTGGAGCAGACCGTGGAAGCGACCGGAGGTTCCCTGAGCGATGTCCGCCCGGTCGACGAGGACGGCTGAGAAGCCGCGCATGGCGACGTCGCGGACGACGCCGGCACCGGTGGATCCGCCACCGATGACGCACACGTCAGTGCGAAGTGTCTTCACCGTTAAAAATCCCTTCACCTCTTGATGAGGAAGTGCCTCATTGCTTTATCCATGATGCCCCTTCACACCCCCATTGCACGAATGCACACACCTCTGTGCACATATGTGCATGAAGGAGGTGCATCAAACTAACATCCGTACTCCTCCGCACAATTCCGGGAGAAATCGACGAATTACATCCCATGGTCATCACGTAAATGCGAGCGACGCCCCTCCCGTGGACGCTCATCCCACGCGCCCCCTCTTCTCCCCCTAGAGTTAAGGTATGACGAACACACTGCTCGCCCGAGTCCTCGACACTGCGAACATCGATTCAACGGTGCGTCCGCAGGACGATTTCTATCGCCACGTCAACGGCACGTGGCTGGCGACCCACACGATCCCCGCGGACCGCCCCATGGACGGGGCGTTCCACACGCTGCGCGACGCCTCCGAAAAGTACGCGCGTGCAATCGCCCAGGACGCAGCCGACGGCTCCCTGGACGATCCGGATGCGCACCGCATCGCCACACTGTGGACTCAGTTCCTCGACGAAGACACCATCGAAGAAGCCGGCGCCACTCCCCTGCGCCCCGACCTCGACGCGATTCACGCCTGCACCACCCACGAGGAACTCGCTCGCGAGATGGGCCGCCTCATGCGCGAGGGCGTCGGAGGCCTCATCGGCGCATACGTGGGCACCGACCCGCACGATTCCTCCCACTACATGGTCTCCCTCGTCCAGTCCGGAATCGGCCTGCCTGACGAGGCCTACTACCGCGAGGATGACTATGCGCCGATTCGCGAGGCCTACGTCGCGCACACCGCCCGCCTCCTTCGCCTCGCCGGCGTGACAGACCCCGAGGGTGCGGCGAAGCGCATCATGGAGCTGGAGACCCAGATTGCCTCGCACCACCGCGACTCCGTGAGCAACCGCGACCCGCTGCTCTCCGACAACCCGACCCTCTGGGGGCAGATTGCCTCCCTCGCCCCCGGCTTCGACTGGGACGCGTGGGCACAGGGCGCACGCATGCCCGTCGCCGGCCTCGTCGTGAACGTCGACCAGCCCGACTTCCTCATCGCTGCCGCCTCCCTGTGGGCCGACACCGACCTGTCCGTGCTCAAGGAGTGGCTGAGCGCCTCGGCGATCGACTGCCACGCGTCACTCCTGTCGAGCGATTTCGTGAACGAGAACTTTGACTTCCACGGCCGCACCCTGTCCGGCACGGAGGAACTGCGTCCGCGCTGGAAGCGCGCTCTCGGACTCATCGAGGCCTACCTGGGCGAGGCCATGGGCCGCGCGTGGGTGGCCCGCCACTTCCCGCCCGACGCCAAGGAGGCAATGGACGCGCTGGTGCGCCGCCTCCTCGACGCCTACGGCGAGTCGATCCGAGGCCTCGACTGGATGAGCGAGGACACCAAGGTCAAGGCGCTGGACAAGCTCGCGACCTTCAACCCCAAGATCGGCTACCCCGTTAAGTGGCGCGACTACTCGACGCTGCACCTGGACCCCGAGGCCACGATCGTCGAGAACGTGCGCGCCGCCAACGCTCACGCCACCGACCGCGAATGGGCCAAGCTGGGCCGCCCGGTGGACCGCGATGAGTGGTACATGACCCCCCAGACGGTCAACGCCTACTACAACCCCACCCTGAACGAGATCGTCTTCCCCGCCGCGATCCTTCAGCCTCCGTTCTTCGACACCGAGGCCGACGACGCGGTGAACTTCGGCGCGATTGGCGCGGTCATCGGCCACGAGATCGGACACGGCTTTGACGACCAGGGCTCGCGCTACGACGGGGAGGGAAACCTCTCGAACTGGTGGACCGACGAGGACCGCGCCGCGTTCGAAGAGCGCACGCACGCCCTCATCGAGCAGTACGACGCACTCACCCCCACAATCCTGCTGGAGCAGGGCGAGGAGTCAGAGGAGGACATTGAGCGCACGCTCCCCCACGTCAACGGCGCACTCACGATCGGTGAGAACATCGGCGACCTCGGCGGCCTCACCATCGCATGGAAGGCCTGGGCGGCCTCGCTCGCCGAGCAGGGGCTAACCCCGCACACCGCCCCCGTCATCGACGGCATCACGGGCCCTCAGCGCTTCTTCTACTCGTGGGCCCGAGCCTGGCGCACGGCCACGCGCCCCCAGTTCGCGCGCCAGATGCTGGCAATCGACCCCCACTCGCCCGCTGAGTTCCGCTGCAATCAGGTACTGCGAAACCTTGACACTTTCGTCGAGGCATTCGATGTCACCCCCAGCGACAAGATGTGGCTGGAGCCCTCCCAGCGCGTCACCATCTGGTAAAAGCGTGTCCCAGCCGACAAAATGCTGCGCGCCCCGCGCAATCACACCCAACACATGACAACATAGGAATGTTGAGCGCAACAGCGCCCCCATTCCATCGACGGAAAGGCAACCCATGCCAGGCCTGAACCTGACTCGCGAGGAAGCGACCGAGCGCGCCTCGATCATTTCCTCTGTGACCCGCTATGAGATCTCTCTGGACCTCACGCGCGGAGACACCGACTTCGGTTCATTCACCCGCATCGAGTTCGACGCGCGCGAAGGCGCCTCCACGTTCGCTGACCTCGTGTCCAACAACGTCCACTCGATCACGCTGAACGGCAACGCCCTGGACCCCTTCTCGGTGCACCAGGACAACCGCATCGCGCTGGAGAACCTTGCCGAGCACAACGTCCTCGAAGTGGAGGCGTCCTGCCAGTACATGCACACGGGCGAGGGCCTGCACCGCTTCGTCGACCCCGCCGACGGCCAGGCCTACACCTACTCCCAGTTCGAGGTTCCGGACGCCCGCCGCGTCTACACGACCTTCGAGCAGCCTGACCTGAAGTCCACCTTCACCCTGACGGTCAAGGCCCCCAAGGGCTGGAAGGTCTTCTCCAACGCGCCGACCCCGACCCCCGAGGAAGAGGGCGAGGCCTGGGTCTACCGCTTCGCGACCACCGAGGTCATGTCGACCTACATCACCGCGATCGTCGCCGGCCCCTACGAGGGCACGACGGCCACGCTGACCTCCTCCGACGGCCGCACGATCGACCTGGGCGTCTACGCCCGCGCCTCGATCGTCGAGCACCTGGACGCCGACGAGATCATCGAGATCACCCGTCAGGGCTTCGAGTTCTTCGAGGGCGCCTACGGCATCGCCTACCCCTTCACCAAGTACGACCAGATCTTCGTCCCCGAGTACAACGCGGGCGCCATGGAGAACGCCGGCTGCGTGACCTTCCGCGATGCCTACGTGTTCCGCACGCGTCCCACCGAGGCTCAGATGGAGGCTCGCGCCAACACGATCCTGCACGAGCTCGCGCACATGTGGTTCGGCGACCTGGTCACCATGAAGTGGTGGAACGACCTGTGGCTCAACGAGTCCTTCGCCGAGTTCATGAGCCACCTGGCCCTGGCCGAGGCCACCAAGTACACCGAAGGCTGGACGGGCTTCATGGTCCGCAAGGACTGGGGCCTCAAGCAGGATCAGCTGCCCACGACCCACCCGATCACGGCCGAGATCCGAGACCTGGCCGACGTCGAGGTCAACTTCGACGGCATCACCTACGCCAAGGGCGCCTCCGTGCTGCGCCAGCTCGTCTCCTACGTGGGACGCGACGCCTTCTTCGCGGGCCTGCACGAGTACCTGACGAAGCACTCCTACGCCAACGCCACGCTGGACGACCTGCTCTCCGAGCTGGCCGCCGCCTCGGGCCGAGACCTGGCCTCGTGGTCGAAGGTGTGGCTGGAGGAAGCCGGCGTGACCCTCCTGCGCCCGGTCATCACGACCGCCGAGGACGGCACGATCGAGCGCCTCGAGATCACGCAGGAAGCCTTCTCCGAGGGTGCCTCCCTGCGCCCGCACCGCATGGGCGTGGCCGGCTACTCGCTGACCGAGGAAGGCACGCTGGCCCAGGTCTTCCGCGAGGAGCTCGACATTGACGGCGCTTCCACGGTGATCGAGGCCGCCGCGGGCATCGCCCGCCCGGACTTCATCCTCGTCAACGACGGCGACCTCGGCTACGCCAAGGTCCGCCTCGACGAGCAGTCGCTGGCTTTCGCGATCAACAACATCACCAAGTTCACGGATTCGCTGACCCGCGGCGTCGTCATGGCCTCCGCGTGGGATATGACCCGTGACGGCGAGATGCCGGCACGCGACTACCTGAACCTGGCGCTGCGCGCCGTGCCCGTCGAGGACAACATGAGCCTCCTGACGCTCACCCTGCGTCACATCGACGAGGCCGTGCGCACCTTCGTGGCACCCAAGTACCGCGCAGAGGCCGCCGAGGACACGGGTCGTCGCCTGCTCCTCCTGGCTCGCACTGCAGCCTCCGGCTCCGACGCACAGCGCATGCTCGTCGCCGCCGCGGCACGCAACGCGACCAGCCCCGAGCAGTTCGAGGCTATCCGCGCCCTCTACGACGGCACGCAGACCCTCGACGGCCTGGACCTCGACGTCGACCTCAAGTGGGACCTGCTGATCGCTCTCGTGCGTGGAGGCGCCGCCACCGAGGAGGACATCGCGGCCCTGGAGGCCACCGACGACACGATGACCGGCCACCAGAACGCGGCCGCCGCTCGTGCGGCCCGCGAGGGCGAGTGGATCAAGGCCGACGTGTGGGACAAGGTCCTCACCGACACCTCGATCCCCAACGACACCCGCTGGGCGATGATCTCGGGCTTCTGGGCTCAGGCTCGCACCACCCCATCTGCTTACGCCGGCTACGTGGGCGAGTACTTCGAGGCCCTGGCGGGCATCTGGGAGACCTTCACCTTCCACACCGCTGAAGACCTGACGACGCTGCTGTTCCCGAACGCTATCGCGGGCTACGCCCCCGAGGTCGACGTGGTCGCCTCCGGCAAGGCCTGGATCGAGGCTCACGCGGACGCGTCCGCCGGCACGATCCGCATCATCCGCGAGCTCATCGACGTGTGTGAGCGTCAGATCGCCAACCAGGCGGTGGACGCGGGCTGATCAGCCTCACGACAACGACAGGGGGGCGTGGCCACGCGGCCACGCCCCCCTTCGTTTGCTCCCCCAACAACATGCTGGAACAGAATGGCCAGCAGCCAACAGGGGGATTCAACCTGTTGGGGAAGATTCAACCCGATCACAAGAGGTTGAATCTTCCCTATCGGGTGTAACACCACCGAAAAACAGGCCACCATGCGGGCAATCCTCATGCTCGCCGTCAAACCACCCGGCCCACTCCCTCAGCAAAGGATCATGCTGCAGTCGCAGATCCACAGGTACGAAAAGCCTCCCGTTTCTTGGAGATCTTCCAAGAAACGGGAGGCAGTTCGTTGAAGGACCAAGCCGAGGCTTGAGAGCGCAGCGTCAGCGCTTGGCTCGACGCGATGCGACAACCGCACCTGCGCCAGCGATCAGAACCGCGACGGCTCCCACGCCCACCCACACGGAGGACGCGCCGGTCGCAGCGAGGGCATCAGCGCGCGCCTGCGTCGGGGTGGAGGAGTTCTGGGCTGCAGGGGTGGACGCCTGCGCCGGATTAGCACTCGGGGTGATGTTGACACGAGCGGTCACCGTGCCCTGATCGTCGGCGGGAGCGCTCGTCTCAGGTGCAGCCGGGGTGGGTTCGCCGTTGGCGGGAGCGGAAGGCGCGGCCGACGGGTTGCCATCGCCGTTCGCGGGAGCGGAAGGCGCAGCAGACGGAACGGAAGGAGCCGGTGTCTGGCTGGGCTCCTGCCCCACAGACGGGTTGCCATCGCCGTTCGCAGGAGTGGAAGGCGTGGCCGACGGAGCAGAAGGAGCCGGTGTCTGGCTGGGCTCCTGCCCCACAGAGGGGTTGTTCCCGCCCTGCTCGACAGACAGCGTCGTGCAACGCGTCAGGGCATCGCGATACTCGGTGGCGGTCAGGTAGCGGCCAGCGTTCTGCCCGCCCTGCAGCGTCACGCCACCATCCTTTTCAGGACGCACGGCGGTCTGCGACGCGATGGACTCCGCAACGCGATCAAGCTCAGCATCAATGTCAGCGAGAGAAGTGGCGGGTTTCTGCTCGCCCGCCGAGGCCAGGTACTCGTCCAGAGCAGCCTGAGCGGCACTCACGGATGCCTGCGCGTCGATCACGGCCTGCTGGCGATCCGCAGCGGGCGCGGTGTCGGCGGGTGCGGGCGTCGAGGTCGAGGGAGCAGCGGATCCGGCCTTTGCAGGAAGGGTCGACACGTCGACGGGGAGGGCGACGCCTGGCAGGGAGCCCACCTTGTTCTGCCAGGAGTTGGCGCGCTGAGCATCGCCACCACCGGCGAGGCCGGAGACGTAGTTGGTGTTGTCGGCGTTGAAAGCGGCACCGTCAAAACCGTACGCGGACGCAGTATCGCCGGTCGTATGGAAGCGGGACACGTCGGGCGAGCCGCCGGTGACGGCGTAGAACTTCTGAGTGCCGTAGATGCGCGTGAAGTTGCCGTGCTTCGCGATGTGCACGCCCACGCCGACGACGTTGTTCTGGGCCAGCATGTTCTTGTCGTGACCGGAGGAGTTCTTCCACTGATCGAAGAGGGCGTCCGCGGCCTGCATCGGGTTCTTCGAGGTGCCGTACGCGCCCCACTTGTCGCCGAAGTTCTCACGGTGGTTGTAGGCAATGTTCTCGCCGGCGTAGGACGTGTCGCCACCGTCGAGCTTGCCCGCACCGAGGTACTTGTAGTCGGGGTCGTGATTGAAGTTGTCAGTATCCGACATGTGCTTGCTCCACGCGCGAGCATCGGTGGTGACCGTATCGGAGACAACCAGCTCGGGCAGGCCAGCGTTGGCACGGTATGCATTCATCTTCTGAACAATGAGGGCCTCGATGATGCGCGCCTGGGTGGCGTCATCGACCTGGGACCAGTCAACCCAGTCGAGGCCACGGCTTGCGGTATCTGCTGCGGGCGCAGTCTCACCGGCCGACGTGGTTGGCTCGAGGGAAGCCTGCTGCGCGGACTCAAGTGCGGCCTGCGCGTCGGCGAGGGCGGCTCGCAGCTCGGACTCACGGGCAGGGTCAAGGGCGGGAGTCGCAGAGTTACCCGCGGCCGCGGCGGCATAGCTCGAAAGAAGCGGATTGTATTCAGCGGTGATGCGACCTTCTGCCCCCGACAGGGCGTTGCAGAAAGCGTCGCTGGTCGTCGCGGTTCCCTCAGCGAGGGTGGGGATCACGACGAGGGAAGCTGCGATCGTGGTCGCAGCGAGAACCACGGACGTGTGTGTACGAGTGAGCTGGAACGACATTGACTACCGGCCTAACACAATGGAACAAGAACAGGTAAATCTTTCCACGCGGTACAGCATTTTTCAAGGTTTTTTCAGTAAGTCATTACGGGTGAATCCACTTATTTTCAAGGCTTTTTAAGTTTGACAGATTTTGAACATCCCACATGCCGATACCGAAACGTTATATTTCAGATC
>ERZ772952.153-NODE-153-length-15289-cov-5.70993_pt1 | contig 15289 bp, 11 predicted proteins | sample MGYA00580686_ERZ772952 | MGnify/ENA primary metagenome ERZ772952 (study PRJEB29015, sample SAMEA2738074) | human oral metagenome | biome: human oral; feature: human-associated habitat; material: saliva | place: China | collected 2213 ... | reverse complement strand
GTACAGATAAAAGGAGCAAATCAATGCCAAATTACAATATTCCATTTTCACCACCCGATATTACGGAAGCAGAAATTGCTGAAGTAGCGGATACCCTGCGTTCTGGTTGGATCACAACAGGTCCTAAGACAAAAGAACTAGAGCGTCGCTTGTCTCAATACACACAGACGCCTAAGACTGTCTGTCTCAACTCTGCGACAGCCGCTCTGGAGTTAATTTTGCGTGTTTTGGAAGTGGGGCCTGGTGATGAAGTCATCGTTCCAGCTATGACCTATACAGCTTCATGTAGTGTCATCACTCACGTAGGAGCAACCCCTGTCATGGTGGATATCCAAGCAGATACTTTTGAGATGGATTATGACTTGCTGGAGCAAGCCATTACTGAAAAGACTAAGGTGATTATTCCGGTTGAGCTTGCGGGGATTGTTTGCGACTATGACCGTTTGTTCCAAGTTGTGGAAAAGAAACGTGACTTGTTTGTAGCGTCTAGCAAGTGGCAAAAAGCCTTTAACCGTATTGTGATTGTTTCTGACAGTGCCCATGCTTTGGGATCGACTTATAAAGGGCAACCAGCTGGTTCTATCGCTGACTTTACTTCCTTCTCATTCCATGCCGTTAAGAACTTTACAACGGCAGAAGGTGGAAGTGCGACTTGGAAAGCCAATCCAGCGATTGACGACGAAGAGATGTACAAGGAATTCCAAATTCTTTCCCTTCACGGGCAAACTAAGGATGCTCTTGCCAAGATGCAACTGGGTTCATGGGAATACGATATCGTCACACCAGCCTACAAGTGCAATATGACTGATATCATGGCGTCACTTGGTTTGGTACAATTGGACCGTTACCCAAGTTTGCTAGAACGTCGTAAGGACATCGTGGACCGTTATGATCGTGGTTTTGCAGGTTCTCGTATCCATCCATTGGCACACAAGACCGAAACTGTCGAATCTTCACGCCACCTCTACATCACCCATGTAGAAGGAGCGAGCTTAGAAGAACGCAATCTTATCATTCAAGAATTGGCTAAAGCAGGAATTGCAAGTAACGTACACTATAAACCGCTTCCACTCTTAACAGCCTATAAGAATCTTGGCTTTGATATGGCGAATTATCCTAAGGCCTATGCCTTCTTTGAAAATGAAATTACGCTCCCTCTTCACACTAAATTAAGCGATGAAGAAGTGGACTATATCATTGAGACTTTCAAAACAGTTTCTGAAAAAGTGCTAACTTCATCAAAAAAATGACAAACTACAGTCAAGTAATAGTGATTCTGTTTCTAAAAAGTCTAATTGAGTGTAAAACTGTTGTTTTCAATTGAAAGTCCTATAGTAAAATGAAATAAAAACAGGACAAATTAATCAGGATAGTCAAATTAATTTCTAGCAATATTTTAGAAGCAAAGGTGTACTCTTATAGTTTCAATATACTGTATGGTTTGAAATGAGATGTGAGCAATTTGGTGTAGCATTTAGAATTTTTATTAGGCATCATTTAGAAAATGTAGTGTCTTGTTCTAGTTTTCAATTCACCCTATTTTTTGAAAGACGCGAGTTTCCACGAATGAGGTTGTGGAAACTCGCGTCTTTCTTTTTTGTTTTCAGAATATTGTTCAAAGTTTTGAGACTATTTTTCATGTTCTAGTCATTCTTTTGAAATAATCTATAAAACACGTGTCTACAATGATCTATATGTCCTATTCCAGTATTTTAGAAGAACTGCGTCTATTTTTATAGAGCTTGAATCTAGCTTTTATAGAAAATCTATTTAAGAAATATATTGTATTGTTTTGATTTCAATCCGCTATATGAACGATATTCATGTAAATATACCTGGTGAATGCTTGCATGACAAGATATTTGTTCTTGTATTTATAAATTAGTATTTTACGAGATATCAACATGCTTTAAATACAGTGAATAGGATATTTTTATGTTCAAGCTAAGAAAGATAGTAATCACTTTTGAATGGAAGGTTAAAGAATTATTAGAAGTATGGTTAGATATATAAATGGTCACGCTTTCACAATTTTGATATTTTATTGTGTTATTCCTTGACAATTTTGATTTAAAAATATATTATAAAGAAAATGACAGCGGTGTCATTTTCTGGTATGGAATTTATATGAATATTAAATTAGGACATAATATTTTTAATTGGAGGCTAATATGAAATCTTTTCAACAAAATGAGGTTTTCTCTATTCGTAAGTCTAAGGTGGGAGTTTGCTCAGTTCTCTTAGTGGTTTTATTTATTGGAACACAAAGTGTTTTAGCTAATGAAGTAGTTGGTGAAACTTCTTCGTCTAAAGATAATATGCAAATGAACTCTTTGTTGAGTAGCACATCTACATCATTATCTGTGGAACCCCATTCTGATACTCTCAGTCTTGATAACAATTCAAGTTTAAGTACTGATAATAATGGAGGAGTGAGTATTAATCAAAATAAACCTGATATAACAAATGATACTATGATTGGTAACATCTCTGGGATGGAAGTGAATACTATTTTAAGTACTAATCTGAACGAACACGTAGCTTTGAATGTTAAAGATTATGGAGCAATAGGTGACGGGGTTAATGATGATCGTCAAGCAATTCAAGATACAATAGATGCTGCAGCTAAAGGACTAGGTGGAGGAAATGTATATTTTCCTGAAGGAACTTATTTAGTAAAAGAAATTGTTTTTTTAAAAAGTCATACACACTTAGAATTGAATGAGAAAGCTACAATTCTAAATGGTATAAATATTAAGAATCACCCTTCTATTGTTTTTATGACAGGTTTATTTACGGATGATGGTGCGCAAGTAGAATGGGGCCCAACAGAAGATATTAGTTATTCTGGTGGTACTATTGATATGAACGGTGCTTTGAATGAAGAAGGAACTAAAGCAAAAAATCTACCACTTATAAATTCTTCAGGTGCATTTGCTATTGGGAATTCAAATAACGTAACTATAAAAAACGTAACATTCAAGGATAGTTATCAAGGGCATGCTATTCAAATTGCAGGTTCGAAAAATGTATTAGTCGATAATTCTCGTTTTCTTGGTCAAGCTTTACCTAAAACTATGAAAGATGGGCAAATTATAAGTAAGGAGAGTATTCAGATTGAACCATTGACTAGAAAAGGTTTTCCTTATGCTTTGAATGATGATGGGAAAAAATCTGAAAATGTTACTATTCAAAATTCATATTTTGGTAAAAGTGATAAATCTGGAGAATTAGTAACAGCAATTGGTACACACTATCAAACATTGTCGACACAGAACCCCTCTAATATTAAAATTTTAAATAATCATTTTGATAACATGATGTATTCTGGTGTACGTTTTACAGGATTCACTGATATTTTAATTAAAGGAAATAGATTTGATAAGAAAGTAAAAGGAGAAAGTGTACATTATAGAGAAAATGGTGCAGCCTTAATAAATGCTTTTAGTTATAAAAATGTAAAAGATGAACTTGATTTAAATAAGAAAGTCGTTATTACTGAAAATACATTTTATATTTCTGATCCTAAAACAAAGGCTATTAGAGTAGCAAAAGATAGTGCAGAATATTTAGGAAAAGTATCAGATATTACTGTAACAAAAAATGTAATTAATAATAATTCTAAGGAAACAGAACAACCAAATATTGAATTATTACGAGTTAGTGATAATTTAGTAGTCTCAGAGAATAGTATATTCGGCGGTAAAGAAGGAATTGTTATTGAGGATTCAAAGGGTAAAATAACCGTTTTAAATAACCAATTTTATAATTTATCCGGTAAGTATATATCATTCATCAAATCTAATGCAAATGAGAAAGAACCTGTTATACGTGATAGCGATGGTAATTTCAATATTGTAACGGAGAATGGGCTTTACAAAATTGTAACAAATAACTTAAGTGATAAAAACGAAAAAGAAAAAAACAAAGAGGAAAAATTTAAAACAAGTTCATATGTGCATGAAAAACAATCTAATTCAAATAATGTAATTGATAGTAACCAGAAGAAAGGAGAGTTTAACTCAAGTAAAGATAATAGACAAATTAATGACAAGATCGACAATAAACAAGATAATAAGATAGAAGAAGTGAACCATAAAAAAGTTGGAGATGGCAGAGAAACTGAAAATCATATTAATAAATCTAAAGAAATAGTAGAGGTAAAACAAAAATTACCAAAGACTGGTTCGAACAAGATTATGGAACTATTCTTAACAGTGACAGGAATTGGTTTACTTTTGACACTAAAAGGGTTGAAGTATTATGGTAAAGATAAATAAAATTTGTTCGATACAAGGAAGTTCCGTAGAAAATGAGGATGCTGTAGGTTCACAAAATCAGTATTTTTGGATTATTGATGGAGCTACAGATTTATATAATTCTAAAGAGGAGATAGGTTATTCAGTCTCAGAAGTTGTACATATTTTATCAGAAAGTTTGTCGGTTAATTGTAAAGAATCAAAAACTCTTAAACAAATATTTGAAACTGCTTTACTAGAGGTTAAAGATGAAATCGGTTTAAACTCATATGAATTAACAGAGTATTATCGCTTACCAACATTTGCTTTTATATTTGCTAAACTTTCAGAAAAAAAGTTGGAGTATATGATGCTAGGTGACTGCGTCATGTTAGTAAACGAAATGGAAATAACTGATCATAGAGTAGATAACTTATTTGAAAAAGGGAAAAATGAGATAAAAGACTCAATTGGTACAAATAGTGTTTTAAATAAAAAAATTATTTTACAAAAAATCAGAAAATTATCTAATCAACCGAGTGGGTACTGGATAGGTTCGTTGGATGAGAGATTTTTAGACCATGCTATTATTAATCAAATAGATGTTACTAGTGAACAAATTGTTTTAATGAGCGATGGCTTTTATGAATTCTATCAAAATAATCAAAATAAAACTTTTGAAGAGTTAATTAAGATGAGATTTAATTCTTCTGCTATTGATCCAATCTATGGAAAGAAAGATGATGCAAGTATTGTAGTTATTGATGTTTGATATATTGTTTAAAATATTAATTGTTACTATTGAACTTTGTTAAGAAGAGGTACCTAAATGTTAAGGTTATATTTAGAAAATGAAATTATAGAATTATCAAATAATTTAGAGACCATTTGGGTATCTGTGCTTGATAAATATGAGAAGTTATTTGAATATTTATCAAATGAAGAACGAATAGAATTGATTAAAGAAGATTTAATCATAAATGAGTCAGTTCTAAATGTTGATAAAAAAGGATATGAGTTAATTTGTTTACAACATCCCGTTTCATATGACTTAAGAAGAATTATTAGTGTAATAAAAATATCAACTGACATTGAACGTATTGGGGATAGAATTGTTGAAATTTTAAAAAATCTACAGATTATTCAAAATAATGAAATTTTGAAGAAAATTATTTCAGAAATAAAAATACTTCATGAAGTTATCGGACTGCATATGAATAGGGCTATATCTTGTTATAGAGAGGAACAATCTGGATGTTTAGATATGGTTGTTATACAAAAACAGAATGAGATAGAAGAGCTTAGTACAAATATTGAAAATAAAATAATGAATTACATATTTGAAGATGATGGGAATGTTTCTGAAGTAATTGGTGCTTTAGATATTATTCATCACCTTGATAAAATTGCTCATACTACGCAATCAATTTATAAATGGATAATGTATAGAAAATATGGGAACATAAATTAGAAAGAAAAATATATGAAAACAATTATTGATAATTTTGTTGATAGAGTAATTGAATACGGAATGTATAATGAAATTGACAAAATATATGTGAAAAATAGAGTACTAGCGTTAATAGGTGAGGAGGGAACTGATCGCATTTCCGATGAAAATGACCTGAAACAAATAAAAGATTACTTAGTGGAAATCGCCTTAAAAAACGGTAAAATTAAAGATTTAATCGAGGAAAAGGAATGTTTAGGAGCAGAGTTAATGAATTTCATAGTTCCTTTACCTAGTCGATTAAATGATATTTTTTGGAGTTCATATGATATATCACCTCAAGAAGCAGTTGAAGAGTTTTATAAGTTAAGTAAAGATAGTGATTATATTAAAACTTCTGCTATTGCTAAGAATATTGAGTTTCGATCATCAACTAAATACGGAGAGCTAGAGATTACGATAAATTTGTCAAAACCCGAAAAAGATCCAAAAACAATTGCTGCTGAAAAATTAGTAAAAGCAACTAATTATCCCAAATGTTTACTATGTATGGAAAATGAAGGATATCAGGGGCGAATAAATTATCCAGCACGTTCGAATCATAGAATTATTCGGTTGAAACTTGGTGACGAAGTATGGGGATTCCAGTATTCTCCCTACTCATATTTTAATGAGCATGCGATATTTTTAAATAGTCAACATGTACCAATGGCTATTACCTCTAAAACATTTGAACAATTATTGGAGATTGTTGATATTTTGCCAGGATATTTTGCTGGTTCAAATTCTGATCTTCCTATCTCAGGAGGCTCCATTCTTAGTCATAACCACTACCAGGGAGGGAAACATATTTTCCCAATGGAAAAAGCAAAATTTGAGAGTGAATTTCGTTTTAAAGACTTTGAGGATGTTAATGCTGGTATTGTAAAATGGCCAATGTCAGTAATTAGGTTACAAAGTGAAAATAAAAATCGATTGTTAGATTTAGCTAATAAAATTCTAAATAAGTGGAGGGAATATTCAGATTTAGAAGTAGACATCATTGCTATGACTGAAGATGTCCCACACCATACGGTGACTCCTATTGCTCGTAAAGTGGACGGGAGATATGAATTAGATATTGTTCTAAGAGATAATCATACTACTGAACAATACCCAGATGGTGTTTTCCATCCTCATCAAGATGTACAACATATTAAAAAGGAAAATATCGGGTTAATCGAAGTGATGGGACTTGCGATATTACCACCTCGTTTGAAACCAGAGTTAGAAGAAGTTGGAAAATATCTTTTAGGAGAGGATAACGCAATTGCGGATTATCATTTAGAATGGGCCGACCAATTGAAAGAAAAATATCCTCGCATTAATAAAGAAGAGGTTAATAGCGTAGTTCAACACGAAGTAGGACAAGTGTTTGCGAGAGTTCTGGAAGATGCAGGAGTTTATAAGAATACACCGTCTGGGCATGAAGCGTTTATGAGATTTGTTAAGTCGGTTGGAATTAATTAGGAGGAAACCCAAATGGCAATATTGGTAACAGGCGGAGCTGGTTATATTGGTAGCCATACCGTAGTAGAATTACTAAATTTAGGAAAGGAAGTCATAATTGTCGACAACCTTTCGAACTCTAGCATCTTGGTGCTAGACCGTATTGAAGCAATTACAGGAATACGTCCCGTGTTTTACGAATTAGATGTTTGTGATAAACAAGCATTGAGAAAGGTATTTGAAAAAGAATCGATTGATGCTGCAATTCATTTTGCAGGTTATAAAGCTGTCGGAGAATCCGTGCAAAAGCCTGTGATGTACTACAAAAATAATATTATGAGTACATTAGCACTTGTTGAAGTGATGTCAGAATTTAATGTTAAAAAGATTGTCTTTTCTTCAAGTGCGACTGTATACGGCATTCACAATCAATCACCCCTCATTGAGACAATGCCGACAAGTGCAACAAATCCTTATGGGTACACCAAAGTGATGCTTGAACAAATTTTAAAAGATGTTCATGTAGCAGATTCAGAGTGGAGTATTGCATTGCTTCGTTATTTCAATCCAATTGGGGCTCACGAGTCTGGGTTGATTGGTGAAAACCCTTCAGGAATTCCTAACAACTTGATGCCTTTTATTGCACAAGTAGCGGTAGGTAAGCGACCAGAGCTAAGTGTTTTTGGAGATGATTATGATACGGTAGATGGTACTGGCGTTCGAGATTATATCCATGTAGTGGATTTAGCGATTGGCCACATAAAAGCGTTAGAAAAAGTATCTGAAAAAACAGATGTTTATATTTATAACCTTGGTTCAGGAGAAGGCACTAGTGTATTACAACTTGTAAATACATTTGAAAGTGTTAATAAGGTCCCTATTCCTTATAAAATAGTTCCAAGACGTTCAGGAGACGTTGCAACTTGTTATGCAAATGCAGACAAAGCATATAAGGAATTAAATTGGAGGACAACAAAATCGATTGAAGACATGTGTAGAGATACATGGAATTGGCAATCAAAAAATCCCAATGGCTATAATTGATGATACTGTCTATATGAGTGCTGTATTTTGGAAAAATTACTTAACCTTTTAATGAAATTCATATTTAATGAAAGATAAATTTTTTTAAAAAATTTTTTGAAAGCGCTTGACAAAGGAAACGGTTTCATTGTATAATGTAAACATAATGACACCGATGTCAAATATAAAAAAGAAGGTCTTTATATGAAAAACTTAACAAAAATTAAGTTCAAAGAGAATGGGGAATTTAATCATTTCCCTGGGAATACAGTTGTAGCAAATCTTTATACTAAACAAGATTTGATGGAAGTTGTTGATATTATTCAATCACGTTATAGAGAATTACCATTTATCGATAAGTTTACTTTAACTCCAAGGAATTCTATTCACATGACTGTAATTGAATTGTTGTGCCATGAAAATCGTGAAACGGAGTTTTGGAGCAGTAATCTTCCTCTAGATACACCTTTACAGGAAATACATGATTACTTTGCTAAACAACTTGAAATTTTTCCATTGTTGGATGAAGAAATTCATATGCGTGTAACTGAAATGGGAAAACAAAACATATTAGTTGAACCTGCAGATGAAGCTTCTGCAAAGAGATTAGAAGAAATTCGTACTTATGTCTCAGAAAAAGCAGGTGTTCGTTTCCCTAATCATGATAGATATCAATTCCATATTTCAATTGGGTATCTTCGAATTCCTTTAACCGAAGAGGAGGAAGAAGAGTTTACTAAAGTCAGAGCAGAATTAACTGAAATTTTATTAGAGAAGATTCCAACTATTACTGTAAATCGTATTGACTATACTGTATTTGAAGATATGAGACAATTTGTTCCATATCACGAAAAATTTAAATAAAATAATAAAAAAGGAGAACTTATCATGAAAAAAATGAAAGTTTGGTCTACTGTACTTGCAACGGGAGTTGCTCTTACTACACTTGCTGCTTGCTCTGGAGGTTCAAATTCTACGACTGCTTCTTCATCTGAAGAAAAAGCTGATAAAAGTCAGGAATTAGTAATCTATTCGAACTCAGTCTCAAATGGTCGTGGTGATTGGTTAACTGCCAAAGCAAAAGAAGCTGGTTTTAATATCAAAATGGTTGATATCCCTGGCGCTCAATTAGCAGACCGTGTTATTGCTGAGAAGAATAATGCAGTTGCAGATATGGTATTTGGAATTGGTGCTGTTGATTCAAATAAAATTAGAGATCAAAAATTACTAGTACAGTACAAGCCTAAATGGTTAGATAAAATTGATCAATCTTTATCAGATAAAGATAATTATTATAATCCTGTGATTGTTCAACCATTAGTTTTAATTGGGGCGCCTGATGTAAAAGAAATGCCTAAAGATTGGACAGAATTAGGTAGTAAGTATAAAGGTAAATATTCAATTTCTGGTCTTCAAGGTGGTACAGGACGTGCAATTCTAGCAAGTATCTTAGTTCGATACCTTGATGATAAAGGTGAATTAGGTGTTTCCGAAAAAGGTTGGGAAGTAGCAAAAGAATATTTGAAAAATGCATACACTCTTCAAAAGGGAGAAAGTTCAATTGTTAAGATGTTAGACAAAGAAGATCCAATACAATATGGAATGATGTGGGGTTCTGGTGCATTAGTTGGACAAAAAGAACAAAATGTTGTTTTCAAAGTTATGACTCCTGAGATTGGTGTACCATTTGTAACTGAACAAACTATGGTTTTAAGCACTAGTAAAAAACAAGCGTTAGCTAAAGAATTTATTGATTGGTTTGGTCAATCAGAAATTCAAGTAGAATATAGTAAGAACTTTGGATCTATTCCTGCAAATAAAGATGCCCTCAAAGATCTACCAGAAGATACTAAGAAATTTGTTGATCAAGTGAAACCACAAAATATTGACTGGGAAGCTGTTGGAAAGCATTTGGATGAATGGGTAGAAAAAGCTGAATTAGAATACGTACAATAAGAAATAAGAGTTAATTTTTATGTCCAAGTCTCTCTATTATTTCTAAATTTATGGAAGAAATAAAGAGAGGCTTTTGGTTTAGTAATAGAGGGAGTTAGTGAGATGATTAAATTTGATAATATTCAAATTAAATATGGTGATTTTGTTGCAATTGATAATCTGAATTTAGATATACATGAAGGGGAATTTTTTACATTTCTTGGGCCTTCAGGATGTGGTAAATCAACTACTTTGAGAGCATTGGTAGGTTTTCTAGATCCATCATCAGGAAGTATTGAAGTTAATGGAACAGATGTCACTCATTTGGAACCTGAAAAGCGTGGAATTGGTATTGTATTTCAATCTTATGCGCTATTTCCAACTATGACTGTTTTTGATAATATTGCATTTGGTTTAAAAGTTAAGAAGGTAGCTCCAGATGTTATTAAAGCTAAAGTATCAGCAGTAGCAGCAAAAATTAAGATCTCTGATCAACAGTTACAGCGTAATGTATCAGAATTATCTGGGGGTCAACAACAAAGGGTAGCATTGGCTCGTGCTTTGGTTCTTGAACCTAAAATTCTTTGTCTAGATGAACCATTGTCGAACCTTGACGCAAAATTACGTGTAGATTTGAGAAAAGAGTTGAAAAGACTTCAAAAAGAGTTAGGTATTACTACTTTATACGTTACTCATGACCAAGAGGAAGCCTTAACTTTATCTGATAGAATTGCAGTCTTTAACAATGGATACATCGAACAGGTCGGTACACCTGTAGAGATTTATCATAATTCTCAAACTGAATTTGTATGTGATTTTATTGGCGATATTAATGTTTTGACCGATGAAACAGTCCACGAAGTATTACTGAAAAATGCAAGCGTTTTCTTAGAAGATAAAAAAGGATACATTCGATTAGAGAAAGTTCGATTCAATCGTGAAACTGAACAAGATTTCATTCTAAAAGGAACAATTATTGATGTTGAGTTTTCTGGAGTTACAATTCACTATACAATAAAAGTTTCTGAAAGTCAGATTCTTAATGTAACAAGTATTGATAGTCAGGCTGCTATTAGATCTGTCGGAGAAAGTGTGGACTTATTTATCACACCATCAGACGTTCTGCAATTTTAAGGAGGTGCAGTATGCGTCATAAATTAAATTTAAAAGATTGGCTTATTCGTTTAGGGTTAATCTGGTTCCTAGTAACATTTATTATTTATCCAAACTTTGATCTAGTAGTGAATGTATTTGTAAAAGGAGGAGAATTTTCCCTTGAAGCTGTACATCGTGTTCTAAAATCTGAGAGGGCACTTCAGAGTATTATGAACAGTTTTAAGTTAGCATTTTCACTCATTATTACAGTTAATGTCGTAGGTATTCTTTGTGTTCTATTTACAGAGTACTTTGATATTAAAGGTGCTAAAATTTTAAAATTAGGCTATATGACCTCTTTAATTTATGGAGGAGTGGTTTTAGCGACTGGATATAAATTTGTCTATGGTCCTTATGGATTGATAACAAAATTTTTACAAAATGTTATCCCTTCTTTAGACCCTAACTGGTTTATTGGGTATGGTGCAGTCTTATTCATTATGACATTTTCAGGAACTGCTAATCATACATTGTTTTTAACAAATACAATTCGAAGCGTTGACTATCACACTATTGAGGCTGCACGAAATATGGGAGCAAAACCATTTACTGTTTTCCGAAAAGTAGTGTTACCAACCTTAATTCCAACTCTATTTGCACTTACTATTATGGTTTTTCTTAGTGGTTTGTCTGCAGTAGCAGCACCCATGATTGTTGGTGGTAAAGGATTTCAAACTATAAATCCAATGATTATTACATTTGCAGGGATGGGGAATTCTCGTGATTTAGCTGCCTTACTTGCAATTATTTTAGGTATTGCAACTACAATTTTGCTTACTATCATGAATAAGATAGAAAAAGGTGGAAATTATATTTCTATCTCTAAGACTAAAGCGCCTCTTAAAAAACAAAAAATTGCATCTAAGCCTTGGAATATCATTGCTCACATTGTAGCATATGGATTGTTCACAGTTTTCATGCTTCCACTAATTTTTATAGTATTATACTCATTTACAGATCCAGTTGCAATTCAAACAGGTAACTTAACATTATCAAACTTTACTTTAGAAAATTATCGCTTATTCTTTAGTAATAGTGCGGCATTCTCTCCATTCTTGGTCAGCTTTATTTATTCTATTATCGCTGCGACAACAGCAACAATTCTCGCAGTTATATTTGCTCGAGTTGTCAGAAAACATAAAGCTCGCTTTGATTTCTTATTTGAATATGGTGCTCTACTTCCTTGGTTACTACCAAGTACACTTTTAGCAGTAAGTTTATTATTTACTTTTAATCAGCCACAATTTCTTGTCTTGAATCAGATTTTGGTAGGTAGTTTGGTAATTCTACTTATTGCATATATAGTTGTAAAAATCCCATTTTCTTATAGAATGGTACGTGCTATTTTATTTAGTGTTGATGATGAGATGGAAGATGCAGCAAGAAGTATGGGTGCTTCACCTTTTTATACTATGATGAAGGTTATCATTCCATTTATTTTACCGGTTGTTCTCTCTGTTATTGCTTTAAACTTTAACTCTTTATTAACTGACTTCGACTTATCTGTATTTCTTTACCATCCATTAGCTCAACCGCTGGGTATAACTATTCGTTCAGCAGGTGATGAAACAGCAACTTCAAATGCTCAAGCACTTGTGTTCGTTTATACTATTGTATTAATGATAATTTCTGGTTCTGTATTATACTTTACTCAGAGACCAGCTAGTAGAAAAAGGAAATAATAATGCAGGCAACAAGCTTAGGACTATCATATATCGAAATTGTATTAAGAATTGTACTTTCATTAGTTATTGGTGGAGTAATTGGTTTAGAGAGAGGAAGTAAATCTCAACCAGCAGGTATTCGTACACATAGTATTGTTTGTCTGGCTGCATGTTTAATTATGATGACTAATGAGTATGTATCTTATAAATTTGGTACAGGAGATCCTACACGCTTAGGTGCGCAAGTTATATCAGGTGTTGGTTTTCTTGGGGCTGGAACAATACTTATTACAGATAAAAAGAAAATAACTGGTTTAACAACTGCAGCCGGAATATGGGCTTCAGCTGGAATCGGTCTAGCTATAGGTGTTGGTTTTTATGAAGGAGCCGTACTAGGAGCAATTTCTGTTTGGAGTGTTATAACTATGTTCCAACCTTTAAAAAAATATCTTCAAAGTCGTTCAAAGATAATCGAATTGTATATCGTTGTTAGATCTACAGAGGCATATAATCGGGTACTAGTATACTGTGCTGAGAATGGCATTAGAATGACTGATTCTAGAACTGCATTTGGAGATGTTAATTCAGAAAGAATTGAATATTTTGATGTTCCAGAAAAAAAAATAGCATCATTTATTACTCTAGAACTATCAGGAAGATTTGAACATCTTCGTTTGATGGAAGAAATTGCTAATATTGTAGGTGTTATTTATGTCGAAGAAATTAGCTGAAATTTAGTAAACAAAGGGACAGATGTTTTTGTCCTTTTGTTTTTTAGATGTTTTAATCATCTAATTTTTGAGTAGATTTTTGCTCAGAGGTTTTTATGAAAGATTTTAAAATCTATTTTGATTTAGGTAAAATAGAATATTTTGATAATAATTGTTTGATACAAGTATACAAATTTATTTCTTTTTATGATATTTGTGAAATGGTGTTTCCCTTTCATTTACCTCCTGATGAGTTGATAACAAATGTTATTTTTAAAGAAAAAATTAAGTCTATGTTAGAATGTTACATTGACAGGCTATTATTTGTTTTTATAAATCCTACAAATTTTACTGAAAAAGATAATCTACAATTTTATGGTAGTTTTTTCTCATATGAATTTATTTGTCGTGAAGTTGGAAACATTCTTAAAAATAAAGGTGTGAATTGCAATTTAAACTTTTTTGAAGGGGAAGAATATTTGTAAAATTAATTTTGTGAATTTGTGGATCTTAAATAATTTACAAAATTCTCTTGTTAAAAAAAATTAAATATTGTATAGTAATATTAGAATGTTCGTAATGGAGGACTGAAATGAAAAATATAAATGGGAAAAAGGTAACTATTTATGATATTGCACGTTTATCAGGTTTTTCTCCAAAAACAGTTTCACGAGTTATTAATGGTGGAGTAAATGTTAAAGAAGAAACTTATCAAGCGATTCAAAAAGTTATAGAGGAATTGTCGTATATTCCAAATGCGTATGCAAAAAATTTAACTAAAAAAGAAGCTATAAATATATTGATTTCTGTAAAAAAAATCGACTCTTTTCCTTTAATTTGGTTTCAAACTTTATTAGATAAAGTTTTACAAACTTGTAAAGAGTATGGTGTTAACGCTATTGTTGAATATTTTAGTGAAGAAGATACAATTAGTAATTCAATAATCTCGAGTACAGGAAGCTTGATAGATGGTGTAATAGTATTTTATGAAAGTAAAGAAGATATTCGGATTAATTACTTGCAAAAGAATAAAATGCCATTCATAGTTTTTGGAGAATCTAGAACACCTAATGTTGTGTATGTTTCTAACAACAATTTTCAGGCCACTTATGACATGATGAAATTAGTATCAAAAGAAAACATTAATAGTATGTGGTTACTTATGGGAGGAGAATCCCTTGTTAATATTGATCGAGAGAGAGGGGTTCGTGCTTTTTTAAATGATAATAACTATGAAATGGATTTGAAAGTAGTATATGGTCTAACTACAATAGATTCTGTTTATTCATATGCTACAAGACATCTATCTAATCAAAATTATCCTGATTTGATTTTTGTATCCGGTGATGAAAAAGTACAGGGATTGATTCGTTCTTGCTATGAGAAGGAAATTACCATTCCTGATGATATTTCAATAATCGGATTTGACAATATTCCAATTTCTCAATATTATACTCCAGCTTTATCTACAATTTCTCCTAATTATGTTAAATTAGCTCAAGAAATGATTGAAGGGGTATTAGCAATTATAAAGGGGGAAAGTGTCACATCTGTTGAAGTTTCTACTAAACTTGTTAGGAGACAGAGTTTCTAGTATTGTTTAATTCTTGAAAATCCTAATGGAAA